>Ga0180063_1000118_pt1 | contig 18424 bp, 17 predicted proteins | sample EasRivT47_16_10D_FD_121776 | JGI IMG/M metagenome (GOLD analysis project Ga0180063, IMG submission 121776) | Soil microbial communities from meander-bound floodplain in the East River, Colorado, USA - East River metaG ERMLIBT47_16_10D | ecosystem: Environmental > Terrestrial > Soil > Floodplain ...
CCACGACCGGTGCTACAGCCGAAAGGGCTACTTCGATTGCGGGTGCGATGCGGACTTGATTCGGGACATCTCGACCGCAGTCGCGACGGGCAACGTCAGGCCGCAAGGGCGTGTCATGGGCCCGATCATCGCGGCCTGGTTCAAGGCCCAGCCCTGTGCCTACCACCTGGGCAAGATCCCGATCCCCGGTGGCACCGGAGGGACGGCGACTGCGGTGAGCTTGGTCGGCACGGGCGTGAAGTCCGTGGTCAAGGGAGGCAAGAAGCTCTGGAAGAAGGTCAAGGGCTTGTTCTAGGCCCGGGGGATCCGTAATGCGTCACCGTCAACAGTTCTACGCGTTCAGTCTGGCAATGCTCGGCATGGCGCTCGCGGGTTGCGCTGCGAAGGTCCATCCCGCGGGCACGTCAGGAGTCGTGCAGCGGCAGGATCGACCGTCTGCCGAGGCTGCCGGGCTCGAAGCCGTCGCCACGAACCTTGATCCCGATTGGCGCGGCACGCACGTCTACGCCGGGGAACCTCGCTGCGTGGGTTCCAACTGCACCTTCACGACCCTCGAACGGATCGGCTACGCGGTCGGCTACTCCGAGTCGCGCAAGGATCCGCTCTGGTCCGCCTACCACATCGACGGGGACGACACGGCCGAGTTCGGTAATCGGCCAAGCCGGTTCAAGACCGACGACGAGACGGTGGCGCAGGTCACGCACGACGACTACAAGCAGTCGGACTACCAGTCGAACCCCGATGCCTACGATCGCGGCCACATGGCCCCGAACCACGCGATCGCGACACGGTTCGGCCGCGACGCCCAGCTCGAGACGTTCAAGATGTCCAACATCTGCCCACAACAGAAGCGGCTGAACCAGCAGACCTGGGCGGCAATGGAGAAGCTCGTCGCCGACTGGTATGCGCACGACTTCGAGGAGGTGTGGGTCCTGGTCGGGCCGATCTTCGCTTCGAGCCCAGATCGCTTGAACGGCGTCGCCGAGATCCCGGAGGCGTTCTACATGATCGTGCTCGACGAGGACGGGAACAACCTGCGGGCGCTGCCGATCGTGATGGCGCAGACCGTGCGCGGCACGGCCCCGGTGAGGGACTTCATCACGACCGTCGATGACGTCGAGGCCAGGACCGGTCTCGACTTCTTCCGCGATCTCCCGAATTCACTCGAAAGCGCCTTGGAGGCCGAGCTGCCCGATGGCGACTGGGAGCTCGATCAGCTGCTGGTTCCGACGTTTCACTAGTCGAGTTGATGCGGCGTGGCGCGACGCGCACCGGACTGGATCACTGCACCGAATCGAACTCGTTAGGTGACTCAAGAACGCAAGCAAGGAGGAGGTACGTCAATGCCAGCCAAGGCCAGGAAGTCCGCGGAACGAATCAACAAGCCCAAAGGCGGGCATGCCTCGGTGTCGAGCCCGACGGGGGAGTTCGAACTGATCGCTGAACGGCAGGCCGCAGCTTCGAAGCCTCCGTCAGAGGGCGCAGATCCTCGCACGGTCAAGCCCCGGGAAGACGGCACGGAAGCCGTCAAGGGCTTCAGGCTACCGGAGGCCGCGGAGGCGGCTGCGACCTTCACGGCTCCGGATACCAGCAAATTGAAGGACATCGGGGAGGCGTCCTTCGGTCCTCCTCCCTCAATGGTCGAGACGGTGCACGGCCCCGACAATCGGGTTCAGATCACCAACACCGCAGTCTACCCGTGGCGTGCGCACGCCTCGCTGCTCATCACCGCGCGCGATGGCTCGAGATGGATCGGCACCGGGTGGTTCATCGGGCCGCACACCCTGATGACCGCGGGCCACGTCGTCTACATCAAGAACAGCGGCGTCTCCGGACGGGACGGGTGGGTCCGGTCCATCGATGTCATGCCTGGCCGGAACGGCAACTCGCTGCCCTACGGGACGGTTCGAAGTTCGAACTTTCGCACCGTTGTGGGATGGGCGAACAACGGCGATCAGAACTACGACTACGGCGCAATCATCATTCCGACGAACCTGGGCAACACGACGGGCTGGTTCGGATTCGGTGTCTTCTCGGACGCGGACCTACGTAGCGCCATCGGCAACATATCCGGCTACCCGGGCGACAAGCCCACGGGGACGCAGTGGTACGACGCGCACCGGATCGCGTCTGTCAACTCCCGCAAGGTCTACTACGACATCGACACTGCCGGTGGTCAGAGTGGCAGCGCGGTCTACCGCATCATGGCTGGTGGCCGCTACGGCATCGCAGTTCATGCGTACGGCGGCGCGACGAGCAATTCCGGTACCCGGATCAGCTCCCCAGTCTACAGTAACATGGTCGCGTGGAAGGCTTGATGGGTTCGACTGAGCCAGTCGAGCGACCGCGGCAGTAGTGACGCGCGCCGGTCTTGTAATGGAGGGCTGATGGCCGCGAAGCCGGGGTTGGTTTCCGGTGTGGTGCGCGACGCTACCGGCAGGCCTGTTTCGGAGGCGCGGGTCTATTTTGTCTCCGGTCCGGTGCCGTTGCCCGACATCGCTGCGCTTACGGATGGCGACGGGACGTTCTCCCTATCTGTCCCGTCAGCTGGCACGTACGGGATAGAGTGCGCCACCGGCGACGGCAGTCCGGAGAGGGCAACAGTCACTGTGCCGGCCGGCAAGGAAGTGAGGCTGGAAATTCAACTTGGGCTTGCAAATAGACGCTGAGAAGACGAGCCATTCCTCGACATCGCTCGCCGCCGGCCTTCTACTGCAAGTCGGCGCGCGGATCGAGACGGTGTGCTAGGTGGATTCACAGCAGGCGGAAAGCGAGCCCCGGGTTGCGGCCAGACGTAGGCACTGTCCACGATGCCGGAGAGGGGCGAGGTCGAGCTATGGGAAGCAGCGGGTGCGCGGCCAACGTTGTAGCCAACGTGAAGTCTACGAAACCCGACGCCGATCGGGCTCCAGCCCCAGGAACGCCCACCTCGCCAAGATCCGCCGTCGCCACTCGTCGGCCTCGGCGGCGGGCATGGTCCCGTTCCACTGGCACACGTCCACGAACCGCAGGGCGTCACTGATCTCGGGCGGGGTCATCTGCGAGACCAGCTTGGCCATGCGCGCGGTGTCCACGGCCGGGAAGGTACGGCGAGATCGAGGGGGCCGGCGAGAGTTGGGTTGCGGGGCGGGAACCCCGCGAATCACGCACCAAGCACACGCGGGCGACCGTGGCCGCGGTTGCGCCGCAGCGCGGGAATCAGGAGGCCCTGTTGACTTTGGCACCGATTCCACGTAAATGTTCCGACAACGTCTCCCCCTGAAGGGAGGGTCGTGGGCCGGTGAACAGCGAGCACAGCCGCCCGAGGGATTGCCGAATGCGACCGCGCGTTGTCAAACGGGGATCGTGGGCGTGGAATGCGACGTTGGTGACGCTGGCCTTCCTGTCACTCTGCGTCCTGTCCTCCGTGTCGATCCGAGCAATGTGTGTGGACGTCTGGTGCGCTACGGAAACGGTGGTATTCGAAGTCTGCACCAACGGGGATTGCGAGATCGACTCGTGGGAGACCTACGATATCTACTGCTGCGAGCCGGTGGACTTGCCCGGCGGAGGAACCGGCGGTGGAGGCGGCGGTGGCGGGGGCGGTGGCGGGGGCAACCCGTCGCCCACACCTACTCCCACGCCGAGCCCGACGCCTCGCCCCTACGACCAGGATGGCGACGGGAAGCTCGACTGCCTTCTGGACATATACGTGCCGGTAGAACCACCGGTTGCAATCCAAGCAGACGATCGCTTGGGGAGCAACTACTGTTGGAGCGAGGGTCAGGAGTCGTTCTGCGGTCCCAATGACATTACGGAATGCCACTCGGGGGTAGACTTGCGTTGCAATGACGGAACGCCCGTGCATTCACCGGTTACGGGGACGGTGACTCACTCGTTCCTCGACGTCGCTGACTTTGGTATCGAAAAAGTCCGAATCGATGTTGGCGGTGGACTCTTCGCAGAACTCGGTCACTTCAGTACCCGCGCCGTGAGTGTCGGCGATCAGGTGGTACCTGGGACCGTGTTGGGCTTGTGTGGCCACAGTGGAACGAGCGTAAGCCACACGCACTACGCGCTCTTCCGATATGACTCCAACGCCAACCACGGTTGCCCAGCGCGGGCTGGATCAGAGATGAGAGATCCCGAGCGCTACCATGATAACCACAATAATTGTCCACCTCCGTCGGAGCAGTGAGGGATAGCCATGGATAGACAGGTTCGACGAATGGGCATTCTCTCGACGTTGCTCGCGTTGGCTTGGACGTGGGTGGCCGCAGACGCCACGGTGCGGTTCACTCTTCGGGACTGGCAGCTCGACAAGGGTAGCTCGCCGTTGAGTGTTGGCCCCAGCACAGTCGCCATCACGCTCCATCAGCGCCACGGCGATCTAAGCGAGACGCGATTCCTGGACTATATCGACTCAAGAGTTGTACAGATCGCAGGAGGCGACGCACGAATTACCGATTTCGACGGTGGCGTGATAGGTACCGAGTATTCATCGGACGGTCGTCTGTTGCTGGTTCAAGAGCAGGTCGACAAGACTGACGACAATCCGATTCGCCGGACGCATCTCGTCGATTCAAACGGCACAATCCTATGGACCAAGGAGGACTCGCGCGCATACTCTTTCTCCGATACGGGTGAAGCACTCTTTTCGGTGAGACCGGTGGCCAGTACCTTGTCAAAGGGCACGGATGTCGAGGTCCTGGATCTTGTTGGAAGGCTGGTGAAGAGAATCAAGACTACCGGCGAGATTCGTGGCGCAGTCGTCTTCGGCGAGGGAACGGAAGCCGTGGTATGTGTCGGCCGGACCGTCGTGATGTACAACCTCAAGACGTCTCCGGTGACTCGACAATGGGCTGTGGAACTTCCGGATGGAGATGCTGTTGTTGTGGACCCCGAGCTTCATGACGGACACCGTGTGGCGTACCAAGGAGTGATGGATCTCAAGTTTCTTGATGAGGGCCGTTTTGTGATCCAGGAACATGGTGGCCGCTTGGTCTTCATGAACAAACAGGGGCGGACAGAGTATCTGTTTGACCCAGATGACCACGTCACACGGCTCCAAGGTCGTGAGGTCATGCGTGTCATGCTTGGGTCCGATTCGCACAAGGTGATTCTGTATCCGGATCTAGGCGGCCGAGACAGGGGTTTCGAGCTAGACATTGAAGCGGGCGCCTTGAAGCACGTGACCTTTCCGCCCGAACGGGCCTCGGAGAAGTCACGTGGTGTGTATCGTGGCAGGATGGTGTTCTTGTCACCCGGTGCGGTCCGGTTTCAACCGGTCGTTCCCGATCCGGATCAGGCCGTAGCGAACCAGCCTAACCACGCAGTCAAGTAGAACGACGGGCAGATGCCCGCGGCCTGTAGCGAGCCTTCGACCTTTGCTGCGGCATTCCGGGTGGACGTGGCCACGACAATGAGCACGGATGCGGTGTGCGACGGGTCGCGCGGGTTGTTGCTGCTCGCGAACGGGGCCGCACCGAAACGTTTCGCGACGTTCAGGTACACGTCGGCGTTATCGACGCTGCGTCGGCGAAACGAGCTCGTCTACGCCGCACGCTTGAGCGTGACGATCGGTAGATGCTTCCGACCCGCGCGGTAGCCGACGCGAAGGTCGACGGTCACACCGGGTCGGCCGCGAACGAGCGCCCGCGGCTGCGCACAAGGCGAAAGCGCTCGACGACGGCCAGACTGCCGTACTTGCCGATAGCGCCGAATGGTGTACTTGGGCGGAATGCCCGCCTGCCGAAAGCCGCGCTCCGAGCCACGGCCTCCGATGGCCACGTCGCTATGGCCGCCAAGCTGCGGCAGCGTGTGATGCTACCATCCCAGCAACGATCCGCTGGGCGCAGGGAGGTCCTTGTGGCGAACACAAACTCACCGTATTTAGCCGATCCGACTCGGCTTGCTGACGTTATCGCCGCCATCCAAGCAATGGCCACCTACAAGTTCTACAAACTAGACTTCAGCGGATGGGCGGACCGGATCACGGGCGATTCGAGCGGTGCAGAGCACTGGATGCGAGTGTTCGAAGAACATCCCGAGTTCTTCCGTCTTGATTCGAAGAAGGAACAAGCATCCCTTGTGTGGCGGCGTCAGCATCAGAAACGGTACGACGTCGACGCCGAAACGGTACTTAGCATTTCGGAGTACGAGTCGCTCTCTGCTGCCAAAAAAGAGCGGGTGTCGCGCAATCCCCTCGGCAGCCCCGAAATCTCAACGCTAATGAAGGCGGCGATCGATCTCCACTCCCGTGCTCTGGAGCACAGCAAGGAGAAGCGATGGTGGATCCCGCTATTGGCAGGCTTGATGGGGTTCGCTGGCGCAGTGGTCGGGGGGTATCTGAAGTCGTAAGCGGTCAAGCAACGGCGTGCTTGACGGGGCGATCGATCGCGGAGCGTAGCGGGTTGGCGGAGCGTGTCCGCCACGGTCAAGTAGTCACCGACCTGCGGCGGCGTCGAGGGGTAGCCGCACTGCGGCCAGGCCGTGGGCTCGGAGCCTCACGGTGGCGAGTCGCCGCGGTCGGCGATCGTGTTCGGGCAGTGCGACGAGGATGGGTATCAAGCGCAGCTGCGACGCTGGGAGGATCAAGGATCAGGCCTCTTCGCCGACGCGGGCCTGACAACGGAGCTCCCGGCTTCGGCGTCAGTCGCCGCCGACTTGACCGCGACCAATCTGGGAGTCTGCGCAGCTTACGCCGGGTCGCTATCTCCCTCGTTGGCGCCGCTCCTGAAGCTCGGGCAAGCTTACACGGGACCGCCGTTCGAGGTGTTCGACCTGCACGTGGATCACCTGGGGTCGACCCGGGTGACAACCGACGAGGACGGCGAACCTATGCGGCCGGCCTCGGGCGGTTCCTGGGCACGGATCCGTCGGTCAAGTACGGAGCGAGCGTCCAGTCGCCACAGAGGTGGAACCGCTATGTGTACGCAGTAAACAACCCGCTCAAGTTTGTCGACCTTGACGGCCAGGATCCGTTCCTCTGTGCTCGGCCGTTGGGCGGCGATCCGAATTCGAGTATCTCGCATATGTTCGTCGTTACCGGTGCGTCACGGCCCGGCGACCCAGCAGCGACGTCGAACGTCAAGTCCTGGGGGATGAAGGACAGCGCGAAGCCGGGCCGCGGCAAGACGGGCAGGGTCGATGAAAGGACGACAAACAAGCAGTCGGCGGGCACCAACGAGACTGACAAGAAGGCTTGGGTCTCGGCAGGTCAGCCAGGCTCGAGCACCAGTTGCACGCCGATTCCCGCGACCGACGCGAAGGTCGAGCAGTCCGCCGGTGCCCTAATGGAGACCAAGGACTACGCTGCGTTGGGGGGACCGTTTGGCGTCAATAGCAACAGTGCAGCGCAGGGGGTGGCTAACGACGCAGCGGGGAAGGAAGTCGCGAGCCCTGGTGATCGAAAACCCGTTGGTTCGGGGCAAGCGGACGAAGTCGACTTCGACAAGGACCAGGACGGAAAGCCGGATCCCAAGGGAGGCGGCCCCGTGCAGAGGATCGATGACAAGCGCTAACGCAGGCAGCCGCGCCGTACGCGCGACCATCGGCCGTGAGAGTGTCCTGCTCGCTGTCAACGCGGCGAGTTGTGTTCTCGTGTTTGTGGCGGTGTGGCTACCTCTTCATCTGCCGTCGTCGGAACGTCCAAGCGAAGTCATTGAGCGGGTCGCTATCACTTGTGTGTACTACGTACCAATTCTCTTTGTGCTCCTGTATCTTCCGATCCGAACTGGCATGGCGTGGTCAGCAGATCGGCTGGTGGAACTTGGTTTGCGGAGGGTCGTTTGGCTGATAGGCGCCTTTCTGGGGGGACTGCTGGCGATCGCCGACACCTACACGCGCTTCTTTTGGGTCCTGAACCCGGTGCTTGAGAGCCTTGGGTTGTAACGTGAAGAGTGAAGGGGCCCCACCATGTCGACGTTCCTCGACGGCCGCGACGCGTCCACTGGACCCTTCGAGCCGTCGCCAGGGCGTCCGACGCGACACGCAAACGCACGTCGCCCTCGCCTTCACGATCCACCCGACCGCTTCGACGGTCGTGTTGCTACGCCGCGCGCTTCAGAGAGGCGATCGGCAGATGCTTCGGGCCGGGGCTGCCGCCGTCGAGAAGGTCGGCAGCGACGGAGAGCCAAGCGTAGAGCATCGCGGATTGCCTTGATTTCGGTGGCTCTCCCGTTGTGAAACTCCGGGTCCCTGGGGAGCCAGCCGCATTCGGTTTCAAAACGGGCGTTTCCGGTTAACAGAGACGGCGCGGTTCGCGCGAGATTCCGGCGACGCCGAGACTCTCCCGCCTCGTGGTCGCGTCGCGGGAGCCCTGGGAGAGGCCGGACGGGCTCTCTGGCTCTGCGGCGACGGCCGAGAGCCTATTCGCTGCTTCGCTTTGCAACCCAGTTGTCGGAACTCGTGCCAGGAACCGCTCGGCGCTCGGTGTTTATAATGTGGCCACCAACACGCACTCAGGAGATTGCAGGATGGTGGCCTCGATCGAAGACCAGATTCACCAGCACTTCAAAGACCTGGAGGAAGCCCGCTGCCGCGAACTCGAGGCCAAGCGCGATCGCGGCGAACCAGGAGCGACGACGTCGATTGAGCGACGGACCGTGCGGAAGCCCTGGACACGTCCCGGCGAGAACGCGTTGTGCCAGGAGGGCGAGTTTCTCGTCCTAGTGAAGGATCTCGACTACGACCTGTCCGACGCGGGATTCCAAGCCTATTGCCTCGCAAGGGGCGTAATCCACGTTGCCGGTGAGCCAGGCAGCAAGACGTGGCGCTTCTTCGAAGTCCATTCCAAGGCCCAGGACGAGTTCCTGGCTGATCCCGATCTCCAGCAAGCGCAAGAGCATGAGGGCAGGCGTTATCGATTCACCCCAAGCGAGATGGCGGTCAACTGGCAGATCATCGAACTAGGACGAGCGAAGCTGCAAGACTGTTGGGAATTGTACATGCGAAAGCGCCAGGCCTAGTCGGCAGGAATGTCGGGCACATTCGTAGCACTCGATGTTGAGACGGCCAACGCTGACCTGGCGAGCATCTGTCAGGTGGGCGTGGTCTCGTTCATTGGCGGCGAGATAGTCGACTCATGGCAATCACTGGTCGATCCTGATGACTGGTTCGATGAGGTCAATGTCTCGATCCACGGAATTGACGAGACCACGGTCCGAATGGCCCCCAGCTTTCCTGAAATCGCGCCGCTTCTTGCCTCGCGACTGACAGGCAAGGTCGTCGCGACGCACATGTCGTTCGATCGCGTGGCGATCGGTCGCGCAATCGAGAAGCACTCACTATCGCCGATCGACTGTACGTGGTTGGACACGGCGCGAGTTGTGCGACGTGCTTGGCCCCAGTTCGCCAGTTCGGGCTACGGGCTCGAAGCGATAGCCGCGTGGTGTGGTGTCAACTTCCGACATCACATCGCGGAGGATGACGCTCGAGCGGCCGGGCTCGTCCTGCTTCGGGCGATCTCCGACAGTGGCTTGGGCGTGAGCGACTGGGTTCTACGAAGCGTTCGACCGCTCGGCGGCTCAGAGTCCGGCAGCCACGCCCGGACGGGGGCAGCCGACGGGCACCTCGCAGGTGAGGTCGTCGTGTTCACAGGCGCGCTCTCGCTGCCACGGCGTGAGGCGGCGGACCTCGCGGCCGCAGCGGGTTGCAATGTAGGCGTATCCGTAGGTAGCAAGACGACGCTGTTGGTTGTCGGGAACCAGGATGCTCGAAAACTCGCAGGGCACACGCGGAGCAGCAAACACCGAACAGCTGAGAGGCTCATTCAGGGTGGTCAGAGGATCAGGATCCTGACCGAGCGAGACTTTCGGACCATAGTGCAGGCGCGAGAATAAGCGAAACTGCCGTTTGCAAACCCTGTTGGATTCGCCGACTCCCCGATGGAATAATGCCGTACCCGGAGTCGCCTGCCGCTGAGTCTCTACCATTCACACCCCGGCAGCACCGCCGGGTCCCTGCCGCTCAGCACGCCGTTCGTCGACTTGCGCGCCTACCGGGGCGACGCATGGGTAGTCCTCCCGGGAACTGACGCCCTATATACCGCGAGACGCCGACGGAAAACAGACCCGGCGTTCCCGCCTCCTATGCAAGCTGTGCTGCCGGTGGTATAAGGCTCCGAACATAGGAGGCGGAGCCGGTGCCAGCAGGTGGGCTTCCTCCGTACCTCGGCGTGGTCCCCGGTACGATCCCGTCCAGGTTCTCACTCGACGGCCCAAACTCACACGAGCCCCGGTCGCCAGTAGGTCCAACCCCTGCGAGTAGGCAGTTGTGCTCCGGAGGGGACCTCGTCCTCTACTCGAGCTGACACGTTTGCATCCAAAATAGTCACAACGCGACGAGCCATGAAAACATCTGGGTCGAGTGACCTCAGGAGCCATCCGGCGCGAGATTTCATTCTCGAAGACTACCGCATGTGGCTCCGAGAATTGGAAAAGCAGGATCGCTGGTTTGCCCAGGCTGTTTGGCTGATCGTCGCTGCGTGGGCAGCAGCAATGCCAGTCGCGAGACAGTTTGAAGGTAGAAACGGGGCGATCGCCGCGGTCCTCATCACCCTGATCGGGCTACTGTTTGTTTCACTGAATGCCGACTTCCTGGCCAGTAGGGTCCTTACGCATCGGCAAGTCTCTCGGCGAGTGGCGGGCATGCGGGCTGCCGTCGGGATGACGGAGGCACTGAGTCTTCCGCCGGAGCTTGCGTATTCCGGCTCTCCGATGCTCTCGACCGACCCGAAGGCATTCGTGCGAACAATGTACGCAGGCAAGGCAATCGGATTCCGCCACATCTTCCTAATGCAGTTCATCGCTCTTGCGGCCTTATACGCTGTTCTGGCGTTGTTCCTGTCATTGCAGATGGCTGACGTACCCGGACCAACAGAGCCCCAAGTGTACATGTGGATAGTCGCCGGAACAGCGAGCTTGCATCTCTGCTCTTTTTCGACGGTGTTTCGGTGGAGGGTTTCCGAAGCCCAAACGCTCGGAGAGTTTCTGGTTACTCTGGCGCGAGACAAAGGTGTCGGTGTGGTCGGTGACGCAGAGGAGAGACTAAAGCAATGGGTTCGAAGCGGAACGGCCACGGACCTTCTTTCAGGAGGGGAACGCGCGGTTCGGGTCATCGTTGCCTATGAAGACAAGAGATTCTGGCGACACCCCGGAGTAGATCTGATTGCGCTGGCCAGTGTTGTCAGGGGCCGGAGAGCGGGGGGCGCGACTACTATACCGATGCAGTTGGCCCGACAGTTGATTCGGTCGCCTCACGTAGGTTCGCGGTGGGCGAGGCTGAAACGGAAGCAGTATGAGGCAGCGATGGGTATGTATCTTGTCCGTCGCTACGGCCGGCGGTTCGTTCTCGCGACATGGCTCAAGACGATTCCGTTCGGGAGATCCAGCGTTATCGGGATTGAAGCGGCCGCCCGGAAGTATCTTGGGAAGGCCGTCAGGGATCTCGATGAGCTAGATGGCCTCCTCCTCGCGGAGAGGGTGACCGTCTATACGGGGCGATACTACACCGAGCGGGTCCTACGGTTGGTCCGCTGGGCCGTACGGCGCGGGCTTGTCCCGGCCAATTCTGCGACGGAAGCGCAGAGCCGAATTGCACGCATGCAAGAGGGAGTCCCGTCCGAACCGAGACAGTAGAGATCGAGGGATCACCTCGCCGCGCGATCATGCTACGGAGATGGCCGCAGGCCGCGGAGAGCACCGTTCAGTTCAGTTCGTTCGGTCAGCGCGGCCATCCCGCGCAGCTTTTCCGCCATCTTCCTGGTCGTCCGGGTGGGTGTACGTGACGGTTGTCAGCGGCGTCCAGTTTGGAGCTACGGACACGGATTGGCGTTCGGCCTGACGTTCCCGGCACTGTCGGGCCCAAGGCCGCTCTCGCCGCCGAACACGCCGGTCGTCAGGTAGAACGCTGCCTTACCGGGAGCTGGATCGTCGTCATCGAACGTCCACGGATCTAACAGCCCACACTGCCGGCTAGCGAGGGTGTTCGAGCCGGGCAGCTGCGTGTACGGGCCGCCGCCGCGAAGGACGGCCAGGTCACCGCGGTAGGAGTTCCAGGACGTGAACCCCGTCTCCTCCTGCCACTCCACGTAGTCCGGCTGGTGGAACAGGATGTAAATCAGCCCGTCGTCGAGATCGCATAGGTCGCCCTCGATGTCGTCGTCCATGTCGGTCTGCTGCGGGTTGTAGTCGAACAGGCAGTTGTCGCAGGCATCCCCGGCCGCGTCTCCGTCGTAGTCGTCCTGGAGCGGGTTGTAGTCGAGGCGGCAGTTGTCGCAGGCGTCACCTCGAGCGTCGGCGTCGGCGTCCTGTTGCGCCGGGTTCGCTGCGAACGAGCAGTTGTCGCAGGAATTGCCGACGGCGTCCGCGTCCGTGTCGAGCTGCGTCGGGTTGGCTAGCTGCGGGCAGTTGTCGCAGAGGTTATGGATCCCGTCACTGTCTGTGTCCTCGCCGAGGCCGTCCTCGTCGACGAGGGCGTTGCAGTTGTCGTCGACGGCGTTGCAGGTCTCCAGAGCATCCGGGTGACGGGCAGGGTTAGTCTCGTCGCAGTCGCCGGAGCACACGCGGTATGTGTCGCCGTCGGCGTCGGCCTCGATCGACGGAACGCCATTCGCGCAGTCGTTGTCCAGGCCGTCGCACAGCTCTGGCGCGCCTGGGTGAACGTTCGCCCGCGTGTCGTCACAGTCGCCGTGACAGATCCGGAACGCGTCTCCGTCGGCGTTCGTTTCGTTCACGGGCACGATTGGCCAAGTGGGATCGTTACAGTCGTTGTTCAAACCGTCGCATAACTGCGTGGCGCCGGGATAGATAGCAGGATTGAGGTCCTCGCAGTCATTGCAGGTCGAAATCCCATCACTGTCGGCATCTGGGCACGCGCAGCGAATGCGGTCGAAGTAGACTTCTTGATCCCCGTCTCGTAGTTCGTCCCACACAACCGCATACTCGGAACCGGACCACACCAGAGACCTTGGCGCGGCATTGGAGTCTCCGTCGGAGACGCGAAGAACGGCGCCAATCCGCGTGCCATCGACGTCCAGTCGTAGAACGAGGGCCGCGGTGGGCTGGCCAGCAGCAAACGCGATCGCGTATTCGGAGCCCGTCCAAGCCAGCGACACCGAGCATGACGACGACGCTATGACGGTAGTATCACCCAAGACGCCTCCGTCGGCAGCAAGGCGCAGGAAGCGAGTCGTTCCGCCCACGCTAGAGTCACATGCGGCGACACCATAGCCAGTACCATTCCATGCCATCGAGACTGTAGAGGTTGTTGTAATGTGCTGATCGGGCGCCAACTTCCGACCCTGGAGGTCGAATCGAGAAAGCCACGTGCCTCCGTAGAAGGTGACTGGGTCATACTTCGCCCAGAGAAGCGCATAGCTGGACCCTGTCCAGACGAGTGCCGGCCGTTCTCCGGAGGTCCGTTCCGTTAGCTGAATATGAACCCCGATGGGTTCGCCACGCGCATCCAGCCGCGCGAAATAAGTCTGCAGGTCCCCGGATCGCTGATCAAGCCATGCGACGCCGTACTCTGAGCCGGTCCACACAACGGTCGGTGATGGCGCAAATGAAGCCGGGGATTCGGTAAGGCGACGTTCAGACTGCAGCAACGTGCCGTCAGCGCCGACACGGGCGAAGTAGACGTCTTTCAAGGGACTGGCATTGGCACGCAGGGTTCTCCAGACGATGCCGTACTCCAATCCAGTCCAGACAATCGACGGCACCGCTGCGCCGGGCTCTGTCGAGATTCGAACGTCCGGTCCAACTCTCGCACCTGTCGAGGTGAGGCGCGCGAAATAGACATCTTGGGTGCCATTGCGGGTGTCGGTCCACGCGACTCCATACTCCGCGCCGTTCCAAAAAGCGGTGGGGAATCCTGCGGTCTGAGGGGAGTTCGTTACACCCGTGTCTTGCGGAGAATCGTCCGGTAGGTCGCAGGTCCCCGCACACTGAACAGAGCTGTCGATCGCTCCGTCGCAGTCATTGTCGTACCCGTCGCAGACCTCGGTCGCGTCGGGCGCGATGGTGGCGGAGGCATCGTTGCAGTCCGAGACTGCGCCACACGCCGATTCGTAGAAGGCCCCGTCGCCGTCCTCGTCGGTGCACTCAGTAACGACGGTGACCTCGTTTCCGTGCTCCTGAGCGATCCATGCCACCCTACCCGATGGCGTGACTGCGATTCCGCGGGGCCTGTTCCCGGCGGTCAAGGTGTTGATGACCGCCCGGGACTGCACGTTGACCGAGATTACCTGGCCGACGGGCTCCGTGGGGTCCTGCGAGATCACGAACACCGTCGTGTCGTCGGTCGTCACCGCGACGGCCCAAACGTCGATGCCGTCGATCGGGATCGTGTCGACGACCGTCCGAGTCGCGATGTCGATGACGCTCACGTCCGCCGAGACGAAGTTCGCCACGAAGGCAGTCGCCCCGTCGGGGGTAACGTCGATTCGCGCCGGGCGGGTACCGACCGGAATCGAGGTGACCACGGTGCGCGAAGCCAGGTCGACAACGTGGACCACGTCGGCATCGCGATCCGTCACGAGGGCCGTGGCCCCGTCCGGGGTGATCGCAACGGCCCAGACGTAGGAACCTACCGTTAGGGAGTCAACGATGGTGCGCATCGCGACGTCGACGAACAGCAGGTTGTCGACGTCCGAACCGCCTGTGGGGACGATGGCGAGCGTGCCGTCTGGGGTAATTGCGACGTCCCACGGGTCACCCGGTGCCGGGATGCTCCCGACGACCGTCCGCGAGGTGACGTCGACGAAGGTGATCGACTCGCCATTGATGTCGGCGGTGATCGCAGTCGTGCCGTCAGGAGTGACCGCCACTGCCACTGGGTCCTCGCCCACGGCGACGGATCCGATGGGCGTGCGGGTCTGCACGTCGATGAACACCACGTCGCTCTGGATCAGCCGGGTGACGAGTGCGGTCGACCCGTCCGGCGTGATGGCGACTGCGTAGGGGCGCTCGGCAAGTGGGATTGTGCCGATGCCACGCGGCCCGCAGGGAGTACCGTTGCTGAGCACACCGTCGCAGTCGTTGTCTCGGGCGTCGCAGAGTTCCGGAGCGCCGGGGTAGGTTGTCGGGGAGGCGTCGTCGCAGTCGCCTTGGCAGATGCGGAACGCGTCGCCATCGGCGTTCGTTTCGTTCGCGGGCGGGACTGGCCAGGAGGGGTCCGAGCAGTCGTTGTTGATGCCGTCGCACAACTGGGGTGCACCGGGAAACACCAGGTTACTCGTGTCGGAACAGTCGCCGTCGCATTCGCTGTACCCGTCGCCGTCGTCGTCGACCGAGGCGCCGAGAATGTACCTCCCGCCGTCGACGTTGCCCCAGACCACCATCAGGCTTCCGGTCCACACCGCCGTGTGTCCGGCACGCGCGTAGGGCGCACCGATCGTGGACGTCGGGGTCCAACTGTCCGTCGCCGGATCGTACCTCCCGCCGGTGCCAAGGTCCTCGCGCCATCGGTGGCCGCCCCAGACCACCATCAGGCTTCCCGTCCAGACCGCCGTGTGGCTGTCACGCCCGGACGGAGCACCCGTCGTCGAGGTCGGAGTCCAACTGTCTGTCTCCGGGTCGTACCGCCCGCCGGTATCGAGGTAGCCGTCGGCGAAGCCACCCCAGACCACCATCAGGCTTCCTGTCCAGATGGCCCTGTGGTCGTATCGCCCGGACGGAGCCCCCGTCGTCGAGGTCGGCGTCCAAGTGTCTGTCGCCGGATCGTACCTCCCGCCGGTGTCGAGGTTGCCAGCGCCACCCCAGACCACCATCAGGCTTCCTGTCCAGACCGCGGTGTGCGCGGGACGCGCGGACGGCGCACCCATCGTGGAGGTTGGGGTCCAGCTGTCTGTCGCCGGATCGTACCTTCCTCCGGTGTAGAGGAAGTGGCCGTCGTGGCCGCCCCAGACCACCATCAGGCTTCCTGTCCAAACCGCCGTGTGGTAGTAACGCGCGGACGGAGCACCCGTGGTCGAGGTCGGCGTCCAGCTGTCGGTCGCCGGGTCATACCGCCCACCGGTATCGAGGTAGCCAGCGCCACCCCAGACCACCATCAGGGTTCCTGTCCAGACCGCCGTGTGGCGGTAACGTCCGGACGGGACCCCGGTCGTCGAGGTCGGCGTCCAGTTGTCGGTCGCCGGGTCGTACCGCCCACCGGTGTCGAGTGAGTAGCCGCCCTGGCCGCCCCAGACCACCACCAGGCTCCCGGTCCAGACCGCCGTGTGCCCGGAACGCGCGGACGGAGCACCCATCGTGGATGTCGGGGTCCAGTTGTCCGTCGCCGGATCGTACCTCCCGCCGGTGTTGGTACCGCCGCCCCAGACCACCATCAGGCTTCCAGTCCAGACCGCCGTGTGGCGGTAACGTCCGGACGGGACCCCGGTCGTCGAGGTCGGCGTCCAGTTGTCGGTCGCCGGGTCGTACCGCCCACCCGTGTCGAGGTAGCCGCTTCCGCCGCCGTAGCCGCCCCAAACCACCATCAGGCTTCCTGTCCATATGGCCGTGTGGTCGTATCGCCCGGACGGAGCACCCGTGGTCGAGGTCGGCGTCCAAGTGTCTGTCGCCGGATCGTACCTCCCGCCGGTGTCGAGGTTGCTAGCGCCACCCCAGACCACCATCAGGCTTCCTGTCCAGACCGCCGTGTGGCGGTAACGTCCGGACGGGACCCCGATCGTCGAGGTCGGAGTCCAAGTGTCTGTCGCCGGATCGTACCTCCCGCCGGTGTCGAGGTTGCCAGCGCCACCCCAGACCACCATCAGGCTTCCTGTCCAGATGGCCCTGTGGTCGTATCGCCCGGACGGAGCACCGATCGTCGAGGTCGGAGTCCAAGTGTCTATCGCCGGATCGTACCTCCCTCCGGTGTTGCTGGTGCCGCTGACGCTTTGACCGCCCCAAACCACCATCAGGCTTCCTGTCCAGATGGCCGTGTGGTCGTATCGCCCGGACGGCGCGCCCGTCACGGACGTCGGAGTCCAGCTGTCCGTCGCCGGATCGTAACGTCCACCGGTGTCGAGGTAGCCATTGCTGCCGTAGCCGCCCCAAACCACCATCAGGCTTCCTGTCCATATGGCCGTGTGGCTGTCACGAGGGTCGAGCACATCATCGAGAATACCGTTGTCCCACGTGCCGTCGGGGACGCACGGCAAGCCGCTCGCGCTCAAGCGGTCTGATCCGGCCGGAACTGGCAGCGGGTAGCGGTTCGAGGCAACGACCCCGATCGATTCGACAGGTACATGCCTCTTCGTCGCATCCCACCACGCGTCCCAGGTGACCTTCGGAACGACGTAGTTCGCCGCTCGGACTTCACGCGTCGTTTCGCTCAGGATCACGCTGAGCACGAAGGCGTCGCCTTCCTCCTTGACCGTCGACACCTGTCCAAGGGCACCTGGAAGCTGCGCGCGTCGCTTCCGAAACTCGTCTGGCGATACGCGGCTTCGAGTTAGCTTCTCCACGCGTTGCTCAACTTCCGGTTTCTCGCCTTCGGTCCCGTTGATCGCGAGCTCGAAGACCGAGCGATTCGGGTGATCCGACAGTGGATTTACTTCGCCCAGCGACAGCTGTCGATGCAACTCGTCGGCGCGCCTCCGCGCCTCCACATGGAGGGTCGAGTCGAACGCATAGAAGTTGTGTGTCAACCGATCGACCAGCGCGGCCCGAGCGAGGCACTCCTTGATCAGAAACGAGTCGTTGCCGAGCGCAGCGTAGAGCTCGAGCAGCCTCTCCGGCATCCTGGTTCCGCGCGCCATGCGCTCCAGCTCGCGCTGTAGCATCTCGTCAGTCACCGAGGTCTTCCAGTACACGTCGAGCGCCACAGACTGCGCGAGGTACTTCCTTACCTTGCTTTCCAGTACCGCCCGTGGCACCGCCTCTTCGAACGGCTTCGTCGCGCCGATCTGGTGCCCGTAGTAGACCCGTTCGATGGCTTCTTGCGCGGCCACGCGATCCTCGAACGTGAGAATGCGTTGAGGGGCATCGATTCGGGACGGCGACGCCTCACCAGCCCCGAAGGAAAGCAGGAGGAACGAGGATGCGATGATGAACCGGCGTATGCGCATGACAGTCCCCTCAAACGGCTGACCCCTATATACCGCGGAACGGGGCCGGCAAGGAGACTGAGTGTGTCGAGAAGCCCGATTCGTCTCGATCCGTCACGATCGCGGGCGTGTCAGCACGCCATCCCCCTCAGCTTCTCCGCGATCCTCCGATCCAAGGGCCGCAGTCGCAGTCGTTTTTCGTCAGGCATAGCGGGCGAACCGTGAGCGAGGGCGGGCGCCTGGTGGACAACGGTCTACTTCGATGCGCTGTAGTAGCATCGCCGTGTGGGTCCTCGCGGTACGTCGACGTTGTAGTTGCGAAGTTTGGAGTTGACTGGCTCGGCGCTCGGATGGTCGGCTCCTGTCGTGACCGGGCTGGCGAGAGAGAAACCCCCTGCCGGCATAGAATCG
>Ga0180063_1000120_pt1 | contig 18282 bp, 14 predicted proteins | sample EasRivT47_16_10D_FD_121776 | JGI IMG/M metagenome (GOLD analysis project Ga0180063, IMG submission 121776) | Soil microbial communities from meander-bound floodplain in the East River, Colorado, USA - East River metaG ERMLIBT47_16_10D | ecosystem: Environmental > Terrestrial > Soil > Floodplain ...
CCAAGGCGATGGTCGTCGATCGCCGGTACGTCGTGATCGGGAGCTACAATCTCGACCCGCGCTCGGCCGACATCAACACCGAGCTCGCGCTGCTCGTCGACAGTCCGGGGTTCGCAGAGATGGTCGCCGAGTTCTTCGAGGACGGGGTCAAGCCGGAGAACAGCTACCGGGTCACGCTGGAGCGGGGACGGCTCAGGTGGACGACCAGCGACGTCGGGACGGTTCGGGTATACACGAAGGAGCCCGAGACCAGCTGGTGGAAGCGCTTCACAGCCGATGCGCTGGGCATCCTGCCGATTCACTCGATGCTGTGAGGCGGCTCGGCCACGGCGTGTACCAGATGGGCGACGTGTAGGCCCGCTCCTGGATGCTCCTGGGCACGCCGTCGCGAATCTTCACGTCGAAGTACTTCGCGGCGTAGGTGGTCCACGTGGTCGGGATCTCTAGCTAGGCCTACCGCCGTCAACCGCGGACCGCAGGCTAGCCCGTAAGCAACTGTGTCCGGCGGACACAGTTGGTGGGGGTCGATGGCGGTTCTTGGCGGTCGGGACTCTGGAAATCCTTGAGAATTCCGGGGAGGGATACGATTTCGAGTCCCCCTCCTCGCATTCCGACTTCCGCGGGAAGTTGCGACGGGAGGCCTCGTCTTCGGCAACCGTTATGCCCGGCGCCGAGGCCATTCCGACCACCGTGCCCTCCGGGATGCGTGATTCCTGCGTCGCTGAACTTTCTGACCACTTGGATCCAGACTCGTGTGGTGAGCGCGACGCTCGTGTCGTCCTTTCTCGCGCCCTCGTGCCACGATCCGTCCTCGGCGCTCAGCGAGCCGAGGCCGGCGGCTCGACCTCGGCGGCGAGCTCGGTCATGTGTCGCTTCAGTTCCGCGACCTTCTCCGGCATCGCCGGCGCCAGATCGTTCTGCTCCCCCGGGTCGGCCTCGAGGTCGAAGAGGAGGTCGTCGTGGTCGTAGCGCGCGTAGACCGATTCGCCGCCGCGGACCGCGAGCTTGAGCTTCCAGCGGCCCTCGCGATAGGCACCGAGACCGCTGTTGTCCTGACGGTAGTAGAGGTAGCGCAGCTCGCCGTCCGGGTCGCGTGAGCCGCTCCCCGAGAGGAGCGGCCAGAGGTCCTTGCCGTCCATCTCGACCCCGGGCGGAAGCGTCGCGCCGGCGAGTGCGGCGAGCGTCGGCATCCAATCGGCCATCGTCGCGGGCTGTGCGATCGTTCGCGACGCCGGAATGTGTCGCGGCCAGCGCGCGATCAGGGGCACGCGCATGCCTCCCTCGAAGGTCGAGCTCTTGCCGTGGCGGAGGGGGCCGGCGCTCCCGCTGTCCTGGCCCCCCTGCGGGACGGGCCGGTCGGTCGCCCACAGGAGCCACGGTCCGTTGTCGCTGGTGAAGACGACGAGCGTCTCGTCGTCGACGCCCAGCGCACCGAGCTCGCGCAGCACCTCGCCGACGCTCGCGTCGAGCTCGGCGACGACGTCTCCATAGAGGCCTCCGCTCGAGTGGCCGAGGAAAGCGTCCGATGCATAGAGTGGCACGTGGGGGAGGTGGCTCGCGTAGTACAGGAAGAACGGCTGGCCCTGCGCCACGGCGCTGCGCATGAACTCGATCGCACGCTCGGTGTACCGCTTCGTCAGCGTCTCCTGGATGGCAGGCATCTCGAGGATACGCTCGCCCTCCATCAGGGGCACGCCGGGACGACAGTCCGGCAGCAGGGAGTTGCAGCCATGGACCGGAGGCGCCTGCCCTGGGTACCAGGGCTCGTCCATGTCGTTGCTGTAGGGCAAGCCGAAGAAGAGGTCGAAGCCCTGACGGATGGGAAGGTAGTCTGGGAGATGGCCAAGGTGCCACTTGCCGATGAGCGCCGTCGCGTAGCCGCGCTCGCGCAGCACCTCGGCGATGGTCTGCGGCGGGGTCGAGGCCGGTCGTGTCGAAGGGGAAGAAGACGCCAAGGGGGGTAAACTCCATGCGGGCCGGATAGCGTCCGGTGAGCAGCGTCGCGCGCGACGGCGTGCAGACCGACGCACCGACGTAGAACTGCGTGAACCTCGCCCCCTCGCTCGCCAAGCGATCCAGGTTTGGCGTCGCGGTGTCGCGACTTCCGTAGCTGCCGAGGTCGGCGTAGCCCATGTCGTCCGCGAGTACGAAGACGACGTTCGGGCGGCGCGCCTTCGCGTTGCCAGCCCTGCAGCGCTTCGTCGGGGCGCGGATCGTGGCCTTGAAGCGCATGGCGGCGTTCGTGGTGGCGGACGCATCGAACCGGCTGCGCACGACGAGCCCGTCGCCGTTGCGGATCTCCACCATGACCGCATCGCGTTGCTCCAGGAGTGCCCCGCCCACCGAGCTGACGGGGTCCGGGAGGTTGACGCCCCCCGCGACGAGTGCCCAGGAGATGCTGCACGAACCCTTGGCACGCACCTCGAGCACCTCGACGCCGCCGGCGTTGCCTCCGCTCCGATCCCTGAAGCGCACTCCCCGAGCGCCTTTCGTGCGAAGGACTCTCCAGCACGGCTTGCCCCCGCAGGTTCCGCCGGCGGGAAGCTCCGCGTCGTACACGAGACGTGGCGTCGTCCGGTCCCGGGGCGTGTCCCAGATGCAGACGCGGAAGGCGGAGGTGCCGGCGACCGGATCGCCGAGCTGCGCCGGCGAGACCGCGGTGGCCATGCTGCCTTCGTAGGAGAGCTCGTCGTCGACGTCGGTCGCGCTGTCCCTCCACCGGAGACGGGCCTTGCCGCCGACGAGGCCAGGGGTCGGGTCGCCGCAGGGCGGGAGCGCCGCGACGGGGGTGGTACTCCACAGCGCGACGCCCGTCGCGAAGGCCCATGCCGTGCGCCGCACGAACCGTCGCGACCGGGTCTGTGTGCGCTGTCGCTGCATGGTAGCGCAGGCTGCCACAGAGACCGTACACGAAGCTACGCGACCTCCGAGAGCGAGTGAAAACTCTATGCGCGCTACTCGGCTCGACCTGCCCCCCGCGATCGCGGCCACTTGATATGGCAGGCGCCCCCGCGCTGGTACGCCTCCCGCGATGCCGGCCGGCGCGAAGCGCGGCCCGAGCCAGGGCGCGTGCTCTCGTCGAGCGCCGCCTCGGAGCGGCGAAGGCACGTGGGGCTACGGGTGCTTCGCCTTGAACGTCGCTCCGTCGGCCGTCTTCACCTGGTCGAGAACCACGCTCATGCAGCCGGCGTCGCTGGTGACGAGCTGGACCGTCGCTCGGTTGTTCCCTGCGAGCGCTGCGGCAATCCCGGTCGGCAGCGACACACGGCCCTTGCGTGCCGCGTTCCCGGCTTGGAGCCTGACGCCGCCCTTGCCGAGGGAACCAGCCTTGGCGACGAGCCGCGTCACGCCGTCGGCGGACGACGCCCGGTCCCGGTATGCATACCCCTCGGCCCTGAGCGTCTTCCAGCACGCCTCCTGCTTCGGCGCGCAGGCGCGCCCGGCCCGATCGACTAGGAGTCGCCCCACTACCCGGTCCGCCGCGTCGTAGACGCACAGCGAATACGCCGTCTCTCCACCCACCGGGTCCCCCAGCTCGTCGTGCGGCAGCCCTGCGTCGAAGCGTCGGGCAGCGAACGCGAGGTGCTCCTTTCCCACGCGGCGCTCCTTGATCGCCAAGACCGCTTTCCGCGGGGTCCGGCAGCCGTCGATCGGTGCGGCGCCACATCCCTGCGGCAACGTGGTGGTCGTCGTCGACGTCGAGGTGGACGAGGACATCGTCGTCGTACTGCTCGACGTCGTCGTGGTGCTGCTCGTGCTCGAAGACGTCGGTGGGGTCGTCGTGCTGGACGTCGAGCTCGACGTCGATGCCGACGTACTCGTCGAACTGCTGCTCGTGCTCGACGACGACGTGGATGACGTGCTGCTCGACGTGGACGTCGTGCTGCTCGTGCTCGAGGACGACGATGGGCTCGTCGAGCTCGACGTCGATGTCGACGTGCTCGTCGAGCTGCTGCTCGTGCTCGACGACGACGTCGACGACGTGCTGCTCGACGTGGATGTCGTACTGCTCGACGTCGTCGTGGTGCTGCTCGTGCTCGAAGACGACGGTGGGGTCATCGTGCTGGACGTCGAGCTCGACGTCGATGCCGACGTACTCGTCGAACTGCTGGTGCTCGACGACGACGTGGATGACGTGCTGCTCGACGTGGATGTCGTGCTGCTCGTGCTCGACGACGTCGAGCTGGACGAGGGCGACGTCGTCGTACTGCTCGACGTGATCGTGGTGCTGCTCGTGCTCGACGACGACGTCGACGACGTACTGCTCGACGTGGATGTCGTACTGCTCGTGCTCGACGATGTCGAGGTGGACGAGGACGACGTCGTCGTACTGCTCGACGTGGTCGTCGTCCCGCTCGGGTCGAGAATCGGCTGGACCTCGGCGAAGTACGCCGCAAACGCACCGTCGACCGTCGCGTTGCTCACGGCGTCGCACGAATCATCCGGGTTGAGTCCGCACGCCCCGGAGAGCTGTCCCACCACCTGTCCGGCAGCGTTGAGAACGGGCGAGCCGCTGCTTCCCCCTTCGGTCGCCCCGAACACGTCGCCGCTGTAGATTCGATCCCCGCGCGGCCACGTTCGACACGTACCCCTGCTCGTATCGACGACGTGCTCCGAATAGGCCTGCGGCGCGCCGGCAGGGTGGCTGATGCGGAACAGCGGAACGCCATTGGCGAAGGCCACGGGCGTGCTCGTCCAGCCGAGAAAGGCGCTCCCACCCGGCGCACTCTCGCTCAGCCTGAGCAGCGTGAAGTCGGTTCCCTTGTCTGTGGCCATGACGTCGGAGCCCAGGGTCGAGGGAACGACTCCGCTGGGGTCGACGCAGGCGCCCCCGCAAGGCGTCGAGAACTGGAAGAACGCTTCGACGGAGTCCGCTTCCCGCTCACGGTCCAGGCAATGATTCGCGGTCAGGAAGTACGGGATCTGCGTCGTCAGGTCCGTGTCGGCGACGAGCCCGCCAGAGCAGATGTAGAGGAACGCGCCCGACACGAACTCGATCAGTGCGACCGCGTCTCGCGCGTCCTGGATCATGGCGGGGATGGTCGCGCACGAGGCGTTCTCCACGCATGCCGCGTTGAAGTCGCACAGGTTGCTGCCGGCGCCGGGCGCTGGGCGCGTTCCGAGCAGAAAGCCGGGGCCGAGATGCCCGACCCGTGCGATGTCGAAGGTCGGGGCACGCCCGCCACGCGCATGAGCGGGCACCTCGAGCTGCAGGACGAGCGTCGATCCTGGAATCGCATGAGTCCAGAACTCGTTCGTTCCGAGCGGCCCGGCCCCGGTGTACGGTCCGCCGACCCGGCCTGCGGGATTGTAGACCCACAGCGCCGCGCCATCCGGCAGATGAAAGTCCTCGAGGTGCAGGCGCAGCGCTCCCGCGACGGCGGAGTCGACCACCGCCGTCCATACGTATCCGCCGCTGCCCGTCCCGCGGATCGCGCCGACCGCTCGATGGCGACCGACGCCGGCCAGCGGCCCGCGCGGGAGATCCGAAAAGTCGACGACCGCCCCAACCGGCTTGACGACCCCCACACGGAACCGCCCCGCCCGGGACGGAGCCTCGGTCAAGGCAACGCGGTCGGCGCCGGTGAGCTCGACGGTCAGGGGGACGTCGAACCCGGTCGTGACCTGGCTGGCGACGAGCCGCGAGTGCTGCGCCCGCTCGCGGCGGACGTGCGCGTCGCGATCGAAGGGCCGCGCGGAACGCTCGAGTGCCGTTTCGTCGGCCGCGGGAACTCGACCCGCCGCGATGAGGATCACGACCGCCACCGCCCACAGCACTCTCACCACCCCGCGACCATGATGATTCGGTCACCGCCGCGAGACAAACGCTCTCGGCCGTGCCTGGCAGGCAAACACGGCCTAGGGTGGTGGATCACGGGGCATCGGGATCGGCTCCGATCCGTAGCAGCCTCGTCCGACGCGGTTGCGAACACCGCTCGGCCCGCAACCACAGCAGGGATCTGCACTGCAATTGCCCCTCTGAGGGGCAATTGCAGCCCGCAGATGCCCGCCCCTGCCCGTGATCGCGGGCGTTTTCTCTTGGTTTTCGAGCGAGGCGGCGGGTCAAGTCCCCCTCCTCGCACTTCCAGTCGCCCGATTTTTCGACGCTTCTTCCGAACGTCCTCGAAATTGTCTCCGGCGCGGACATAATTCGGCCGGTCCCCCCTCGCGAACAACGTCGCGTCGATCTCGGCGAAGCACCGCAGTTCGCCCGCGTCGCCGCCGGCATCCACTTCCCGTAGTGCCGCCGAAGCGTGGCGTAGTTGACGCCGTCTGCGCCTCTAGTCATGCGATGCGCGCCCCCACCCCGGAACACCGAGGTCACGAAGGTCTCGTTCGTGCAGTAGAGCCCACGCCCGCGCTGCCGGATCGGGAACACGCGCAGGCACGTGTACCAGTGCGTGGAGAATGCCTTGAGCTCGATCGGCGTTGCCGGTGGTGGTCGTCAAGACGTACGGGCATGAGGTGCAGCGGCTGGATGAGGTGCAGCAGCCGTACCGTCTCGGGAAAGAGGTCGACCCAACGGTCCGCCAGTGGGCGTGCCAGCAACAGGAGGCCGAGGCGAAGGAGCGCCGCGTGCAGCGCGCTTGCAATGCGCAGGGCTCCTGAGCCCGCTGGGTTCCTCGAGGGGTGCGCTGCCCCGAAGTGCGCGCAGCCAGAGCGTCCGGTAGATACCCGAGCTCGATGTCTCGTCTCCCCTTCCGACTGCTCGGCTTCCTCGCCGTCCTGGTCATGGCGTGCTGGCGCGTCACGCTGCGGTTCCGGGTTGAGGGCGACCCGCGACCCTCGCTCCGGTCGGCCGGACGGCGGTACGTCTACGCCATCCTCCACGCCCAGCAGCTGAGCTTCATCATGCTGAGCGACGACGTCCCGATCCTCGCCATGGTGTCGTCCTCGAAGGATGGCGAGTGGCTGGTCTCGCTCTGTCGCGCCCGCCGGATAGTTCCCGTGCGCGGTTCGACGGGAATGCACGGCGCCGACAAGGGCGGGCGCGCCGCGCTCGCACGGTTGGCCGACGGCGTGAACGCCGGCCTGCCGGCGTTGCTCGCGGTCGACGGACCGCGCGGACCGCGCAACGGCGTCCATCGAGGCATTGTCGACCTCGCTCGAGAGACTGACGCGTGCATCGTCGTGGCGGGCGTGTTCGCCGCCAGCCGGTTTATTCTCGAGCACACGTGGGACCGGACGCAGCTTCCGCGGCCGTTCTCGACGCTGATCGGGCGGTTCCGTCCCCCGATCGATCCGCGCGACTTCGCCGACCCCGCGAGCCTGCGCGCACGGGTCGCGGCCGACCTGCTGGCGCTCGAACAGGAATTCGATCCCGGCGAGGCGCGCCATGCGGGACGCATCTCGCCCCGCGCCCTGGCCCGCTCGAAGGCGACGGTCGGAGCCTCGCCGCGGGCTACATAAGCGGGGCCCTCGCTCGCGCCGTAATATTGGCCGGGGGCTGCGTGCGGTGGCCCATGGCTTTTGAGCATCGACTGTCACTGACGGCATTGGATCGCGTGGAGTGCCTCAGCAGCGGCGCCAATCGCATCGAGAAGTGTTCCGCGCAGGCTCGGGCTCGACGAGCCAAATCGTAAGGTCGTCTGGATGACTTTCCCCGACGACTTGCTTCGAGCCTTCCCAAAGAAGGCTTCGCCATCTGATGAAACTCTCACGCGGCTCCTCTGACAACCGCTCCAAGGACTGCGTTCCTCCCTCGTTCGATCGCCACAAAAGGGGCGCGCATCCCGGGTGGCGCGGGGTGGAGCCCGGGCAATGCGAGGTGGCGGTTTCGCGATCCGCAGGGACAGTACGGCGGCGTGACGAGCGTCGCGCTCAAGCTCATCATGCCGGCGCCGGAGGTTCCGAACGACCCGAAGATGACGCTCGCCTACACGATCACCGCGCGGCGCGGCGGATACGTCGTGACGCCGGACATGGTGAAGCTCTACGACTTCGGCAACCCGACGACGTGGGGCCAGCTGCAGACGCAGATGGCGCTCGGCTCGGCGGCCGACGGCTCCGCGACGTGCGCGCAGCGCGCGTTCCCGTCGTACTTCCACGTGTCGGTCTTCGTGCCCACGGTGCCCTGCGCCGAGAACCGGCGCGGGACCACGATCACATGCGGCAGCCCACCGCCGATCGGGCCCTGTCGGGTCGGCGATCCACGCGACGTCCTCGCGTGCGAAGTCCTGGCCGTCGCTGCGGCCGAGGACGCCTACAAGGCCACACACGGCACCTACTTCGCCACGACGCCGACGGGCTGCGCGAGTCTGCCGGGCTACACGCCGACGCCGGAGAGCCACGTCGGCTGCAGCCTCTGGGCGTCGAGCACGAGCTTCACCATCGCCGCGGCCAACGCCAACGCGCCCGCGTACACCTGCATGTAGTACTCGACGGCGACGCCCGCCCTCGACTGCTTCTGATCGAGCGGACGCCGGGGCCGCCGTGACGCCGCGGCCCCGGCGATCGGCTCACAGCTTCCGACAGCACGGACTCGGCGCTCGGTGCCCGCTCCTGTCCGTCATCGCTGGCGTTCAGAGCAGCGACAGCTAGGCCCGAACGCCTGAAGTGAGATAGAGGGGACGTCATGAATCCGAACCAGGCACTCTGGGAAAAAGGGGACTTCACGCGCATCGCGGAGAGCATGCGGGAGAGCGGAGAGGCGCTCGTCGCGGGACTCGGAATCACGCAGGGGCTCAAGCTGCTGGACCTCGGGTGCGGCGATGGGACGACGGCGTTGCCGGCGGCGCGGCTGGGCGCGGACGTGCTCGGCGTCGACATCGCGAGAAACCTGGTCGAGGCCGGGAACCGGCGCGCGAAGGAGCACGGCCTCGCGAGCTGCCGGTTCCAGCACGGCGACGCCTCCGATCTTCGGGAGTTGGCGGATCAGACGTTCGATCTCGTCGTGAGCATCTTCGGGGCGATGTTCGCGCCACGCCCGGCGGACGTCGCGAAGGAGATGGTGCGCGTGACCCGGCCGGGGGGGCGGATCGTGATGGGGAACTGGATCCCCAACGATCCGACGCTGGTGGCGCAGATCTTGAGGATCAGCTCCGCGTACTCGCCGCCGCCGCCCGAAGGGTTCGTGAGCCCCATGACCTGGGGCGTGGAGAGCCACGTGATCGAGCGATTCGCCGGTGCTGGGATCCCCAAGGAGAGCATCTCCTTCGTCCGCGACACGTTCACCTTCAGCGTCCCCGCCCCGCCGTCGGAGCTCGTGTCCGACTTCCGGCGGTACTACGGCCCGACCATGAACGCCTTCGAGGCCGCGGAGAAGAACGGTCGCGCGGAAGATCTGGCCAATGAGCTGGAGGATCTGTTCAGGAGCCAGAACAAGAGCCCGAAGAAGGATGCGACCTCTATCCCCGCGACCTTCCTGCGCGTGACCGTCACGCGTGCCCGGTAGCCGAGGACAGAGTCATGAGCGACGACTCAACTGCACTAACCCGGATTCTTCTTCGTTGCGGCGGCAATCTCGGCGCCAGCGTCCTCCGCAATGTGTGGGCCTTTGCGATCATCTTCTGCGGCCACTTCACCGCAGACGTCGAGACAGCTTCCCGGAATCGGTGCTCGAGCTCGGCGACGCGGCTCCCGCGGGAAGGGCTTCCGACGACGCGGCGCGGATCGCGGACGCGATCGCGCCGGCAGCGAACGCCTCGCGCGGGCGATCGAGCAGAGCCTCCGCGAGGTCGCCGCGGCGCGACGCGGCGGGCCGGCGAAGACGCGGCGTCGCGTGAAACGGTTCGGCCCGCGCGGGCTGCTCAGGGCAGCGCGCTCCACGCGTCCCACAGGACCCGCGTCACGAGCTCGCTCCCCCCGATCCCGTGCGGCTTGAACACGGCCGCCTCGCCCCACACCAGCTCCCCCAGCACCGGACAGGTGGGGCTGAACCCGGCGTGCCCGACGAGCGCCGTGTTGGCCCCGCTCGCTGGCGTCTCCGCCAGGAGCGCGTACGAGCTCGCGCAGCGCGCCGCCTCGTCGTAGACGAAGTAGGTGATCGCCGGGCTCTCCTCCGGCACCGGCCCGAGCGCCATCAGCTCGGCGGTTTCGACGTTGCGGCAGAACTCGCTCGTCACCACGCGGCCGAATGGAATGCCGCGGCCGCGGAGCTCGTTGCCGATCGTCGTCGCCTCGTTCCGTCCCGTGTCGTTCAGCTGCCGCGCCGTGGCGGCGCCGCAGTCGACCTCGCAGCTCTTCCACCAATCGGGCGTCATGGTCGTCGCCGCGGTGCCGAGTGCCAGGTTGTCCGAGCACACCGTGGCCGACGCGTGGCGCCAGTGGAAGACGTACCCGCCGGCGGCGAGCGCCTGCACGAGCGTCGGCGTGAGCGTCGTCCGGCTGCCCGTCGTCTCGCACGCGCCGCCCGGGACGCAGCCGAAGACCGCGTAGTGGTACGTGCGCGGCGTTTCCGTGGTGTCGGGCAGTAGCGCCGTGACGGCGTCCACGGTCTCGCTTGCGCCGCCGGCGAAGACCAGCGGGGCCTCCGGATCGTCCGCGTCGACCGGCGGCTCGTTCAGACGGCGGACGAGCCGGGCCTCCGTCAGGCCCGACGCCGGATCGGGCGGCGTCCACGTGAGCACCACGTCGCCTCCGGCGATCTCCGCCGCGAGCCCGCTCGGCGCGGTTTTGATCGACGTACACTGGCATGGCGTCGTCGACGGCGGCGCGCCGCACGAGCCGGGGCACGGGACGTCGCCGCCCGCCGCGGAGGCGTCGCACTGCTCGCCGCCGGCCGTGTCGAGCACGCCGTCGCCGCAGGTCGAGCGCGCAGCCGCGATCTCGACCGCCGGGTAGGCGCTCCCACGGAGCCGCCCGCGGAGCTCCGTGCACTCCGGCGCGAGGACCCTGGCCTTCAAGCGGAGCCGCCTATGATCCCCGCACGGCATCCACCTGGCGCCGAGCCGCGTCGCCTCCACCCCGCGCGCACGGTTGCGGCGGCGGGCCCGCAGCCGTCGATCGCGAGGGTGCCGGCGGCGTCGAAGGTGATCACCTCCAGTGGCTCTGCGGCAGGGGGAGGAGGCAAGGGCGACGTGACGAGAAACCGCCCCGGCGCGCACGGTTCGGGCCTCCGTGCGGCCGCGATCTGGGGTACGAGCGCGGCCGCGAACAGGAGCGGGATCGTTCGAACGACGGTGTGAGCCATCGCCCGACGCTACCGCGATCGACGCCGAAGGCGCCAGTCGCGCGGCGGGGCGTCCGGCACGAGCGACCGGAGCAGCAGACGGCCGGGCACGTAAGGGGCCCCAGGGCAGCGGCACACTCACTCGGGTGTCAGGTGCCCTCGAACCAGCATGACGCGCCGTTCGCCGACGAGCGAGTCGTGAGGCGATGCTGGTTCATTCGCGACGCGAGACCTCGATCTTCTGCCCTGCCTCTCGCTCGGCGGCTGCGCTCGACCGTGTCCGCCGGACACACTTCGTGGGGGTTAGTGACGGTTCCTGGCGGTCAGGCCTTTGAACATCCTTGAGATTTCCGTGAACCTATCCGGGTTCAAGTCCCCCTCCTCGCATTTCCGATCGTTGCGCCGTCCGATACTTGCCGTCCGTTGTTCCCTCTGTTCGTCTCGTGAGGGAACAGAGTGGCCTGCGAAGAGGGCCGGTTCGGCTGCGGCAAACTTGCGGAGCTCGTCGCGTCCCTCGGTCGGGGATTCACTTTCCCTAGTGCTTGCGAAGCGTCTCGTAACGGACGCCGGTCTGCGCCTCCAGCCATGGGATCTTCGCACGGCCTGTAGCGCCGTCGTGATGAAAGTTTCCTTGGTGCAGTCGAGACCACACTGCCGGATGCTCATCGCGCGCAGGCAGCGGTACCAGTGCGACGAAAACGTCTGATCGGCGATCCGAGCTGGGAGCGCCGTGCAAGCGGCTATCGGCGCGCGCTGCCGGGAGCCCGCTCGACGTGGAAGCGCCGCTCGGCGCAGCGCGACCCCGCCTTCACCCGGACGACGAGCGTCCCGAGGTCGATCGTCTCCGTCCCCGGCACGTCCTTCCCCTTGACGGCGAGCCGCCAGCGGGTCGGACGCTTCGGATTGGTGCGGAGGTCGAGGCGACGGATCGGCGACCCGGGTTCGCCGCGCCAGCGGAAGCGACCGCGCTCCGGCTTCGCGATCACCCACCCCGGATCGTCGGGCGGGATGTCGATCGGCGCGCTCTGCGTCGCGTCGAGCAGCTCGATCGTGATCCCGTCGAGCGACGGATCGAGACCCGCGTACGTCCCGAAAGCGTCGCCCAGCGTGGCGACGAGATAGAGCTTCGGCCACAGCTCGATCTGGCGGACGTCGAGATCGGAGTCCGAGCACTGCAGGCAGAAACAATCCGCGTCGCACCCCGTCGTGCACGTCCCGACGTCGGTGTCGTCGCAGTCCTCGCCCGGCTCGCGGAGCCCGTTGCCGCACTCCGGGAAGTCGCCGCCGATGGTCGTCGCGACCAGCTGGAAGGCTCCCTCGCCGCTGACTCGTTCCGCTCGCACGAACCACGTCCCGGGCTCCGGGTCCATGATGCGACAGAAGGCGTACTGGCCCGTGCCGGTTCCGCTGCAGTCGAACACGCCGGGCGCCGGCGCGTCGCCGGCTCGCACGTAGAGATCGAAGTCCGTCCCCGGCTGCTCGCTTCCCTGCAGCGCGACGCGAAGCTCGGTGGTGTTCAGCCCGACGGCGACGTTCTCCACGACGAACGGTCGCGCGGTCGTGAGGTCGTCGGTGAAGGCGCTCACGCTCACCTCGTCGCCGCCGACCGCCGGAACGTCGTCGCATTGCCACGTGTAGAGGTCGCCGGACGAGGCCTGGTCGATCCAGTCGAGATAGGCAAAGAGGTCCGCGGCGTAGGCGTGATCGGTCGGAAGACAGGTGGCCGAGTCGCCGCTGGATGCCACGCCCGCGACCATCGGACCGTATCCCATGTCGATCAGGAGCGGACCGCCCGAGTCGGGCCCGCACGTGTCGGCGTCGACGCCGCTGTAGTCCCAGCAGATCGACGTCTTGTCCGAGACGTCGCCCGCACAGGGCGCCGTCCACACGGTGCCTTCGCGCTTGAGCCCGCTGTCGCGTGTCGCCGCCGCCTCCCAGCCGAATCCGACGATCGTGCCCTCGCTCTCGAACGGCGCAAGGCCGACGTCGTTCACGATGAGCGGCTCGATCCCCGTGACGGTGGTCGCCAGCCGGAGCACGGCGACGTCGGCGGTCGGGAAGTCGTAGTCGCGATGCACGTGGACGGAGTCGATCGTGAAGAACCCGGCGTGGGCGAAATAGACGACCAGGCCCGGCGGAACGTCGAGGTCCTGGCACGTCTTGCCCGTGGTGGGACACACGCAGTGCGCCGCGGTCACCACCGTCTGGCACCCAACGAGCGTCGCGGTGCACGCGGTCGTCGCCGTCGCCGGGCTCGTTCCGACGAGGATCGCTCCGACCGCCGGGTGCGCCGCCGTGAGCTCCCCGCCGACGATGGGAGCCGACACGGGCCCGGCACCGCACACGCCGGTCGCGAGCAGGAGCGCGACGACGGCGCGGGCCAGGGTGCAGGCGCCGCCGGCGCTCAGGCGTGCACGCCCGCGCCGCGCGACGCCCATGGAGCCGCTCCCTCGATGACCTGCGCCGCGACCCGGAGCGCATGCGCCACGTTGCTCGGGACCACGGATCCATAGTGCGGGACGGACTCGCGATGGTCGAGCACGTCAGGATGCGACTTCTTCTAGGGCCTGTCCGAGCCCGGCCAAATGTGCACCGGCTGGCGCGAGGATCCGCATCGAGGGGCGCCTGGTGGGTGCCAATGGCATGACACCGCCGCGCAGACGCCCGGTAGTGATCCACATCGGGCGCCGGCGTCTGCTGCGCTGCATTGTGCTCGAACGTCACGAGCGTGTGCGCGGCTTTCTTGAGCTGGGTTCTCGCGACTTTGCCGGTCCCGGCTTCGGCCGCCTTGCCGGCCTGCTTGCGCGCCTTCGTGACCGAGCCGCGGAGGCCGTTCTCATCACCACGTCAACCGACCTGACGGGCAATCACTACGGTCAGAGACAGGAAGCTGACCAGTTGAACCATGAAAACGGCGAAGCGGACGGACACGACTGCATTCGTTTGCACGAAGCACACGTGAACGAGCGATTGCACCACGCGGGCAACGACGACGCCAATGCACAGGCAGTTCACCACGAGGCCGCGAACCTCGCCGACATGGAGCGCCAATACGACAGCGCCAAAGACGGGAAGGTTCTCGATGCAGTTCGCATGAGCCCGCATGGCGCGCTTGTAGAAATCCTCTCCCTCGACCCGATCCGCCCGGAAGTCCCCGATCGGAATTCGCCCGGTGAGAATACGACTCCAGCGATACACGCCAACCGTTCCCAGGAGCAGAAGTACGGTCCAGGCAGCGAAGGCGAGGAGCGTCCACACCGGCACAGTCATAGATCGGTCTCCTCGAAGCAGAAGTTCCGCCTGGCGATATGGAGTCCAGTGGCGAGCGAGGCGAGCATGGTCGTGAGGGTGGATGTGTCTCAGGCGCCGGCAGCCCACGGAAGCGTGCGTCGTGCGAAGTCGGCGCGCCCACTGAGGAGATGGAACAGATAGGAGCCGAGGCAGAATCCGCCGAACACCAGCGCCCCGATCGCCACCATGAAAAACCCTTCGAGGACGAATGCGACGAGACGCCAGCCCAGAGTGAGCGACACTCCGATCGCAAAGGCGAACGATCCGGCCAGACACTGGGCAAACCTGCGGGGCGCCGGCGCCGCGGTAAGGGCAGTACCGCTCGAACGCGCCAAGACCCGATTGTAGAGCGCGTCGAAAGGATTCAGACGCGGGGCCGATGCGCTCCACCAGAGCACCGCGGCGAGAGCGAAGAAGAGGAGTGGCGCCTGAACGATGCCAGCCGCGACGACCCAGAGGCCGACGAGCCGAGGCTGGAACAGGAGCGCGGAATACTGAATCGCGCCCGTTCCCGCCGCGGGCTCGCACAGGCCTTGTTGGAGGATGAAGTTGCGCTTGGCATCCGTGCCCCCGAAGGGGTGTGCGGGTTCCGTCTTCGCTCTCGCCGTCATGGGTCGTGCTGTTCGAGCTACGGCCGCGCCTCGAGCACCAGGTTGAACGGCGTCTCCGTCGCGCGACGGATCCGCGTGAAGCCCGCCTGCTCGAGGACGTTGCGAAGGCGCCCCTCGCCGGCCTGCGCGCCGAGCGCCGTCCCGACCTCCTGCGCGAGCGACGCCGGCGTGCAGACGAGCGTCGACACCGAGTAGAAGAGCCGCCCGACGGGATTGAGGTTGTCCTCGACCTGGTCGTTGGCAAAGGGCTCGACGAGGAGCCAGGTGCCGTCGGGCGCGAGTGACTCGCGGACGTGGCGTGCCGCGCCGACCGGGTCACCCATGTCGTGCAGGCAGTCGAAGCACGCGACGACGTCGTAGTCCTTGCCCGGGAACGCTTTCGCCGTCGCCACCTCGAAGCGGACGCGATCGCCCACGCCCGCGGCGCGGGCGCGCTCGCGGGCGCGCTCGATCGATACGCCATGATAGTCGAAGCCGACGAACTCGGACTTCGGGAACGCCTTGGCGAGGATGATCGTCGACGCCCCGAAGCCGCAGCCGACGTCGGCGACGCGCGCGCCGCGCTCGAGCTTCGCCTGCACGCCGTCGAGCGCGGGGATCCACTCCGATACGAGGTGGGCGTTGTAGCCCGGCCGGAAGAAGCGCTCGACGCCGACGAAGAGGTCAGGGTCGTGCTCGTGCCACCCGACTCCGCAGCCGCTCCTGAAACCCTCGCTGACCTTGCGGTTGGCCTTCATCGCCGCGGTCATGCCCTGGAAGGCGCCGAGGACGCAGGCCGGGCTCTCCTCGTCGGTCAGGCACGCCGCGTGCGCCGGCGGGAGGGTGTACTGTTTCGAGGTCCTGTCGTACGTGACGTACCCGGCGGCCGCCTGCGCGTTCAGCCACTCGCGCACGTAGCGCTCGGTCGTGCCGGTCCGCAACGCCAACTCGGTGGTGGTGGCCGGACACTTCGCCAGCGCCTTGTAGAGCCCGAGCTTGTCGCCGATCACCACGAGCGAGGCCGTGAGGGCGCCCGCCACGTCGCCGAGAGCCTTGTGGACGAACTCTTCGATTGCCGCGTGGGGTGTCTCCATCTCCGCTTGCCTGACCGCCATGGGTTCCTCCTTTGGGCAGTGGGTTTCGAAGGCCTACAGGGCAAGGTCCATGCCGCTTGTGGTTCCGGAAAAATGAGCTTATTCGCGCTAGTGCTGCTCTCGGCCACGGCCACTTGTGGCCGCCGGGCCACGAGTGGCCGCCTCACGATCAATGGCAGGCCATCCCACCGACACGATCCTCGGGGACGCTCCGGCGCTCGCCGCCCTGCGGGAGCAAATCCGGCGCCTCGCCTCGTTCGACCGGCCGGGGAGCGCGCACGTCCCGACGGTCCTGATCCAAGGTGAGACCGGCACGGGCAAGGGACTCGTCGCCCGTCTGATCCACGCGAGCGGCGGGCGGGGACGCGGCCCGCTGGTCGACGTGAACTGCGCCGCGATTCCCGACAGCATGCTCGAGGCGGAGCTCTTCGGCTTCGAGGCGGGCGCCTTCACGGATGCGCGCCGCGCGAAGCCGGGCCTCTTCGAGGCGGCCGCCGGCGGGAGTCTCTTCCTCGACGAGGTGGACGCGCTGCCGCTCGTGCTCCAGGGAAAGCTCCTCAAGGCGATCGAGGAGAAGACGGTCCGCCGCCTCGGCGCCGTCGCGCCCTATCGCATCGACGCGAAGCTCATGGCCGCGACGCAGAAGGACCTGCGCGAGCTGGTCGGCACGCGCACGTTTCGCGCCGACCTCTTGCACCGCCTGGCCGTCGTCATTCTCGAGCTGCCGCCGCTGCGCGACCGCGGGGACGACGTGCTCCGGCTCGCCGAGCACTTCCTGGCCCACCACGGCGCGGCGCACGGCGTGACGCCGCCCCGTCTCGCCGATGACGCGCGCGCCTGGCTTCGCGACTACCCCTGGCCCGGCAACGTGCGTGAGCTCTCGCACCTCATGGAGCGCGTGACGCTGCTCAGCACGGAGCCGGAGGTCGGGCGCGACGTGCTCGATCGCCTGCGTGTGCCGCTCGGCCCGCCTGTGCCGGGGCCGGCTCCCGCGCCGGCCCGTGACGACGAGGCGGCCCAGCTCCGCGAAGCACTGGTCCGTGCCGGCGGCAACGTCGTCCGCGCGGCACAGCTCCTCGGGCTCGGGCGGAACGCGTTCCGCCACCGCATGCAGCGTCACGGCATCGAGCGCCCGACGCTCGCGGACCTGGCGCGCGCACCGGTCGGTCGCCGCGCGGCGCGCGCGCATCCCGCCGCGCCGACTCCGCCGGCGGCCGCGCTCGAGCCGAGCTGGGAGCAGAAGCCGGTCGCCGTCCTGGCGATCGACCTCGTCCTACCGGCGACCGCGCACGAGCCCTGGACCGCGGCGCGCCGCTGGCAGCGCACGATCGAGGAACGCGTCGCCGGCTTTGGCGGGGTATTCGTCACGCGCACGGCCGCGCGCCTCACCGCGGCGTTCGGCGTCCCGCGCGCGCTGGAGCAGCTCCCGGAGCGCGCGGTGCAATCCGCGCTCGCCATCCAGCGCCTGGTCGCGGACGAGGCCCCCGAGACGCGACCGGAGCTGCGCCAGGCGATCCACGTAGGCCCGCTGCGCGTGGACACGAACGCCCCGGAGCCGGTGGCGACGATCGTCCCCGTCGGCGACACGCTCGCGCTCGCCGAGCGCCTCCTCGGGCACGCGGGCGCCGGTGAGCTCCTGGTTTCACCCCAGGCGACGCGACGGATCGAGGCGTCGTGCGAGCTGCGTCCGCGCGCGCTCCGCGTGGGAGAGGCCGAGCGGCTCGACGCCGCGGTCGTGCTCGGCCGGCGGACGCGCTCCGCTACCGTCGATGCGACGACCGAGACGCGCTTCGTCGGCCGCGCGCGCGAGCTCGAGCTGCTGCACGGCGCCTTCGAGAGCGCGGCCAACGGCGACGGCCAGGTGGCGCTCGTCGTCGGCGAGCCCGGAATCGGCAAGTCACGCCTCATCGACGAGCTCCGCCAGCGGATCGCCGAGGTGCCGCATTCCTGGATCGAGGGACGCTGCGCCTCCTACGCGACGATGGCCGCGTTCCACCCCATCGTGGACGCCGTCCGGCGCCTCCTCGGCATCGACGACCACGACGACGCCGACGGCGCGGCGGCCAAGCTCGAGCGCGGCGTCGGGGCGCTCGGCTCCGACCTCGCCTGGACGCAGCCCTTCCTGCAGCATCTCCTCGGCCTCCGCGTGGCGGACGAGACGGTCTCCGCGCTCGACTCGGCGAGCCGGCGGAGCGAG
>Ga0180063_1000121_pt1 | contig 18214 bp, 15 predicted proteins | sample EasRivT47_16_10D_FD_121776 | JGI IMG/M metagenome (GOLD analysis project Ga0180063, IMG submission 121776) | Soil microbial communities from meander-bound floodplain in the East River, Colorado, USA - East River metaG ERMLIBT47_16_10D | ecosystem: Environmental > Terrestrial > Soil > Floodplain ...
CAAGAGCGGCACGATGACGAGCACCGCGAATATGCCGCCCAGGCTCACCTGCTTGAGGTACTGCATGAACGTCATCCCGATCGAGCTGCCGACGATGAAGGTCGCCGGGTCGCCAACCAGAGTGAGCAGCCCGGCGGCATTGCTGACGATCGCGGTGAGCACCATCGGTGCGACGAAGCCCACGCCCAGGGCCTTCGCGGTACGGATGATGAGCGGCGCGAGCAGGATCACCGTAGTCGCGTTTGGCAGGAAGGCGCATACCAACGCCACTGCCAGCACGAGCAGGAGCAGAAAGCGCTTGCCGCTGCCTCGGGTGAACCGCAGAAACGGCGCACCGAGCCACTCGAAGATGCCCGTCTTCTCGAGCACGTGCGCCACCACCATGCCTCCAAAGAGCAGCGAGATCGCCCCGCCCGCGGTGGCTGGCACGTCCAGGAAATCCCTCTCCCCGAGTATTCCCGTAATGATCATTGCCGCAACGCCCAGAAGCGCGGCGACCGCCATGTCCACGAGATCGAAGGCGATGACGAGAATCACCGCCGCGAAGATCCCGATCGTGAGATAGATTTGGAGGTCGCTCATGCCGGCGGGGTCCGTCAGCGCAGCGGCGGCGCGTACATCAGGCCGCCCTGGTACCAGGGCCTGTTGAGCCCCCGTTCGAGCTTCAACGCGCTCTGGCTGCCGACGTTGCGCTCGAACAATTCCCCGTAGTTTCCCGCCGATTTGACGACCCGCGTCATCCAGCCCTCGGGCACGCCGAGCGCCCGGGCGTATTGCTTCTCGTACTGGAGGAGCCGTCGGATGGCTGCGCTGTGCGCCGGTGTCATCGTGGCCTCCACGTTCGACCGGGTGATTCCGAATTCCTCGGCCGCAATGAGGGCGAAGAGCACCCAGCGCACCGCCATGAACCAGTCGTCATCGCCGCGGCGCACCGCGGGGCCCAGCGGCTCCTTGGATATGCGCTCGGGCAGGATCGTGAAAGCCTGCGACCCACCGGGCGCGCGCAGCCGCGCCGCGGCGAGCTGCGATACGTCCGAGGTAAACGCCCGGCACTTCCCCGCGAACAACGCATCAGCCGCGCCGATCTCGGAATCGATGATCAGCGGCTCGATCTTGTGCCCGCGCACGCCGAAATAATCAGTCAATTGCTCCTGGTGCGTGGTGCCCTTCACCACGCAAATCGTCGCGCCTTTCAGGTCAGCTGCGGTCTTCACGCCCGAGTTCACGCTCACCATGAATCCCTGGGCGTCGTAGAACAACACCCCCGGAAAGCGCGCACCGAGCAGGACCTCGCGGCTCATCGTCCAGGTCGTGTTCCGGGCGAGAACATCGACGACACGGGAATTCAACGCGGGGAACCGCTCCGAGGCCTTGAGCGGGCGGAACTCGACCTTCTCCGGATCTCCCAGGACCGCCGCAGCGACCGCGCGGCAAAAATCGGCGTCAAGACCGGCCCAGCGGCCGGACGCGTCCCTGGCTGAGAATCCGACGACTCCCTCGCTCACGCCGCAGCGCAGCCGCCCACGCGCCTTGACACCGTCGGCCGTTTCGCCGGCATGCAAAGGGAGTGCCATTGCCGCGGCGATCACTGCCGCGACGATGGCATACGCGACAAATCCACCAAGCGCCATTCGCATTATCTATTTGGTCTCAAGCGGGGTGATCAGTCTAACCGGAAGTTTGAACGCGCGTTCGAATATCCCGAGCACTTCAGATGTCACCGCGCTCGGGCCGAGCGGCACGACGAGCGGATCGCGGATGTCGCCGCTGACCCCGACCGGCACACTGGTGAGTGCGCCTCCGATGATGTATCCGAGGATCGGCACCGCGCGCGCCAACCGGTCGATGCGGCTGAAGGGCGCGACGAGCACGGTTAGCCGGCTCTGGTAATCGATGACGGAAACCCAGCCGGTGGCCGCGAGCCCCACCGCGTCGCTGCGGAACGCGCTCTCCTCGATGATGAACCTGTCCTTCTCGAAATGTCCCGAGACGGTGATCGAGCGATAGGGAAATCCTGCGTCTTCGAGCTTCGGGCGGCCTTGCTTGATCAGCGCCGCGACGTCGGTCATGGAAAGGATGTTGCCGACCAGGGCGAACTTCATCACCTTGCCTTCACGTGCCTCCGCTCTGACGGTCCCCTTCAGGTTTCTTGCCAGATCCCCGAGCTTTCCCTGCGCGCTGATGTCGGCCTTGAAGTCGAATTCGCCGGTGATCAGCACGTGCCGGTCGGTCAGGCATTGCGCGGCCTGTTCCAGCGGCTGCTTGTGCGCGGTAACTTGCGCGGTAGCGGTAAATCCCTCGGGCGTGGCCTCGATCGTCATCGGATGCGAGATTCCGCACAGTTGCGACTGGGTCAGGTCGAAGCGCGCGCGCCGCTCCTCCAGCACCAGCGTCGCCGCGACGGGCGCAAACTTGAGGCGGCCCGTCTGGATGAATTCCGAGCGGACCGCGATGCGCCCCGTCACCGGCAGCGGCCACAGCCGGGACAGTTCATCCGTTTCTTCCTGCGCCTGCTTCGATAGTCCTCCCGCCGCCGAAGGTTTCTCCGCGCCGGTCTTGTCCTCGCGCGACAGTAGCGCGTCCAGGATCACGCCCGGCGAATCGAGTTGCGCGTCGATGACCGGGCCGCTCGCGCTACGCCTCAGGTCCCCTCGCAGCGTCATGCGCTGCCCCGCCCAGTCCACCGTGGCTTCGCGCACGTGCAATGCGGTTTCGTCGCTCGCCAGGTCGATGCGTTCTATTTTCAGCGGCCGTCCGATCAACGAGGTGAGGTCGAGCGCCTCCCCTTGCAGATGACCATCGGCCGACATGCGCTGAGGATGCTCGCGGTCAATAGTGAAGCGCAAGTCCCCGGCGACGGCGCCCGCGGGCACTTTCGCGCGCTTCAGCACGGCTGCCACGCTCGTGCTGTACAAGGATCCGGCGTACCGACCCTCGAGCACACCGCCCTTGGAGCGCAGCGCCAGCTCGGCGTCGCTGCGCCCGTCCTTGATCGTCGCTCGCCGGATATCGAGCGCACCCGCGGCCCAGCCGAGATCGACGGCCACGCTGGATCCCGCATCGAATTGCGCGGTCGCCTGCACTTCCAGGGCACCACCCGGACGCCAGTCAATGCGGGGAACTGCGATTCTGATAGGCGTCGCGGGCTCGTAGCGGGGCGGTAACCGTGCGCTATGCCAGACCCACGCCAGGAACTTTTCTCCAATGGTGCCTTCGGCGATGGCACCCCTTGCCCTGGTTCCGGCGTCGAATTCGTCCAGCGTCACCGACGCAACGACGCTCGCATCCAGCAGGGAGACGGATGCACGCTGGATCGTCATCGACGCGGGGCCGGCGTCAAGCGACAATCCTCCGACTTTGATCGGCCCCGGCAATTGCCGAATGCCGAACGAAGCGTCCGACGTCAGCAGGTCCACGCCAACCTTCCACTCTCCGCGGCCGACGGCAAACCTGGCGTTGCCCTGGATGTGTCCGGCCGCCGTCTCGATGTAAGCCAGTGCGTCGCGGTTTTCCTGCGGCAGCGCGCGGCGAACAAACTCCAGCCACCGCGCGACGTCGAGATCGAAGCTCGCGTCGCCCGTGGTAGCGCCATGCTTGAATGAGTGGCGCAATGTGGAAAGCAACCCCTTTCCAGCAGGGATCGACAGCGCGACACGATCAACCTTCACGCCGTGGCGGTCGACTTCGACCGCTCCGCCGGCAAGACGCACCGGGCCAGGCAAGTCCCTGACCTGCACCGAGACATCCGATCTGCGGATATCCACTCCGACGCTCCAGTCGGGTTGCCCGAGATCGAGCTTCACGCTGCCTTGCGCGCGACCCGTGACCGAATGAAACCAGGCGAGCACAGCGCCGGCTTTTTCCGGAACGAGGCGCCGCGTGTAATCCATTCCCTGCTTCAGATCGAGATCAAACTCGGCGCCGCCGGCTAGAACGCTGCTCTTCATCTCGTAGCGCAGCTTCACCCCATGCAACCTGCTCGCGCCCAGTCTCACTTCGTCGAGGCCCACCGCGATCTCCCGCGCATCAGCCGTGACCTTGCCCTTCAGCACTGCGTCCGCCACCCGGACACGCTCCTTGGCCCGCAACACGTCCACTGCGCCGGCAGTCACTTCGAAGTCGCATTCCAGCGACGTCCTCGCATCGTAACTTGCCTGCGCGCGCAGGTTCGCGGCGGAAACCTCGACGCGGACCGGCGATTCTGCGAGAAAGCGGTCGAGCCAGGCCTGCGGCTTCACCTCCGTGACGTCCAGGCTTGCCTTCGCCGCAAGATCGGAGAATTCGATGCGCGCGGACAGTTTCAGGCGGCGCCAGCTGTTGCTTGCCGCAGTCAACTCAAGTTCGATGTCTTTGAAGCCGCTTCGCGCGCGAACGGAAAGATCGCGAAGCTCGATCGGCGGCGTCCCGGGCGCGCGCACGTTCACGCTGGCACCCTCGACCGTGAGCACCGTGTCCGGGGCGAATTGACGGACGAGACCGACGACCGGCTCCATCACCGAGCGGTAGATCGCGGCCACTTCCTTCGTTTGCCCCTCCGCCGGCGGCGAGGTCGCAATATCGATGCGGATCTCGGGCCGCACGACGCTCACGGAGGTGATCTCGGCGCGGCCGCGAAGCAACGGCCAGAACAGCAGCCGCGCCTCGATCTCCTCGGCGCGCATACTCACCCTGCCGGGGATTTCGACCCGCGCCTGGCGCAATACGCCGCGCGGCGATGGCAGGATCCGGATGCGCAGACCGTCCCAGGCGACTTCGCCCTGCACCGACTCGGACAGCTTGCGCTTGATTCCGGCCCCTACCGCCGGAGTGTCGAGAATTTCGGGAAGGATGAGCGCGGCGGCAATGGCTGCCGCGGCCAGCGCCGCAGCGCAATACGCGGCATAGCGAGCGGCTTTGATCCAGCGCCGCCGGTTCGAAGGCATACCCACAGCCGACAGATTCTAGCTTCGGGCAACGATCAAAGCGACGGATTTCGGCGCGGTCTTATCGGGAGACGCGGAGTATTGCAGCAGCCGCGCCAGGCGCGGCTGCCAACTGACGCTCGCCGCGAGCGATGGCGCCGGCCTCAGAATCGAATGCCGACCCCGAGGTACGCGCCGTAGCTGGCCATGTCGTAGAGAAATCCATCCTTGTCGTAATCAACGCTGAGATAGCGATCAGCGTCCACCGATTCGCTGCTCCGTCGCCACGCTAGAGCGCATCGTTGATCGCGATGCCGAAGCCGATCGTCCTCTGATTCCAGTTGTAGTCGATCAAGCTCTCGCCATAGCCCGAGAAACCCTGCACGTACCAGCGGAGCGGGCCAAGAAAGCGCGGCGACGACCACGTGAGCTGGGCTGCGCCCTTGCCCGTCCTGACGTTGCCGCGGCCCATCAACGAGAAGCTGTGGTCGTGCCGCTTGTAGATCGCGGTAAGGCTGCCGTAGCCGTAGTAGTCGGTGATGTCCGGGTTGTCGTCCTTGTCGGCGCTTTCCTTGATGCGATACCAGACCTTGGCGAGCACGGCGACCTTGTCCCGCTCGACGCCGGCATCAGCGACGATCCGGTTCCAGCTCCGCGAGAGCTGGTCGGTCCGGCCGTTCGACTGGTGGTTGAAGCCCACGTTGAGCAATCGCCAGTGGAAGCCGCCCAGGTCGATCCCGGGCCGGTAGCTCACGAACGCCTCGGGCATGTAGTTGGTCTCGCGGAACGGGCGGGAAATTTCGGCGTTGTACACCTGCCACTGGTTCTGCTGGGTGTAGGCGCCCCAAATGCCCCACCGCCGGTCGCCGGTGGCCCACATCCGCATCTTGAAGCTGATCTGGAACTTCGCTTCGGTGGAGTCGATCGCGTCCTGCTGCCCGGAAGCCTGCGCCGCGGACGAATAGGGCGCCGTGTTCACATTGTCGGTATAGCGCGCGAACAGCAGGTAGTTCGGGTTGTGCACATCGATGATGTAACGGGCAGAATCGGCATTGAATCCCCAGGACGCGTCGATGAGTGACGTGGTACCGCGCTCGAAGAGCGCGGGCAGCATGCCCTTCCGGGCATCATCGCCAGGCGCCGGCGCCAGTTGGATGCCCGCGCCCAAGCTGCGCCGGTCGTAACAAGCGAGTCGGTCCGGGTCGGAAGCGATCGTCTCGCACGCGGAAGGGGCGGTCGGGGCGGTCTGCGCAAACGCGGCGCCGCACACGCCGAGAACGGAGGCGATCGCCGCGGCAATGCCGAGTCGATATTTCAAACAACCACCGTCTGAACTTTGAACTTCGGGATTTGCTTATGAATTGGGATTTGTAATATGTGAATGATCATTCACGACGATGCCCGCACCCGCACCGCTGGTGCCGGGTGCGGCAACGCCATTTTTGGTCCAACAACCCTTGCGGTATTCGAATTCAACAAGCGGCTTTACTGAACGAGCGGAATCTGCGCCGCCAGCTCGTACTTCACGATCGCGCGGATCTTGTTCTCGATCTGGAGGTAGCGGGCGACTTTCGTGCCCGGGACCACCTTCTCCAGCCGGGGCACGTAGGATCGCTTCATCTTCAGCTCCCGCTCTTCCACCGCCAAATAAGCGTTCATCAGCTTTTTTGCCGTCTCGTCCGCGACCATGCCCGTGTTGTAGGCGTCGGCGTAGTTCTTGACCACCCCGAAGAGCTGCTTGTTGAGGCCCGCCAGGTCCTTCTGGTAGGCCTCGTACACCGGCCAGAACCCCTTCGCCTCCTCCTCCGTCAGCTGCATGTTGGCCGCGACGACGAGCTTCTTGTCGGCCTTGATCTTCTGGGCGAGGATCTGCATGTCGGAGGCGGTCTGCGCGGCGGCCGGCAGTGCGAAGAACGCCGCCAGGATCAGAACTAGAACGCGAGTGCATTTCATTTGCTGTCTCCTTCGATGTGAATGGGTCAACGAGTCGAAACGACGAAACCGCGCATTTTATCCGAACCTTGTTTCGCGTGCATGCTAATTCGCGACTTCCAACTCGGCGATCAAACGCTTCACGCCGGGATCGTCGGGCAGGATTTCGGCGATTTTTCTCGCGTAGGGGAGCGCGTCCCGGGGATTCCCCGCTTCGCGGCTCATGGAAACGAGCGTGCCGAGAATTTCCAGATCGTACGGATGGCGTACCTCGGCGGCACGCAGTACGGAAAGCGCCTCGCCTCGCCTGCCGGCGGAGTGCAATCCCACGGCATAGACGTAACCATAGCGGGCGCTGTCCGGAGCGAGCTTCGCCGCCATGGCAAGCTCCTTGATGGCCGCGCCCTTTTCGCCTTTCCTCACGAGCAGCAGGCCCAGCGCGTGATGCAAGTCCGCCGCGCGCGGCAAAAGCACAAGGCCACGCCGCAGCAGTCTCTCGGCCTCCCCTTCGCGCCCAAGCTGGCGGTAGGCATCGGCGAGATTGACGTATGCGCCGATGAATCGCGGGTCGAGCGCGAGGGCACGCCCGTACGCCGCAATCGCTTCCTCCGGACGGGCCTGGCGCAGCCGCAGGTTGCCGAGATTGACGTTCGCGGCCGGCCAGTCGGAATCCATTTGGAGGGATTCGACGTACTCGCGCATTGCCCGCTCGCGGTTGCCTCGCTGGTCGGAGGAGAACTGATCCTCACGCACGTCCGCGTGCACGCGCGCAGCCTCCACCCGCACGCCCCGAACCGGGTCAGCGAGCAGCGGCGCCGCGGCCTGTGCCCGGACGGCCGGTTCAAACTGCTCGATGAGGCCGAGCGCGGCGATGCGCGTGCTGGGATCGTAATTCGCAAGCAGCTTGCGCACCGCGGGCAGGTTTTGCGGCCGGACATGAGGACTTGCCAGCGTAGCTGCGGTCGCCTTCACAATGAGCGGCAACGCCGGATCATCGGCGACCGCGAGCAGCGACGGCAGGGCCTTTGCACCCTGCGTCGCGCCGGCGTGCAGCGTCGTACCGTAGTGCCGGCTTTCGCGCCAGGCTTTTCCGTACCACTGGTCCATTGCCGCGATGGCCCAGTCAGGCTTGCGTCCGGCGTGGCATTGCGTGCAGGCGTTCGGGCTGCCGAGCGAGACAGACAGGTCGGGCCGCGGCACGCGGATACTGTGATCGCGCCGCGCATCCACCACCATGTACTTCTGCGCCGGCATGTGGCATTCGACGCACTGGGCACCCCTTGTCCCCGACTTGTGGAAGTGGTGCTTCTCCGAGTCAAAGGCAGCGGCATTGTGGCAGCGCAGGCAAAGGGCGTTGCCCTCCGCGCGGAGCTTCAGCGCGTGGGGTTCATGGCAATCCATGCAGGTGACGCCGCGCTGGTGCATCCTGCTCTGGAGGAACGAGCCCCAGGTGTAGACCTCTTCGCGCTGCTGGCCGTCGGCGTGGTAGTTCGGGGGAGTCAGCAGCGCCAGGCGATGCGTATCCTCGAGCGGCGCACCCACCGGTCCTGATTCCGTAATCGTGGAGCGGCGCGCGTGGCATGCCGCACATACGTTCATCAGCGCATCCGCGGCCGACTTGTCGCGCTGTGCGGTCTTTGCGTCCGACGCCGGATACTTCCACGCCTCGTTCCAGCGGCTTCTCAGTACCGTCAGACCCTTGTCGCTCTCCGGCGAGTAGGGCGCGCGCGCGTGCTTCGCCCACTCCACGTGGCGTGAGCCCGGCCCGTGGCATGCCTCGCACGCGACATTGATTTCGTCGAACGTTGTCTTGTAGCTATTGCTGGCCGCGTCGTACCCCTTCTTCAGATTCGTCGAGTGGCACGCGGCGCACTGGAGGTTCCAGTTCTGATACAACCCGGTCCAGTGCAGAGAATCCTTGTGGTCGATTCTCTCCTTTGGATAGAGGTGGAACCAGCGCTGTCCCCCCTCCCCTTTGGGTCGCGCATCCCAGGCGATGCTGAGCGCCTGGAGCCTGCCGCCGGGGAATTCGACCAGGTACTGCTGCAGCGGCGTGACGCCGAACGTGTACCTGATCTCGTAATCGGTGAGCTTGCCGCCGGGCCCGTCGGTGTTGACGAAGAACCGACCGTCGCGCTTGAAGAAGGTGGAGGTGACGCCGGCATAACGAAACCGGGCATTTGCGAAGTTGCCGAGCACCGTCTTGTCGTCAGCCACCTGCATCGCCAGCGCGTGATGCGAGCCACGCCAGGCTTCATGCTGCTTAACATGGCATCCCGCGCACGCCGCTGCGCCGACATGATTGGCCGCGACTGGCTGCTGCGACGGTGAGACGGGTGTGAAATCACGAAGCAGCCACCAGCCGGCTCCGCCCGCGGCGAGCGCGATGACACCGACGACGGCAACAATCGTGCTTCGGGATTCGCTCAACGGATGAGCGTCTGGACGACCAGGGCGCGTTCCTTCCAGAACATGCCATTGAGGCGCATTGAAACCGCCTCGAGCTTACCGAGCGGCGGGTCGGCGAACTCGAGCACCGCGGCCGGGCGGGTGCCGTCCCCTTCCACACGCTGGATATTCGTGCACTCCAGGTCGGGCGCATACTTCTTGACGAATTCGCGCACCTCTTCGTCCGGGGTCCCCGGGGCGATGTTCCCGATCCAGAGTTTCATTCCGCGCTCCTTGCATCAGGCCATTATGTTCACGCAACCGTCCACATACAGGGTCTCGCCCGAGAGGCGCCGCGCGTAGGGCTTCGCGAGATAGGCGCAGGTGAAGCCCACGTCCATGATATCAACCAGCTCGCCCAGTGGCGCGCGCTGCGCGGCGGCGTTGAGCGGCATGAAGATCGGCGCCGAGCAGCGCCCGGGTATGCCGCGCGATCATCAATTCCTCGTTCGTCGGGAAGACCCAGGCGGACACCCGGCTTCCCGCCGCACTGATCCGTGGGCCGCCTTTGCTGTTTGACGCAGCGTCCAGTTCAATGCCCAGCCACGCCGCATCCCGGCAGACCCGCTCGCGGATCGCGGCGGAGTTCTCGCCAATGCCGGCCGTAAACACGATCGCGTCGAGCCCGCCGAGCGCAGCGGCGAGCGAGCCGAGCTCCCGGCGGATACGGTAGACGTACAGATCGACCGCGAGCTGCGCGCGCGGCTCCTTGCTCGCAAGCAGCGTGCGCATGTCGCTCGAAATGCCCGAAACGCCCAGCAGTCCCGACTCGTTGTAGATCATCCTCTCGATGGCCCGCGCGTCCATGCCGCGCTGGTCCATGAGGTAGAGGATCACGCCGGGGTCGATCGAGCCGCAGCGCGTGCCCATCGGCAGGCCGTCGACCGCGGTAAAGCCCATGGTGCTGGCCACGCTCTTTCCCGCGCTCATGGCGCACATGCTCGCGCCGTTGCCCAGGTGCAGGACGACCGTGCGCCCCGCCGCCGCCTTCGCATCGTGCCTGGGCAGAACGGACGCGATGTATTCATAGGACAGCCCGTGGAAGCCATAGCGCCGCACGCCGGCCTCGTGCAGCTCGTCGGGGAGCGCGAAGCGCTGCGCGACCGGCGGCTGAGTCGTGTGAAACGAGGTGTCAAAGCAGGCGATCTGCGGAAGTTGCGGCTGGCGCTCGAGCAGCAGCCGGATCGGCTTCAGGTTGTTGGGTTGATGGAGCGGCGCGAGCGGGTTGAATTTCTCGAGCGCGGCCAGCACGCCTGCGTCGACCCGCACCGGCCCTGTGTACTCGAGCCCGCCGTGAACCACGCGGTGTCCCACTCCGATCAGCCGGAGCTCGACCAGCTCGCTGCGTAGAAACGCGGCGAGGTGATCGACCGCGCCCTCGTGACCGAGCTTCGTTCCCGCGTCCCAGGTTTTCTCGCTCGCCGTCGCGCCCGCGGCGTCCTTGGCAACGAAATGCGCGCACGTATACAGCCCTTCGATCTGTCCGCGCAGCACAGGCGCGGTTGTGCCGTTGCGCTCGACGAAGACCGAAAACTTGATCGAGGACGATCCGGCGTTAACGACCAGTATCGCATCGGCCATCGGTTAGCTCACCGTCCGCGCGCCCTGCTCTCGTCTCGCCTTGGCCACCAGTGCTGCCACCGCGCACGAGGCAAGCCGCGCAATCAGAGAGTCCGCACGGCTCGTCAGAATGATCGGCACGCGCGCGCCCAGCACGATGCCCGCAGCGTCCGCGCCGGCCAGGAACGTGAGGCTCTTCGCGAGCATGTTGCCCGCTTCGAGGTCGGGCACCACCAGCACGTTGGCGCGTCCCGCCACCGGCGACTCGATTTTCTTGATTCTGGCGGCCTCCGGGTTGATCGCGTTGTCGAGCGCCAGGGGGCCGTCGAGCACGGCGCCGGTAATCTGCTTGCGCTCCGCCATCTTGCACAGCGCGGCGGCTTCGAGCGTCGACGGCACGTCGGGATTGACCGTTTCCATCGCCGACAGGATTGCCACCCGCACCTCCTTCGCGCCCAGATCATGCGCGAGGTCGATCGCGTTCTGGACAATGTCGACTTTTTCCTTGAGCGACGGCGCAATGTTCACGGCGGCATCCGTGATAATCAACGGTTCCGCGTGACCCGGAACGTCCATGATGAAGCAATGGCTGATACGACGCGCAGTACGCAGCCCCGTATCGCGCCTGACCACCGCGCCCATCAGCTCGTCGGTGTGCAGGCTGCCTTTCATCAGCGCTTCCGCGCGCCCGCCGCGAACCTCCGCCACAGCCTTCTCGGCCGATTCCTGGCTGAACTCAGCATCGACGATCCGGAAGCTGGAAATATCCAGGCCCGCTTTCACGGCGACTTCCTTGATGCGCGCCGCGGGCCCAACCAGGATCGGCGCGATCAGCCCGGCCTTGGCCGCATTGACCACACCCTTCAGCGAACTCTCGTCGCACGGATGCGCGACCGCGGTCGGTGTTGGCGGCAGCGCCTTGCAGCGCTCTATGAGTTGCCGGTATTTTTCGTGATCGTTGCCCATACCGCTGCCCCTTGCCAGCCTAGGCTGCCTGATCCGTCCTGGGCGCCGCGTGACGGGGGGCCGCAACTCCCAGCTTCTCCGCGGCGGCGCTGTAGTCCACGCCGAGCAGCTCATGCACCTGGCGCGCGGCTTTCGAGTCCGCGTTGCCCAGTTCGGGCTCGAGCATCAGCATCTTGGCGGCGATGACGACGGCAAGTTCGCGCTGCTCCTGGCTGGGGATGAGCGCGGGAATCGCCTCGATCGCCTTTTGCGGCTCGAGCATTACGATGCGCGTCTGGGCCTTTATCACCGCCTGCCAGTCGATCGGTTCGGCGCCGATCAGCGAGCCTATCTCATTGCGGCGTTCCTTCAGGTAACTGCGGATACGCTGGCCAATGTGGTCGCTGCGCCGTTCGAGCTTGCCGCGGGCCCTGACCGTGCCGATCAGGATACGCGCAAGCGCCTCCGGGAATCCGCCGGCATGGATCAATGGTGCGATTTGCCGGCGCGCCTCCTCAACATCCGCGGTGGCGCGTGCGTGCGCTGCCACCTCGGCCGGCGCATCCGGCGGGAAAACCGCGCCCAGCCCCAGCGGACCGTAGACGAACTCGACCCACTTGACGATCGCGTCGTCGCGACTTTGGCCATACGCCTTCAAGGCGTGCACGATCTCATCGGAAGTGCGGCGCTCCATGGCGAGCCAGGCGTTGTCCTTGGACACCGGCTTGCGGTTTGCGCGCGCGAGATCGGCCCAGGTCTTGACCACGCTCATAAAGTGATTGACGTCGGAAAACATCAGCCGCTGCATCCGTGTCTGATTCATTGCCGCCAGTATTTCGGCCACGGGCTTGCTGATCATCGCCTGCACGAACGGACGGCAGAAGATCTTGTAGAAGGCTTCATTCAGCTCCGATACCTTGGCGATGGTGCTGAAAACCGCCTCGTCCTTGCGGCCATCGGGGTCGAGCGCCAGGATGTCGTCCATCTTGCGCAGTTCGAAGTGCACCGTGTAGTCGCCGTGCTCCAGCTCCTCGTAGCGCCCGGTGCCCGACTTCCTGTCGATCACCATCTCGTACAGACCTGGCGGCAGGCGTTCAATCTGCTCCAGCGTGTTGAGTATCTGGTCGTGCTCCTTGCGTGCGACCCCGCCGCCGACGAAGATGCCAAGGTGGCCGACCCCCTCGTGCAGCATGTAGACGATGGTCCTGCCGGCCGCGATGATCGCCTGCTCGTCGCCCCATACATCAATGAGCCAGTTAAGCGCCTGCTGCGGCGGCGTGATGTCATCGCCCCATGACGCGAACACGACCACCGGGGAGGTGATATTGCGCAGATCCACGCGCAGGTCGCCGCGGACGACCTCGCCGCGGGCGAGCCTGTTGCCGACGAACAGGTGGTTCACGATGTTTTCGATTTCCTCGCCGGTCATGCGGAAATGGCCGCCCCACCAGCGTTCGAAATCGAGAAACCGCGCTTCTTCCGTGTCGATCTTGCTGTAGAGGTTGTAGTCTTTCGACCAGTAGGTGTTCGCCGGGTTGCCAGCCTCGAAATTTTTCACCAGGTGGGCGCCGTCGAAGCGTCCGGCACCCAGATCGCTGGCGAATGCCGCCATCCACGAGCCGCCGAGCACGCCGCCGGAATAACGCATGGGATTCTGCTTTGCCGAACCCGCCCAGTAGGAAAGCGGCGCGCCGTTCAACACGATCGGCCCCATGATTTCCGGCCGCAACGAAGCCAGCGCGGCAACCGCCCAGCCTGCCTGGCAATTGCCGATGACCGCGGGCTTGCCCGAAGCCGGGTGACGCCGCTGCACTTCCTCGATGAAGTGCGCTTCCGCTGCCGCGACATCGACCAGCAACTGGCCCTCGACCGGTTCGGGCGAGAAGGTCACGAAATAGACCGGGTGCCCGGCGCGCATCGCCATGCCAACCTGCGAGTCCGGCTTGAAACCGCCGATGCCCGGACCGTGTCCGGCGCGCGGATCGACGATCATTACAGGCCGCTGGTCCAGAGTGGGTGCGCTCTGCGCGTCCGGCAGGATCCGCAGCAGCGAGTAGTTGCAGGGCCGCTCGAGCTTGGTGCCATCGATCAACAACTCGTGCTCGAACTTGAGCAGCGCCGGCTTGCCCTGCACTGCGTGCTCGATGTAGATGTTGCCGCGCTTGCGCATGGTGTCCAGGTAGAGGGCACTGCGCTGCGCCGCATCGGTCCAGTACTCGATGCCCTGCTGGACCAGGTTGGCATAGGCATTGGTGAGATTCGAAGCAGGATTGGTCATCACAAACTCCTTGGAGTGTTCCGGGACACCAGGATCGAGCGCTGCGTCAGATCCACAAAGTATTGCGTCGCGTCCTGCCTCGCTTTCATGCCGCGCTGCAACAACCGGGCCGACTTGACCGAAAGCTCCTGGCCTTGTGCGAGTTTGCGGGGGATGTCATTCATGGCTTGCCTCGGGCAGTAAAGGAGCGGATTGCGCCCTGATGCTGCAGTGCAGTATACAGGGCTACGACAGGGATAGCTTGATCTGGGTCAAGCAGGTGCGGACGCCCAACTACGGTGCGTCCGGTTGAAGCCGTTGCAACTGGGGGCGCGGATTACGGCGCTTCGGTGAGCCAGCTCGCCGGATTAGCTCCCATCTTTTCGCCCACATCCGCCAGGTTGTTCATCACCTCGGCCACAAACGTGCCCGGCTTGGGCGGCACCCACTCGTCGGGAACCGCCATGACGCGCACCTCTATTTCCACATTGCGCTGGAGCTTCGCGATCTCGGCCATCGCAAAGAGGTGCCGCATGGAATTCATGGTGGAGTTCTGGGTCGCCATGATCGTGGCGCGGCCCATGATGTCGGGCCAGCGCTCCTGCGTCACTTGCGGCGGAAACCGGAACTGGTTGTTGAATATGATCCAGTAGCGCATGCGCGGCATGGGCACCCCGGGATACTTCGCCCTCCACAGCGCGGGAAGGCTCTCGTCTTCACGCGCCCGTCCGCCGTAGAGAATGTTTCCGGTGATCGCGCCGTCGACGTAGAGATGCTCGCCGATTCCCCGCGCCGGGAAAATTCCAGGTATGCCAGCGCTCGCCAGCAGGATCCCGTGCACGCGGTCGTCGTTGCCGCTTGCCAGCGCCTTATTGGCCTCAGCGACGATGTCCCACGCGTGCATGTCGCCAAAATCAATGTTCGTGGTATTGACCACCAGTTCGCGGCCGGTGCCAGCGGCCGCTGCGATGCGCTCGATCATGGGGCGGTCGAGCGCGGTGCGAAGATCGCGCTCCAGACCCGGCAGGAGGTAAAACGACGGATTGTTCGGCAGGAAGAAAAACCATCCGCGCGAAACCGCCACGTCCGTCTTGGGGTTACGGTACAGGTGGACGATGCGCTCGATGGACTGATCGTCACCCAGGAAAGCGAATGGAGCGATCAGCGCGCCGGTGCTGACGCCCGTGACCACGTCGAACTCCGGGCGCGCCAACTCGCCCTTGACACGCCCCCACCCCTTGAGCACGCCGGCGCCGAATGCTCCCCAGTCCCCGCCGCCGGAAATGACCAGTACATCTATGGTCGGTGGCGCGGCTCCCGGCCCGGCCTTTGCGAAAGCGTCGACCTTGTCCTCGGCGCGCTTCAAGAGCCTTCCCATTAATGCGCGCGTTTCGGCTCTTCTCGCGGCGAAATCGGTATTTCGCGCTGCAACCAGGTCCTCCATGGTCCGGTCGGGTCGCTTGTCGACCGAGGTGCAGCCCGAAGCGAGCATTGAGGCAACCACCATCGACGTAGCGAGCACCGTCTTCATCAGTGACGTTTCCATTTCTTGTCCGGGTTGAACGCCGCGGGTTCCTGGGCCGGCAGGGGCAAGGACAGCGCCACAAACGCGCCAAGGGCCCAGCTCCAGGTCTTCTTCAAAATCCGGTTCATGAGCAACGTATGCAGTTTGAAATCATATCCTGCGCGCCGGCTTGATCTGCATCAAACGAATCGCGGGACGAGGGCCAAACAGCACCGCCGTGAGTGCTCCATGCACTTCGCCTCCGACTCGACACGGCCCGATTTCACGGCGACAGACGACATTATCTGCGAGCGAGAACTGCGCGTTGGGTCCGTGATCGGGCCGCGCGCCACGCAACGCGGAGGTCAACGTGCGTGCAGCATCCTGTCCCAGAAATGCCTCCGTGAGCCCGATGCTCGGTCCGAAACGGTCGAAACACACACCGCGCAAGCGGTCGCAGACTACGCCATGATCTGGTGAGGATAGCCCGGCAGGCAAGTCCGCTGCCGCCGTGGCGCACCCCATGATCAGCGACGCAAGAATGGCCGCAAGTGGAGTTGAAGGTTTATTCAAGACCAGCAGCGCGACCTGTACGCTCGGAGCAGGCCACTCATTTCACGATCATCGCGCGTCAGCGCGCGGCCCGTTCGTCAAAGCTTCCGCCCAGCGCGAGATGCAGATTGACGCGCTGCACGAGCTGCTCGCTCTGCACGCGGAGAAGCGAGGTGCGCGCGCCGTACAACGCGACCTGCTGCTGCTGCACCGCGCGCAGGTCGCCGGAGCCCACGCGATACCGCACGCTGGCGAGCTCCAGCGCGCGCTCGTTTTCCGCGACGGCCTGGGCCAGGATCGTCGCCCGCTGATCCAGCGCGAAGCCGGTAGACAAGGCCCCTTCCACCTCGCTGAACACGCGCGCACCGATACGCCCGTACTCCGCCACCGCCAGCTTCTGCTCCGCCGTTCGGATCTCGACTTGTGACTGGAGCGCTCCGCCCAGGTAGATCGGCGCGAGGAGCGAAGCACCCGCGCTCCAGACCGGGTTATCGCGATCCTTGAGCACGAAGAGATCACTCGAAATGGAAGTCACCGCCGCGGTCAACGAGATTCGTGGCAGGCGCGCCGCCCTTGCCTCTTCGGTGCGGTAGAACGCCGCGGCGACGCGCCGCTCGGCGGCGACCACGTCGAGCCTGCGCTCGAGCAGTTCGGAGGGCATCCCCACCGGTACCGGCCCCGGCTTCGCCGCGAGCTGTGGCGGCACCTTGATTGCCGCGGCAGGGTAGCGCCCGACGAGCGTCTCAAGCGCCCGCAGCGACTGGCGATAGGCCAGATCCAGCTGCTGCACGACGTCGCGATAGATCTGCAGATTCGCTTTTGCGACCGTAACGTCGTACTCATCCCCTCGGCCGACCCGCAAGCGGTCCTGCGCCAGGCCGAGCAGGCGCTCCGCCGAGCGCGCGGTCTCTTCGGCATTCGCCTTCTGCAGCCGGGCTTCGGTCGCGAGGAACCAGCTCTTGGCAACCAATGCGGCGATCGACTCGGCGGCATACTCGGCATCCAGCTCGGCCGACTGGTACTGGACCTGCGCGGTTGCGCGCCCGGCGCGCACGCGGCCCCAGAGATCCAGCTCCCAATTCGCGAAGACACCCACGCCTTCCAGGCCGCTGGAGTCGCCGCTCATCGCGCCGCCGCCGCGCGCGAGCAAATTCACCTGTGGGTAGAGCGTCGCGCCCGCGAGCTTGACGTAGCTGGCGGCCTGCTCCATGCGCGCGGCCGCCACCTGCAGGTCGGGGTTGTACATGAGCGCGTCGCGGACCAGGGCTTCGAGCTGCGGGTCCTTGAAGCCTGCGAGCCACCCTTTCATCACGACGCCGGGGGCACCGCCTTGTTCCGCCCACTGTGGCGGCACGACGAGGTTCGGCAGCGACTGGCGGCGCACGTCCTCCTGCTTGGGCGGCGCGTTGAGCGCACAACCCCCGGTCACAGCGATCAGAGCGAAAGCGATGAGGACGCGACGCACGTGTCCGATCTCAGTGCAGTTTAAGGATGAGGTAGTTGATGTACGCCCCTACCCGCAGGACAACCTTGCGGATGATATGGATCGCGTGGAGGCGCTCGGTATAGATCGCCGCGTTGCCTGCCGCGCCCGCCGCCATGAAGATCTCCTTGTCCTTGTCCGCGATATCGAACTTGACGACGTAACGCGAAGGCGGCTGGGTCAGAACCCCCGTCATCGGGAGCGTTCCGCTCGCCGGCAGCTGGCCCTGCCCCTGCGCCCAGATCACGGAGTCGACCTTGCCCTTGATGATGCGTCCCGGATCGGTATAGAGAGTGAACTCCGCCTCGTTGCCGGGCGCCACCTGGTGCAGCTCGTTCTGGTTGAACAGCGCGACGACCTGCCCCTCCGCCTCGACCAGCGTCATCACCGCGTTGAACGGAAGGCCGGCCACGAATGCGCCCGGACGCAACTGGAGATTGATGACGAAGCAATCGCACGGGGAGAGCGTCACGGTCTGCTCGAGTTCCCAGCGCGCGTTCTCGAGCTGCGCACGGATCTGCGCCACCTGCGCGAACTCGCCGTTCACCGTGGCGCCCAGCTTCTGCTTGATCTGCGACTCGCCCGCCACCGCCTGCACCCGCGCCGCGCGCGCGGCGTCGGCCTGGCCTTCC
>Ga0180063_1000122_pt1 | contig 18128 bp, 10 predicted proteins | sample EasRivT47_16_10D_FD_121776 | JGI IMG/M metagenome (GOLD analysis project Ga0180063, IMG submission 121776) | Soil microbial communities from meander-bound floodplain in the East River, Colorado, USA - East River metaG ERMLIBT47_16_10D | ecosystem: Environmental > Terrestrial > Soil > Floodplain ...
GCAGATGGGCTGCCACGCCGGCGGTCGACGCGTGTGCGCGATGGGCCGAGCCGAAGGCGTCGTCGACGTAGAGATCCGCGAGCGAGGCGAGCGCCCGCGCGAACTTCGGATCGTTCGCCTCTTCCTGGCCGTGGAAGCGCAGGTTTTCCAGGAGCAGAACGTCGCCCGGCCGCATCGCGCCGACGAGCCGCTCGACTTCGGGACCGACGCAATCGGGGGCCATCTCGACGCGACGTCCCAGGAGGTTGCCGAGCCGCTCGGCGACCGGCGCCAGGCTGTAAGCGGGCGCGGGCTTCCCCTTGGGCCGACCGAGGTGGGAGCAGAGGATCGGCATCGCGCCCCGCTCGATCAGGTAGCGGATCGTCGGTAGCGCGGCCCGGATGCGCGCGTCGTCGCCGACCCTGCCGTCCGCGAGCGGGACGTTGAAGTCGACCCGGACGAGGACACGCTTTCCGGCGACGTCGACGCCGCGCACCGTCTTCTTGTTCATCGCCGTCGCTCCTTCTCGGCGACGTAGCTGACGAGGTCGGCCACCCGCACGGAGTAGCCCCACTCGTTGTCGTACCACGCGACGACTTTGGCCAGATCGCCGCCGATCACGAGCGTGTCGACCGCGCTGAAGATCGACGAGTGCGGATCGCCCTTCAAGTCGCTCGAGACGAGCGGCTCCTCGGTATACGCGAGGATGCCCTTCATCGCGCCCTCGGCGTACTCCTTCACGGCGGCGTTGATGGCCTCGACCGTTGCAGCCCGCGAGAGCACCGCGGTGAAATCGATCACCGACACCGTGGACGTCGGCACCCGGAAGGCCATCCCTGTGAACTTCCCCTTCAGCTCGGGAATGACGAGCCCCACCGCCTTCGCCGCCCCGGTCTCCGACGGGACGATGTTCATGGCGGCGGCGCGCGCATCGCGAGCGTCGGCTGCTTCGAGATCGAGCAGGCGCTGCGAGTTCGTGTAGGAGTGGACGGTGGTGAGGATGCCCTTCTCGATGCCGAAGCGCTCGAACAGCACCTTGGCGACCGGCGCCAGGCCGTTGGTCGTGCACGAGGCGTTCGAGATGATGTGGTGGCGGGCGGGGTCATAGCTCCGCTCGTTGACGCCGAGGACGATGGTGATGTCCTCGTTCTTCCCCGGCGCAGTGATGATGACCTTCTTCGCGCCGGCCTCGAGATGGGCGCGCGCCTTCGAGGCCTCGCGGAAGAAGCCCGTCGACTCGACCACCACCTCGACCCCCAGCTGCTTCCACGGCAGGCGCGCCGGGTCGCGCTCGGCGAGAATTCGCACGTCGTCGCCGTCCGCGACGAATCCCTCGGCCGTGGCGCGGACCTCGCCTCGGAAGCGGCCGTAGTTCGTGTCGTACTTGAGGAGGTGGGTCATGATCTTCCGGTTGCCCACGTCGTTGACGGCGACGACGTCGATCCGGTCCGGATAAGCCTCGCGGATGGCGCGGTAGACCTGACGGCCGATCCGCCCGAAGCCGTTGATGCCGACCCTGATCGTCATTGGCGCTGTTCCTCTCTGCGGCGCCGAGCGCGCCGCCCTTCGGTAGATGCCGCTCGCCTGCGCGCACGTGGCGACGAGCGCGGTGTCTCCCGGAGACGGTGGACTGCCGTCGAATTCCACCGAGCTCGACGTCGACCAGCTCGGTCGCTCAAAGTCATGGAAGCCATGTAGCGGGTCGCTCCGGCGCCCTGCTTGTCATGGGGCGCCATACGTCCGGATCGGGCGCTTCAAGCAGACCGGCGAGCGGCATCGCGCACCGCCGGGCGGGGTGCGGCCGGCGCGAGCGGACAAGACCCGGGGCAGATGGGTATGGTGTACGTGGCTAGGGCTGATGCAGACTTTCCGGTCCCAGCCGACTCGTTCGCCAGGGTCCTGGGACGGGCGCATGGCCGTGCTCGGGGCGGCGCGGGCATGCCCGAGACAGTGCGGGAGGCCGCTCAGAACCGCATCACGACCCTCGCGGGACAGCTGCGCAGCGTCACCGCGTCGCGCGCGAAGTCGCGCACCGGCGCGCCGTCGATCTCGACGCTCATGAGCGGCCGGGGGAGCGGCGGCCGCGCCACGATGCCTCCGGGCGGCACCTCGACGCCGGCCACGTCGAGGCGCAGCTCGGCGGGCCCGGTGCGGCGCAGCGAGTAGCGCAGCGGCCCCCACCAGGTCGGCAGATGCTCGACGGCGATTTCCCCCGAGTCCAGCCAGGCGGCGGAAACGCCGGCGGCGAGCACGAGCGCCGAGTCCGATGGACGCTCGTGCGCCAGCATGCTCAGCAGCGCGAGGACGTACTCGGCGCCGATCCAGGCGTGCGGCACGTCGCCCAGATGCCCGGGGCTGCGCGGGTCGCGCCAGGAGATCTCCGGCCACTGGTTCCAGGCGCGCGGCCGGCGATCGGCGAGAAAGAAGTCGAGCAGCTCGTGCGCGTCGTCGCGCCGCCCCAGGCGCACCAGCGCTGCGAGGATGCGGATCTCGTAGGCGGTGTAGTTGTTCCAGTCGAGCTGGCCGCATCGCCTTCGGCGGAAGCCGCGCAGGTACTCGTCGAACGTGAAGGCCAGCGCGTCCGCAGGCAAGCGCTCCGCGGCGTCGGTGGTAACGATCGCCGTGGCCGTCGCTGCCGCGTCGAAGTCCGCCCACTCCACCGACCCGGGCACGTAGGCGAGCTTCCGGTCGGCGATGGTTGCCTCGATCGAGGCATACACGCAGCCGTGGAGCGCGCCGTGCAGCCTGGCCAGTCGCTCCGCCTGCGCTCCGTCGCCCAGCGCCCGGGCCAGCGCGAGCGCGTCGCCCACGCCGCGCAGCGCCCAGAAGTCGTCCCAGTAGGCGTGCACCGGGTGGGCGAGATAGCCCTCGTGGCTGGCCGACTCAGGGAGGATGCCGAAGCAAGCGCGCTTCTCGGGCGCGCGGAACTCGGGCGCGCAACGCTGCTCGCGCAGCGCCTCCAGGTAGTCGATCGCGCGCACGACGCCCGGCCAGAGTTCGCGAGCCAGCTCCGGATCCCCGGTCAGGCGGAAGTACTCGGCCACCGTGAACGCGAATTGTCCGTGGCTGTCGTGCTCGGGCAGCCAGTCGGGGCCATTGCGGTCCACGGCGCACGGGACGTTGCCGTCGTCCCGCTGGTGCGGCGCGTACCAGCGCAGGAACTCGCGTACCTCGGCGCTGCAGCGCATCCGCAGCAGGGCCGCCGACATGGTGGCGCCGTCGCGGATCCACGAGCGCGTGTAGCGCCGCGGTCCCGGCTGGAGCGCAGGGCCATCCCGGCACACGAGCACGTGCGCCGTGGCGGTGCGCAGGGCATCGACAGCCTCCGATGCGCTCGCCGGCAGTCGGATCCGCACCTGGCCGAGCTTCTCCTCCCAGAATCGGGTGACACGACGCAGGGTCGGGAGTTCGCGTGCGGTCGTGGTCGAAGGCTCGTCGAATGGGATCTCGACCTCGACCTCGTACGCGCCGGCCGGCTCGATCTCGAAGTCCCACGCCATCGCGCCCGAGGCATGGCCGAACGCGTCGGTCACCCGTGTGCCCGGCGGCACCTCGCCTCGCCCGAGGTGGCGCAGCGCGCCGCCCTGCTCGAACGCCGCCGCGCCGAACGCGCTCGGCGGCACGATCGGCACCACGCGCCGGCTGCCGTTCACGAGGACCGCGCCGTCGCTCCACGCGAGCTCTCGGATGGGGCTCGTTCCGCCGAGGCCCTGGAACGTCTGCCAGGGCGGGGTGACCTGGAAGGGACGCAGCGCGGCGAACAGCCGGCCGCGCGCCGGCGCGCGGCCGCGATTCTCCACGCGATAGCGCACGCGCGCCGCCCGTCCGGTGGAGCGCGCGACGGCGAAGGCGGTGGTGGTGAGCGCGAGATGGTCGTGCCACCAGACGACCGAAGGGATCGGCAGGAAACGCTCGGCGAGGGACTGGGTCACCTCGACGTCCGCCCAGGTGATGAGCGTGTCGTCGGCGAACAAGAACGGCTCGAGCGAGAAGCTCCCTCGGTCCGGCTCGAGCATGCCCTCCTCGTTGAGGATCGCGGCCGTCCTCCCGCCCTCGATGCCGACCGCGGTCCAGTAGCTCTGCTCGCGGTGCAACCAGCGCGGGTGGAGCCCGCGGCGATCGCTCGCCGCGACCGCATGGAAAAATTCGGAGAGCGAGCGCGAGAAGTCGAACGGCCGGACGTCGAGCCGGCGGATCCCGTACGTCGCCTGCGGGTCTGCGCTGGCGATGAGGAGCAGCCGCAGCCACCGGGAGCGCCGGCCATCGGGGAGGTAGACGTAGCTGCGCGGCCCTTCCACCTGCCCGGCGGACCACAGCGTCGTCCACGCGCGTCCGTCGTCGGACGCCTGCACATCGAGCGCGCGTGCCTCGAACCCTGGCTCCCAGTCGATCACGAGGCCGCCGTACTCGTGCTCGCGCCCGAAGTCGAGCTCGAGCCACTGCTCCGAGGATCCGAAGTCGCTGCGCCAGCTCGTCTCCGGGAAGCCATCGAGCGCGTGCTCTGCCGCGTAGCCCGGCGCGTGGCTCGAGGCGCTCACGCGCGGCGGCTGACGCAGCGAGAGATCCTCGAAGCGCAGGTCGTCGAGCCAGACCGTTCCCTTGCCGCCCGGCCCGGCCGCGATCGCGATCTCGACCGCGCCGAGCTCGCGCAGCGTCCCGCCGCCCGCCGGTCCCCAGGCGAACGCTACCTCGCTGCTGCGGATGCGGAGCGTCTCCCACCGCGCGGGCAACTGGAACGCGTCGCAGTGCCACCACCAGACGTTGCGATTCGAGGGATCGGCGAGCTTGAGCTCCAGCTTGTTGGCCGGCGCCACGCCGCGCACGCGCAGCTCGAGCGCCCAGCTCGACGGCATCGTGCGCGGGAAGCTCTTGCGCGCCACCACGAAGCCGCCGCCTTCTTTGAAGTCGTAGTCGAACCGCAGCGCGCGGCCGCTTTCGCCTGCATCCTGCGAGAGCGTGAGCTGCGCTCGCCCCGACGCGATCGCGCTCCAGCCGGAGATGTCCTCGAAGTCGTCGAGCCGCTCCACGGCCGCGCTCCTCAGCCCAGCTCGATCTGCAAGCGGTTGCCCCCACCCGGAGGTCCGAGGCCGTCCCCCAGTCGTTCGCGCACGACGTCCATGGCGACGCACGCACCCCCCGTCCGGTAGGGGTTCGGTTCGCGCGTGAAGGGCAGCGGCTCACCGTTCAGGATGAGGGCGCGTGGTCCATGCCCGCGCGGGCCGACGCGCCAGGTGACCGCGACCTTCCGTCCCTCGAGCTCGAGCTCCGCGCACAGCCCGTCGAGCGCGCGCGGCAGCACGGGATCGATCCCCAGCTCCGAGCGGCCCAGGCGCAGACCCAGAAGGCGCTCGCGCACGAGCCGCAGGGCGATCCCCGGGCCGCTCGAGAACACGCGCCAGCCGCCTTCGAAATCGACCGCGCCCGTCCGCACGTCGTCGTAGCGCTCGCTCGCCCGGTAACGATCCCGGAAGACCGCATCGGAGCTCGAGGTGTAGCAGTTGGCCTGGCGCAGCCGCGCGCACGGCACCGCGTCGCGCAGGCCCACGGGGTTCACCTGGCACAGCGCGGCGAGGAACGCCTCGGCATGGCCGAGGTGTGCGAGCGCCTCGGCCCAGCGCAGGTGCGCGTGCGTGTACATGAGACCCATCTCGCGCCCGAAGAAGCTGCTCGTCTCCGCGCGCTGGAAGCGGCGCGGGACGCCGCCACGGTAGGGGAACGGCCGGTCGAACAGCCGGGCGCCGTCGACCCCGAGCAGATGTCGCCGGATCAGCGCGACGTGATGCTCGGCCTGTTCGCGGCTGAAGAGGTTCGCGAGGATCGCGTGGATCATGGGCAGCAGCGAGTACGCCACGCCGCGCTCGCGATCGCGCGGGTGCAGCCAGTGCTCAACCCCTCCGTCCTCGCGGAAGTGCGCGAGACCCGCCACGACGCCGTCCGCGACAAGGAGGCGCTGGAAGTCGTCACGGACGCCCGCGAGCGCCGCCTCGAGGCTCGCGGCGAGCCGTTCCCGCCCGCAGCGCCGAAGCGCCTCCGCGAGGAGCGCCCCCGTTTGATGATGGAGCGTCACGGTCCATGCGCTGCACAGGCGTTCCGCCAGCGCGCCGTCCACGGGCTGGAGCGCGTCGTTCCAGTCCCCGTGGCCGTAGACGGCCAGGCGCGTGCCGGGGATGACGCGGCGCTCGATCAGCCCGAGCGCGCGCTCCACGTGCGCGAGCAGGGTCGCGCGCTCGGCGTCTGCCTCTCCCGCGGGATGGAAGAAGGGCAGCTCCTCGTCCAGGAGCACAGCGTCATCCGAGTGCAGGAGGTACTGGGCCAGCGCGAGCAGCGGCCAGAAGACGATGTCGCCGTGGGAGTCGCCGGGGCGAATCGCGCGCTCGCGCGCGTAGAACATGAACCACTGCGGCCAGTCGCCATCCGGATTCTGGTTGCGGAACACGCGCAGCAGCAGGTCGCGGACCGGCTCGACATGACCGCATGCGAGCAGCCACTCGAGCGGCCCCTGGCACACGTCGCGCGTCCCCCAGCCCCCGCCCGAGTACTGCTCGAGGCCACGTGGCGCCAGGTAGTGGATCGAGGCGTCGTGCGCGAGCCAGGGAAGGATCTCGCCGATCCGCGCGACGTCGCGCTGGCCTGCGGGCCCGTGCAGCGACAGTTCCCCGGTCATGCGGCGCCAGAAGCGGTTGGCGGCCCGGACATCGGCGGCGCGAGTGTCGCGCGCAGGTTCCGCAGGCGCCGGAGCGACGAGCTGACCCGTGATGCGCAGCGCCAGCGACGTGAGCGGGGCCGTCACCAGCACCAGATGGGGCTGGCCGCGCGAGCGGCCATCCTCGAAGAGCAGCTCGTCGCCGCCGACGTGCTCGAGCGCCGTCTCCAGCGTCGGGTCGATGCGGAACCCGCCCGCTGGGAAGCGGCGGCCGAGATCAGTGTCGGGGAGCAGCCCGACCGCGATGCCGCGCGCATCGCGCGTGAAGGGGACCGGCACGGCGTCCGACCCGTCGTCGCCGTTCGCGGCCACGTGATGGGAGATCAGGAAGCGAGAGGGCGATCCCGCGACGACCTTCACGGCGAGCCAGAGCTCGTGCCGTTCCACGGCCGCCCAGCTTCGTACCTCGATCACGCCGCCCGCGTACTTGTACAGCCAGCGCGCGCCGCTGGGGGTCATCTCGAAAGCCGACGGCACGTCGAGCAGCCGCCAGCCGCCGTCCTGCTCGACGAAGATGCGCTGCCCGTGCGAGCGGAAGAGACCGAGATACCCACGCACCGTGGAGAGAAAGCGGTTGATGCTCACGTGACCCTGCGTGAGCATCGAGTGGAACACGCCGCCCATCCACACCGTCGTGGTCAGGGACGCCTCGTCGGGCACGAGGCGCTCGCCGCTGCGCAGGATTTGGCCGTGAGGACGCAGGCTCGCGCGCTCTTTCGCCGCGAGCACGACGTGCGCGTGCTGGCCGCAGAAGAACGACAGCACGCACTTGTCGTCGCGTTCCACCTCGCGGCGCTCGGCGCCGAAGTGTGCCGTCAGCTCCCCCTCGTCGAGCTCGGATGCGGCGACGAGGGGCCGCGCGCTGAAGAGCGTCGCGCCGCGCCGGGCCACCGCAGCGACCGGACGCGCGTTCTCGGGCACGGCCTCGGGGAGCGCGAGCGCGCGGTCGACGAAGACGAGATCGTCGGGGGAGCTGGCCGAGGGGTGATTGGGCTCCAGCCAGCCGAAGAACCCCAGCCTCGCGTCCGCGCCCGGCGCGAGGCACACCGCCGCATCCTGCACGACGGCCATCGAGTGCTCGTGCTGGCGGCGCTCGCCGGGAAGATCCTCCGCCTCGAGCCCTGCGGGCGCGCCGCCCGTGCGCGTGGCCAGACCGTAGAGCTGGAGCGCGTCGGTGGCGAAGCTCGTCGCGCGCCCCAGCGAGCCGATCACGGCCCACGGGTGCCGGCCGCCGATCGAGAGATTCTGCCGCGCCGCGAGCACGATACCTTTCCCGGGATGGGGGAGCGGCGTGTGGTCGACGTACTGGCTGACGTAGTACTCGTTCAGGCGCACCGCGCCGTAGTCGGCGAGCCCGAGGTCCTGGGCGTGCACGAGGTCGACCGTCTCGACCCCCGAGCCGGTGTTCGTGAGCTCGACATGCCAGAACCAGGCAGGCGCGCGGTGCGCAAATCGCAACGACACGCAATAGCGTAGACCGGACCAGACGCCGGTGATCTCGAGGCCGTGCTCGTCGAGACGGACCTCGCTCGGGCTGCGCGGTCCCAGCAAGGGGATCCACGAGATCGCCCCGCTCGTCGGGCCAGTCGCCGGCACGCGGCGGCGCAGGAACAGGTTCGCCGGCCCGCCCTCGAGCTCGTTCGCGAGGAACAGGTTGATCATCACGTCGGCGTGGTCCATACGGCGGATCGATCCGTTCGCGTTGACCTGCGCGACGAGCCCCGAAGGGCTGGCGAGACGGACGGGGGCGGAGACGCTCATGCGATGCGAACCCTCTCTGCGGCGGGCACCCAGCTCCATTTGCCGTCGCTGGCCAGGTCGAGCCGCGCGTCATGTCGCACCGCGAGGGACTCGTCGGCCGCGAACGTCACGACGCTGATCGACTGCTCGCCGAGAAGATCCAGGGCCCGACCGACGGCGTCGGCGTCGAGGACGGTTCCCGGGCGATCGAGCAGCGCGTAGCGCGGGGCGGCGAGCGCGAGTCGCGCGAAGGAGAGCATCTGCTGCTCGCCGAGGGACAGCAGCTCGTTCCAGTCGCGCTCGAGGTCCAGTCCGCCGCTCCGCTCGAGCACCGCCTCCACCCCGAGCGCGCGCAGCACTTCCCGGATGCGCGCCTCCCCGACCTGCGCCTCGCACCCCGTCCGAACGAGCGCCTTGCGCAGGGTACCGGGGGGGAGATAGGGCCGCTCCGTCAGGAACAGGAAGTCGTCCGACGGAGGATGGACGATCCGGCCCTCGCCCGCGTCCCAGAGCCCCGCACTCGCCCGGAACAGCGCGATGCGGCCCGCCTCGTTGGGGCCGGTGACCAGGGTCCGCGTCCTCGCGGGAAGCGTCACGGAGAGCGAGTCCAGGAGCACGGACCCATCCTGCGGAGATCGCAGGGTCAGCCCGTCGTAGGCGAGATCGGACCCGGTCTCGTCGATCTCGATTCCCGAGACCGACGCGTGCAGCCGATCGACGCCCCCGCTGAGCGCGCTGAGCCGCGCGAGTACGACCGCGTAGGAGGAGATCTGCTGGAACTGCGTGACGATCAGCGAGAAAGCCCCGATCAGGTGGGAGAACGCCATCGCCGACTGGGAGATCGCGCCGAACTCGCTCTGACCGCGGATGAACAGCGGCGCCACGATGGCGATGGGGATGAGCTGGATCAGGTAGTTGTAGCCCGTGGTGAAGAAGCCGAGGTTGCGGTTCACCGCGATGATGCGCCGGGCGTTGGCGACCAGCGCGTCGACGCGGTCCAGGATGCGCTCTCGCATCCGGCCCTCGCGCCGCAGGAACGCGACGAACTCCGCGTTCTCGCGCAGGTGAACCAGCTCCGCGCGCAAACTCGCCTCCCGGTCGCTCTGGTTGTAGTTGAGCCAGAGCAGCGGCCGTCCGAAGACGAGCGTGAGCCCCGAGCCGAGCGCCGCATAGCCGACCGCAACCGCGAACAGCAGCGGGCTGATCGACCACAGCACGCCGGAGAACGCCACGATCGTGAACGTCCCGTTCAGCCAGATCAGCAGCAGCGAGAGCGTCATGGTCGTGAACGTCCGAACGTCGTCGGCAATACGCTGGTCCGGGTTGGCGAGGTCGGCTCGCTCGCGCAGCCGGTAGTAGATGGCGCCGTCGAGGTAGAGCCCCACGAGGAGGCGCGTGAGCCAGTGGCGCCACAGCAGGCTGAGGCGCTCCTCCGTGAAGCGGTAGATCACCGCGGTCATCGCCGAAGCCGCGAAGACGCCGAGGTACAGGAGGCCCTTGCCCACGAATCCCGACATGCTCCGCCGCTCGATGGCCGTCATGAAGTCCCGGCCGACGTAGCTGTTCACGACGTTGAGAGCATTGAGGCCGAGCAGCAGACGAGCAGCGCCCCGAACATCAGCTTCACGCGCCCGCCCACCTCGGAGGCCAGGAGGGTGGTGATCGCCCGGCGCCAGCGCCTCCATGTGAAGCGGTCGAGCGGGATCTCCTCGGCCTTCGGGTTCATCGGATCGGGATCAAAACAAGCCCCTGCCGCGAGGAGGCGCTGCAGTGTGGTCAACGGGCAGACGGTGGCGCAGGCGATCGTGGGAGCATCGGACCCGCCCGGCCGCGCGGATCTCGCTCTGGCCCAGCCGGCGGTGGCGCGGCACGATCACTCCGGTCTCGACGAGGGAGGAGATCGCCTCGATGGCGACGCCCGCCAGGTCGGGGTTCGCGACGACGAGCGTGCGGTTCTCGAGCGGCTCGGCGCGACTGCGCTGCTGAGCCATGAACGCCGCGGCCTCCGCCCGGGCTCTCTTCATCGAGGACCTCCTACCGGCTGAGCGCGGAGCCACGTGGCGTGATGGGACTGGATGATCGCGAGCGCCTCGTCGGCGCTCGCCACGCACCGCGGGATCGCCAGGTGCTCGGCATCGGCCAGTGGGGGGTCGAAGGCGAGCATCGCCTGCCGGGCCCACTCGATCAGTGCCGGCCACATTGGTCCCACGAGGATCAGCGGCGTCTCCTGCAGGTGCCGCACCTGGAGGAGCTGCCAGATCATCACCATCTCAAGGAGGGTGCCGATGCCGCCCGGCGCCACGATGAAGGCGTCGGAGGCGATCGCGAACTGGTGCAGGCGCGTGAAGAACGTGCGGTGCTGGAACACCTGCGCGACGAAGGCGTTGACGTCCTGCTCGAAAGGTAGCTCGACACGAATACCGATGGATCGCGCCCGCTCGGGGGCGGTCGACGCCCCTTCGTTGGCGGCCTGCATGAGGCCCGGCCCGCCGCCGGTCACGATGTCGCAGCCCATGGCGGCCAGCATCTCGGCCGCGCGCCTGGTCTCCTCGTAGGCGAAGCTTCCCGGCGTGGCGCGCGCCGAGCCGAAGATCGTAACCCGGTACCGGTCTCGCCGGGACGGTCGCAGCCGGGTCAGGCTGTTGACCACGTCCCACAGACCGAGAACGGCGCCGAGCACGACGTCGTTGACGTGTTCCTCGTCGGCCAGGCTGATGACGTCCGGTCGCATCGACTGTGACGTCTGCGTCATCGCGGTCCTCCGCGCCGGATGCAGGCCAGCGTGTGCCGAGCGATCATCAGCTCCTCGTCCGTCGGGATCACCCAGACCGAGACGGGACTGTCCGCGGTGCTGATCCTCGGCCCGTGGCCCAGGTTGGCGGCCGGGTCCAGGCGGACGCCGAGCCAAGCCGCGTCCTCGCACACGCGCGCCCTCACCGCAGCGGCGTGCTCGCCGATGCCGGCGGTGAACACCAGGGCGTCGATGCCGCCCAGCGCCGCCGCGAGCGAGCCCAGCTCCCGGCCGACGCGGTATACGAACAGTGCGACGGCCTCGGCGGCTTCGGCAGCTGGGCTCGCGAGGAGCGCGCGCATGTCGTTGCCGATGCCCGACACGCCGAGGAGTCCGGAGCGATGGTAGAGGACATCTGTCACGTCGTCGACGCTCATGCGACGTTCGGTCAGCAGGTGGAGGATGACGCCGGGATCGATCGCACCGCACCGCGTTCCCATCGGCAGCCCTTCCAGCGCGGTGAAGCCCATCGTCGTCGCGACGCTCGTGCCGTTCCGCATCGCGCACATGCTGCAGCCGTTGCCGAGGTGGGCGGCCACGACCCGTCCGCGTGCGACGTCACCGGCGGTGCCCGGCAGGACGCTCGCGATGTACTCGTACGAGAGGCCGTGGAACCCGTAGCGCTTGATGCCCGCCGCCGAGAGGTCACGCGGCAAGGCATAGAGCTGCGCGATCGGCGCTTGCGTGCGATGGAATGCCGTGTCGAAGCATGCGACCTGGGCCACATCGGGCTGGACCCGTCCGATCGCACGGATCGCCGCCAGGTTGTGGGGCTGGTGGAGCGGCGCCAGGGGCACGAGCTTCTCCAGCTGGTCGAGGATCGCGGCGTCGACGAGGACCGGCGCCGCGAACCGCTCGCCGCCGTGCACCACGCGGTGGCCGACCCCCACGACGCGGGATCGATCCGTCTGGCGGGCGATCCACCCGAGGAGCCCCGGAAGCACGTCCTCGTGCTCCCCGCCGCCGACCCGCTCGTTTGCAACGCGCCGGCCGTCGGCATCGAGGGCGAAGAACCGGGGATCGGAGCCGATGCCCTCGATCGCGCCGCGATGGCGTAGGGCGAGATCGCGCCCTTCCACGGCGAACGTGGAGAACTTGATGCTCGACGACCCGGCATTGAGGACGAGGACGACGTCGTTCACCGCGTCCACCGACGGTCCTTCAGGGCGGCGGTGAGGGCGAGGTGCAGCGTCGCGAGCCCGGCGGCGACATCCGAGCCCAGGTGAACGCGGAGGGCACGGCGGTCCCGCTCCACCAGGACCTGGAAATCACCGCGAGCCTGGGCCGCCTTCACCACCCCGAACGTGTACCTCCGTCCCGGCACCGGCACGTCGACCGCGTCATCGCAGGTGATCTGCAGGAACACGCCGGTGTTCGGCCCGCCCTTGTAGGCCTGCCCCGTCGAGTGCAGGAAGCGCGGCCCGAATTCCACGCAGGTCGCCACGCGCCTGGCGTCGCGAACCGCCAGGCGCATCGCCTGCAATGCCCGCGCGTGCGCGTCGTTCATCTCGATGTAGGCGAGCAGCGCGAAGTAATCGCCGGCGCCGAGCCGGCTCAGATGCGCAGTGAGATAGCCGGCCAGCGTCGGCTCGCCATTCAACACGCCCGTCAACGCCTTCGCATTCTTCTCGTCCGTGAAGAGGGTGATCCCGTCGCCGGTGAAGGTCGGCGTCTCCGCGGGCAACGCCCCGGTTCGCTCGTACTCGGCGGTCAGCTTCCTCGTCACGTTCTTGCTGGCTTCCACGTCCGGCTGATCGAACGGGTGGATGCCCAAAATGGAACCGGCCACCGCGGTCGCGAACTCCCAGCGGAAGAACTCCTCGCCCAGGTCGTACGGATCGTCGATCGCGATTCGTACCACCGGGTGGCCGGCTCCTTCGAGCTCAGCCACGGAGTGGTCTTGTCCCGCATCGGGCGCCGACTGCAACCGGAGATACACAAAGAGGCGATCGCCGCCATAGACCTCGGGCGTGCCGAGCGGCTCGCGATCGATCGGAATCAATCCCTTGCCAGCTTTCCCCGTCGACTCGGCGACCAGCTGTTCCAACCAGGTGCCCAGGCCGGAGATGCCCGGCGACGTAATGATCGTCAGCTTGTCGCGGCCAAACTGGTTGGCGGCGACTCCGAGCATGCTCCCGAGCACGGCGCCGGGGTTTTCTTCAACCGGAACCGACGGCATGCAGGCACAGACCATCTCGTCGGTTCGATCCAGGAACCTCGCCACATCCATTCCCATGACCGCCGCCGGGACGAGGCCGAAATCGGAGAGCGCCGAGTAGCGCCCGCCGATATTCGGCCAGCCGAAGAAGACGTGTCGAAAACCGTCGCCCTCGGCCACCTGCTGCAGCTTCGAGCCGGGATCGGTGATGGCGAGAAAGCGACTGCCGGCTTCCTTCGAGCCAACGACCTGCTGGACGCGGTCGAAGAAATACTGCTTGAAAATGTCGGGCTCGAGCGTCGATCCCGATTTGCTCGAGACGATGAAGAGCGTGTTCTTCAGATCGACCTTGTTCTCGAACGCCTTCACCTGGGCCGGGTCGGTTGAGTCGAGCACGTGGAGCTCCGGGAAACCGTCGATCTTCCCGAAAGTCATCTTCATCACTTCGGGGCAGAGGCTCGATCCCCCCATGCCCAACAACAGGACATGCGAGACAGCCGCGCCCCTGGCCACTTCCGTGATGCGGGTCAAGCGCTGGATGTGCGCGAGCTGGCCGTTTGTGATGCCGAGCCAGCCGAGCCAGTGCGCTTCATCCTTGCCGGTCCACAGCGACGCGTCGCGGTCCCAGAGTCTTCTGACGTTGCCGTGCGCGCGCCACTCGGCCAACGAAGCTTTGACTGCAGCGGCGAGGGGCTCGGGTAGTTTATGTGTCAGGCGATTGATTTTTCCCGCCCCCGCTTCCTTGCTTTGCTTCTCCACCGCGTTCAGCAGCTTCTCGAATGCGTCCGAGAAGAGCTGCACCCCCTCAGCGAGCAACCGGTCGGTCACGTCCGTCATGGAGATTCCGACGTCGGCGAGCGCAGCCATGGTATCGAAGGCCGCATCGACGTCTTCCATGAGGCTGACGCGCGGCCGCCCATGGTCGCGAAACGCTTCAAAGGTCGCGGGCGGAATCGTGTTGACGGTATCGGGGCCGATCAGTTCCTCAATGTAGATGACGTCGCGATAGTTGGGGTTCTTCGTTCCCGTGCTCGCCCACAATAAGCGCTGCGTTTGCGCGCCCTGGTCGGCGAGAGCCTGCCAGCGCCGCCCGCTGAAGAGCTCCTGGTATCGCTGGTAGGTGAGCTTGGCGTTGGCAATCGCCACCTTGCCGGTCAGGCTGCGCAGCAAGCCTTGCTCTCTGGCGTCGTTCGTTGCCTGTGCGCGTGTCGAAATGAGCGCATCGATCGCGGTATCAATGCGGCTGATGAAGAAACTGGCCACGCTGGCGACCTGCTTCAGGTCACCGCCATGGGCGGCAAGTGTCTCCAACCCCACGATGTACGCGTCCGCTACCTGCTCGTACATCTGCTGCGCGAACAGCAGCGTCACATTGACATTGATACCCTCGCCGATGAGTTGCTGAATGGCGGGAATGCCTTCAGGCGTCGCCGGAACCTTGATCATCAAATTGCCCCGCCCCACCGCCTGCCACAGTCGTCGTGCTTCGTTCAGCGTGCCCGCCGTGTCGTGCGCGAGAAGCGGCGACACCTCGAGGCTGACGTAGCCGTCACGCTTCGCCGTCGCCTCGTACACGGAGCGCAACGCATCGGCGGCATCTTGAATATCGCGGACGGCGAGTGTCTCGTACAGTGTCTTCGCATCCAAGGTCCGCGCTTCCGGCGCCGCGAGGATCTCCGTGTAATCGGAGCTTCCGGCAATGGCCTTTTCGAAGATCGCTGGATTTGAGGTCACACCCCGCAAACCGTCTTCGTCGATCAGGCGGCGCAACTCGCCGCTGGTGATCAAGCTACGGCGGATGTAATCGAGCCACACCGACTGACCGAAGACCTGCAGCGCGCGCAAGCGGTTCTCCAGCGCCGTCACCTTGGCGAGCCGGCGCAGATGGCGCCCCTCGCCGGTGAAGCGGGCGTTCAAGAAGGCGTGAATCAGCTCGCGGGCGAGTTCAATGCCGACGACGCGACCGCCGAGCACCAGCACGTTCATGTCATCATGTTCTACGCCTTGGTGTGCGGAGTACGTGTCGTGGCAGAGCCCGGCGCGAATGCCCGGGATCCTGTTCGCGACCATCGACGCGCCGACGCCGCCGCCGCAGAGGAGGATGCCGCGCTCGGCCCTCGACTCCCGCACGGCCGCGCCGACGGCCTGCGCATAGTCGGGATAGTCGACCGGCTCCCGGCTGGAGGTGCCGACGTCGACGACCTCGTGATGCTCGGCGGCCAGGAACGTCTTCACCGCCTCCTTCAGATCGAACCCCGCATGATCGGCGCCTATGGCCACGCGCATGGGATCACCTCTTTGTCCGGACGATCTGCGCCCTGGCGGCCGCGACGACGTTCTCGGGGACGAAGCCGAACTTCTTCTGCAGCTCTTTGAGCGGTGCCGACGCCCCGAAGGTTTCCATGCCGATGCTGTGGCCGTGCCGGCCGACGTACCGCGCCCATCCGAGCGTGGCGCCCTGTTCGACCGAAACGCGCGCGGTCACCGCGTCCGGCAGCACCTGCTCGCGATAGTCGGGATGATCGCGGCAGTAGTGCTCGAAGAGCTCCCACGAAGGCATGCTCACCACCCGGGCCCTGATCCCCTCGGCGTCGAGCTTTTCGTACGCCTCGATGCAGAGGGAGACTTCACTGCCGGTGGCGAGCAACAGGACGTCGGGCTTGCCGTCGTCGGCATCCGCGAGAACGTACGCGCCGCGTTGCAGGCCGTCCGCGGAGGCGTGTTTCGTCCGGTCCAAGATCGGCAGCGCTTGCCGCGTCAAGATCAGCGCCACCGGCTCATGGCGGAGCTGCATGATCACGCGCCAGGCTTCGACCGCTTCGTTGGCATCCGCCGGTCGAAGCGTGATCAATCCGGGGATCGCGCGGAGGGACGCGAGATGCTCCACCGGCTGGTGGGTCGGTCCGTCTTCCCCCACGGCGATCGAATCGTGGGTGAAGATGTAGATCACCGGAATCTCCATCAACGCGCTCAACCGGATCGCCGCGCGGCCGTAGTCGCTGAAGATCAGGAATCCCGACCCGAACGGTCGAATCTTCGACAGCGACAAGCCGTTCAGCACGGCGCCCATGGCGTGCTCCCGGATGCCGAAGTGGAAATTCCGGCCGGCGCGATTCGTGGCGCTGAAATCTCCGGCGCTCTCGAAGGTGAGGCGCGTCTTGCATGAGGGCCCCAGATCGGCCGACCCGCCGAGCAGCCACGGCACGTTCTGGGCCAGCACGTTCAACGTCTGGCCCGACGCGTCCCGGGTCGCGAGGCCTTTGGTATCCGCGGCGAATACCGGGATTCCCTCGTCCCAGCCGTCGGGCAGCTCCCGCCGCAGCAGGCGATACCCCTGCTCGGCGAGCTCGGGATACTCGCGCCTGTACGCTTCGAACGTGGCCCACCACGCGGCATGGCGCGCCTGCCCGCGCGCGCCGAGGCCGGCGGCGAAGTGCTCGCGTACGCCGTCCGGGACGAGGAACTCCGCGTCCTCGGGCCAGCCATAGTTGCGCTTGGCGAGCCGGATCTCCTCCCGGCCCAACGGCTCCCCGTGCGCCGCGCTCGTGTCCTGCTTGTGCGGCGCACCGTAGGCGATGTGGCTATCGACGATCACCAACGTGGGGCGATCGGTCGTGTGCTTGAACGTCTGGAAGGCCCGCTCGAGCATCTCCAGATCGTTGGCGTCGCCTACCCGTGTGACGTTCCAGCCGTACCCGATGAAGCGCGTGGCCACGTCGTCGCTGCAGGCGAGCGCGGTGTTGCCTTCGATGGTGATGCGATTGTTGTCGTAGATCCAGCACAGGTTCGCGAGCTGGAGGTGCCCGGCCAGCGAGGCGGCCTCGCCGGAGATCCCCTCCATCAAGCAGCCGTCGCCGCACAGCGCATAGACGTCGTAGTCGAACAGGTCGTATCCCGGCCGATTGAAATGGCTCGCCAGCCAGCGCTCGCCGATGGCCATCCCGACACTCGTCGCCACGCCCTGGCCCAATGGTCCGGTCGTTGTCTCGACGCCCGACGTCCACCGATATTCCGGGTGGCCGGGACACTTACTGTCGAGCTGCCGAAAGCGCTTGATGTCCTCGAGGGTCACCGATGGCTCTCCGAGCGTTTCGTACTTGGGATTGACGGCCCTGACCCCGGTCAGGTGGAGCATGGCGTAGAGCAGCATGGACGCGTGGCCGGCCGACAGCACAAACCGGTCGCGATTGGGCCAGATCGGATGGCCGGGATCGAAGCGCAGGAAGCGTTGCCACAGGCAGTAGACCACCGGCGCCAGCGCCATCGGCGTGCCGGGGTGCCCGGAGTTCGCCCGTTGCACCGCATCCATGGCCAGCGTCCGGATCGTGTTCACACACAGCTCGTCCATCGTCTTGCTCATCGACGGCTACCTCGAGACGGACCACGGCCTAGACGTTGTCGGCCTCCGTCGAACTCCCGCTCGCAGACGCCGCGGCCTCCTGCCCCCACTTCCAGCCCGTGATCTCCGGCATGTCGTCGCCGTACCGCGCGATGTACGCCTTGTGCTCCATGAGCTTGTCGCGGATCGCCTGCTTGGCATACGCTGCCCTCGCGCCGAGCTTGGGCACCCGGTCGATCACGTCGCTCACCAGGTGGAAGCGGTCGAGGTCGTTCAGCACGCATATGTCGAACGGGGTGGTCGTGGTGCCCTCTTCCTTGTACCCCCGGACATGCAGGTTGCCGTGATTGGTGCGGCGATACGTCAGCCGGTGGATCAGCCAGGGATAACCGTGATGGGCGAAGATGATCGGCCGATA
>Ga0180063_1000125_pt1 | contig 18027 bp, 19 predicted proteins | sample EasRivT47_16_10D_FD_121776 | JGI IMG/M metagenome (GOLD analysis project Ga0180063, IMG submission 121776) | Soil microbial communities from meander-bound floodplain in the East River, Colorado, USA - East River metaG ERMLIBT47_16_10D | ecosystem: Environmental > Terrestrial > Soil > Floodplain ...
ACTTGACCCGTACGCCTTCCTGCACCGGCTTGCCCCGCGACATGGTCGTCCCCTGAGCCGGCCGGTTCGCCAGGTCGTAGCGCTGCGCGAGCAGAGCCTGCTGGCGCTGCGCGAAGGTCGGCTTCTCGGCTTGAAGGCGCTTGACCAGCGTGGGGAAGTCTTCATCGGCAGCCGATGCAGCCAGCCCGAAGCCGACAACCACCGCGGCGGGCAATGCGGCCAGGAACCAGAGGATTCGAGAGCGAACCGACATGGCAGCCTCCTTCAGCTTCCATCCACCCTGCGACGTCCTTCGAGACGTGCCGCGGTGTCCGGCATGCTGATTCGGCTTGCAGCGGTTCGCGGCGGCGCGCCTGTGCCCAGGAGAGTGCCACCGGGCTGCGGTGCGATTCCACTCCGAACCCGACCGGGCCGGTCCTATGTCAGATGGGCCCGGGCCAGACGCGGCGTAGGTCACCCACCCGGATCCCGCAATGCCGGCAGCTCGACAAAGGCGGGCGCCCGTGGCACGAGCTGGAATACCGCCAGCAGCTCGGCGGGCGGCACGACGAGCTTGCGCGCGCGCAGGTCGAGCCAGCCTCCGGTGGATCGGACCGTCGCGGCGCGCTCGCCGCGTGCGGTCCAGATCTCGTTCTCGAGCACGAAGCGGGCGCCGTCGGCGCTCATCGCGAGCGCGGCGTAGGTGACCGTGACCGTCTCGTGGAGCCCGACCTCGCGGAAGTACTCCAGCTCGTCCTTGCGCATCACGGGCCCGAACCCGAGCCGCCGGAACTCGCTCGGCGGAAACCCGTGCTCGGCGAAGAACGCCACACGCACGTCAGCCGCCAGATCCAGGTAGGCCGTGTTCGCCAGGTGGCCGTTGAAATCCATGGCGCCCCAGCCGGCGAGGAACTCCTTGGCGTACCGCTCGGGCGGCCGGCTCATCTCGCCTCCTGCACCAGGATCGCACGCGTGTAGAGCAGCGAGAAGCCCTGCCTCTGGACGTTCTCCTGCGACTTCGAACCGGGCTGGGTCGTGACGACGGCGATGTCGCAGCCATGGTCCGCCGCGTCCGCGAGGCGCCGTCCGAGCAACGCGCTCTGCACGCCCCGGCGGCGATGCGCGGGCAGCGTCGCCGAGCCGCAGAGCAGCGCGACGCCGTCGCTCAGGCGTAGACTCGCGCCTCCCGCGAGCACGCCGTCCCGATGCGCCAGGTAGCGAACGAAGCCCGCGGCGGCGGCCATGTCGACGATCGGCTGCTCGAGCGCTTCGCGCGAGAAGGTCTCGTGCGTCGGCACGCCTTGTGTGTCGGGATCGGCGAAGCCCGTGACGATGACGTCGAGCCACGCGGCGAGGCTCCCGTCATCGCCGACGGACACCTCGATCTCCGCTCCGATTCGACGCTCGCCGGCGCTCGGGAGCGCGCGGCCGAGCACGTTCTCGAAGTTCTTGAGCACGTAGCCGCGTCGCGTCAGCGTGGCACAAACGGATGGGTCCGCGAGAGACGCCACCTCCGCCTGCACCGGCACTCCACGTTCCCCGAAGGAGCGCTCGACGCCAGCCAGATCGTCCTCGTCGACCGCCCCGGCAAAGCCGAGCCCCGCGAGCTTGTTGAGCGGCGAGCCCGGACCGGTGTAGGTGGCAACCCCGCCCGCGATCTCGCGGACCACCACACCGGAGTGCTCGCGCCGCCGTGCCGCGGCTGCAGCCGAGTCGGCCAGCAGGCGGCACTCGGCCCGCTCGATGCGAACTGCGAGAACCGCGTCGGCGAAGATTGGACGGCCCATCGTCACGCGGTCCACTGCTCCATGTATTCACGCAGGGCAGCGGAGATGTCTTCGCAGAGTTCCTCCACCCATTGGTCGTCAGCCTTCCTTGGATCGAACCTTTGGAGCGTGAGGTCGATCCATGGTCCTGCCGTCGTCTCGTTCGGCAGGCGATCACTTTCAAGCACGAAGAACGGTTCCTTCCCATCCCACGTAAGCCGTAGTCCGCTTCGGTCACTCTCGTAGACTGCGAACCGGCTACCGAACGCATCGGTGTCCTGCCGCGAAGCCACATGTGGGAACTCCCCTGTGTCGAGAAGGGGCTGAAGCGCCGCTTCGACCCGCAAGAACGCCTCTCCCACGCTAATCATCGAGATCCCAACAAGATGTCTCTAGAATTGCACGCGGTGACGACTCCAACCGGAAGAGCGCCACAGCTTCCTTCGAGGCGTGCCGCGGTGTCGCACCCGTTCGCGGCGGCGCGCCTGTGCTCGACAGGATGCACCGGGCCGCAGGGCGAATCAACTCGACCCACGCCTGGACCGGTCCTATGTCAGATGGGCCCGTGCCAGGCGCCGGTAGAGGCGCCACAGGCGCACGAGCTCGCCGAGACGCGCCGGCTGTGCCCCTCGGTCGCGGTTTCGCTTGCCGATCTCGAACGCGATGCGCCACTGCTCGAACAACGTCTTGTACGCGCCGAGCAGGCCGGTGCGCGGGTCGTAGATGTGCGTCGCTTCGGACGTCACGCCGTTCAGCTCGATCACCTTGAAGTTCTGGCCGGCGGTCAGGTCCGCGACGCTCTCGGTGCGGATGTCGTAGCGGCCGAAGTAGAACCCTCCGTAGCGCTGGCTCAGCTCGTCGATCGCCTGCTCGAGCCCCGGGCCGCGGACCCAACCTCCGTTGAGGAAGATCGCGCCGCGGCAGTGGGTGCCGAGCTCGACGAGCTGGATCGGCTCGTCCTTCTCTGGGATCCGCGTGCTCTGGTGGGCCTGGATGTCGAGGTACATCTCGGCCAGGGTCACCGCGCGAGTATCGAGCAGGATCAGCTCCTCGACCGTGTGCTTGCCGTCGCCCGCGAGCACGGGCATGCGCTTCTCGGTGATCGAGAAGATCGTCCCGTGCTCCTGTCCCGGGTAGCGGTAGTAGAAGATTCCGAACTCCTGGCCCGGCACGTGCTCCTGCACCAGCACGTCGCAGCGCGTGCGCGCCAGGTAGTCGCGCAGCTGCTCGTCCGTGCGCGCGACGACGACGCCCGAGCCGCGCTGCCCGGCGTCCGGTTTCAGCACGACCGGGAGGCTGAGGCCGTGCTCGGTGAGGAAGCTTCGCACGGCGCTCTCACGTTGGTCCACGTCGTCGCTATCCGCGATGAACCGGGTCTTCGCCACGAACGGTCCGGGCTTCAAGCCCTCGAGGATCTGCGTTTTCGACTCGGCGATGAAGCCGCCGGCCGGGATCGCCGGGTTCGCCGCCGTGAACAAGAGCGGCGAGCGGTGGCGGATCCCGAGCCAGATCACCCACGCCACCACCGGCGGGTAGAACAGCCACGGCGGCCAGAACTCCCAGTTCCAGATACGCCGGATGCGGCCCCACACGCGCCGGCGGCCGCCGAAGCTCAACAGCGGCAGGAGGCCCTTGAACAGCAGGAACACGACGAGCGCGACGAGCACGATCGCGATCAAGGCGCTCTTGCGGAACGCTTCGAAGTAGGCGATCGCCTGCTCGCCGGCGAGCGCGGCGAGCCCAACGAGCACCGGTGCCCAGAGCAATGAGGCCAGCAGCAGCCAGCCCATGAAGCGCAGGAAGCTCATTTGCAGGATGCCCGCGGCGAGGAACGTCGGCAGGCGCATGCCGGGGACGAAGCGGCTGAAGAAGATCATCGCCGTGCCGCGCTTGTCGAACCAGTGCTCGGCGATCTCGACGTGTCCCTCGTGCACGAACCAGCGCAGCGGCGCGCGGTGGAGCACGGCCAGGCCGAGCCAGCGGCCGATCAGGAACAGGCCGAGGTCCCCGAAGAAGATCCCGATGAAGCTGGCGGCGATCGCGGGGACGAGCTCGAGCTGCCCGTGCGCGACGAGCAGGCCCGCGCCGATACAGGCCAGATCTTCGCTGATGAACGTGGCCAGGACGATCAGCACCGAGGTCAGAAAGAGGGCCAGGCCTTGCGCGGGTGGGATGCTCTGCGGATCGAACGGCTCGGCGGCCCGCGCTTTGCAGTCGGCCGGCGCGTCCGCGCGTGTCTCGGCCTCGCCGCGATCGACGCGGTCGAGGAACTCCCCGATCGCCCGGCCGATCGCCGGGCCTTCGACGAACAAGAGGAAGTGGCTGCCCGGCACCACGCGCAGCTCGCTCTGCGGCACGATCCGCGCGTGCTCTCGTGCCGCGGCCACGGGGACGAGCACGTCCTGGTCCCCGTGCAGGATCAGCGTGGGGGCTGCGAGTCGCATGAGCTTTTCGCGCAGCGGGCGCTGATCGGTGTCCCAAAAGTTCCGGGCGTAGGGCACGCCGAAGAACGAGTGGTCGAGCCGGCCGAAATGGGGCACGCCCTCGCGCAGCGTGACGAGGAACCCGAGCTGCGCGCCGTGGACCATGTGATTGATCGTCGCGTTGCCGAAGAGCTCGAGCTCCTGGACCCCGATCGACGAGAGCAGCGTCAGCGAGGCGACGCGCTCGGGGGCCAGGTCGGCCAGCTCGATCGCCACGCCCCCGCCCATGCTGAAGCCGACGACGTGGACGCGCTCGATGCCCAGCGCATCGAGCATCTCGCGTACGTAGCGGGCGTGGGCCGCGATCGAGTAGTCGGCGACGTCGGGGGTCGAGACGCCGAAGCCAGGCAGGTCGGGAGCGAGAACGCGTCGGTGCTCGGCCAGCACTGGAGCGGCACCCGTGAAGTCGCGGCGGCTCCCGGGGCTGCCGTGGAGCAGGAGCACCGGAAGGCTGTGCGGCGCGGGGCTGGCCGGGCCGCGCTCGGTGTAGGCGATCGTGATCTCGCGGTCGAGCTGGCGTGCGCCGTCGATCTCGCGGACGGCTACGCTGGGGCGAATCGCCTGTGGCGTCGCGCCGGGCAGCCGGCGAGCGACGTGCGAGGCGCCGAGCAGGACCAGGTAGGCCAGCGCCACGAGGGCCAGTCGGCTCGGCCGCCGCGGGCGATCGTGCCGTTGCGGGGCTGCGGACATCCGCCGCTTTTGCCTATCGGCCTGGCGCGAGGATACCCGCTTCCTTCCAGTGGCTCAGCGTCGAGGGCGCCACGCCGAACTCCGGGAGGTCGCGGCGCACGTCGTGGCCTTGCAGCTCGAGCACCGCGGCGATCAGCGCATAGTGGTGGATCGTGTGGCTGAGCAGGAACTGCAGCTCGCGTCCGACCGTCGAGCCGTTCCAGTCGGATGCGCCGGCCTCGGATCGGACCACGAGCCCGCGCGACGCGTCGTCCGCCTCGATCTCGAGCAGACGCTCGCTCAGGCCGCGCGCCGTCGCCACGGCCCGCTCGCGGCTCGTCTCGACTGCGGGATCGCGGCGCCGCTCGCCGTAGTCGACCCGTCCCCGCGCGAGCCCGGCGAGGAAGCAGGCGTAGAAATCGAGGCAGTGGCGGAACTGTGCCGCCACGCCGCCGCGGAACAGGCCCTCGGGCGAGTGCGAGTACCGCGCATCATCGAGGCGCAACAGGAGCTCCACGCCCTGTTCGAGGTACAGGACGTTGTCTGCCGCGAGTCGCTCCTCGTGCTTCATCTGGCCTCCTCGCCCCCGAGCAAAGGGGTACCTGATACCACAGGTCGGAACCGCAGAGCCACCGCGTCGTGCAGCCGAGCCGCCAGCGCCTTGCGATCGGAGGCCACGACGGGCGCGTCGCCCCATACGATGCGGGCACGGATCTCGGGCAGACCGAACAGGCGCCACGCGTGCGAGCCGAACGGCATCCCGCCCCACCAGCAGACCGTGAGGTGCGGCGGCGGAGCGCCGGGAACGCTGTCGTAGGAGACGGCTGCCCAGGTCACAGGGGTCGCGTCCCGCGCCGGCACGTCGAGCAGCGAGGCCCGGAACGGCAGCACACCCGCCCCGGCCGAGCTCGTGCCCTCGGGGAAGACGATCACACCCGCGCCATCGGCCAGAACCTCGTCGATGCGCCCGAGCACGCGCGGAATGTCGCGTTTCTTCCCACGGTCGATGAACACCGTCCCGGCGCTGCGGCATAGACGGCCGGCCACCGGCCATTCCGCCAGGTCGCCCCGGGCGACGAACACGCACGGGACCTGGGAGCCGAGTACGACTACGTCCAGGTAGCTCAAATGGTTGCTGACGAGGAAGAACGGCGGCGCGGGCGTGGACCCGCTGGTCTCGATTCGCACTCCGAGCGCGCGGACGAGGCAGCGCGCCCAGGCATGGAGGATCCGAGCGCGAAAGGCGTAGGCCGGCCGCCGGTTGCCGCGCGACCGGCGCAGCGCATCGACCGTCGAGCCGGCGACGATCAGCACCGCGTAGGCCCCGAACGAGGCCGCCAACACGACGCCGAGTCGCAGGGCGGAGCGGAGTCGTATCACCGGAAGAACATCGCGTGGGCCTCCGCGTCGAGGTCCTCGATGTCGAGCAGCACCAGGTAGTCGATCGTCTTGAAGAACCGGTCGAGCGCCGGGGGCCCGCAGACCTTGCCGCCGTAGCGCAGGTAGAGCGAGAACAGCTTGGGCAGCTCGACCGGGGGCCGATCGGGGGCCGGGGGAGGAACGAAATCCTCGTCGTAGCAGCGCCACGCCGGGAGCGGCTCGACGCGCAGATCGGTCCGCACCTGGTCCGTCTGGACCAGGTGATCCATCACCCGCCGCCCTTCCCGGGGGTCCTGGCTCGTCAGCGAGCAGCAGCCGAAGAGATAGCGCTTGCGGTTGCGCTGCATGTAGGCGGCCAGACCCTTCCACAAGAGGAACAGAACCTGCCGGTTGCGATACGGCCGGGCGACGCAGGCCCGGCCGACCTCGACCGAGTCGCGCAGCACGGCTCCCGGGAGCCCGCCGAGGTCGAACTCGTCGGCCGAGTAGAACCCGATGTGCTGCTCGGCCATGCCGCTCGTCTGCATGCGATACGTGCCGATGACCTGATTCGACGAGCGCTCGGTGACGATCAGGTGATGACACACCGGGTCGAAGCGGTCGGCGTCGAGCCCGTTGGCGAACGACTCCTCGAGCCCTTCCCCCAGCTCGAGATTGAACACCTCGAAGCGCAAGCGCTGGATCGTGGCCAAGTCGTCCGGCGTCCGGGCGAAGGACAGGTCGAATCGACCGACGCTCATCGGCTCCGGGAGAAACTCCGGACACACCGGATACGTCCAATCGATGTCGGGCTCTCGGCTGGCCGACACTCGCACCTCTGCGGCGACAGGCCGCCGCCGCGGAGGGCTAGAATACCTGCATCGGAGGGAGCCATGGAGCGAGACTTCCAGGACCGGCACGTCGTGGTCACGGGATCGACCGGGGCACTCGGCGCCGCCGTCGTCACCGCGCTGACCGAGCGCGGGGCGATCTGTCACTTGCCGGTGCGCGGAGAGCGAGGGACGACCACGACTCCGCCGGGCTGGCGCGTCGTCGGCGGCGTCGACCTCACCAGCGAGGCGGCGATCGCGGGCTTCTACGCCGGGCTGCCCAGCGTGTGGGCCTCGATCCACTGCGCGGGCGGGTTCGCCATGGCCCCGATCGCCGAGACGACCCTCGATGCGTGGTCCACGATGTGGACCCTGAACGCGACGTCGTGCTTCGTCTGCTGCCGCGAGGCGGTACGGGCGATTCGCCGCTCGGGTGGAGAGGGTGGCCGCATCGTCAACGTCGCCGCGCGTCCGGCGCTCGACCCGGCCGCCGGCGCCGGGATGACGGCCTACGCCGCGAGCAAGGCGGCAGTCGGAACGCTCACGATTGCCCTGGCCCGGGAGGTCATCGAGGAGCGCATCTGGGTCAACGCCGTCGCGCCGTCGATCCTCGACACTCCGGACAATCGCCGCGCGCTGCCCAAGGCCGACTGGTCACGCTGGCCCAAGCTCACCGAGGTCGCGGAGTGGATCGCGTTCCTCGCCTCGCCGCGGAACGCCACGACCTCCGGGTCGATTCTCCCGGTCTACGGCCGCGCTTGACGGCTGAAGAGGCCCGCGCCGATGCTGACCACGCCGACGCCGCACAGGACCCAGCCCAGCAGACGCGGGACGCGCACCTCGTCCTGCGTCGGGACCTCCAGCGACAGCGGCCCGAGCTTGTGCGTCTCGGTGCGCTCGAACACGAACCGGTCGTAGACCAGACCGAGGATCCCCAGAACGAGCAGGACCACGCCCAGGGCGACGAGCAGCCGAGTTCGACCCATTCGACCTCCCTCGCTCGGGAACTGACCCCGAGAGCTGACCCCGTACAATAGCGCGATGGCCTCTGGTCCGACGACACCGGTCGCGGCAGCCGAACGACTCGAGATCCTCGACGTCCTGCGCGGGATCGCGATCCTGGGGATCCTGCTCGTCAACGCCGAGATGTTCTTCTCGCCGATCTCGCTCGCCGTCTCGGGCCAGACCTGGTGGCACGCGCCGTACGATCGGATCGCCGAGTCGGTCGTCGTCTTCTTTGCGCAGGCCAAGTTCTACGCGCTGTTCTCGTTTCTCTTCGGGCTGGGGTTCGCGATCCAGAGCGAGCGCGCGGCCGTGCGCGGCGCGACGATCGCCGGGTTCTTCGCCCGACGCCTGGGCTGGCTCGCCGCGTTCGGCCTGGCCCACGCGCTGCTCTTGTGGTTCGGCGACATCCTGTTCCTGTACGCCATCCTGGGGTTCCTGTTGATCCCGTTCCGCGGGCGCAAGCAGCGGACACTGATCGCCTGGATCTGCCTGCTCCTCGCGCTACCGATCGCGCTGCAGGTCGTCCGGCTCGGCTCGTTCGATCCGGAGCAGCTCGCAGCGACGAGGGAGTCGATGGTCGAGCTGACGGAGCGCGCGCGCTCCGCGTACGCGGCAGGAAGCCTGAGCGAGATCTTCTCGATCCGCGCCCGCGAGTGGGGCACGGTCGTGGGCTTCGGCCTGCTCGGCTTCGGCCCGCAGATCCTCGGGCTGTTCGTCGTCGGCCTGGCCTTCGGCCAGGCGAGGTTCTTCGACGATCTGCCCGCGCGACGGCCCGCGATGCGCCACGCCCTACCGATCCTGCTCGGCTGCGGCACGCTCGGCGGGGCGCTCCAGGTGGCGGGCTCGCAGCTCGGCGACCCGCTCGTGCCGTCGATCTTCGGACTGCTGACCAGTGCGGCGCAGATGGTACTCGCGCCGGCGATGACCGCGGCCTACGTGTGCGCGATCGGTCTGGCCTGGCAGCACGAGGCCTGGCGGCGCCGGCTCTCCGTGCTCGCGCCGGTCGGCCGCATGGCACTGTCGAACTACCTGCTCCATTCGATCGTATTCACGCTCCTGGCCTACTCGTATGGCCTCGGCCTGTACGGGCGTGTCGGGCCCGCGCTCGCCGCGCTCCTGGCTTGCGGGGTCTACGCGGGGCAAGTTCCGCTCAGCCGGTGGTGGCTCGCCCGCTACCGGTTCGGGCCCGTCGAGTGGTTGTGGCGCTCGCTCACCTACCGGGAACGGCAACCGATGCGCCGCGCGGCATCGCTATAATCCCCGCTTTCGACCCGAGGTCTCGTTGGACCCCGACCGCTACGGCTCGATCGAGGACGGTCCCGAGGTCGAGCTGCGGGTGCTCGGCTCGCGCTTCCTGGGCCGGGCCTTGCGCATCGAGGCTGCAGCCGCTGCCGCGCGGCGCGTCGAGGCGATCCGCCGCGAGCACCACGCAGCGACCCACCACGCCTGGGCGCTGCGCGTCGGGGAGCCGGGCGCCGTGATCGAGCGCTCGGACGACGACGGCGAGCCCGCGGGGACCGCGGGGCGACCGATCCTCGCGCGGATCCAGGCGCACGAGGCCCACGATGCGCTGGTCGTGGTCACGCGCTACTTCGGCGGCACCAAGCTCGGCACGGGCGGGCTGGCCCGGGCCTACGGCGAGGCCGCCGATCACGCGCTCGACGCGGCGCCGCACCGCGCGGTGCCGATCGTCGAGCGGATCGAGATCACGTGCGGGTACGACGATCTGGGGGCGGTCGAAGCGGCGATCGCCCGCGCCGGCGATCGCGTCTGCGAGATCGAGCGCGGCTACGCCGCGCGGCCCAGCTTCCACGTGACGGTGCTGCGGAGCGGGGGCGCCGCCCTCACCGCGGCGATCGTCGATGCAACGGCTGGCCGTGCAGCCGTACGGAGCGCTTGACATGAGCCAGGCCTACACCGAGCTGCTCGAGCGGATGCGCCAGGTGGCGACGATGAACTCCGTGGCCAACCTGCTGAGCTGGGACCAGGAGACGGTGATGCCGCCGAAGGCCGGCGGGTTCCGCGCCGAGGCGCTCGCCGCCGTGGGCCGACTGGCGCACGAGCAGGCCACCGATCCGCGGGTCGGCGAGCTGCTCGCAACGTGCGAGGCCGACGCGGCGCTTCGCTCGACGCCCGGAGTCGCGGCGAACCTGCGCGAGCTGCGCCGCGACTACGACCGGGCGGTCAAGCTCCCCGCGGACCTCGTGGCCGAGCTGAGCGAAGTCTCCTCGCGCGCGCTCGAGGTGTGGAAGGCCGCACGCGCGGCGAGCGATTTCTCGATGTTCCGCCCGTGGCTCGAGCGCCAGGTCGCGCTGGCCCGCCGCAAGGCCGCCTGCTACGGCGTGCCTCCGGGCGGCGAGGCCTACGACGCGCTGCTCGACGAATACGAGCCGGGCACGACCGCGGTGGCCCTGGAGCGCGTGTTCGGGCCGCTACGTGCCGAGCTGACGCCACTCCTGGCCGAGATTGCGGCTGCCGCCCAGGCCGCGCCCGACGAGTCCGCGCGCGCGCTCACCGTGCCGCTCGACCGGCAGCGGACGATCAACGCCGCGATCCTCGCGCGGATCGGCTTCGACGGGGCGGCGGGCCGGCTCGATGTCTCGACCCATCCGTTCTCGACGGGCATCGCGCCCTACGACACCCGCATCACGACGCGCTACAAGGAAACCGACTTCACCGACGCCCTGAACAGCACGCTCCACGAGGCCGGGCATGCGCTCTACGAGCAGGGCGTGCCCGCGGCGGAGCACTGGGGCGAGCCGCTCGGTGAGCCGCTCGGACTGGGCATCCACGAGAGCCAATCGCGCCTGTGGGAGAACCACGTCGGGAGAAGCCTGGCCTTTTGGCGCTTCGTCCGGCCGATCGCGCGCGAGACGATCGGACCGGCGCTCGACCTGTACTCGGCCGAGGATCTGTACCGTGCGGTGAACGTCGTGCGACCCGGCTTCATTCGCGTCGAGAGCGACGAAGCGACCTACAACCTGCATGTCATGCTGCGCTTCGACCTCGAGCGCGCCCTGCTACGGGGCGACCTGGCCGTGGCCGACCTCCCGCAAGCGTGGAACGAGCGCATCCGGCGCGACCTCGGCCTTGCGGTGCCGGACGACGGGCACGGCTGCCTGCAGGACATCCACTGGTCGATGGGCGCGATCGGCTACTTCCCGACCTACACGCTCGGCACGCTGTATGCCGCCCAGCTCTGGGAGGCGATCCGCCGGACGATCCCGGGGCTCGAATCGGAGATCGAGCGGGGCGAGTTCTCGTCGCTCCTCGGCTGGCTGCGCGACAACGTCCACGCCCACGGCCGGCGCTATCCCGCGCACGAGCTGTGCGAGCGACTGACCGGAGCGGCGCTCGGCCACGGTCCTCTGCTGCGCCACCTGCGCGGAAAGCTTGGATCGATCTACGGTCTCGCTCTGCGGTGACGCCGCTCGCCCATCGGTTGCAGATCCTCGCCGCGGCCGCGCTCTTCTCCACGGGTGGCGCCCTGGTCAAGGCTTGCTCGCTGACCGCCTGGCAGGTGGCGAGCTTCCGCTCCGGCCTCGCCGCGATCGCGCTCCTGGCCACGCTTCCCGCATGGCGCCGCTTCTATCGCCCGCGGAGCCTGCTCGTCGGCGCGACCTACGGAACGACGATGCTGCTCTTCGTCACCGCGAACAAGCTGACCAGCGCGGCGAACACGATTTTCCTGCAGGCCACGGCCCCGATGTACCTGCTCGTGCTGGGCCCGTGGCTTCTCGGCGAGCGAGTCCGTGCCCGGGACGTCGTGTTCACGGCGGCCCTCGGCTTCGGGCTGGCCCTCTTCTTCCTCGGGATCGAGCCGGCGACACGGACAGCGCCGGACCCACTACGCGGCAACATCCTCGCGGCAGCCTCGGGGCTCACCTGGGCGCTCACCCTGGTCGGACTACGCTGGCTCGGCGGTCCCGCGCCGCAAGAGCGTCGAGATCCGGCGGGCGAAGCGGTCGTGGCGGGCAATGTGCTGGCCTGTCTCGTGGGGCTTCCGCTCGCGCTCCCGGTGGCGCGCAGCCTACTGCTCGACTGGGCGATCCTCGGCTTCCTCGGACCGGTGCAGATCGGTCTGGCCTACGTGCTCCTGACGCGCGGCGTGCGCCAGGTCCGCGCACTCGAAGCCGGCCTGTTGCTGCTGCTCGAGCCTGTTCTCAACGCGCTCTTGGCCTGGGTCGTCCACGGCGAGGCCCCCGGAGGCTGGTCCCTGGCCGGCTGCGCGGTGATTCTCGCGGCGACCGCGCTTCGGACGCTCCGGGGCTGAGTTCGGCGGCGGTGCGGGATACGGCCCACACGACTGCGCGACTCCTCACCCAATGGACGCACTAGGGCTTGTTTCGCGTGGGATTCCGCGCAGCGAAAGTGGCACGAGGTCTGCAATCAAGACTTTTGCTGTCCGCTTTGTCCTGGAGGTGACGCGATGGGAATGAAGCTCACGAGCGCCGCGGACTACGCGGTCCGGGCCATGATCCACCTGGCGTGCAAGCCGGAAGGGGATTTCGTCCTGCGCACGGACATCGCCGAAGCCCAGAGAATCCCGACCAGCTTCATGGCGAAGATCCTGCGAAGCCTGGTCCGCGGTGGGCTGTTGCGGTCCTCGCGGGGGGTCAACGGCGGGTTCGCCCTGTCGCGACCGGCAGCCGAGATCAACATGCTCGACGTCGTCGAAGCGATCGAGGGTCCGCTGGCGCTGACCGACTGCACACCGCACGGGCGGAGTTGCACGTGGTACCACGAGTGCCCCGCGTCGCTCGTGTGGTGCCGGCTGCAGGACACGATGCGCGAGATGCTGCGTGCGGTGACGCTCGAGGACCTGGTGAGCACGCCGCGCCGCAACGGCCGCGTCACCATCACCGAGCACGGCGCCGAGGCCCAGTCCCAGATCTCGCCCTCTTGACCGCGACGCCCGGGTAGCGCCGCGCGCCCGGCGTCACGCCGCGTCGGGCGCCAGGAGCTTGCGGACCTGACTGCGGAGCGCGAGCGTGTTGCTCGAACGGGGCGTGGCTGCATCCGCCACGCGGCAGGCCAGCCGATGCTCGCGGCTCGTCGGGTCGGAGCTCAGAACGACCGGGATGCGCGGACAGTGCGACGTGAGCCGCCCGATCGTCTCGAGACAGTCCATCTCGCGGTTCGCTGCGTCCAGGATCACCACGTCCGGTGACGCCGAATCGAGCATGGTCAAGCCTTCCCGTGTCGATGCGGTTGCCACCACGCGGTAGCCATCCAGCTCGAAACCCGAGCGGTAGGCCTCGCGCAGCCGTGCTTCTTCCTCGATCACGAGGATCTTGACCACAAGCACCCCTCGTCGCGGGGAGATCGAGGCTATTGTCCCGCCTCCCGGGCCCCGCCGTCAAGCGCTGCGACCGACATCTCTCCCCCTTTCGAGTCGTTTGTACCGGCCGAGGTTTCGCATCCAGCACCGATCGTGCACGATGAGAGCGTTCCGTGCTGCTGCCGGGAGGTCGTATGGTCATCGGGATCCCACGCGAAACCCATCGAACCGAGCACCGGGTCGGCCTGAACCCGTTCGTGGTTCGTCGGCTCGTCCGCGACGGCCACGCGGTGTTCGTCGAGTCCCGGGCGGGTGAGGATGCGCACTTCGCCGACGAAGACTATCGCCGGGCCGGAGCACGCATCGCCTACGCAGCGGACGAGCCGTATCGGCGAGCCGACCTGCTGTGCCGCGTCGGGCGACTGGAAAGTGATGAGATCGACCTGCTCGCGCCCGGGGCGACCGTGTGCGGCTTCCAGCACCTCGCGGTGGCGCCGCGGCCGGTCATCGAACGGCTGCTGGCGCACCGCTTGACCGTGATCGGCTACGAGCGCATCCGCGACGCCCGCGGCGAGCGCCCCGTGCTCGTCCCGCAGAGCGAGATAGGTGGGCGCCTCGCGGTGCAGATCGCCGCACATTATCTGCAGTCCGGTGCGGGCGGGCGCGGCGTGCTCCTGGGCAACGTGCCGGGCGTGCCCCCGCCGACGGTCGTGATCCTGGGCGCCGGCACGGTCGGTCGGGCCGCGGCGCGACAGGCTCTGGCAAGCGGCGCGCACGTGATCGTGCTCGACGAGGACCTGCACAAGCTCAGCGTGCTCTCGCGGGAGGTCGACGACCGCGCCGCGACCGCGCTCGTGGCCGAGGACCGGCTGCGCCACTACACACGGATCGCCGACGTGCTGATCGGCGCGGTGCACGTGCCGGGCGAGCGGGCGCCGTACGTGGTCTCCGAAGAGATGGTGCAATCGATGAAGCCGGGCAGCGTGATCGTCGACGTGGCGATCGACCAGGGCGGGTGCGTCGAGACCAGCCGGCCGACGACGCCCGATGAGCCCACTTTCGTGCGGCACGGCGTCGTGCACTACTGCGTGCCGAACATGACCGCGAACGTGGCCCGCACCGCATCGCGCGCGCTGGCCAATGCGGCGCTGCCGTTCGTGCTCGCGCTCGCGACGGGGCCATCGCGAGCCCTGGCTGACGATCCGGGTCTGGCGGAGGGCGTGCTGCTGTATCACGGCGAGGTCGCGGATCCCGTGCTGGGTCGGCGCCTCGGCGTCCCGGTCGTCCGCGTGCTCGACCGGCTCGCCGAGGAGAATCGCGCGTGAGCTGGCACGATCAGTACCGAGCGAAGGTCCGGACGGCGGCCGAGGCCGTGCGCGTGGTGCGCAGCGGAGACCGCGTGTACTACGGCGGGAACGCCGCGATCCCGCAGGCGCTCGTACGCGCGCTGGCCGAGCGCAGAGACGAGCTGCGCGACGTGCAGCTCAGCCACGTGCTCCTGCTCGGCGACGATCCGCTGTCCCATCCCGACATGGCCGGGCATTTTCGCCACAACTCGCTGTTCGTCGGCCCGGCCGACCGCGCGGCGGTCAACGACGGGCGCGCCGACTACGTTCCGATCTTCCTGCATCAGATCCCGCGCCTGTTCACCGAGGGTCTCGTGCCGCTCGACGTGGCGATGGTGATGGTCTCCCCGCCCGACGAGCACGGCTTCGTCAGCCTGGGCGTCGAGACGCTGGCCTCGAAGGCGGCCTGCCGCGCGGCGCGGGCCGTGGTCGCGCAGGTCAACGAGCGCATGCCGCGCGTGCTCGGCGATTCGTTCCTGCACGTCAGCCGCCTGCAAGCGATCGTCGAGCACACCGAGCCCCTGCCGACGCTCGAGTCGAGCCCGGCCACGGACGCCGAGCGTGCGATCGGCCGCCACGTCGTCGAGCTGATCGAGCCCGGCGCCACGGTGCAGATGGGGATCGGCGGAATCCCCGACGCGGTCTACGCCGCGATCGACGGGCCGCTGGACCTGGGCATCCACACCGAGATGATCTCGGACGGCGCGATGCGCGCGATCGAGCGCGGCGCGGTGACGGGCAACCGCAAGTCGCTCCACCCGGGCAAGGTCGTGATCACCTTCGCGCTGGGGACGACCGCGCTCTACGAGTTCCTGGACAACAACCCGCTGATCGAGGCCCACCCGGTCGAGTACGTGAACGATCCGGTCGTGGCCAGCCGCAACGACCGCCTGGTCGCCGTCAACTCGGCGATCGAGGTCGACCTGACGGGCCAGGTCTGCTCGGACTCGATCGGGCAGCGGATCTACTCCGGGTTCGGCGGGCAGGTCGACTTCATCCGCGCCGCCGCGCGCTCGCAGGGCGGGAAGCCGATCATCGCCATCCCCGCCACGGCGCAGAGCGGCAAGATGTCGCGCATCGTACCGCTGCTCAAGGCCGGTGCCGGCGTCGTGACGAGCCGCGCCGACGTGCACTGGATCGTGACCGAGCACGGCGCGGTCAATCTCTTCGGCCGCAACCTGCGCGAGCGCGCGGAGCTGCTGATCGGCATCGCCGCTCCGCAGTTCCGCCCGGAGTTGGAGCGGGCGGCCAAGGAGCGTAAGCTACTGGCCTGAGGCGAGCGTGGACGCACCGGTCGAGCTGCGGAAGTTCGCGTTCCTGGTCGGGCGCTGGCGCTGCGAGTCGCGGGTCAAGCTGCCCGACGGCACGCTGCGGACCTCGCGCGCCGAGTGGCACGGGCGCGTCATCCTCGACGGCCACGCGATCGCCGACGAGTACCGCCAGTGGGGACCCGACGGAGCGCTCGAGCAGCTCGGACAGAACGTGCGCTCGTACTGCCGCGCGCGCCGGCGCTTCGTGATGCGCTGGCACGACGCGCTCGCGGCGACCTGGCTCGAGCTGGCGCCCGAGGATCTGGGAGACGTCGTGTTCAGCGACACGAGCGTCACGTACCTGCACCACGTGCCGCCGGGACCCGTGGCCGTGCTCTTTCCGCCGGATGCTCTGTTCCGCGTGCGCTACGAGGAAATCGCGCCGCGCAGCTTCACCTGGCGCGCCGCGGTGTCGAAAGACCACGGCCAGACCTGGGACGAGGTCCAGGTGATCGTGGCCACGCGGGAGGAGTAGAGGAGTAGGGGGTCAGACCCCGCTGAGGGGTCTGACCCCAGAATGATGGACCTGCTGCTCGCACTCTGGGTCGTGGCCGCGTTCCTGGTCCTGGCCGGCCTCGTCGGGCTCGTGCTGCCCGGGATCCCCGGAGCGCCCGTGCTCTTCGCCGGGCTGCTGTGCGCCGCGTGGGCCGAGCGGTTCCGCCACGTGGGCTGGAAGACGCTGCTCGCACTCGCTCTGCTCGCGCTCTCGACCTACGGCGTCGATCTGCTGACGACGGCCGCCGGTGCGCGGACGTTCGGGGCCTCGAAGCGCGCGATCCTGGGCGCGATCGTGGGCGGAGGGATCGGGCTGTTCTTCGGCATCCCGGGCGTGCTGCTCGGCCCGTTCGTCGGCGCCGCGTTCGGCGAGCTGACGGCGCGACGCGACGTGCCCGCGGCGGCGCGCGCCGGGGTCGGCGCCACGCTCGGTCTCCTGCTGGGCGCCGTGGCCAAGCTCGCGATCGGCGTGTCGATGGTCGGTCTCTTCGTCGCCGTGCGGGTCGTCTCGGCGGGCGAGCGCCCGGCCGAGAACCAGGCCTGGTACGAGCCGACCGAGCCGATCCGGATCGTCGGCCCGATCCACTACGTCGGAACACGCGAGCTGGGGGCGTATCTGATCACCACGCCGGCCGGCCATATCCTGCTCGACGGCGCGATGCCCGGCGCCGCGCCGCAGATCGAAGCCTCGATCCGCAAGCTCGGCTTCGAGCCGGAGCAGATCCGCATTCTGCTGATCACGCACGCGCACGCCGATCACGTCGGCACGCTCGCGCACTTCAAGCGTCTCACCGGAGCGTCGGTCGCGGTGATGGCGGCCGACGCGCCGCTGCTCGCGTCGGGAGGCAACACCGACTACCTCTATGCGAGCGACCCGAAGCTGCACTTCGAGCCCGTGACCGCGGACCGTCTGCTGAAGGACGGCGACGCCGTGTCGCTGGGCGGAATCGAGCTCACGGCCCGCCACACACCAGGCCACACCCCGGGGTGCACGACGTGGCGCACCACCGTCGAGGAAGGCGGACGCTCCTACGCGGTGGTCTTCCCGGGCAGCACGTCGGTCAACCCGGGCACGCGGCTCGTGCACGATCCGTCTTATCCGGGTATCGCCAACGACTACCGCCTCGCGCTCGGCGTGCTCGAGTCGCTCGAGCCCGACATCTTCCTGCCGGCGCACGCGAGCTTCTTCGATTACGCGGGCAAGCGGGCGCGCGCGGCGACGGAAGGCGCGCAAGCCTTCGTCGATCGCGAAGGGTATCGCCGCCGCATCGCGGCGCAGCGCGCGACGTTCGAGGCGCAGGTGACGGAAGAAGAGCAAGCCGACGGCGAGCCCGGAACCTAGTATCGGGCCAGGTACATGATCCCGCCGACGATTACCGCTACCGGCTGCAGGACGGTGATCCCCGACATCAGCTTCAGCCACGTCGGGACGGGTCCTTGGTGACGACTTCGGAACATGGCGATCCCGAGATTCACCGCTGCCGCGACCGACAGGATTCCCCCG
>Ga0180063_1000127_pt1 | contig 17971 bp, 13 predicted proteins | sample EasRivT47_16_10D_FD_121776 | JGI IMG/M metagenome (GOLD analysis project Ga0180063, IMG submission 121776) | Soil microbial communities from meander-bound floodplain in the East River, Colorado, USA - East River metaG ERMLIBT47_16_10D | ecosystem: Environmental > Terrestrial > Soil > Floodplain ...
GACGTTCTCCAGGTCGAGCGAGGCCTGGGAGGCGACGCCGACGACCCGCCCGTCCTGGATCACCGGTCCCCCGCTGTTGCCGGGGTTGATCGCCGCGTCGGTCTGGACCGTGAGGTGGCTGTCGATCCCCGAGTGCGCGTACACCTGGTCGTCGATGCGCGAGACGACGCCGCGCGTGACGGACATCTGCGTGCCGCCGGCCGGATAGCCGAACGTCTCGACGGTCGAGCGCAAGCGCGGCAGCGGGCCGAGCGCGAGCGGCGGGACTTGCTTCAGGATGCCCGGATCTTCCGGGCGCACGAGCGCCAGGTCGCAGTCGTGGGCCACGTGCACCACGCGCGCGGGATAGCCGGTCGGATCGCGATCGAGGAACAGCAGCAGCAGGCGCGAGTCGCTGACGACGTGGGCGTTGGTCATGATCAACCCGCCCTCGACGACGAACCCGCTGCCCGAGCGCTCCTCGACCTGCTTGAACTCCCAGGGCGAGAACCAGTCGGGGCGCTGCGCGTGGACCACGATACGCACGATCGAGGGCTGGATCCGATCCGCGCCGAGCGCGTCGCGCTTGCCCGACGCGTCGCCCGCGGCCGCCAGCACGAGGAGGAGCACGAGAGCACGCGGGAGCAGTCGCTGCATGACCGTCCGAGACTAGCGGTTCGGGGAAGGGTGGGTCAAGGCGAGCGGGGGACCCGGCGCTTCAGCTCCCCGACCCAGTTGTACACGACCCACAGGTCGCCAAGCTTGGCGGTGACTGTGTACGGACCGAGGCGCGTTCCGAGCATCGGGCTCCCTGTTCGGCCGGAAGTCTACGCTTTCTGCTTGTCCGCCGTTCCCCTTCGGAGTAACTACTCCCCAGAACCAGGAGGTCCCCATGAACCGGATCGTTTCGTTGGTGTTGGCGGCGGCGGTCGCAACGCCTGCGGCTGCCGATGCCCTGCGCTGCACTCCGCATCCCGAAACCGGGCTTCCGCTTCCCGACGGCCGAGGCACGTTCTGCGTGAAGCGAGACGATCTTAAGAGCCCGATCGTCCTGGCCGCGGACGGCGGCCTCGTGTTTCTCTTGACGGATGCCACCGACGGAGACGGCTGTCTGCCCAACGCCGACGGCTCGTGCCTGTACCATCGCTACGACGCGCCGGTGCGGATCCTCTTCTGTCCGGACGAGCCGGGGCCGGCGCCGCGCCGGCACGACACGGCCTGCCTGGCCGATGTCGTCTCGGCCGCGCCCGGAGCGTCGGCGTTCGTCGGCCACGGCCGCATGACGGCGAGCGCGCTGCTGCGAGACGCGCAGGTCGCGGACTGCCCGGCCTCGCTCTACGTCGAGGGCGAGCTGTCGAGCCCCGACGGCGACGCGTTCAGGCTAACGGGCGGCATCGTGCTCGCCCGCACGCGTCCGGGATGCGGACCCGTGCACGACGACGTGCGCCTGTCCCTCGCGCGACCCGCGCCCGAGCGAGCGCCTTCGTCCAGGCGCAGCCCCGCGGCAGAGTCGGAGCTGCAGGCGCTCGAGCGGCTCTCCGCGCTCGATCCGGAGCAGGCCGCGCTCGTCGACTACCTGGCACGCCTCGACGAAGCGCGGTGGACGTTGCTGCGACAGCTGCTCCACGCCGACGCAGCTGGCGTCCAGGCGCTCGTCGGAGCCGCGGCGAGCGGCGTCGTCGAGGGGTCGACCGCTCCGCGCGACGACATCCTGAACACGGATGTCGTGGACCAGATCTCGGATCTGATCGACGACCTGTCGTCGAATCTGTCGTCGCTCTCCTCGCGCGTGCCGAGCTTCCCCGCGCTGCGCGAGACGTTCCGCCAGGTCGAGCTGGCGGACCTCGTCCGCATGCTCGATTTCGTCCGCGAGCAGATCGGGGCGCTGTTCGACGTGGTCGAGCGGCTGCGCCAGGGCTACGACACCTGGGTCGGGAACGCGTGCGACGCCTCGAGCCCGTGTCAGGCGTTCCGCGATTCGCTCCACGAGTTGATCGCCGACTTGCGGGAGGGTGCGCGACTCGCGCAGCTCGTCGCGTGCTCCGAGGCCCCGGGTCTGACGATCCGGCCGCTCGAGACGGGTCTGGTCGAGCAGCTGCTGATCGAGGACTCGCCGCCGGTCGTGCTGTACGGCCTCGCGCGCGTGCTCGACGCCGTCGCGCCGGCCGACGCGCGCAGCGGCGAGACGGGCTGGCGGCAGCTGATCCGCCAGTCCCTCGACGCTTTGCCGATCGACTTCGTCCACGACCTCGAGGCGGTCTGCAACAACCAGCCGGCCACGCTGCGCAACAGCGAGGCGCGTCAGATCGGTCGCTCGACCGAGAGCACCGGTTTGCTGATGTGTGCCGTGCTGCGTCCGCCCGAGGTCGACGCGGCGCTCAAGACGGGGCAAGGGATCGGCACCTTCGCGCACATCGCGACGAACGTGATCAATCACTTCACGGCGGACACGAAGGAGGCCACGGTGGGCGCCGTGGTCGGCGGCGGCGCGGCGGCCGGCACCAGCGTCAAGAACCCGCTCAATGTGATCACCCGGCTGCTGAAGCAGATCGCGGACAAGTTCGGCAAGCCCGACGAATCGATCTTCAAGCAGCTGATGGAGATGCGCGACCAGTGCATCGAGGCCGACAACGACGTCGAGGAGGACCTGCGCGACTGCAAGCCGCGGCTGGCCACGATGCTCGAGCTCGGGCCGGCGTTCATCGCGCCGCGACCGACGCTGGCCGAGGTCAAGGGCGTCGTCCAGCGCGGGATCCGCCGTGCCAACGAGTGCAAGTTCTTCGGCGGCTGCGCGGACCTCGACACGGACGCGGCCCAGACGGCGCTCGACGAGGCCGACAACCACACGCCGCGCGAGGCCTATCCCTACCTGTGCGAGGCGTACTGCGAGCTGATGGGCGGGGACAAGTGCGACGCCACGGACCCGGTCCCGGGCGAGGGTCAGGGCAACGGGCAGGGCAACGGTCCGGGCGGAAATGGCGGGAGCTCGGGCGGCCTGCGACGGTGAGCGGGGCCAGACCCCGTCAGAAGCGGTAGCTCAGGCTCGCATAGAGCTGGTCGTTGTCCTCCTCGCCGCCGGTCGTGCGGTCCCAGGCCAGCGTGGCGAAGCCGTGGCGCCAGGCCAGGACGTCGAGCGCGGCACCGAGCCAGTCGACCGTCGTCGATTCCTGGAACAGGTCGTTCGCCGTCTCGTCGCGCACACCACCGTGCACGTCGACGTGCACGAGCCGCCCCAGGTCGAGCCCCACGTTCAGCGTCGCCAGATCGCCGTCCAGATACGGCCCGGTGTAGTGCGTGCCGCGCAGCGTCACGTCGAGACCGACGCTGGTCAGGCCGAGCGCGCCGACGCGCAGCGAGTAGGCATCGGCGGTCCCGGCATCGCCGCCGCTCGACGAGCGGCCGTCCGCGGCGACGAGCCAGTGCGCGCCGGGACGCCAGTCGACGCCGCCCCAGTAGCCCTGCCTGTGGGCGTCGTCGAACTCCGTGGCCGGCGTGACCAGGTCGCGATACAGGCGCACGTTGCGCCGGTCGTCGTAACCTGCGTTGAGCGACCAGGCGCGCGCGGCCTGCCAGCGCAGCGCGACGTACGAGCCGCTCCAGGTGAACGAGTCGCCCTCGGCGTCCTTGCGCCAGCCGCGGTTCACGTCGATCTCCTGCAGCAGGTAGCCGTGGAAGCGCGCGCGGGAGAGTCTTCCTGCGACGTAGACCAGGTCGCGGTTGATCTCCCCCTCGGTCGTCGAGGTCAGCGCGCCGCCGTTCAGCCACCAGCGCGTCTCGGCGCCGGGGGCGCTCGAGCCCTCCACGAAGGCGCCGTAGTCCTGGGTCGCGCCGTCGTAGCTCCAGTCCAGCGGATCGGGCTCGGTGCCGCCGAAGACGCCGGCGGCGAAGCGCGGCCTGCGGTATTCGCCGACCACGCCGTCGAGGAGTGCGATCGGACCGAGCGACGGGCTCCTCTGGCGTCCCGCGGCGACACGGAAGGCCCCCGGCCGCCACGCGCCGTAGAGCGAATACAGGCGGTTGCTCGACGAGTCGTCGCTCGAGCCGTCGACGAGGGTCCGGTACGTGCGACGCGGCCGGAAGTCGATGTCGAAGTCGAGCGGCGCCCCGCCGACCTGCGTGCCGACGACGCGCAGGTCGAGCGCGGGCTGCGAGAAATCGGTGCCGAGGCCGGTGCGATCATCCACGCTGAGATAGCGCACGCCGACCCGGCCGTGGATCCCGGCGTCGCGCGAGCGTGACTGCGCCGGACTCGCCGCCGGGGCCGGGACCGGCGCCGGAGCCGCGACCGCCGCCGGCGTGTAGCGCACGAGATCTCCGGGTCGGATGCCGAACGGGTCGTCGCCCAGGGAGGCCGAGGCGCGCTTGGCCGTCACCGTCCCGACGACCAGCCGCGCGATGACCTGTCCGTCCCGCACGACCTCGAGCACCGACCCCTCGACGAGCCCTTGCTCTGTGCCCGCGTCGACATACACCGTGGCGCCGCTGACGTAGGTCACCTTGGCGGTCGCGTCCTCGGCCCACGCCGCTGCGCCCGGCAGGCTCAGGACCAGTGCGAGGAGAGCGGATGGAATCGGTCGAATCATGGCACTCGCTCCTCAGTGTCGGCCCTGCGGATGGCACGCGTAGCACTGGTTGCTGTCGTAGGTGTAGTTCGGGACTTCCTGGTGATGACCGTCGGTTTCCTGCTGCTCGTGGCACAGGAAGCAGCTGAACGACGCGAAGTTGCCAGGCTGGGTGTGGCAGTCGGTGCAGCGGTCCCAGCGGCCGCGGTGCGTCCCGGAGTAGATCGGGAAGTACTGCGCGTCGTGCTGCGGGAATGACGCCTGGTCGAACGACGTCGTGTTGTGACACGCCTTGCAGTCGGTCGGGAAGCCGAGCGTCTCGTGGTCCGGGTCGGTCGTCCCCTCGTAGTCCGCCTGATGGCAGGCGTAGCAATCGCTGGGCGTCCCGGCGTAGCCGCTCGCGTGGCAGGCCGAGCAGTCGAGCGCGCGGTGGGCCCCGGTCAGCGGGAAGCTCGTGCCCGCGTGGTCGAAGCGTGCGCGGTCCCACGCCGTCGGAGTGTGACAGATCCGGCAGTCGGTCGAGAATCCGGCGGCGGCGTGCGGCGGGTCGGTCGTCGCTTGATAGAGCGGCAGATGGCAGGCCGAGCAGTCGATCGGCGTGTTGACCCAGGTCAGCGCGCCCTGGGGCTGCGGCACGTGGCACGACTCGCAGTCCTGGCTGACGTGCGCGCCGACGAGCGGAAAGCGCGTCGCGCGGTGGCGATCGAGCTGGACCGACCGGTCGAGGAAGTTGAACGAGCTATGGCAATCTGCGCAGTCGGTGCCGAGCTCGCCGCGATGCGCATCGGCGTGACAGTCGGCACAGGCGGTCGGCGCCTGGGCGAAGTCGAGGGACAGGTGGCAGCTGCGGCACAGCGCGCTGCGATGGGCCCCACGCAGCGGGAAGCGGTCCGGGTGCTTCCAGCTCGGGGCGATCCGGGCCGGGCTCCAGCGCTCCGACTCGTGGCACGAGGTGCAGTCGCCCGAGAACTTGCCGTGCGGGTACTCGGGCTCCTGGGCCGTCGCGGTCGAGGCACAGACGAGCGCAGCGAGCACGAGCGCGAGCGAGGGCTTCATGACGCTTCTCCTTCTTTCCGAGTGCTGCGCGGGCCGTGGCAGTCCGTGCATCGCGCGGGCACGCCGCGGTAGACCACGACCGGTCGCGCCGTGGCGCCCGGCCGCGTGGGATGGCAGGCCGCGCACTTGACTCGTGCATGGGCCGCGCCCAGCCGGAATGACGAATCACGATCGTGGTCGAAGCGCGTGGCGGGCTGGAACGCCTCGACCACGTGGCAGCGCTCGCAGGCCGGGCCGTCGGCCGCGCGGAGCTGCCCTTCGTGCGGATCGGCGTGACATTCGGCACACGCCCGGCGCGCGTCTCGCAGCGGAAGCTGCCGGAGCGATCCCTTGGTCGCCGGGGTCCGCAGGTCGGCATGACACAGAGCGCAAGGAGTGGCGCGATGCGCGCCTTCGAGCGGGAACGCGGCGCGGGCATGCTCGCGGGGACCGTACGCCGCCGGGACGAAGCTGCGCGCGTCGTGGCAGTCGACGCAGGGCTTGGGACTCGGGAAGCGGTGCGGATCGCGGTGGCATCCCGCGCAGTCGCGCTCGATGCCGCGCAGCGCCACGCGCGCTTTGCCCGTGGCAAGCGTCGCCGGGAGCGGCGCGAGGCCCGGGCGCTCGGGGCCGTGGCACGCGGCGCAGGCCGCCGTGGCGTGGGCCCCCTCGAGCGGCAGCGCCAGCTCGGCGTGCTGCGCGACCGTGAACCGGCTCGGCTTCCAGCCCTGGACGCCGTGGCACGCGGCACACTCGCCACCGTCGGGACGTGACGCCAGCTGACCGCCGTGCGCATCCGTGTGGCAGGTCGAGCACCGCTCGTGCGGCGGATGCAGGTCGACCGCGGCCTGCCCGAGACGCGCGACACCCGACGGCGTGCGATCCGTCCGGTGACAGTCCGCACAGCGGACGGTCCCGTGCTTGCCCTCGAGCGGAAAGCGGTCGGGCGCATGGCGCGCCGGCGCGAGAACGCCGGGACGAAACCGCTCGACGTCGTGGCACGCGCCGCAATCGACCTTGGCCCCGGCGAGGGTCGCACGGCCCGCGTGCGGGTCACGGTGGCAATCGGCGCAGGCAGCGAAGGCGGGCTTGGGGCCGAACGCCGTCGTGCGGTCGTGGCACTTGGCGCATGCGACCTGCGCGTGCGCGCCGCGAAGCGGGTAGCGCGTGCGCGCGTGATCGAACGAGCTCGGGGCCACTTCGCGCCAGCTCGCCGCGACATGGCAGGAGGCACACTTCGCGCCGAGGCGCCCCGCGTGCGCGTCCTTGTGACAGCTCGAGCACTCGGCGTGAGGCAGTGGCTTGTAGAGCGGGCTCGCTTGCCCCTCGATCGTGTGGCACTTGGCACAAGCCAGGCCGGTGTGCTTGCCCGCGAGGGGAAAGTCCGTCGTGCCGTGGTCGAAGCCTGGCGTCTTCTTCCAGTCGCTGGCGCTGTGGCAGCGCGCGCAGTCCGCGCCGAGCGCGCCGCGATGCGGATCCGTGTGACACGAGCCGCACGCTGGCTCGAGACCGACCCAGTTCGACGCCTCGGTCGCCGGGCCCTTGCGGAACTTCTTCTGGTGACACTCGGCGCATCGCAGCGCGGCGTGCTTGCCGGCGAGCGGCCATCCGGCCTTCGCGTGGTCGAAGGCCTCCGGGCGCCCGCCGGGCCACTCGATCAGCTCGAACTCCACGCCCGCATGATCGGGATGGCACTTGGCGCACCGCTCGTCCCCCGTGCGCGCATGCAAGCCGCGGCCCGCACTGCGCAGCGCCGCGATCTCGCGATGGCAGTCCAGGCAGCGCTGGTCCATCCCGTCGCTCTGCGTCGCGTGACAGTCGAGACAGTGCGTGTTCCCCTCGAGCGTGAGATGGGCCCGGGCCAGCGGGCCCGGCGAGACCTGGGCCGCGGCGGGCAGGCCGAGCAGGGCGATCAGACACACGGCGACCCTCACGACGCCGAGCCGGTCGCGACGTCATCGAGCGCGATCTCCTTCACGACGCGCCGCACGCCGATCTTGTCCAGAAAGGCGCTCGGCGGCTCACCGCCGACCCGCACGATCACGTCGTCGTTCGGGAGTACGACCTCGCCCGCCTTCGTCTCGAGCCGCACCGCGCTCGGCTCGATGGCCAGTACCTTCGACCCGAGGAGCAGCTGCACGGCCCCGCGCGAGACGGCCTCGTCGAGCTTCTCGCGGTTTCGCGGCTTCACGCGCGAGAAGGCGTCGCCGCGATAGCTGAGATGAACGGTGGTCCCTTCCTGGCGGGACAGGCCGGTGACCGACTCGATCGCGCTGTCCCCTCCCCCGATCACGAGGACCCTGCGTCCGCGGAAGACCTCCATCTCGACCACGTCGTAGACGACCTTGGGCAGCTCCTCCCCCGGCACGCCCAGCTTGCGCGGACTGCCGCGGCGGCCCATGGCCAGGATGACCTGGCGCGCCGGCCACGCCGCGGAGTCGGTCACGACGTGGAACCCCCAGCTCTCGCGCTTGACGTCGACGACCCGCTGGCCCGTGCGAACCTCGAGGCCGGTGACCCGCAGGACGTTGTCCCAGACGCCGAGCAGCGTCTCCTTCGAGGCATCCGCGACCCACAGGTCGCCGTAGAGCGGGAGGTGCACCGGTTCCGCGAGCAGCAGCTTGTGTCGCGGGTAGCGCCGGATGCTCTCGGCCGCCTCGCCCTGCTCGAGGAGCGCGAGGCTCAACCCTCGCTCCCGGCACTCGAGGGCTGCCGAGAGGCCGGCCGGCCCCGAGCCGACGATCACGACGTCGTGGACCAGCTTGCTCCCGCGAGCTGCGGGTTCGGCGAGCACGCGCCGGGCCACGGCTTCCGCGGCGAGCTTGCCCTCGTTGATCGCGTTCTTGATCAGGCCGCGCCCACCCAGCTCGCCGACCACGAAGATGCCGGGGAGGTTGGTCTCGAAATCGAGGGTCAGCTCGGGGGTCTCGACACGCTGGACCGCCGCGCCGCTCGAGAGGAAGATCCCGTTGACCGGGCAGGCCCGCACGCACTCGCCGTGCGCCTTGCACAGCTCGGCCCGCACGATCGCCAGCTTGCCTTCGAGGAAGATCGCGCCGGGCTCGGGACACACCGAGATGCACGCGCCGCAGCCCACGCAGACGTCGGCCCGCACGACGGCGTGCAATGCGGCGGCGGCGGCGCTCCCGTCGTCCGGGCGCGCGGTGGGCGCGGCCACGACCTCGAACACCTGCGGCGGCACACCGCACTTGGGGCAGCGCTCGGCGGCGTGGGGCACCTGCACCCCGCAGCGCGGACAGACGACCGGCTTCGCGACCGCCTGGCGCCCTCGTCCGCTTCGCCGCACGTGGAGGACGACGAACAGCACGGTCAGCGCGACGAAGATCAGCGTGGTGACGGTCACCGGACGCTCGCTGGCCTCAGCGGAACCACGTCTGCCCCAGCGCCACGGCGACGCCGACATGGAGCAGCACCGCGAGCAACGCGGTGAGGGCGAAGGGCTTGTGCGCGGCGTGCCACCAGCGGAACAGGCGGTGAATCCCGTCCAGCACGGCAGCCTGCTGCGCGAGCGCCATCTCGCGCCGCGCCAGCTTCAGCACCTCGCGCGAGCGCGCAGGCGTCAGCGCAGCTCCCCCGCTCGCACGCAGCTCCCGGGCCAGCCGCCGGACCGCGCCGCGCCGGCCGAAGTCGTCTCGGACCATGCGCGCGACCACCGCCACGGGGTTCAGCGTCGGCCCGGCCGGGCGCGGCGGTGCCAGGCGTCGCTCGATCTCGGGCACCGGAATCCGCGTGGCCGTCGCGACGTCGTGCAGCAGCTGTCGTCTCTCCGCGGCAACCTCGTCGAGCGTGAGCGCGAGGCCGCTCCTGCCCCGTGGGATGTGGACGTAGAGGTAGCGCCCCACGAATCCGCTGAGGCTCACGACGAACATCGAGGCGTAGCCGAGGCCGATCAACCCGGTGAAGCGGAACCCCGCATGCATCGCGGCGAACGCGGGCACGAGCATCCCCGCGACCACGTGGACGTCGAGCCAGCGCGGCAGCGAGCCGAGGGCGGGCACCCGCCCGAGCCGCTTCCGCAGCGGGTACAGCCACAGGAACAGGAACAGGCCGAGGGCCGTCAGGCCCAGCGCCTGTCCCAGCGTCCCCGAGGGCTTGAGCCATGCATGCCACGGATCGCGGACGCGACCGGCGAGAGGGGCGCTGTAATAAGGAAGCCCGGTGACGAGGATCGCGACGAGCCCCAGGGCGGATACGACACCCAGGGTGCGCGCGAGGACCACGACCGGCGGCGTGCCGACCCGCCGCGGTTCCGAGATCGTGGTTACGGATCTGTCGGTGCGCCGTATGACGCCCGCCGTGGCTTGCCGGTCGACCACCACACTGCCTCTCGCACTCGAGTGAGGGGGAACCGAGTGTAGCAACGCGGGTGCCGTGCCCCGGCGTCTCCGGCTCGACAACCCACGGCGAATTCGGACCATCCCGCTCCCGTGGTCGCGTGGCGAATCGCCCACGGCGCGGCGATAGAATTGCACCACTCCCGCCCGGAGGAGCTTCGGCGGGGGGAACCGGGCGGCCCCGCCCGAAGACGCTACGGGACCCACGCCTCCCCCGTCACGGGGAGTCTCATGCGTACGGGGCTCGTGGCGGTCGCGCTCCTGGCGACGGTCACGGCGGCGCAGTCCGCCGTGATCCACGTCAAGACCAACGGCAACGACGCGAACTCGGGGCTCGACTGGGTCCAGGCCAAGGCGACGGTCGGCGCCGCGATCGCCGCGGCGAACGCTGGCGACGAGATCTGGGTCGCGGCGGGGGTGTATCCGGAACGAATCCGCAACCGGCAATCGGCGGGACTGTCGATCGACGTGGGGCTGTACGGCGGGTTCGACGGCACGGAGACGACGCGCGACGCGCGCGACTTCGCCGCGAACGCGTCGATCCTCGATGGCGAGGGGCTGGGCGAGGTCGTGATCATCGACGGCCTGGCGGGGCCGGCGATGCGCATCGACGGCTTTCGCATCCGCAACGGGGCGAGCGTCTTCGGCGGTGGCATCCACGTGACCGCTTCCGCGCCGACGATCGTGAACAACGACATCCTGGGCAACGGCGCCGACTTCGGTGGCGGGCTGCTCGTGTGGGGCCACCGCACGATCCCACCTGTCGCGCACGCGGTGATCGACTCGAACGTGTTCCAGGTCAATCGCGCGGGCAGCGGCGGCGGCGCGATCGCGATCGTCGGCGCCTCGCCCGCGATCGTGCGCAACGTGATCCTGCGCAACACGACCGGCGGCCACGGCGGCGGCATCGGCGTGTGGGTCGCCGCGTCGGCGAAGGTCGCCCGGCCCCGCATCGCGAACAACTTCCTCTACGAGAACGCGGCGAACCTGACGACGCCGGGCCTGGTCGCGGGCGGCGGCGGCATCTACGCCACCGAGCGCGACATCGGCGGCGAGCCGGTCGCCTTCGGCATCGCGACGCCGCACATCGAGGACAACATCGTGGCCGCGAACGCGTCGATCGCCTGCGGCGGCGGCATCGCCATCGTGAGCGCCGAGACCGAGTCGGCACCGATCACGAACAACACGATCGTGTTCAACAGCGGCTCGGGGATCTGCTGGGGCAGCGCCGGGCCGACGCTGGTCAACAACCTGGTCGCGGGCAACACGTGGGGGCTCGAGCAGGACGTGGGGAACCCGCTCCCGGCCACGATCCGGCACAACGACGTCTGGGGCAACTCGGTCCACGGCGAGGGCACGGACTACTTCCAGCTGGCCGATCGCACCGGGCTCGACGGCAACCTCTCGGCCGACCCGCTGCTCGTGGCCTACGGCAGCGGGCGCCAGCGCATCCAGCCCGGCTCGCCGTGCCGCGACGCGGGAGACGACGGCGTGGTGGGCGCCGGTCGCGAGGACATCGACCGCGAGAGTCGCACCCAGGGCGCGCACGTCGACATCGGCGCCGACGAGTCGAGCGGCGCGGCGTGGCCGGATCTGCCGGCGATCGTCCGCGTGAAGCCGGGCGGCAGCGACGCGCTCGACGGCTCGAGCTGGGCCGCAGCCAAGGCCACGGTCCAGAACGCGACCGATGCGGCATGGATGCGCGGGGGCGGCGAGGTGTGGGTGCAAGAAGGCACGTACGAAGAGCACCTCACGTTGTCGGCGTTCGTCGGCCTGTACGGCGGCTTCGCCGGGACCGAGACGCAGCGCGGTGCGCGGGATCCTGCCGCCCACCTCACCGTGATCGACGGCACGGGCGAGCCTCCGGTCGTGAACTGCGGCCTCTCGGGCTACCGCGCGGGCGGCATCGACGGGTTCAAGATCACGGGCGGCGGCACGTACACGGGCGGCACCGTGATCCCGCCCCAGTCGTCGCCCGCGGCCTGGGGCGGCGGGATCCGCTGCACGGTCAGCTCGCCTGTGATCCGCGGCAACCAGATCGTGCGCAACTCGCTGGGTGACCCGAGCACGGCACCGTTCGATCCCGGCGAGGGCGGCGGGATCGGCCTCGTCGGCAGCCACGCCCTCGTGATCGAGAATCTGATCTCGGAGAACGAGGCACTCAACCGGTCGAGCGTGGGCGGGGGCGTCTATGCCGAATGGTCCGTCCCCGACCTCTGGCACAACACGATCACGCGCAACCGCGCGCCCGAGGGCGGCGCGGTGCATGCCGTCTCCTCGCGACCGATGCTGTTCAACAACTGGATCGCGGAGAACGAGCACTACTACATTCCGTCGGTGTATTCCGGCCGCACGGGTGCGGTGGTGTGCGTGCTGTGTTGGGATCTGGACGTGGGTTTCAACTACTTCGTGTCCAACATCGCGGCGGTCGGCGGAGCGATGTACCTGTCCCAGCCCTACCGCGGAACGGTGGCGAACAACCTGTTCGCGTCGAACTACGCCTACGACCGACAGACGGGCATGGGCGGCGAGGGTGGCGCGATCTGGCTCATGGTCCAGACCGACCCACCCGAGACGCTCGCGATCGTCAACAACACATTCGTGGGCAACTGGGCCACGAACCCGTACTCGGGCGAGATGGGCGGCGCGATCGCCGTGCTGCCGACATCGAACGAGCTGGTGATCGCGAACAACATCATGGCCCGCAACACCTCGGGGATCTACCAGCGGATGGGGTTCGCGACGAACCCGCAGCTCGTGCGCAACCTGCTGTCCAACGGCGCGCACGACTACGTCGGCCTGCCGGCCGGCGCGACCGACATCTTGGCCGATCCGCTGTTCGTCGACGTGGCCGGCGGGAACTGGCGGCTGCAGGCTGCCTCCCCGGCGATCGATGCGGCCGCGTGGGAGCACATCGCTCGCGACATGGATCTCGACGGCGCCCCGCGGCCGCAAGACGGGAACGACGATGGGATCGAGGCGTACGACATCGGGGCCTACGAGTTCTCGCCCGACGCGGACGGCGACGGCACGCCCGACTGGCTCGACACGGACGACGACGACGACGGCGTGGGAGACGACGACGACTGCGCGCCCTTCGATCCGCTGGTGTGGGAGACGCCGGTCGAGGTCGCGGATCTTGCCGTCGACGGTCACGGGCCGACCGTGCTCACCTGGACGGCTCAGGCGCACGCGACCGCGTACGACGTCGTCGGTGGATCGCTCGCCGAGCTACGGATCGACCGCGGATTCACCCGCGCCGAGTGCCGGCTCGACCAGGGGACCGACCCGACATGGACCGACGTCGCGCCGGACCCGCCCGCGGGAGACGGGTGGTACTACCTGGTGCGGGCACAGAACGCGCAGTGCGACGGCGGCTGGGGGGAGGGAGGCATCATCTCGATCTGTCCGTGATCGTCAGCGTTCCGTCCACTCGGATGCCGGACCTTTGCGGGCGAACGTGACCTGCATGAACGGCTTCCACTCGCCGTTCTCGTTGCGCTCGCTCGACGCGACGTAGCCAGTGTCGGTCTTGCGCCACGCGCTGCGCACCTCGTGCGCCGCGCCCTGGATCTCGACCTTCTGCGGCGGGAAGCTCAAGCCGTCCGCCGTGGGCACGATCTCGCCGCGCAGGATCCCGCCCAGCGAGTTGTAGTAGGTGTACTCGAGCTTGCCGGTGGTCTGGTTGCGCCCGAGGATCGTCTCGCCCGCGTACGGCCCCGTTCCGCCGATCACGCGATGCCGGCTGCGCAGGAACTTCTTGTCCAGCATCCAGCTGTAGCACACCAGGTCCTGCGTCTTGCCGTCGGCGAACGTGCCGAGGAAGCACGAGTCGGCGAGGAACGCGAGCGGCGCGAGCGGATCCTCGGCCGACGCCGGCGTCTCGGCCACCGCGCTCGACGCGAAGAGGAAGAGCCAGAACAGCGAAATGGCGGGTCCCCGTTTCATGCCATTCTCCAGAGCTGGGCCACGACGAAGCAGGTCACGACGCCGAGCACGACGGGAAGTGCCGTGGCCACGGCGGTCCAGCGCCAGCTTCCCGTCTCCTTGTAGATCGTATAGATCGTGGTCGAGCACGGGTTGTGGAGCAGGCTGAACAGCATCAAGTTGACGCCGGTCAGCATCGTCCAGCCCCCGGCCTGGAGCAGCGTGCGCACGGCCGCGGGGTCTGCGTCGAACATCACGCCTTCCCCCGCGCCTCGCCCGGCGAGCGTCGCGGTCGTGTGCACGGTCAGCATCAGCACCGTCGGGATCACGATCTCGTTGGCCGGAATGGCCACGATGTAGGCCAGCAGGATCACGCCGTTCAGGCCGAGCAGGACTCCCAAGGGATCGAGTCCGCGCACCACGTGCTGGGCCAGGCTCGTACCGCCGATCTGCACGTTGGCCACGAGCCAGATCACCGCGCCCGCCGGCGCGGCGAACAGCACCGCGCGCCAGAGCACGATCAACGTGCGATCGACGAGCGACGTGTAGAGCGTCTGGAGCAGACGCGGTGGCCGGTACGGCGGCAGCTCGAGGCTGAACGTGCTGGCCTCGCCGCGCAGCAGCGTGCGGCTGAGCAGCCAGCTCGCCCCGAACATCGTGGCGATGCCGGCCAGCGCGACCGCGACGACGGCCAGCGTGGCCACGGTGCCGCGCCAGGCCGGCGGCGCCGCCGCGGCGACGAACACGCTCGCGATAAGGATCTGCGTCGGCCAGCGGCCGTTGCACAGCGAGAAGTTGTTGGTCAGGATCGCCACGAGCCGCTCGCGCGGACTGTCGATGATGCGCGTGGCCACCACGCCCGCGGCGTTGCAGCCGAAGCCCATGCACATCGTGAGCGCCTGCTTGCCGTGGGCTCCGCAGGCCTTGAACACGCGATCGAGGTTGAACGCCACGCGCGGCAGATAGCCCAGGTCCTCGAGCACGGTGAACAACGGAAAGAAGATCGCCATCGGCGGCAGCATCACGCTGACGACCCAGGCGGTGGCCAGGTAGACGCCGTCCACCAGGAAGCCGACGAGCCAGGCCGGGACGGCGAGCCCCAGGAGTCCGCTGCGCAGGGCCGGATGCAGCGTGTCGATCAGCAACGAGGCCAGCATCGCCGAGGGCACGTTGGCGCCGGCGATCGTGAGCCAGAACACCACGGCGAGCAGGGCCAGCATGATCGGGAAGCCCAGCGCGCGGCTGGTCAGGATCCGATCGAGCCGCTGGTCGAGCAGCGCGCCCTCCGCGCGCTTGGCCCGCACGACGCGCGCGGCGATCCGGCCGGCCTCGGCGTAGAACCCCTCGGCCAGCCGGTCGTGCAGCTTCGCTCCGAGGCGGCGCCGTTCTGCGGTCGCTGCCTCGATCACCGCGGGTACGTCGGCTAGCGCGGCCTCGACCCGCTCGTCCGCGTGGAGCAGGCGCAGCGCGATCCACCGCGCGCTCGCCTCTCCCCGGTGTGCGGCCTCGATCGCCGGGACGAGCGCGGCGATCGCCGCTTCGATCGGCGGGGCGTGCGGCACCGTGCGGCCCGACGGTCTGGCCTGGGGCGAGCGTGCGACCCGCTCGATCGCCGCGCGCAGCTCGTCCATGCCGCGGCCCGAGCGCGCAGCGGCACCGACGATCGGCACGCCGAGGAGCTGGCCGAGCGCGCCCAGATCGATCGAGATGCCGTGCCGCGCGGCCTCATCCAGCAGGTTCACGCACACGACGACCCGTGTGGTGATCTCGAGCACCTGGAGCGCGAGGTGCAGGTTCCGCTCGAGCCGTGTGGCATCGACGACGATCACCGTGACGTCGGGCCGGTCGAAGAGCAGGTAGTCGCGCGCGACCTCCTCGTCGACGCTTCCGGCGACGAGCGAGTACGTGCCGGGCAGGTCGACGACTCGATAGCGCGCGCCGTCGTGCACAAACGTGCCCGTGGCGCGCGCGACGGTCTTCCCCGGCCAGTTGCCGGTGTGCTGGCGCAGGCCGGTCAGCGCGTTGAACACCGTGCTCTTGCCGGTGTTCGGGTTCCCGGCGAGCGCGACCGTGTAGAGCGCGGGATCGCGCTCGGGTGCCGGGCGGCTCACGAGGCCTCGGCCTCGACGAGGATCCACGCCGCCTGCTCGCGCCTGAGCGCGATCTGCGCGCCGCGCAGCCGGTACACGCGCGGATCGCCCAGCGGACCCGCGAGCTCGGCGGTGACCGGAGTGCCCGGCACCGCCCCGAGGTCGAGCAGCCGCCGCCGCTGCGGGCCGTGGCACGCGGCGGCGAGGCCGACCACGCGCGCGGTCTCACCGATCTCGAGCTGGGCCAAGGAGCGGACCGCGCGCTCGCCCTGGGCGTCGATCGGCCGCGCGGTGACGAGCGCCGCGTCCTGGGCCGCGATTCGCGCCGCACCGCCTTCGACCGAGAGCACGATCTGCTCCGGATCGGCCTCGACGACGCGCACCCGCTGGCCCGCGGCGATTCCGGCCGCGACGAGGCGCGTGTAGGGCGCGGCCGGCTCGTCCTCGACGTGCACGACCTCGGCGGCGGCGCCCGCGGGGAGCTCGACGAGCGGCACGCCGTCCAGGTCCGGAACCGTGCCGTCGGGCGCCGGGATCGGGTCGCCGTGCGGGTCGAAGAGCGGCCGTCCCATGCTCGCCGACAAGCGATCGGCGTCGGCCGGGCTCAGCTTGTGCTCGACGCGCTCGGCCTCACGGTGCCAGTCCGCGGCACTCACCCCCGTGCGGTCGGCCAGGTAACGCTCCCACAGCCGGTGCGTGCGGATCACGTGGAGCGCGCGCGCGCGCCCCGCGTCGGTCAGCGCGATCGCGCCGTCTTGCCCCGTGATCCTCCCTTCGCGCATCAGCCGGCCCAGAACCGCCTCGGTGCGATCGGGCGGCAGACCCAGCGCGCGACCGAGCGCCTCCGGGGCGTGCGGGCCGCGGTGGAACAACACCTTCAGCGCATCGTCCGCCAGGACCGGAACGGTCGAGCGGAATCGCCGGATCACCCGGGCCAGGAGCCCGTGTCTCGGCCACAGGACGGCCAGGCCGGCCGCAGCCGCGAGGGCGAAGACGAGCAGTGCGACGCGTGGCTCCATCGGTCGATCATTGTAGTTCCGGTCGCCGCCGGCGCTCGACCTCGACGCGCCGGTCAGCTCTTGGCCTGCATCTGCCGGTGCACGAAGAAGTAGTACACACCGCCGAGCACCAGCATCGCGGCGCCGAGCCACAGCGAGATGCGGTGCAGCGAGCCTGCCATCAGCTTCTCGTCCTGACCCATCTTCACGCCGATCCAGGCCAGCACCGTGCACCAGATGCCCGAGCCGAGCAGCGTGTAGACCGAGAACTTGGCGTAGCTCATGCGCACGATCCCGGCCGGGATCCCGATCAGATGGCGTACCACGGGCAGCAGGCGCGAGACGAAGATGCCCATCGAGCCGTAGTGCGCGGCCCAGCGCTCGGCGCCCCGGACCTTGTCCGGCGTGATCAACACGTAGCGGCCGTAGCGCAGGACGAGCGGCCGGCCGGCCCAGCGTGCCGCCCAGTACATGAGCGTGGCACCGAGCCACGAGCCGAGCGTGCCGGCGATCACGATTCCTGGCAGGCTGAGCGGGATCTGCCCGGTGTGCGCCAGATGCGCGGCCGGGGGGATCACCACCTCGCTCGGCAGCGGGACGATCGAGCTCTCGACCGCCATCAGGAGCGCGATCAGCGGGTAGCCCCCGCTCTCGAGCGCTTTCATGTACCAGGCGACGATCGGCTTGAACATGCGGCGATGGTTATATCCCAGATTGGGCGAGCAAGGCCCATGGGTTGCCGACGGCCTAGTTGACTAGTATGTTTTCGGCATGCGAGCCATCGGGATTTTCGAGGCCAAGGCCAAGCTCTCCGAGATCTGTGAAGCGGTCGCCCGGAGCGGCGAGAGCATCGTGATCACACGCCGCGGCGTACCGTTGGTCCGCATCGACCCGATCGCCGCCGACCGATTCTCGGTCTGGGAGGACCGGGCGAGCTACGTCACGCGGAACGGACCTTTCGAGGAGGAGTTCGATCTGCCGCCTCGTAGCGGCGAAATGCCGGTGTCGCCCCTCGAGGATTGAGC
>Ga0180063_1000128_pt1 | contig 17964 bp, 17 predicted proteins | sample EasRivT47_16_10D_FD_121776 | JGI IMG/M metagenome (GOLD analysis project Ga0180063, IMG submission 121776) | Soil microbial communities from meander-bound floodplain in the East River, Colorado, USA - East River metaG ERMLIBT47_16_10D | ecosystem: Environmental > Terrestrial > Soil > Floodplain ...
CGACGAACTCGTTGTGCCCCTCGTACACCACGAGCGCGTCGGGTGCGTAGCCCAGCACCTCGCGCGCGACGATGCGCAGCCGATGCGATCCGTACGACATCGCGGCCGCGTTGACCGACTCGACCGCGCGATCGGGCCGCGAGGCCTGGAGCGCCAAGCCCAGGCCCCGCGCGAACGCGACCTCGGCACCCCACGGGAAGCCCCAGGCGCTCGACCCACCGAGGACGAACAGGCGATAGCCGTCGGCCGGCTTGGTCGCGCGGAACTCCTGGTAGTTGAAGGAGTGCTGGAGCGCGCGCGGGTGCGTCCGGTACACGCTCCGCGAGGCATCGAGCTCGTAGATCCGCACGCCCTCGGCGAAACCCTGGAACGGGTCGCGCTCGACCGCGAGCGGCCGCACGCCGGCGATCCACAGAAGCGCCTCCGCGGCCCCGAAGAACAGGCCCACGGCGACGACGGCGAAGACCAGCTTGCGCGACACGGCCGAGGCCATTCTGGCACGTTCGTCGGCACGTACCACCTGTGGAACAATGAGCGTTGGAATTCCCCGGAGGTGGTGATGCTCGCTCGTGCGCTCGGGTTGTCGATCTTGCTTCTGACCACGGCGGCCACGGCCCGTGCCGAGGAGGGCCAGGATGCGCAGTGGCCGTCGTTTCGCGGCCGCGCCGCGAACGGCGTGGCCGAGGGATTCCGCACCGTCGAGCGCTTCGACGTCGCGAAGGGCGAGAACGTCGTGTGGAAGACCGGCCTCGCCGGTCTCGGTCATTCGAGCCCGGTGATCTGGGGCGACCGGATCTTCGTCACGGCCGCGATCAGCGGCAAGCCGGACCCAGAGCTCAAAGTCGGTCTCTACGGCAACATCGACCCGGTGGTGGACGACACCCGCCACCGCTTCGTCGTGTACTGCCTCGATCGCAAGACGGGCAAGCTCCTGTGGGAGCGCACGGCCTGGGAGGGCGTGCCGGCGATCCGCCGCCACACGAAGGCCTCCCATGCCAACTCGACCCCGGCCACCGACGGCAAGCGGGTCGTGGCGTTCTTCGGGTTCGCCGGCCTGTACTGCTACGACATGGACGGAAACCTGAAGTGGAAGCGCGATCTGGGCCAGCTCGACGCGGGCTATTACCAGGTCCCGGAGGCGCAGTGGGGCTTCGGGAGCTCGCCCGTGATCCACGACGGACGCGTGATCGTGCAGTGCGACGTGCAGAAGGACTCGTTCGTCGCCGCACTCTCGCTCGAGACCGGGGCCGACGTGTGGCGCACGGCGCGCACGGACGTTCCGAGCTGGAGCACGCCGCTCGTGCTCGAGAGCAAGGGGCGCGCGCAGGTCATCGTCAACGGCTGGAAGCACGCCGGGGGCTACGACCTGGCAACCGGCAAGGAGCTGTGGAAGATGCACGGGGTCGGCGACATCCCCGTGCCGACGCCGGTCGCGGGCCACGACCTGGTGTTCCTGGCCCACGCCCACGCCGGGGCGGGGCTCTTCGCCATCCGGCCCGGCGCATCGGGCGACGTCACGCTGCCGCAGGGCCAGTCCTCGAGTGAGAACGTGGTCTGGAGCTCGGGCAACGGAGCCTACATGCAGACGCCGATCGTCTACGGCGACGAGCTCTACTCCTGCCGCGACAACGGGGTCTTGAACGTGTACGACGCCCGAACCGGGAAGCGGCACCAGCAGGTCCGGCTGGGGAGCGGCACGAGCGGCTTCACGGCCTCCCCCGTCGCCGCGGACCGCAAGGTGTATTTCACGAGCGAGGAGGGTCAGGTCTACGTCGTCCAGGCGGGTCCCCAGGGCAAGGTCCTGGCGACCGGCGAGCTCGGCGAGGTTTGCATGGCCACACCGGCGATCGCGCGCGGCGTCCTCTATTTCCGCGCCCGCGATCACGTCGTGGCCATCGGCCCCCGGGAGGTCGCGGCCGCGGGGAGCTGACGCCCAGTTCCGGATTTCGTACCGGCCGGCGGGCGAAGCTGGTCGTACCTTGGCCGACGCCGGGTGGTTCCCGTGCGGAGGCCGCGTGCGCCTCGTCTTGCTTGCGATCGTAGCGACTACGTTTCTGGCGCCGCCGTCCGCCGCCGGAACCGCCCGCACGACCGATGCGGTCATCGTCCGCCTGACCGAGTCCGACGCGAACCTCGTCCTGCGCGGGGCGTTTCACGCGGCGGGCGGGCCGGTCTTCGCCGGCCGCCGGGACAAGCAGTCCCGGGGTGTTCAGGGCCTGTCCTACGAGGTCCGGCTCTCGGAGCCGGTCCTGGCGTTCGGCGGGAACGGGACCGCGTCCTTGCATTTCGAGATCCTCGAGGCCGACGTCACGATCGCGCGAATCGAGCGCAAGATCCTGGGGCAGCTCGCGCGCTGCGAGGGAGCCGGGCTCTTCGTCGAAGCCGGCCATCCGCTCGCGCTCGCGCTCGATCTCGGCCTGGTCGTCGAGGACGGGGACATCCGGCTCGTTCCCGTCGAGGCGCGCTCCCCGGGCGCCCGGGAAGCGATCCACCTCGTGCGGCCCGAGCGCTGTGGCAACACGGTCCTGCCGACGTGGCTGCTGTGGGGGCTCGGCAAGTCGCAGCTGCGCCGGCACGTCGCGCGGGTCGACCGCATGCTGTTCGAGCGGGCCCGGGACGTCGCGCACGATCTCGCGCGGGACGGGCTCGTGCGCGAGCAGTGGGAGATCGGTTCGACGCCGTTCCGTCTCGAGGCCAGTCGGGTCGAGACTGACGACGGGGCGCTGACGGTCAGCTTCGACGGTCTGGCCGGAAGCGGTCCGAGCACGGAGATCGAGCCGCGCGCAGCGCTTCCTCCGCTCCCGGCGGGCCAGTCGGCCGTGGCCGTATCGGAACGGCTCGTCAATGCGGCGATCGGGGCCGCGTTCGAGGGCTTGAGCGGGCGCACCCGGAAGCCCACGGGCGACTTCCGGCGCCTGATGCGCAGCGAGGCCGTGCTGGCGCTGGTCCCGGGCCTGCGCGACCTCGACGCCAAGGCGGGATTGCAGTTCCAGATCCGGCTCGAGTCGGCCCCGCGCGTGCGATTCGGTGCCCTCGAGCCGTGGGACGCCCGGCCGGCGCCGGAGGTCGAGCAGGCGCTCCCCGAATCGCTCTCGCGCGCCGTCGTCGCCGTCGAGGTCGAGAACGTCGCGCTCGACGTGCTGCGACCGACCGGTGCCGAGCCCGAGCGGCTCGGCACGCTGACGATCGAGAGGGGACGCGTGCGGGCCGTGCCGTTCGTCAATCGGATCGGCGGGATCGCCTTCGAGCCGATCGAGAACTCGTGGCACCTCTCGTCGACGGGGATCGATTTCGACGAACCGCTGCTCGCGGCGACGATCCAGGAGCTCGTGTTCGGCGCGCTGTTCGAGACCCGCTTCGAGCCACTCGCGCCGGGGGGCATCGCGGTCGGCGACGTGCGGCTCGAGCCGCGGTCGATCGCGGCGCAGGACGGCTACCTCGTGATCACCCTGGCGGACGTCGCTCCGCCACCGGGAGCGACGGCGGACGCGAGCGCCACGCGAACAGGTACCCTTCGCGCGTCACGCTGACGATCTCGAGCCGACCGTCGCCGTCGAGGTCGCCTGCGGCCGGCGCCGAGAAAGTCCAGCCTCCCGTGAATTTGGGGAAGCCCGCGGCCTCGCCGCCCTCGGCGCGGAACGCGTGCAGCAAGTACCCGCCGCTCCCCATCAGCACCTCGTCACGGCCGTCTCCGTCGACGTCGGCCGCGAGCGGGCGGGCGAAGAGCATCAGGTCTTCCATGCGCCGCGGCCAGCCCGGGAGCATCGGCACGGATTCCGGGCCCGCGCTGGCCCGCGGCATGCCGTGCGCCGGTGTATCGGCGGCGAGTGCGCGCGAAAGCGGCCAGCCGCCGAGGGCCAGCGGAACGTCGAGGGGCACGCCCGGCTTGGCGCGCAGCGTGAGCATGCGGAACGGGAGGAGCGGGGCGAAGATCTCGGGCCGCCCGTCGCCGTCGAGATCGGCCACGGCGGGCGAGCCCGTTCCGCCGAGGAAGTAGGTGTCGCGAAAGGCCGACCGCTCGGCCGGCTCGAGCGAGTAGCGCGCGAGCACGGTGGGCCCCGATCCCTCGTCGTCGACGAGCGCGATCGAGCTTCCGGTCACGGCGTAGAGGACCACCTCGAAGTCGCCGTCCGCGTCCGCGTCGACGAGCAGCGGGTCCATCTGGATGCCGGTCGCCACCGTCGGCAGGAGGTCGGGGCGGAGTGCCGGCAGCTCGAGCGCATCCCAGCCGGGACGCAGCGCCCCGGACGGATGGGCCCGGCCTTGCGCACGGATGGCGTACGCGCGTGCCGTGCCGTTCCGCAGGCCGTTCGAGCCGACGACGATCTCGGGCGTGCCATCGCCGTCGAGATCGCCCACCGCCGGCGACGAGACGATCTTGGCCTGGTCGAGCCCGACCGGGAACCCCTCGAGGCGGACGCCGCCGCGCCGCCAGGCGTAGAGGTGGCCGTCGAGCGCGCTGACGAGCACTTCGAGCCCGGGTTTGCCGTCGAGGTCCGCCAGGACCGGCCGCGAGAGGATCCCGACCTCGAGCGGTCGGTCGGGTGAGGGTCGTTCGCCCCGTACCGCGTCGACCGACACCGGGAATCCGGCGATCCGCGCGCCCCGACGGTCGAATGCGTACACCTTGCCCTCGCGCGAGGCGACGACGATCTCGGGCCGGCCGTCGCCGTCGAGGTCGCCGACCGCTGCGGCGCGGATGGCCGTCTCGCGAGCCGTGATGCCGCCCGTCCGCGCAGCCGCTGTCTCGTCGAGCGCCGAGCGCGCGACCTCGCGCCGAGAGCCCGTCGGGTCGAGGCCGTACACGTGCACGATCCCCCCCGCCGTGGGGAGCACGATCTCGTCGCGCCCGTCGCCGTCGAGGTCGACCACGGTCGGTCCGGCCTCGCCCGACCCCTCGAGGTCGACCGGGAACCCCGCGACCCACGCCGGATCCTCGAGCACGAAGAAGCTCCGGCGGGCCTCGGCGACCCGGCCGGCGTCGTCCGTCGCGCGCAGGCGCAGCGTGACGCTGTAGCGGTCGCGATCGTCGCGATCCCGCGGCGGCGGTCCGCCCGGTACGGGCAGGCGGGTCCAATCGAGCGTGCCCAGGACGCCCGTCCGCGGGGCTGTCGCTTCGCCTGCCGCCACGAGGACGTAGTCGCGCTCGGCCGGCTCGACTCCCAGCGCGTACTCGAGCCGGAAGCTCGCTCGCGCGGCGCGCGGCAGGCGGATGCTCCCGCGGATCGGCAGCGGCCCGCGGCCAGGAGAGACGATGGCGAACCAGTCCGGATCGAGTAGATCGACCTGCGGCGGGATCGCCCCGTCCCGCACCATCTCGACGGCGCGGCGGGCGTGGACCCTCCCGTACCCGTAGTTCTGGTCGAAGCCCGGCCGCGCGACCCAGCGCAGCCCGCCCCAGTCCGGTCGGGTGTTGTCGAGGTCGTCGGCCGAAGCGCGCAGGATCTGGTAGGTCTCCTCGGCGTCGAGCGGCCCGGTCCCTGCGTCGCGCGCCGCCGACTCGATGAGGCCCGTGACGCCGGCCAGGCGCGAGGTCGCGCCGGATGAGCAGCTCACCGCGGGCACGGTGACCCACACCCGTGCGCCGTAGTTGGTGCACGGGTTCACGCCCCAGAACGTCGAGGCCTCGCGCCAGTCGCTCGGGTGGTTGTAGCGCACCGCGTTCACGTAGAGCACGTGGTTCAGCACGCTGGGGAAGTTGTGATGGTAGGAGTACTCGTCGGCCGCCGAGCCGACGAGCTCGACGCCGCGCTCGTAGGCCAGGTCGACGGCGCTCCGCGCGGCGGGCGTGTCGTTGTAGCTGCCGAGCGCCGCGCCGATCACGGAGGCGCCGGCTTCGACCGCGAACTCGACGCCGCGGGCGAACCGGTTGGCATCGACGACGAAGCTGTCGCCGACCCGCACCGGGAGGATCCGACAGCGCGGGCACACGCCCACGTCGCCGATCCCGTTGTCCCCTGCAGCGGCCGCGACCTCGGCGATGCCGGTGCCGTGGCCGAAATCGGTGTCGTCGCTGGGGTTGTTGTCCGAGACCGTGTTGCCGCAGTGGCCTGTTCCGAAGAAGTCGTAGCCCGCGATGTCGTCCGTGTACCCGTTGCCGTCTGCGTCCGTACAGTCGGAGAAGGCCAGCACGAGGTCGCCCGCGTCGACGAAGCCGTTGGCGTTTCGGTCGCCCACGCGCGGGTCTGCCGCGTAGTCGCGCGCCCGGAGCGCGCCGTCCCCGTCGGCGTCGTAGGTCGTGGCCCCGGCCGGGAGCGGCAGCTCGCCCGCGTTGAGCCAGATCTGGTCGGCCAGATCGCGATTGCGCCAGCGGATCCCGCTGTCGAGAACCGCGATGACCACGTCGTCCCGCCCGAGCGTCAGCTGCCAGGCCGTGTCGACCGACATGCCGATCGAGTCGAGGGCCGCCTCGGCCGGGTGCATGCGCCGGCGGTCGACCTCGCGCGGGATGTCGCTGCGCAGCTCCCAGCGGTTCTTGTAGTCCGGGTCGTTCGGCGGACAGAGCGCCGGGTCGGTCCCGGGCGCGCCGGGCCAGCACGATCCCGCGCCACGCCCGTCGGTCGCCACGAGGGCGAGCAAGGTCACGAGCGCAGCATGGAGGCGGCGCCTGGTCGGCGAGTTGTTCACGGTCGCGGCTCCTCCGCTCCGAATCTAGTTCTTGCCGCGCGCCGTCGCCAAGAACGCTGCAGGGCGGGGTCAGGTCTCGAATCTTTGGGTCCAGGGCGTGCCCCACGACGAGCGTGGGTGCATCGAGGCTCACCTGCCCTGAGTTGTCAAACGGCAACGGGATCAGTGAGAATACTCGTTGCCGCGAAGAAGGTGACCCCACGATTCGAGACCTGACCCCACTCCTTCTACTCGCGCTGGCGCCGACGGTGCAGGCCGGCTTTGCCGACGACTTCACGGGCGCGACGTTGCGCGTAGACCTGTTCCACGCCGGCACGGCCGGTGAGGAGCACGTCACCCTCGACCGCGCGCGCATCGAAGGGCCGTGGCCCGGGAGCCGCACGCAGCTGCTCGACCCGACGAACCTCGGCGCGTATCTGGTCGAGGTCGCGGATCTGGCGACGAACCAGGTCCTGTACACGCGGGGCCTCGGCAGCGTCTACGGGGAGTGGGAGACGACGGGCGAGGCGTCGGACGGCACCTGGCGCGTGTTTCCCGAAGCCGTTCGCGTCCCCGAGCCGAAGCGACCGTTCCAGCTCCGGCTGCGCAAGCGCGGGGCCGACTCGAGCTTCCGCGAGATCTGGAGCGCGCCGCTCGATCCAGGCTCGCGGTTCGTCGATCGCGCGCCGCCGCCCACGGGCAGCGTGTGGTCGATCGCCGAGCACGGCGACACGGCGACCAAGGTCGATCTGCTGATCCTCGGCGACGGTTACGCCGCCGCGGAGATGGAGGCGTTCCACGCCGACGCCAGGCGCATCGTGGCCGCGCTCTTCGCCGAGGAGCCGTTCGCGTCGCGCAAGAGCGACTTCAACGTCCGCGCGCTCGACACGCCCGCGGGCGCGAGCGGCGTGGCCCGGCCCCGCTCGGGCATCTTCCGCGACACGCCGCTCGGCACGCGCTACAACATCTTCGACTCCGAGCGCTACGTCCTGACGCTCGACGATCGCCGCTGGCGCGACCGTGCCGCGGCCGCACCCTACGACTTCGTCCTGATCCTGCTCAACGAGCGCCAGTACGGCGGCGGCGGGATCCACCAGCTCTACTCCACGGCGGCGGCGAAATCGGCATTCGCCGAGTACCTCGCGGTGCACGAGTTCGGCCATCATTTCGGCGCGCTGGCCGACGAGTACTACACCTCGCCCGTGGCGTACGAGGTCGAGGAGGCCCCGCGCGTCGAGCCCTGGGAGCCCAACGTGACCGCGCTGCTCGATCCGGCGCAGCTCAAGTGGCGCGATCTCGTCGGCGCATCGACGCCGCTCCCGACCCCGTGGGGCAAAGAGGCCTACGAGGAGCGCTCGCGCGCATTCCAGACCGAGCGCCAGCGGCTGCGCGACGCGGGCGCGCCCGAGGAGCAGCTCGAGCGCCTGTTCACCGAGGAGCGCGAGCTGTTCACCCGTACGCTCGGTGCCGAGCCGCACGCGCGCACGGTCGGTGCGTTCGAAGGGGCGCTCTACACCGCGCGCGGGCTGTACCGGCCGGCCGTCGACTGCATCATGTTCAACCGGGACAAGGTGGGCTTCTGCCCCGTGTGCCGCCGGGCCCTCTCGCGCGTGATCGACCTGTACGCGCGTTAGTGCGACCGGCCGCTTGCCGCATCCGCCGGATCGCCGTATCTAGGGGTCTCAATCTCGGAGGATCCGCCATGAACCAGCCGACTCGTGCGCTCGCCATCGTCGCAGCCGTGATCGTCCTCGCGGCGGCAGCGCCCACGCGCTCCGTCAAGACCGCGACGCTCGCGTGCACGCCGGGCTGGCGCGGTCAAGCCGTCGGGCAGTACGGCGGCGTCGGTTTCTCGGTCGCCTGCAACAACGGCCGCGGCACGGACCGGATCGTCGGCCCCGTGGGGACCGCCTATGCCATGCGCATGGGCGTGGAGAGCGATACGGGCGCTGCCGACTGCGCGTTCTCGGGCGACTCGCCGACGGTCGACGTGTCCTGCGCCCAGGTCCGCCTCACGATCCGCTGAGGAGGGCCGTGCAGCGCTGGGCGACGAACTCCAAGTTGCGAAACGCACGCGCGGCATCGTCCTCGTCGAACAGATCCTGGGGGCCGATGCCCTGACGCTCGTCGCCGTAGAACGCGATGCCGCGATCGCCGGCCATCTCGGTCGAGATCGCGGCGAGATGCTCGATCTCGGCCTGGAACTCCGGCGGGAATCGCCGTGCCTCGCGCCGCAGCACTTCTCCCACGTCGTGTACACGAGCCGGCTCGACGGCCATCAGGCGCAACGCCCCTTTGAGGAACAGCTCGACGCACTCCTGCGCCTCGCGCACGGTCGCGGCCCACAGCTTCCGCTCGAGGGCGATCCGTACCAGTTCGACGCGTCCGCGGGCTTCCTCGATCAGCGATCGACCCATGCGCGAGCTGGTCATATCTCCACCACCTCCCCGTAGCGGAAATCGGGCTTGAGGTCCCAGTACCAGCTTCCGTCGGGCAGGAACACGCGCCGGCTGCCCAGAACGCGCATGCGCCCCCGCATCTCGTCGAGGATCGCCGTGAAGAACCCGCCACGGTCGACGAGCAGGACCCCGTCTTCCACGATGTCCAGGTACAGCGGGCTGTGAAAGCGCGCCTCGTCGGGGGACTTGGTGACGAGGCTCCATTCGATGACACCGAGGCCGGCCTGCGTCCTGGCGCGGGCCCACGCCTCGAGCAGCGGCTGCCGACGATCGGCGAGTCGGCGCGGAAACCCCTCGGCCACGACGAGCAGGTCGACGTCCGAGTCGGCCGTGGCCTGACCGCGCGCGACCGAGCCGAACAGCACGAGCGAGACGAGCCGATCGCCGAGATCCGTGGCCCAGGCATGACAGGCCACGGCCAGCGCAGAGCGATACGGCTCCACGATCGTCTCGGGGATCACGATCGTGATTCCGGGCCTTCGGACTCGACCAGGATGCGCGACGCCGCGGGGAACCCGAGCTGGAACGGAACCCCGCCGTCCGAGCGCACGCCGATCGTCTCGGCCAGCTGGTCGTGCGCCTCGACGACCACGCTGCGGCCGGGCATCAGGCCGTGCTGCTCGAGCAACTGCAGGAACTCCGCGCGCTGATCGGTCACGCGCGCGATGCGCACCGCGGCGCCCGCCTGGCAGCTGAGCAGGCTCGGCAGGTCCGGCTCCTCGATGTTGCCGCAGGCGGTCGGGATCGGGTCGCCGTGCGGATCGACCGCCGGGTGGCCGAGCATCTGGTCCATGCGCTCGATCAGCCGATCCGACACCGCGTGCTCGAGCACCTCGGCCTGCTCGTGCACCTCGCTCCAGTCCATCCCCATCACGCGGACCAGGAACAGCTCGACGAGCCGGTGGCGGCGCAGGACGTGCGCGGCGAGGCTGCGTCCGGCGGGCGTGAGCTGCACGCCGGCGTACGGCTCGTAGCCCACGAGGCCGGAGTCGGTCAGGGCCTTCATCATTGCCGTGACCGTCCCGGGCGCGACACCCATGGCCGTGGCGATTCGACCGGTCGGCACGAGGGCGCTGCGCGAGCGCTGCTCCTCGTGGAAGATCGCCTTCAGGTAGTCCTCGACGGTGCTCGTCGCCATGACGCGACGAGCATACTACCGGCGCTTGAGCTCCACGCGCCGGTTCTTCGTCCGACCGGCCTCCGTGCCGTTGTCGGCGATCGGCTTCGACTCGCCGTAGCCCTGCGCGGTGAGCCGGTCCGCCGCGACGCCGCGCTCGATGAGGTACGCGCGCACGGCCTCGGCCCGACGCTGCGACAGATCGAGGTTGTACTTGTCCGAGCCGCGCGCGTCCGTGTGGCCGCCGATCTCGACCCGCACCTCGGGCCAGTCGGCGAGCGACCGGGCGACGATCTCGAGGACCGTCTTCGAGTTCTCGGTCAGCACGGCCTTCGCGGTCTCGAAGTACACGCCTTCGAGCACGAGCGTGTCGCGTTTCTCCTGGAACAATGGCGCCGCCTTGGGGCAGCCATCCGGATTGACGGTGACGCCCGCGGCGGTCGTCGGGCAGCGATCGATCCCGTCGGGTACGCCGTCGCCATCGCCGTCGAGCGGACAACCCTTGGCATCGACGTGCGCGTACACCGGCGTTGCGGGGCAACGGTCGATCCCATCGAACACACCGTCGCCGTCGGAGTCGATCGGGCAGCCCTTCGAGTCGACGCGCGCGCCGGCCGGAGTGTCGGGGCAGGCGTCGCGGTCGTCGGTGACGCCGTCGCCGTCCGAGTCGACGGGGCAGCCCTTGGCGTCGACCTTCGTGCCCGCGGGGGTTCCGGGGCAGGCGTCGCGGTCGTCGGTGACCCCGTCGCCGTCCTCATCGACGGGGCAGCCCTTGGCGTCGACCTTCGTGCCCTCGGCCGTCCCCGGGCAAGCATCGATCCCGTCTGCCACGCCGTCGCGATCCGAGTCGACGGGGCAGCCGCGTGCGTCGACGCGCGCCCCGGCGGGCGTGCCCGGGCAGTCGTCCTTGCGGTCGGCGACGCCGTCACGGTCGGTGTCCCGCGAGCGCGACGGCATGCCCCAGCTCAAGCCGAACAGGGCGTAGGCGGTCGTCAGGTCCTCGCCCCCCAGGCCGTCGTCCGTCACCGTGTGATCGCCGCGTAGCTCCCAGCGCCAGATGCTGTTGCCGCTGTAGCCGAACCGTTGTCCCAAGCCGAGCGACACGAGCGCGCGATCGAAGTTGGTCGGCCCCGTGTCGACCATCGTCCATCCGCCGCCGAACGAGAAGAACGTCTGATAGTCGTCCCCGTGAGGGGCGGACAGCACCTCGAATCCCACGCGCGCCGTGTACTGGTCGGCGTCCGTGCCTTGGACCGATGCCGAGCCGTAGAGCGCGTCGACGAACCAGCCCCAGCGCGGCGCAAAGAAATGGTCGCCGCGAAAGCCGAACGTCGGCTCGAGGCTCTCGAGCGTACGGGGCTCGCCCGTCAGGTCGTCGTCGGGCAGAAACGCGCCGATCTGCAGACCCAGCTCGCCACCGTCCTTCGACTGCTCCGCGACGGCCGGACCCGAGCCCATGAGCAGGACGAGCGCGAGTGGGACGACCAGGAGTCGGGCGTTCATCGATCGATCCTCCGAGGCGCGGAAAACCCGCGGAGCCGAAGCTTCGTACAGTTCGATCAAGGAAAGCAACCGGAACTTCGGGCCGAGGAGGTCGTTTGGCCGCACCCGTCGAAGCCTGGTACCTTCGCGCGATGAGTCGCTGCGCGGCATGCGGCGCGAAGGTTGCGGAGGCGGATCGGTTCTGCGGGCGGTGCGGCGCGCCCATGAGCGACTCATCGACCGCGACGACGACCACGTCCATCGCCCTGGGCACGGGGGCTCCAACCCGTCCTCTGCGCAGCCCGGCGACTCCGAGCGGGATCCAGGACGGACGGTTCCCTCCGGGCGCCATGCTGGCGGGCCGCTGGCGCATCGTCGGTCTGCTCGGCCGCGGCGGGATGGGCGAGGTGTACCGGGCCGACGACCTGACGCTGGGCCAGCCCGTTGCGCTGAAGTTCCTGCCCCCGGGAGTCGAGCGCAGCGAGGACCGCCTGGCGCGCTTCTTCAACGAGGTGCGGCTCGCGCGTCAGGTCTCGCACGCCAGCGTCTGTCGCGTCTACGACGTGGGGGAAGCCGGCGGGCAGCGTTTCCTGTCGATGGAGTACGTGGACGGCGAGGACCTGTCCTCGCTGATCCGGCGCATCGGTCGTCCGTCGCAGGAGAAGGCGATCGAGATCGCGCGACAGATCTGTGCCGGCCTCGCCGCCGCGCACGCCAAGGGGATCCTGCACCGCGACCTCAAGCCGTCGAACATCATGATCGACGGCGCGGGGCAAGTGCGCATCACGGATTTCGGCCTCGCCGCGTTGGCCGCGGATATCGCCGGCGCCGAGATCCGCGCCGGCACGCCGGACTACATGTCGCCCGAGCAGCTCGAGGGAGTCGAGGTCTCCGCGCGCAGCGACATCTATGCGCTCGGCCTCGTGCTCTACGAGCTGTTCACGGGCAAGCGCGCGTTCCACGCATCGAGCCTCGAGGAGCTGCGCGAGCTGCGCAGCTCGACCAGTCCCCGCAGCCCGTCGACCGTCGTGCCCGACGTGGACCCGGTCGTCGAGCGGGTGATCGAGCGTTGCCTGGAGAAGGACCCCGGACGGCGCCCGGCTTCGGTCCTGGCCGTCGCGGCCGCGCTCCCCGGGGGCGACCCGCTCGCCGCGGCGCTCGCCGCGGGCGAGATTCCGTCGCCCGAGATGGTCGCGGCGGCGCACGTCGAAGGGGTTCCGCGGCCCGCGATCGCGATGCTCTGCTTCCTGGTCGTGCTGGTCGGGCTGGCCACGTTCCTCGCGCTGGCCGATCGCATCTTCCTCACCGGATCGTTCCGGTTCGAGAAACCGCCCGATGCGCTCGCGGTGCGCGCCACCGAGGTGCTCGACAAGCTCGGCTACGCGAAGCGCCCAGGGGACCGCCTCCACGGCTTCGAGCTGAGCACCCAGTACCAGCGGCACGTCGAGCAGACGGACCGTTCTCCGAGCCGCTTCGGTCAGATCGGGAACGTGAGGCCGTCGCCCCTCGCGTTCTGGTACCGCGAGTCGCCCGATCCGATCACACCGGTGAGCTGGGCCGGCACGGCCAGCGCGAGCAACCCACCGTGGACCAAGTCCGGGATGGCCGGAGTCTGGCTCGATGCCGACGGCCGACTGCTCGAGCTGCTGGTCGTGCCACCGCAGCGCGACGAGTCGCCCCCGACCGCCGCGCCGGACTGGGCCCTGCTGTTCGAGCTCGCCGGGCTCGATGCGCGACGCTTCGAGCCCGTCGAGCCGACGTGGAACCCGGTCGTCGCGACCGACGCCCGCGCCGCGTGGCGCGGAACGATCGAGGACCAGGGGGACGTTCCGCTACGGATCGAGGCCGGAGCCTGGCGCGGCAAGGCCAACTTCTTCGAGATCGTCGCGCCGTGGACCAAGCCCGAGCGCATGCCGGAGGGGGCCAGCACCGGAGGGACCGCGATCACGACCGTCCTGCTCGGCATGCTGTTCGTGATCGTCGTGGCGAGCATCCTGATGGTGCGTCGCAACCTGGCGCTGGGGCGCACCGACCGGCGCGGCGCGTTCCGCATGGCGCTGTTCGTGCTGTCGGCGATGCTGGCGAATTGGTTCCTGCGCTCGCACCACGTCGCGTCGCTCCAGGAGGTGGGCATCCTGGCCGAGGGGATCGAGAACGCCTTGCTGGTCGCCGGGATGGTCTGGCTGGTCTACCTCGCGCTCGAGCCGTACGTCCGCCGATTCTGGCCCCAGGTGCTGATCTCCTGGAGCCGCATTCTCTCCGGGCGTGCACGCGACCCGCTCGTCGGACGGGACCTGCTCTACGGTGCCGTGGCCGGCTCGGGCGGTGCCCTGCTGATCACGATCATGCAGCTCCTGCCGCAGTGGGTCGGCCGACCCGCGGTCGCGCCGGTGGTGTCGATCTTCGGCTTCGCCTTCGACTGGCCGGTGAGCTTCGCCAACGTCGCGGCGCTGCTGTGGAACTCGACGTTCAACCCGTTCGCGATGCTGCTGTTCCTGCTGCTCCTGCGGATCCTGTTGCGCCGGCAGTGGGCCGCGTTCGGCGTGATCGTGGTCGCGATGACGGCGGTCGCCGCGCTGCAGAACCCGGACGTACCTCTGATCTGGCCCTTCGCCGGCCTGTACTGGGTCCTGTACTTCCTGATCCTGGTGCGCCTGGGCGTGTTCGCCACGATCGTCGCCGTGTTCGTGACGAACCTGGCGCTGAACTCGTCGATCACGCTCGACGGCTCGGCCTGGTTCGCGCGCCAGGGCTGGGTGATGCTGCTCGTGCCCGCCGCGCTCGCGGCCTACGGCTGCTACCTGACGATGGCCGATCGAAAATGGATCCGCGACCCGCTCGACGGGTAGGAGATGCCATGGCCGCTTATCTGATCGTCGATATCGACGTGCGCGACCCCGAGCGCTACGCCGAATACGTGAAGGCCGTCCCGCCGACGATCGCCAAGTACGGCGGGAAGTACCTGGCGCGTGGCGGGCGGGCCGAGCGCATCGAGGGCGAGTGGAGCCCGAAACGCTTCGTCGTGCTCGAGTTCCCGACCTACGAGATGGCGAAGGAGTGGTGGTCGTGCGAGGAGTACCGCGGGCCGAAGGCGCTGCGCCAGTCCGCCTCGGTGGCCAACATGATCCTCGCCGAGGGGATCTGAGCGATGGCGAATGCGAGCTTCGCCGGCAGCATTCCCGAGCTGTACCACCGGCACCTCGGGCCGCTCAAGTTCGAGCCCTACGCGCGCGACCTGGCGCGCAGAGTCGGGTCGCTCGCTCGACCGGAGCTGCGGGTGCTCGAGATCGCGGCGGGCACCGGGATCCTGACCCGACACCTCGCGACGGCGCTGCCCGGGGCGGCGCTGTGCGCGACCGATCTCGCCGAGCCGATGCTCGAGATCGCGCGGCGGAACGTCGGGCCGCGCGAGGGGCTCGAATGGCGTCCGGCGGACGCGACGGCGCTTCCGTTCCCCGACGAGTCGTTCGACCTCGTGACGTGCCAGTTCGGTGTGATGTTTTTCCCCGACAAGGACGCCGCGGCCCGGGAGGTGCGACGCTGCCTGAAACCCGGCGGTCGGTTCGTGTTCAGCGTGTGGGACTCGCTCGAGGCGAACCCGCTCGGACGCATCCCGCACGAGACGATCGGGAGCTTCTTCCCGGCGGACCGCCCGGGCTTCTTCCTGATTCCGTTCGGCTATCACGACCCCGCGGCCGCGCGCGACCTGCTCGAGCGCGCCGGTTTCACGAGCGTGCGCACCGAGCGCGTCCAGCTCGTGGCCGAAGCGCCGACCGCCGAGCACGCGGCGATCGGTCTCGTGCAAGGCACCCCGGTGCTGAACGCGATCCAGGAGCGCGGAGGCGTGGCGCCCGAGACGATCGTCGCCGCGGTGACAGAGGCGCTCGCAAGCGCGCACGGCGATCGACCGCTCAAGGCACCGATGCAGGCCTGGCTGGTCTCGGCCGAGCGGCCGGTCTGACCCGGATGAGCGATCCGCTGCGCGCGACAATGGCCATGCTGGCACCGCTCCTCGGCCGCTTCCGCGGCACGGGCCGCGTGCGGTTCCCGACGATCAAGTCGTTCGACTACACGGAGACGCTCGAGCTCGTGGCGGACCGCGAGCGCCCGCTGATCCACTACGTGCAGCGAGCCGAGCAGCGTGAGGTCGGCCAGGTGGAGTGGGCGCCGTCCCACTGGGAGGCGGGCTTCTTGCGACCGGTCGCCGAGCGCGCCGTCGAGATGACGAGCGCGCAGGACGGCGGGCGGCTCGAGCTGCTGCGCCTCGACGTGTCGGTCGAGGACGGCGTGTTGGTCCTCGACGGCGGATCGGTCGCGCTGGTCAACGACGCGCGGCTCGTGCGCACGCATCGCCGCTTCGAGCTGCGCGGAGACCGCCTGTCCTACCGGGTGTCGATGGCCACGACCCGGGTTGTCGAGCTGACGGGTCATCTCGAAGCCACGCTCGAGCGCGAGCCGGTCGCGCTTCCCACTTGACCCGAACCCGGGGGCGGGGATAGCGTAGGGCATTCCATCGGAACAGGAGGCGCACATGAAGAAGATGATCGTGCCCGCGATCCTGGCCGTCCTGGCCCTCGGAGCGCTGGCGGCCTTCACCCCCACGACCACCGCCGCGCCCTGCCTGGTCTGCAAGCCACGCATTTGCGGGCCATGCGAGGTGTACACGGGCGACACGTGCCATAGCTGCGGGACCTGCAAGCGCATTCCCGGCTGCCATCCCTGACAAGGAGACGCGACGATGACGATGAAGCGAGCGGCTCGCAAGGTGACGACGGCGATCAAGGCGAAGATCAAGGCCGCCAAGAAGCGCACCGCGCCCAAGGCGATCAGCCAGGAAGCGATGATGGCGCTCTGGCAGAAGGCCGCGACACCGGCCGAGGGGCACCGGCGCCTCGAGCCGATCGTGGGGACCTTCCGCACCAAGTCCACCTTCACGATGGAGTACGGTGCGCCGCCCCAGGTGAGCGAGGCGACGTCGGAGCACCGCTGGGTGCTGGGTGGCCGGTACGTCGAGCAGCGGTACAAGGGAACCTCGATGGGGATGCCCTTCGAGGGGATCGGGTACACCGGCTACGACAACGTGCAGAAGAAGTACGTCGGCACGTGGATGGACTCCTTCGGCACCAGCATCATGAGCAGCATCGGTGTCGGGCGGCCCAAGGACAACGAGATCCGCTCCGAGTGCGAGGCCCTCGATCCGTCTGGGAAGCTGATCCGCTTCGAGGCCATCCTGCGCGTCCAGGATCGCAACCGCCACAGCTACGAGATGTGGACGAAGGCGCCGAACGGAAAGCGCTACCGGATGATGCTGTTGGAATACACGCGGACATGACGAGGCGAGCCTAGTCGCGCTTCGACGAGCCGGGACCCATGACGGCAGCCACCGCCAGGTTCAACAGGCTCAGGACCAGACCGCCGACGAGCGCGGGCACGAAGCCCAGGACGGTGAAGCCTGGGACCAGAGCCGCCACGAGCCAGAGCATCAGTGCGTTCACGACGAACAGGAACAGGCCGAACGTCAGGATCGTGAACGGTAGCGTCAGCAGCACCATCACCGGCCGCACGAACGCGTTGACCAGCCCGAGCACGAGCGCCCCGAGGAACGCGGGGCCCCAACCCTGCACGTGCACGCCCTGGACGAAGTTCGACACGAGCAGCAGCAGCCCGGCGGTGATCAACAGATGTGCGAGAAACGAGCCCATGAGACCCTCTACCCCCGCGTATAGTACCGCCACGAGGCCGGATCGAGCACAGGAGGGAGCATGAACCTGATCATCTGGCTAGTCATCGGCGGTGTCATCGGCTGGCTCGCCAGCATCCTGATGAAGACGAACGCCCAGATGGGAATCGTCGCCAACGTGATCGTAGGCATCATCGGCGCGGCGCTCGGAGGATGGCTGGCCGGTGCCCTCGGCATCGGCGGCGGCGGCGTCGCGATGAGCTACGTCATCGCGATCGTGGGTGCCGCGATTCTCATCGCGATCCTGCGCGCGTTGGGAGTCTTCAAGTAACGGCACCCGGACTCGACATCGTGGACGCCGACAGTCCGGAGCGCGCGTATCAGATCGCGGCGGAGGCATCGACCGCGCCGGGCGCCCCGATCACGGCCGCCGACGGCACGTCATGAGCTCGCACGAGGATCTTGCGTGACCCCATGGCGCTGGATGCTCCTCGCGCTGCTGGCGGCGGTCCTGGTCTGGTCGGGCATCGCTCCCAAGGACCGGCTCACGTGGTGGCTCGAGGTGGCGCCCGTGCTCATCGGGCTGCCGATCGTCCTCGCGACCCGCCGCCGCTTTCCGC
>Ga0180063_1000130_pt1 | contig 17822 bp, 16 predicted proteins | sample EasRivT47_16_10D_FD_121776 | JGI IMG/M metagenome (GOLD analysis project Ga0180063, IMG submission 121776) | Soil microbial communities from meander-bound floodplain in the East River, Colorado, USA - East River metaG ERMLIBT47_16_10D | ecosystem: Environmental > Terrestrial > Soil > Floodplain ...
GAGAGCGCGGTGCGGGGCTACGAACGCCCCGTGGCCCTGGTCCACGGCGACACGCACCGCTTCCGGATCGACCACCCGCTGAAGGATCCGGCGACGGGCCGCGCGCTCGAGCGATTCACGCGCGTCGTGACCTTCGGCTCGCCCCACGTGCGCTGGGTTCTGGGGACCGTCGATCCCGCGGATCCGGCCGTGTTCCGCTTCGAGCCGGGCCCCGATCGTCCGTGGCGTCCCCCGCAAGATGCGGCAGGATCGCCCGCAGGTCGTCCGAGTGCACGACCGCGGAGGCGACGGACTCGAGCTCGGGCGAGCGTGGGTTGAAGGCCACGCTGAAGCCCGCTTCGCGCGCGACCCACACGTCGTTCGAGCTGTCCCCGACGAAGGCGCAGCGCGCGAGCGGCAGACCGGCTCGCTCCGCCATCTCGCGCAGCGCGCGCGCCTTGCCTTCCATGTCGTAGCGCGTCGCCTGCCAGCCGGCGATGCGCCCGCTCGGGTCGAACTCGATCCGGTTCGTCCGCACCTCGTCGAACGAATGGTCCGGCCACAGCGTATCGAGCAGCAGGTCGAGCGTGCCCGAGATCACGGCCAGCCGACAGCCCCGCCCGCGGAGCTCGGCGATCGTCTCCCGCGCGCCGTCCACCAGACGCAGCGGGGCGATCTCGCGCACCATCTCGGCCCGCGTCGCCCCGGCCGCGCGCCAGCCCTCGATGTCGAGCGCGACCCACTCCTCGTAGCTCAGCTCGCCCCGCAGGTAGAGCGCGTAGCGCTCGCGATTGACGTCGGACGTGCCGAGGTAGCGGCGGTTCAGCACCTCCCAGACCGTCAGCCCGTCGGGGCCGCAGACGAGCGTCCCGTCGACGTCGAAGGCGACCAGCTCGAGGCGGCTCACGGCGCGATGCGCGCGGAGATCGATTTGAACGCCGGTGTGCCCGAGGCCGGATCGACGCGCCGTGGCACGAGCACGTTGGCCTCGGGGTAGTACATCGCGACGTTGCCCGGACGGATGTCGGTGTGGGCCACGACGACGCGCATCCGGCCGGCGTCGGTCTCGACCGTGACGGCGTCGCCCTCCCGGACGCCGAGCCGGCCCGCGTCGTCGGGGTGCATCAGCACGACGTCCCGCCGGGTGGTCCCGCGATACAGGTCCTCGTCCTCGTAGACCACGGTGTTGAACTGTCCTTCCGAGCGCAGGGTCGTGAGACGGAACGCCCCGTCCTGCGGTGTCCAGGTCGCGCCGCGCGGGACGAAGACCCGGACCTTGCCCGAGCTCGTGGGGAAGCGCGGCTCGTGAAAGGTCCGGCCCTCGATCGCGAACTCGCGGCGTGTCTCGTCGATCGCGCCGATCGCCGCGAGCCCCGGGGCGACGCGTGCGATCTCCTCGCGGATCGCCCGGTGATCGCGCATGCGCTCGAACGGGAAGGGCCCCCGGGGCAAGAGCCGCGCGGCGAGCGAACAGACGATCTCGACCTCGCTGCGCGGCTCGCCCGGCGGCCCGGGTGCGCCGCCCTCGGACAGCCGCACGAAGCTGAACATGCTCTCCTGTGTCGTGGCCTGCGCTTCTTCGTCCCGCGCCAGCACGGGCAGGATCAGGTGCTGTCGGCCCCGGCCGTGCAGGTGCCCGGTGTTGAGCTTCGTCGAGAGATACGCGGTCGTCCCGATGCGACCGAGGGAATCCGCGGCCCACGCGGCGTCGGGGTTCGAGCCGTAGAGGTTGCCGCCGAGCAGCACGGCGCAGCGGATCTCGCCGCGCGCGGCGGCGAGCATCGACCCGTAGGTGTCGAGCCCGGGCTCGCCGCCCGCCGGGATGCCATAGGCGCGCTCCATCTCGCGGGCGAACGCCGCCTTGAGCGCCGGCGTGAAGCCCACCGAGCCGACGCCCTGCACGTTGCTGTGGCCGCGGATCGGCATCAACCCCGCGCCGGGCCGGCCGACCCAGCCGCGGGCGATCGTGAGGTTCGCCAGCGCGAGCACGTTGTCGACCCCGTGCTCGTGGTGCGTCAAGCCCATCGCCCACAGCGCCATCCCGCGCGGCGCGGCGACGATGCGCTCGGCGGCCGCGTCGATCTCGCGGCGCGCCAGGCCGCAGGCGGACAGCAGGGCATCCCACGAGGCCGCGACCGCGTCGGACTCGACTGCGCTCCAGCCCTCGACGTGCTGCTCGAGAAACGCCCGGTCGCCGCCGCCGCGCTCGAGCACGCCCTTGAGCAGCGCGCGAAACACCGCGACGTCGGCTCCGACGTGCGGCTGCAGGTACAGATCGCACACGTCCGAGCCGAAGAGCATGCTCCGCGTGTCGGACGGAACGCGGAAGCGCACGAGCCCCAGCTCGCGCAGCGGGTTCACCACGATCACCGTGCCGCCGCGCCGGCGCAGCTCGACCAGCTTGACGATCAAGCGCGGGTGGTTCGACGCCGGATTCGCGCCGGCGAGGAGCACCAGATCGGTCCGGTCGAGGTCCTCCAGTTCGACGGTCGCCGTGCCGCTGCCGACCATGCGCGACAGGGCCACGCCCGATGCCTGGTGGCAGTAGCTCGAGCAGTTGTGGATGTGGCGCGTCCCGTAGGCCCGGGCGAGCGTCTGCAGCAGGAACGCGGCCTCGTTCGACGAGCGGCCGGAAGCATAGAAGAAGGTGCCCGCAGGCGGCCCCGCGGAGAGCGCGCCGGCGAGCCGGTCGAGCGCGTCGTCCCAGCCGACGCGCCGGAAATGCGACTCGCCCTCCGCAGCGAGAACCGGAAACGCGAGGCGCCCCGCGGCCTCGAGCGCGAGCGGGCTCCACGTGGCAAGCTCGGCGATCGAGTGCTCGCGGAAGAACGACTCGGGGATCGGACGCTGCATGTCCGCGGCCTGGGCCTGGATCGACTTCTTGCACACCTCGGGGAAGTGGCCCTGCTCGTTGACCATCCCGCCTTGCTGGCCGCCCATGCCGAACGCGCAGGTCTTGCACGCGTTGCGCGCGCGCAGGCGCCGGTACAGGCGCACGACGCCGCCGGCCTCACGGCCCTTCTTCAGTGTGTAGGCCAGAGCGGCGAGACCACCGCCTGCCGAGACGCGGGGCTTGGGCATCGCTGGATGATATCGGATTCGGTACCGCTTCCCTAACCCGGGTTGCGGTGCGTGCTTTCCCCGTCGCCCGATCGACGCGAGCCTCGGCTCTGGCGCTGAGCCAGCTCCCGTCGCGACGCAGCGCGCCGTCGCTCTACGCGCGGGCGTCCCGCGCCGCGTAGACCTTCGCGTGCAGCCACAGCCCCACCGCGGCGACGAGGCCCACGACGCCGAACCCCCAGAACATCTTCTCGGGCGCGTGGAGCGACGTGCGGGCCCATGTGGCGATCGGCCCGCCGATCCACCCCGACAGCAGGCTGCCCAGGGCGATCGGGAAGAACGCGAAGCCGAGGTACATCGCTTCCTGACCCGAGGGGGCCAGGCTGCCCAGGTACTTGTAGAAGTGCGCAGAGTAGATCATCTCCCCGATCGCGAACACCACGACGCCGGCCGCGGCGACCCACGGCGACATCCACGCGCCGATGACGGCATAGCCGGCCGTGCCGACGAACGCGGCGATCCAGACGGCGCGGGCCGTGGTCCAGTTGCGCGTGAGATAGCCGACGACGACCTGACAGACGACGATCAGCGCCGCGTCGAGCGAGATGATGAAGTTCGCGCGCTGCTGCGACACGCCGACGTCCTGCGTCAGGTAGATCGTGAAGGCGCCGAAGAACTGGAAGAACAAGCTCCAGAAGCCGGCGACCAGGATGAACAGGGTCATCAGGCGCGGCGTCGTCAGGATCCCGACGAAATCGCGCGCGAGCTCGCCCAGTCTGCGCTTGGGCGGCTCGACCGCGCTGCTTCCGCCGCGATACAGCAGCAGCACGAGCGCGAGCGCGAGCAAGATGACTCCTGCGCAGGTGGGGAACACGAGCGAGAGGCCGGCCGCGGCCGCCACAGCGCCCGAGACGTTGGGGCCGAGAAAGCCGCCGATGTTGACCAGCGTGTAGTAGATCGAGAAGCCGACCGGGCGCCGATCCTCCGAGCACGTCCGCTGGACGGTCCCCGTGATCGCGGGCTTGATGATCGACGCACCGAGCGCGACCAGCGTGAGCGCTCCCACGACGGCCGGGAAGCTCGGAGCCTGCCACACGCCGGCATAGCCCAGCGCGAGCAGCCCGTAGGCCAGCATCATCGCCCTTCGGTAGCCGAGCCAGTCGGCGAGCATACCCGACAGGATCGTCAGCCCGTAGACGATGAACCCGAGATTTCCGCTGACGCGGATCGCCGCGCTCTCGTCGAAGTGCCGGACCTGGACGAGGTAGGGGACGAGCACGGGCGCCATCCCGTAGAAGGCGACGCGCTCGAACAGCTCGGAGATGTTGGCGGCCCAGAACGGCTGGCTGAAGCCGCGGACGTAGTCCCGGATGCTCGTGGATTGGCTGGTCATGGCCGTGCATCCTAACCCGGAATCGGTACCGCTTCCCCAACCCGGGTTACGGTGCGTACTTTCAGGGGGGCCTTGCGCAGGCTGGTCCGACGATTCCCAGCACCGCAACCCGGGTTGGGGAAGCGGTACCTTGCGTCCGGTACCTTGCGTCCGGCCCGACCGGGGCCGAAGTTATCCAACCGACCGTCCGCTCGACAGACAAGGAGTCGACATGGCCATCTCGCGCGTACTGCCACGGAGTTTCCGACCCACCTTGGCTGCCGTTCTGGCGGCGGGCGTGATGGTCGCCACACCCTGCGGCGCTACCTCCCTGCCGGCGTGGCTCGACGACGGCATCTCGACGTGGAACACAGCCCATCCCGACACGCGGATCCGCTTCGTGGCCATCAAGGACTCGTTCGTGTGGTACGACATGTCCAAGGCTGCGGACCTCGGGCACCAGCAGATTCGCGAGCGCCTCAACACCATCGTGCTCGGGCACGGATACAAGCCGATGGACGACGAGGAGCGCGTTACGACGGGCAAGCCGCCCGTCGAGAGCGGAGCGAGCACGCCGAAGAAGTGCTGGAGCCGCTCGTTCGTGCTGGACATCGAGGCCCAGAGCAACACGAAGGCCGTCGGGGGAGAGTCGCCCGGTCAGCGGCAGCGCATGCTCACGAGCCTCGTGTGCGAGGACACCGCGACCTGGTGGGCTGCGTTCCGTACCCTCGACTAGGACAGGTACCGCTTCCCTGACCCGGGTTGCGGTGCCTGCTTTCAGGGGAGGCGCGGGGTGAACGGCAGCAGGTCGTCCTGCCCCTCCTGGATCACACAGCAGCTCGACTCCGGAACCTCGTTCCACGCGCCGGCGAGCTCGCCCAGCGGTTCCGAGACGACCAGCCTCGTCTCCTCGGACAGCCGGTGCAAGATCGGGTTGTCGGGGAATCTCGCGCGCAGCGTGTGCACGCTCGTCGAGTAGAAAAGAGACCGCGACCTGCCTTCGCTCGAGTAGCGGAACACCCAGACTCGCCGGCCGTCGGTGGTCGCCACGGTCATCTGGATCGGGTGCTCGATACCATGACTTCGACCGGCGTGCTCGATGAACCCGACGGCGCGCTCGACCGCGGCCGGCGGGTCGTCCTCCAGTCCGAGCGTCAGGGCGAGGTAGAAGAACGCCTCCGAATCGGTCGAGCCTTCGACGGCGGGATAGAGCGACGGGTCGATTGCGAGCATCAGCTCCCGTTTCAGCTCTTCGAACCGAGCGATCGCCCCGTTGTGCATCCAAAGCCAGCCGCGGTAGCGGAACGGGTGACAGTTGGTCCGCTGCACCGGCGTGCCGGTCGAGGCCCGGATGTGGGCGAAGACGCAGCCGGAGCGCACGTGCCCGGCGATCTCGCGCAGGTTTCGCTCGTTCCAGACCGGCTCGGTGGTCTTGAACAGCGCAGGCGTGTCCCGCTCGCCGTACCACCCCACGCCGAAGCCGTCCCCGTTCGTCGTCTCCACGCCGAGCCGGGAGTGGAGACTCTGGTGGATGAGCGAATGAGCGGGCTTGTACAGGAGGTCCTCGAGGAGGACGGGTGTTCCGGAGTACGCAAGCCAGCGACACATGGTCTCGCCTCCGCTCAGCTGCCGGGCCGCCAGCCCGCGGGCCGGATCACGAGGCAGTTCGCGTCATCCGTCGCCGCTCCCAGGAAGATGGCGCCGATCAGTCGATGCACGCTCGCCCGATAGTACTTCGTGCCGTACAAGGGATTGTCGAGGAGCGGATCCGCGATGCTGACCGACTCGTCCGCGGATCGGTAGCCGCGGACCACGAGGAAGTGGCCGAAGGGCTCCCCGGCGACGTCGTCGGCTCCTTCCTTCGTTTCCCGAGAGCACTGGTAGAGATACGTGCCATTGGCCCCGGTGAGAATCGGCAGGCCGCGTCCCAGCACGTCGCCGATGCGCGCGGGCGACAAATCGCCCCAGCGTACATGGCCGCCCTTGGCGAGGAACTCCTCCATGGCGGCGAGCGCACGAGCGCCACGCTCGCTACCCAGGAGCCCCTTGGCTTCGAATCGTGCTCGCAGCTTGGACGCGAGATCGGTCTCCGTGGTGAACCAGGTCGGGTCCCAGTAGTTCACGTTGCACACCCAGACGTCGGCCTCGTAGCCGCGGCGCAGCGCGTGCAGGGCCAGGTGCACGCTGACGGTCCCGCCGGTCTCGTGCTGGTGGACTTCCGAGATCACCTGGTCGAGGGGGATCCCGTCGCCGAAGTAGGAGTACACGGCATGCAAGCTCGTGGGACCGCACGTGGTGTAGTTCGGCTGGCGCTCGATGAGGACGGGGAGCTCGATCTCGATCATGCGTTGGCCCCTCCCGAGAGACAGGGTAAGCGATCCGTGCGACCGTAGAATACCCTTCGCCTAAGGGGAGCCTGACGATGGTCCATGGATTGGCGTGCGTGCTCGCTTCCGTCGTCTTCGCCTCGCCCCTCCTTGCGGCGAGCGATCCCGCCCTCGAGATCACGCCGGTCCTCGGATTCCGCGGAGGGGCATCGCTCGACCCGGAGCCCGCGGGTCCGGGGCAGGCGGAGGCCGACCCGTCCCTGTCCCTCGGCGTCGTCGTGGACTTCCCCGTGCGGCCCGATGCCCGGATGGAGATCTTCTTCGACCGGCAGGAGCTCGCGTTCGTGGGCGAGCCGACGCCGTCCGGAACGGAGCGGTTCGATCTGACGATCGACTACCTGCAGGCCGGGGGCGTGTACGAGCCCCGGGCGGACGGGACCCGACCCTTCGTTGCGGTCGATCTGGGCCTGACCCGCGTCGAGGCGGACGGCGCGACGGTGGGCGATTCCGTGGGCCTGTCCGCCTCGATCGGCGGCGGCGCGAAGCTCGCGATCGGCCGCCGGCTCGCCCTGCGACTCGAGCTGAGAGGCTACGCGACTTTCTCGGACTGGGCCGTCCAAGCCGCTTGCGGTCCCGGCTGCAGCGTCAACCTGCAGACCGACGGCTGGTTCCAGCTCGCCGCCCGAATCGGCCTGGTCGTGCGCGTCGACGGCAAGTGAGGGAGCGTTCGTTCCCGCTCAAGATACCCGCGGCGGCAGCATGTAGAGGGTCATGGCGAAGATCGCGTAGACGGTGAGCACGAGCACCCCGACGAACCAGGCCGACCGGCCGCTGGTCGTCACCAGCGCGGCCGTCATCGTCGCGATCAGCATCATCACCACGGCACCCGGCCAGAACTGCAGGTCCATCGGCGATGGACCGACCACGTAGCTGAGCAGGACCAGCACGGGCGCGACGAAGAGCGCGATCTGCGACGCGCTGCCGAGGGCGATGCCCACGCTCAGGTCGAGGCGATTCTTCCGCGCGCCGGAGAACGCGGAGGCCATCTCCGCTGCGCCGCCCACGAGCGCCACGACGATGAAACCGACGAACGCGGGGGTCATGCCGAACGCCTCGGCGGCCTTCTGCACCGACTCGACGAAGATCTCGCTCACCAGCGCGACGAGCACCGTCACGCCGGCCAGGACGGCCAGGGCCAACCCGAGCGGCCACGGCGTCTCGCGCTCCTCCCCGGACTCGCTGCTGGCGAACTGCTCGTGGTGTGTCTTGAGCGAGAACAGCATGCCGAGCCCGTACACCACGATGAGCAGCACGGCCAGTCCCAGGCTGAGCCTCTGCGTGAACGCCGCTCCCGTCGCGGAGTCGGCGACGGAGACCGCCGAAGGAACGAGCAGGGCGACCGTGGCCAGGAACAGCAGGCCGGCCTGGAATCGGGCGCTGACCCGGTTGAACTCCTGCGTGTGGTGCTTCAGTCCGCCGAGGAGGAACGACGCGCCCAGCATGAACACGGTATTGGTGACGATCGCGCCGGCGATCGATGCCTTCACGAGCATGTACTGGCCCGCGCGCAGGGCGGCGAAGGCGATGACCAGCTCGGTGAGGTTCCCCAGTGTCGCGTTGAGCAGGCCACCGACCGTATCGCCGGTCTTGGCGCCCACGGATTCGGTGGCATGGCTCAGGAGCGTCGCCAGGGGCACGATGGCCAGGACGGAGAGCACGAACAGCCGCGTGTGGGCCTCGGGCCCGAGCTGCTGGGCCGCGAACACGACGGGTACGAAAACCAGGAGCCAGAGCAGCGGATTGTGGCGGATCTCGCGCAACAGGGGATTCATGATCGCCCCACGATAATCCCAGAAGGTGCCCGAAGGAAATAGACTCGGCTCGCTCCTCGACGACCCGACCCACGGTATCATCCGGGCTCGTCGGTGAGGAATCCCCGTGAGAGTCCTGGCCTGGAGCCTGTCTGTCCTCGCGGTCGCGCTGGCTGCAGGCGGGACGTCCGTCGCCGCGGACGATCCGGCCGCCGACCCGGCCCCCCGCGACTGGGCCTATTCGCTGCTTGCCAACGCCTACATCTTCCCGGGAGACGCAGAAGATGAGGAGGACTTTCTCCTCGGCGTCGCCGCCGCAGACCGCGGGGCGCTGCATCTCGAGGCGCGCTGGAACTACGAGGCGCTCGACACGGGCTCGCTGTGGGCCGGGTGGAACTGGTCGACCGGTGAGACGGTCGAGCTCGAGCTGACACCGATGCTGGGCGCCGTGCTGGGCGAGACCGACGGGGTCGCGCCCGGTCTCGAGCTGAGCCTGGCCTGGCGTCGGCTCGACTACTACCTGGAGAGCGAAGCCGTCTTCGATCTCGACGATCGCGACGAGAGCTTTGTCTACGGCTGGAGCGAGCTGGCGGTGAGCCCTGTCGACTGGCTGCGCGTCGGGATCGTCGCCCAGAGGACGCGGGTCTACCAGACCGAGCGCGACGTCCAGCGTGGCGTGCTGGCGCAGTTCGTCCTCGGTGTCACGACCGTCGGCGCGTACTGGTTCAATCCAGGCGAAGACGACTCGTTCACGGTCGCCGTCGTCCAGCTGGACTTCTGAGGGACGCATGGCCGGACCGCGCGACTTCATCCATCGCCATCTCGACCCGGTCGACCGCCTGGGTGAGGTCCTGTTCGGCCTGATCATGGCGCTCGGCTTCACCGGCGCCGTGCGGCTGGGCTACGAAGAGGCCGACAGCCGCGAGCTGTTCGTCGGCATCCTGGGCTGCAACGTGGCCTGGGGCATCGTCGACGGCGTGATGTACGTGCTCACGTCGCTCTTCGAGCGCGGCCGTCGCGCGCGGGTGATCCGCGATGTCCTGGCCGCGCCGACCGAGGAGGCCGCACTGGCCCGTATCGGGGCGCAGCTCGACGACCGCCTCGGGCCGTTCACGACGACCGACGAGCGTGCGCAGCTCTACGGCGGGATCCTCCGATCCGTGCGAAGCCAGCCGCGGCAAGTGGTGCACGTGACGTCAGGAGACGTGCTCGGCGGCGTCGCCGTCGGGCTCATCGTGCTCCTGGCCACGTTGCCGATGCTCGTGCCGTATTGGATCGTGCGGGACCCCACCGTGGCCGTGCGGCTCTCGCACGGGATCGGCGTCGCGCTGGTGTTCCTGGTAGGCGTGCGCTGGGGCAAGGCGGCAGGCGCCTCCCCGTGGCGGATCGGGCTCGGCTTGGCGGTCCTGGGGTTGGTGCTCGTCGGCGTCACGGTCGTGCTGGGGGGATAGCCTGTGCGACGTCTCCTGGCGGGTGCCTTCGCGCTCTCGATCTTGGCCAGCGCCGGAACCGTGGACGCGGCTCCGGCCGCAGACCCGCCGCACGAGGCGGGGATATTCCGAGAGCCGGACCTGGTCGAGCTGACGACGCTCGATCCGACCCTGCGCCTCGACGTCCGCTACGCGCGCACGGACAACTTCACTGGCCGCGCGGTCTACAGCGAGGCGCGCGCGTTCCTGCAGCGGCCGGCGGCCGAGGCGCTCGTGCGGGTCCACCGCGCGTTGCGCGACAAGGGCTACGGCCTGATGGTGTTCGACGGCTACCGACCGTGGTCGGTGACCAAGCTGTTCTGGGACATCACGCCGGCCGACCAGAAGGTCTACGTTGCCGACCCGGCGAAGGGGTCGCGGCACAATCGCGGCTGCGCCGTCGACCTGACGCTGTTCGATCTGGCGACCGGTCGCGAGGTCCCGATGCCGAGCGCCTACGACGCGACCAACCGAACCGCCCACGTGACCTACGCCGGTGGCCGCGCCGCGGCGCGCGCGGCGCGCGATCTGCTGATCGAGGCAATGACCCAGGGCGGCTTCTTCGTCTATCCGTACGAATGGTGGCATTACGACTGGAAGGACTGGCGCGAGTACCCGATCCTCGACCTGTCGTTCTCGGCCGCCGCCGCGCGTGCCGGCGCGGACGGGCGGACTGCATGGCCCTCGTTCGACCTCGCCGCGGCCCGCGTGGTCGACCTGACCTGGGCCTTCGACGACACGACGCTCTACTGGCCTTCGTCCCCGACCGGCTTCGAGCGGACGACCCTGCACCACGGGCCGACCCCGGGTGGGTACTTCTATTCGGCCAGCTCGTTCTGCGCTCCGGAGCACGGTGGGACGCACCTCGACGCGCCGATCCACTTCGCCGAGGGCAGACGCACGGCGGACCAGGTTCCACTCGCGCAGCTGATCGCGCCCGGTGTCGTCGTGGATGTCCGTCGGCAAGCCGCCGCCGACCGCGATTACCGCCTCACGGTGGAGGATCTGACCGCCTGGGAGCAGGTCCACGGCCGGATCCCGCAGGGCGCGATCGTGCTCCTGCGCACCGGGTGGAGCGAGCGCTGGCCCGACCGGCTGGGTTACTTCGGCAGCGACACGCCCGGCGACGCCTCGAGCCTCCATTTTCCGTCCTACGGCGTCGAGGCGGCGGAGTGGCTCGTGCGTCAGCGCGCGATCGCCGCCCTCGGCGTCGACACCGCCAGCATCGACCACGGCCCCTCGAACGCGTTCGAGGTCCATCGGGTGACCCTGGAGGCCGACGTTCCGGCATTCGAGAACGTGGCGCACCTGGAGCAGGTGCCGGAGACGGGCGCCTTCATCGCCGCGCTGCCGATGAAGATCGCCGGCGGCTCCGGCGGACCCCTCCGGATCGTGGCCTTCCTGCGCCCCGGCGGCGCGCTCCCCTGATCCGCGTGGATGCGAACCTCTTGACAAATCCTCCTGGAACGTGGCCAGATTCCGGCAGGACGACGTAAGTCATCGGAGGAGCCCCAATGAGCAGGAGTCCTGTATTCCTCGTGATCCTGCTGGCCATCGGCCTGGCGGCGGCCGGCGGGATGGCCGTGCCCAGAATCGCCTCGCAGGAGCCCGCGAAGGCCGAGGCTGCCAGTCCGCAGCAGACCGCCACGTGCGGCGATTTCGCATTTGCAACGGACGAGAGCCTGACAGCGGCTCCGCCTGGCTGCTGCGCGACGCAATGCAACGTGGACAAGGATTGCAACAAGATCTGTGGCAGGGGCAACTGTGCCTGCATCCAGCAAAACCCGTGCTGCCGAAGGTGCGTGTACTGAACGCTGGGTCGTTCCCTGGGCTGCCCTAGTTGTAGCTGAACAGTGTCTGGACCTCCGTTACCGACAGGGCCCGGTTGTAGATCCGCACCTCGTCGATCGCGCCCCGGAACGGATCGCCGTCGCCGTTCGCGCCCTCTCCATTGTTTCCGATCACGGTGTTGGCGGCCGTGTCGCTGCCCAGCGTGATGGCTCCCAGCGACTGGAACAGCGTGCCGTTGACATACAACGAAGTGCTCGTTGACGTCAGAACGACCGTCAGATGGGTCCACGTGTTGGTCGGCGGCGAATACGAGAAGGTCTGTCGGCTCGATGCCTGGCCGATGACGACCCTGCCGGTCCCGGAGTTCAGCTCCAGGCCGAAGCGCATCGCGGTCGAAGACCAATCATCGCGCTTGCCGAAGATCGCGCGGTAGTCCGCGTAGTTCTCGGGCTTGACCCATGCCGCGATCGTGAACGGCAGCGACACGTTGACGGCGGTGCCCACGCTCACGCGCGGATCGTCGTTGTCGTTGCCGTTGTCCGTGGCACTGAGCTGCAGCGCGCCGCGAACCCGACCGGAGATCCAGGCGGCGCCATTCGTCAGCGTACCGGGGTAGGCGCCCACGGAGTCCGCGGCTTGCGTGCCGGCGCCTTCGTCGAACTTCCAGTAGCTCACCAGGCCGCTCGTGATGTCGCCACCCGGAGCGGCGCTCGCGGTCTGGAACGTCGCGTTCGGCGAAATCGCCAGGTTCCCCGCAGGGTCGCGCGAGAGCACGCGGTAGTGGTAGGTCGTGGCGGCGGACAGCCCCGAGAGCGTCCGGGCGTGGGAGGTCACGAGCGCGCTGTCGAGCGCGCTCAGCGAGCCGTAGCTCGTCGTCGGACCGTACTGCACCTGGGAGTCCGACGCCTCGTTCGTCGTCCAGGTGATCGTGGCGCCGGAAGTCGTGGTGCTCGAGGCGCTGACGGAGCCGATCACGGGCGGAGCGGTGTCGGACGCGAGCGTCGTGGCGGACACGGCCGAGGATTGCGCGCTCTGGTTGCCCGCGGCGTCGTAGGCGCTCACCCGGTAGGAGTATGTCGTGCTCGGGGCGAGGTTGGTATCGGAGTACGAGGTCGTCGCGACCGTGCCGATCTGCGTGCTGCCACGGAACACCCGGTAGCCCGCGACCGCCACGTTGTCCGACGACGCGGCCCAGGTCAGGTTGACTTGCGAGGGCGACACGGCGCTGGCGACGAGCCCTGCAGGGACCGAGGGTGGCGTCGTATCGGTACTCGGAGCGGACCATTGCAGGGCCGGCGTCCCGTCCCAGGACGGGTTGTGCGGTGTCCCTGTGCCTTTCTTGTCCAGCACGTCGCTCGGACGCGGATCGAGGTTCATGTACCAGATCCGATTCTGTCCCGTGCTCGTCGACTTGGGGCTCGCGATCTCGGCCTGGATCTCGGCGACGGAGAGCAGACCCGAGTAGATCTGAATGCCCCGGATGATCCCGTTGAACTCCTCCCACCCGGGATACCCGCCCCACGACGCGCCGTTGAGGTTCGGCGCTTGCCCGATCACGATCGCAGGCGCCGGCGGATTCCGGTCGGCCCAGCCGGGATCGTTGACCGTCCGCGTGATCACCTTCGAGGTGTCGGGGAGGTCGTAGTAGAACTCGTGGTGCGTCACCGAAGCGGACTCGCGCCAGGCGCGGAAGGCCTGGGTGTACCAACGACCCCACTGCACCTGGCTGCCGGTGACGTAGTCGTTGCTCGCGACCGAGATCTCCCACTGGCCCGGACCGTTCGGGGCGGGGATCGGGTAGGGATGTGCGCCATAGTAGGTGTTGGCGACCCCGCCGTCCCAGACGAACGTGCCGTTGTTGCCCCAGAAGAACGTCGTGTAGTAGCCATTCGGGTAGGGCTGGCCTGACCCCGCGGGCTGCTTTGCGCGCGGGTAGACCTTGAAGATGTACGTCGCGTCGTAGATCGGGAACGGATTGCTCCAGTAGAGCATGCGACGAACCGAGCCGTTGCCCGGCCATTCGAGGCCGTACGCTCCTGACGAACCACCCGCCTGCGTCGTCGCGCTGGCGATGCTCGAGTATCCGGAGAGGTTTCCCGCGGCATCGGCGGCCCGCACGCGGTAACGGTACGTCGTGCTCGCCGCAAGCCCGGAATCCGTGTAGCCGGTTCCGCTCGGCGTGGCCACCTGCACGAAGCTCGTGCAAGTCGATCCAGGGCAGCGCTCGACGCGGTAGCCCGTCACCCCGACGTCGTCCGTGGACGCCGACCAGGACAAGCCGATCTGCGTCGACGACACCGCTGTCGCGTTGAGTCCCGCCGGGGAGGTCGGTGCCTGCGTATCCGCGACGCCCAGGTCCGTGAAGACACTCGCCACTTCCTGGGCCGAGAGCGCGCGGTTGTAGACGCGCACATCGTCGAGGACGCCCAAGAACGGGTCTCCGTCCCCGCCGGACACGGGCTCTCCGGAGTTGCCGATGACCGTGTTGGCGGTCGTGTCATTCCCGAGAGAGGTGCCATTCAGGCTCTGCCGGATCGCCCCGTTCACGTACAGCACGGTCGAGCTGCTGGTCAAGACGACCGTGAGATGCGTCCACGTGTCGATCGGGGCGGCGTAGTCGAACGTGCGCACGCCGCCCGGTCGGCCGACGGAGACCTCGCCCGTGCCCTTGTCCAGATACCAATCGAAGCGCATCGCCGATGAGGAATAGCGGTCGCGCTTGCTGAGGATCGCGCGATAGTCCGAGTAGCCTCCGGGCTTGACCCACGCCGAGAGCGTGAACGGGATCGACACGTCGAAGGCCGTGCCGATCGTGACGCGCGGATCGTCCGTGTCGTTCCCGTTGTCCGACGCATTGAACCGCAGGGCGTTGCCGACTCTGCCGGCCACCCACAGCGGCCCGTTGCTCAGCGCCCCGGCGTGGCCACCCGTGGAGCTGTCCACGGCGGTCACGCCCGACGACTCGTCGAGCTTCCAGTGACCGATCAGGCCATTCGTCGGCGCGGCGGCCCTCGTGATACCGGCACCTGCGACCAGGACCAGCGTCACCGCGAGAACCCTCGCACTCCCTGCTCCTTGCACGTCGGCCTCCGATCGAGGGCGCCGTTCCACCCCGCGCGCGCTGCCTCCGCAAGCCATGTGCCAGGCGACGACCGACTGCGAGATGAGCGTTCACGGCCACAGCGGGAGATTCGCCGTGTAATTCCTTCCGTCTGTTTGGAGAATCGTGGTGTCGCCCACGCCCAGGGCGGGCCGAGCGGACACGGAGGCCAGCGCTGGTGGCATGATGGCGACATGCCCGAGCTGCCCGAGGTCGAGACCGTGGCCCGCCAGCTCGCACCGCTGCTCGTCGGGCGCGAGGTGCGAGAGCTCGTCGTGCTCGATCCGCGCCTGCGCGCCGCGCCCGTGCCGCGCCTGAGCGGGCGCGGCATCGAGCAGGTGTCGCGCTCGGGCAAGCGCGTGCTCGTCCGCTTCTCCGGCGCGCGCGCGAGCCAGGCCCCGCTGTGGCTCGCGGTGCACCTGCGCATGACCGGGCGGCTGATCTGGCTCGCCGCAGAAGGCCGCATCGACCGCGCGCACCTGCGGGCCCGGATGCGGCTCGACCGCGGGGCGCTGGCCTTCTACGACACGCGGCGCTTCGGCACGTTCGAGTGGTTCCGCTCGGCCGATGAAGCACGTCCGAGCGGGATCGACCCGCTGTCCGACGAGCTGACGGCGGCGCGACTCCGCGCGCTCTTCGGAACGAGCCGCCAGAGCATCAAGCCCTGGCTGCTGCGTCAGGACCGCCTGGTCGGCCTGGGTAACATCTACGCCTCGGAGATCCTCCACGAGGCATGCATCGCTCCGTCGCGTGAGGTCCGGACGCTCGGTGACGACGAGGCAGTCCGACTACGTCGGGCGATGCGATCGATCCTGAAGCGTGCGATCCGTGCCTGCGGCACGACCTTCTCGGACTTCCAGGACTCGCATGGCGAGATCGGCTCCTACCAGCGGTTCCTCGCGGTGTACGATCGGGAAGGCGATGCGTGCCGGCGCTGCGGCGATCTCGTCGTGCGTGAAGTCCAGCAGCAGCGCAGCACCTACTGGTGCCGCGGCTGTCAGCGTTGATCGTCGTGCGCGAAGTCTGGCAGCGGCGCAGCACCGATCGGTGCCGCGCCGCCAGCGCTGATCTCGTGCGTCAGAACTTCCAGCCCAGCTCCAGCCGGTAGCTCAGAATGTCCGGGGTGTCGGAGTAGTTGCCGAAATCCTGCCAGTTGTCGTTCACGCCGAAACGAAGGAAGAACGAGTCCTTGGGCTCGATCCGCACGCCGGCACCGAGGCCGTAGTTGAACCCGCTCTCGGTGGCCGTCGACTGGTACGTGGTGCAAATGTAGCCGTACCAGGGATCCCACCAGCATCCGGTCTGGGGAGGACTCGTCGGGATGTTCGTGTCGATCCAGGTCCAGCCGAGGCCAGCCGAGATGTAGGGCGTGATCGTCTTCGGCAGGAAGTTGTAAGTGAAATTGAAGGTGCTGGAGGACGCGTCCATGGACCCCGACGCGCTGAAGGTGGGGTCCGGCGGAAAGTCGCCGCTCACGATGTCCGCAGTGTAGTTCGCGTCGGTCCACGAGAACTCGAAGTTCAGATTCATGTGCTCGTCGAAGTTGTAGCCGAAGCCGAAGCCGAAGCCGATATCGCTGTGAAGATCGACGGTCGACCCGCCGTCGAACTCCAGATGCTCGCTCGTGAGGTAGCGGATCGGGAGCGTGAACTCCCAGGTCTCCGTCCGGTTGCTGGGCACCCCCCCGGCCAGGATGCCCGGGCTACTCGCAGCAAGGAAACCGATCGTGACCAGCGCCAATGTCCATTGCGCGACCGAACGTGTGCCACTTCGCATACTCTCTCCTTAGTTTCGCGGAACCGGGTTTCGGGCAGGCGAGCCTACGCCAAAGCGGCGTTCGTAGCAAGGCATCGTGAGGCGGATGGAACAATTCCGACCCTTTGAGTCTGATTTGTCGGGCCCTAGCGCCCGATCAACCCCGCCAGCACGTCCACGCCGCGCGCGACCACGTCGGGCGGGGCGCAGGTGAAGCATAGCCGCACGTGGGTCGGGTACGGCCCGAAGCTCGGCCCGGGGGCGAGGAGCAGGCCGCGCTCGGCGCAGCGCTCGAGGAATCCGGGCAGGCCGCGCTCGTCGAGGTGCGCCGCCACGTCGAGGAACAGGAACGTGCTGCCCTCGGGTGGGGCGAGGTCCAGGCGGTGGGCGGCCGCGGCCCCCATCGCGCGGTAGCGCTCTCTCACGTCTGCGATCCAGGCGTCGCCGCGTCCGTCGAGCGCGCGCTCGGCGGCGAGTTGGGACGCGGTGGGTGTGCTGTAGAACGCGTGCGTGCTGACCTTGCTCAGCTCGCCCATCTTGGACTGCGGGCCGACGACGTAGCCACAGCGATTGCCGGCCATGCCGAACGCCTTCGAGAACGAATGCGCGGAGAACGTCCGCTCGGGGGCCAGCGCTCGCGCGTAGACGTGCCGGCCTTCGTAGACGTAGTCCTCGTAGACCTCGTCGGCGACGATCCACAGCCCGCGCTCGGCCGCCCAGCCGACCAGCGCCTCGACCCACGCGGGCGGCAGCACGCGTCCTGTGGGATTGTTGGGCGTGCTCAGGTAGAGCGCGACGGTGCGTCGGGTGCACGCGCGCTCGCAAGCCTCGACCGCCGCCGCGGCCGAATCGACCGCGCCGATCGTCGGCACGGCGATCGGGTTGCCATGGAAGCAGCGCACGATCCCCGAGATCAGCGGCCAGTACGGCGCGAGGATCAACACGTCGTCGCCCGGCTCGACGATCGCGCCGAGGACCGCGCCCAAGGCGCCCGTCGCTCCTGCGGCCACGAGCACGTCTTCGGGCAGGGTCGGCACGCCGCTCCGGGCCTCGATGCGCGCCGCGAGCGCCTGGAGCAGCACCGCACGGCCACGCGGTGGGGCGTAGCGGTGCATGCCAGGGTGCTCCTCGACCGAGAGGTCTTGCATCCGGCAGCCC
>Ga0180063_1000131_pt1 | contig 17798 bp, 15 predicted proteins | sample EasRivT47_16_10D_FD_121776 | JGI IMG/M metagenome (GOLD analysis project Ga0180063, IMG submission 121776) | Soil microbial communities from meander-bound floodplain in the East River, Colorado, USA - East River metaG ERMLIBT47_16_10D | ecosystem: Environmental > Terrestrial > Soil > Floodplain ...
CACGCGCTCGATCTGGGACATCCGCGCCGGCGTGCCGAGGTCGAACCCTCGGCCGTGCTCGAGCTGCTCGGGATCGACACCACTCCCGAAGCGACGGAGCGTGCTGCGAGCGTGCGTCCGATCGAGGATGCTCGGATCAAGATCGCGGGGTTCGGCGGTCAGGGCGTGCTCGTGCTCGGCCTCGTGCTGGCCCACGCCGGGATGCGCGCCGGTCGCCGCGTGGCCTGGATCCCGTCCTACGGGCCCGAGATGCGTGGCGGCACGGCCAACTGCAGCGTGACCGTGTCGGACCACGAGATCGGCTCGCCGATCGTGACCGCGCCGACCCACCTCGTCGCGCTCAACGGGCCGAGCCTCGAGCGGTTTGCGCCGGATGTCGTCCCCGGCGGTCGCATCTACTACAACGCATCGATGATCGCGGCACCCGAGGAGCGGCCCGGCGTGTCCTACGTCGCCATCCCGGCGAGCGAGATCGCCGATCGCCTGGGCGACCCCAAGGTCGCGAACGTGGTGATGCTCGGAGCGATGCTCTCCGCTGAATTCGCGCTCTCGCGCGAGTCGATCCTGGCCGCGCTGCCGGAAGCGCTCGAGAGCGCGAGCCCCGAGGTCTTGGCCCGCAACGAGCGCGCGCTCGATGCCGGCCGGGAGGCCGTGGTCGCCGGCGGCGATTCCACGATCTGTTACCGAGGCAGGTAGCTACTTCGCCGTCAGCGACGTGGGAAGCGGCGTGCACTGACCGAACACGACGACGCCGAGCCATTCGCGCACGACGGCGGCGGTCATGCGACCGCTCGATTCCTCGATCGCGATCGAGTAGGCCCGCCCGTTTTCCACGCCCTGGAGCACGATCGATCCGCCGGCGCGGGTCATGTTGCTCGCCTGCGAGACGCGGTTTCGCCCACTCGCCGCCGTGGAGGAGAGGGTCTTCTTCGCCAGATCGATCTCCATGAACTCGGGGACGTCGAGCGTCCAGGCGGGGCCGACCTCGCATTCGCCGGTGTCCACGCACACACCGAGATTGGCCGTGGAGCACAGCACCCGCGTGGCCCCGGTGATCGGTTCGGCGATCAGTGTACTCGCTCCCACGAGCGCGACGCATCCCAGCACGAAAACGAACGAGGCTCTCATCTCGCTCTCCTCAGTACTTGACCATGTACTTCTTGGACTCGAGACACACGCTGAACGCCTTCTTGAAGTTGGTCAGCTGCTCCTGCGTCGCCGCTTGAGCCTGCTGGCCCTGGGCCTCGGCCTGCTGCGTCGCCTGCGCCTCGGCCTGTTTTCCTCGGCGGCGCCCGGCGATCAACCCGGCCGCGGCGCCGTACGCCGCGCCCTTGCCCGCATCGTCGCTCGCGATCTCGCCGATCAGCGCGCCAGCCGCCGCGCCCTTCACCGCGCCGCTAGCTCCCGCGCCCTGGCCGGCCGACTGCGCCTGCTGCTTCTGCTGCTCGGTCTGTTGCGCTTGCTGCTGGGACTGCTTCTGGAGCTGGAACGGGTCCGTGCCCGTGTTCTGCACGGCCCAGTTGTAGCACTCGCCCTCGTCCTTGGACTGCTGCTCGGGCGTCTGCCCGGCGTTCGGGAACACGTAGACGTTCATGGTCGCGGCGAGCGACTTCTGACCAGTCGGTTGGCTGACGGGCGGCGCCTGCCCCACGACGAGCGCGGGCGTCGCAAGACCGACCACGAGCAATGGGATCAGTATGCGCTTCATGAGCAGATCTCCTTTTGCGTTCGCCGGGAACATCGGGCTACTTCATCAGCGGCAGCTCGGCCGCGATATTGAGGTCGATCAGCATGCCCAGCACGTTCTCGACCTGGATGAACCGGGCAGCGACGAGGCTCGACGTGGCCTTGGCGATCTTGCCGTAGTACTTCTCCCTCAGCTTCAGCCGTTCGTTCTGCAGCGCGAACCACTCCTTGGCCACCGCCTCGGCGTCGACATCGGTCATCGTTCCGTACTTCTCGGCGAAGCGCTTCACCAGGGCCACGCGTCGATCGCCGAGCGCCGTCAGCTCCGTGTCGTATGCGCGGTACAGCGGCCAGAACGCATCGGCCTGGGCCTGCGGCAGGTCGAGCGCCTCGGTCAGGATCGCAACCTTGTCCGCGCGCACGTCGCTGCGCAGGAGCTCCAGGTACTTCTCGGGGGTCGACTGGGCCCCGACCTGCCCGACCGCGCCGATGGCGCCGACGAGCGTGAGGACGAAACCGATCTGCACGAGACGATTCATCGTGAATCCCTCTCTTGAACCTGCGTGACGAAGCCGGGGACGATCCCGTGGCGAACTTGCCCAGGCTAGCACCGCGCACCCACCCCAGCTAGGCTCAATCTGCCGGGTCTTGGTCGGCGTTTCGATGGCACTGACCTGTGGCGGCCCGGAGGTGGAGCCCGAAATGACGGCCGATCGCAGCCCGATCGACGAAGTCCTGGACATCGAACACGAGACGTTCGCGGCGATCGCGCGCAAGGACGTGAGCGCGCTGGCCGAGCTGCTGGTCGACGACTTCACGTACCGCAGCCCGGGCAGCCCCGACGTCGGGAAGACCGAGTTCCTGCGCAACGTGGCGGCGATCCCGGTCGAGATCGTCTCGGTCCGCGGCGAGGCGCTGCGGGCCGACGTCCATGGCAACGCCGTCGTGGTCACGGGGGTCCAGCGCGCGACGACGCGCGGCGCCGGCGAAAGTCAAGAGACCAGCGCGGTCGCATTCACCGACGTCTTCGTGCGGCGGGACGGACGGTGGCGGCTCGTGCTGGCCTACGGCATCGAGCTGCCGGGGGTGCCCTGACGTCCGAGCGACACGAAACCCCGACGAATCTATTGCGCCGAATCGACGACGATGATAGATCTGGCCGGCCCGGAGGCCCACGTGCGGATCTTCCCCCGTGAAGTCGAGTTCTTCGACCTGCTCGAGAGCCAGGCGGCGGTCGTGGCCAAGGCGGCGGTGACCCTCGCCCGCTGCCTCGAGTCGAAGCCGCCGTTCGAGCGCATCGTCGCGATGAGCGAGCAGATCCACTCGATCGAGCACGAGGGCGACGACATCGTCCATCGTCTGATGGACCGCCTGAACAAGACGTTCTTGACGCCGCTCGACCGCGAGGACATCTACCGGCTCTGCACGCGGCTCGACGACGTGGTGGACTTCATCGACGCCGTGGCCAAGCGCCTGGTGACCTTCCGGATCGAGACGCTGACGCCGCATGCGGTCGAGTTCGTGCGGATCATCGAATGCTCCGCGGCCGAGGTCGAGGGTGGGATCCGCCTGCTGCGCGACCTGCGACGCCACGAGGAGATCGTGCGGCAGTGCACGCGGATCAACCAGCTCGAGAACGAGGCCGACCAGGTCATGCGCGACGCGCTGAACCGTCTGTTCAACGAGGAAGCGCACGACCCGATCTACGTCATCAAATGGAAGGACCTGTACGAGCACCTCGAGATCGCCACGGACAAGTGCGAGGACGTGGCCAACGTCATCGAAACCGTGCTCGTGAAGTACTCCTGAGGCGGGGCGAGTCGCGATCGTGGGTCTCGTCGATACCCTGCACGCGCTCGCCGGCGAGCCCTGGATCTTGCTGATCGTCTTCGTCGCCCTGGCCTTCGATTTCGTCAACGGCTTCCACGACGCGGCCAATTCGATCGCCACGATCGTCGGAACGCGCGTGCTCCGCCCCGCGACCGCGGTGCTGTGGGCCGCGTGGTGGAACTTCGCCGCCGCGTGGTTCTTCGGCGTCGCGGTGGCCAACACCGTGGCCAAATGGGTCCAGCCCGAGTTCGTCACGGCCGAGGTGATCTTCGCCGGCCTGGTCGGCGCGATCGTGTGGGATCTCGTGACCTGGTACTTCTCGCTGCCGACCAGCTCGTCCCATGCGCTGCTGGGCGGGTTCGGTGGCGCGGCGATGGCCTATGCCGGGACCTATTCGGGAGTGCTCCGCGCCGGGAAGCTGCTGGCCACGCTCGAGTTCATCGTGCTGGCGCCGCTGATCGGATTCGTGCTCGGCTTCGCGCTGGTCCTGGTCGTGGTGTGGTCGTTCCGCAGAGTCTCGGCGGCCAAGATGGACCGCGGATTCCGCGTGGTGCAGCTCGGCTCGGCCGCGCTGTACAGCCTGGGGCACGGCACGAACGACGCGCAGAAGACGATGGGCATCATCGCCGCGCTGCTCTACGCCAGCATCTGGAAGGCGCAGCAGGGGGAGTTCCAGGCCGGGCACGTTCAGTTCCCGTTCTGGATCGTTCTCGCGTGCCACCTGGCGATCGCGCTCGGGACGATGTTCGGCGGCTGGCGCATCGTCAAGACGATGGGACTGCGGCTGACGCGGTTGCGGCCTTACGGCGGCGCCTGCGCCGAGACCGCGGCCGCCGTCTCGCTGTTCGCTTCGGCGCGGCTCGGCATCCCGGTCAGCACGACCCACACGATCACCGGTGCGATCGTCGGCGTGGGCTCGGTGGCGCGGCTCTCCGCCGTGCGCTGGGGCATCGCCGGGCGCGTGGTCTGGGCCTGGGTGCTGACGATCCCGATGTCGGCGCTGGTGGGCGCTCTGAGCTACGGCATCATCGCCCTCGTGTGGTAGAAACGGTACCGCTTCCCTAACCCGGGTTTTGGTGCTGGGAATCACGGGAGGGCGCTGTCGAGTCGGGTCCGACCGCCAGCCGTGACAACCATCGAGTTGCCCGTGCGCTGCCCGACTGTGGTCAGAGCCGATTCCACGCACCGCAACCCGGGTTGGGGAAGCGGTACCGTTATTCCAAACTGTCGTAGGAGTGGAACAGCATGCTGAACGTCGCCCGGCCCTTGGTCAGCGAGCGCAAGTCGGTCGAGTAGCCGAACATCCCGCGCAGCGGCACGAGGACCTGGATCGCCTTGATGCCCGCACGCGTCGCGACCTCTTGCACCTGGCCGCGCCGGGCCTGGAGGTCGCCCAACACCGCACCCAGGTACTCCTCGGGAACCAGCACCTCGGCAACCATCACCGGCTCGAGCAGCAGCGGTGAGGCCTCGGCCACGGCGTGGCGCAGCGCCTCGGCGGCAGCGACCTTGACGCCGATCTCGGGCTGCGCCTCATCACGCCAGTGGACCGACGTGAGCTCGGCCTCGATGTCCTCGAGCGGATAGCCGGCAGGGCCCGACTGAGCGGCCTCTCCGAGCCCGGCCAGCGCCGCTTCGACGATCGCCGGCCGCACGTCGGGGGCTCCCGCGAGCGCGGCGACGATGCGGTTACCGGCGCCCCGCTCGCGCGGCCGCACGCGGCATGCGGCCTCGCCGAACAGCTCGGCTTCCTTCAGCTCGCGATGGAACGTGGCGCGGCCCGAGCCGGTCGAGCGGATCGTCTCGCGACAGACGACCTGCGGGCGGCCGACGTTCGCCTGCACCGCGTACTCGCGTCGCAGCCGGTCGACGACGACTTCGAGGTGCAGCTCGCCCATGCCGGAGATCAGCGTTTGCCCGGTCTCCGGGTCCTGGCGCACGCGGAAGGTCGGGTCCTCGTCGACCATCTTGGCCAGCGCGAAGTCCAGGCGCTCGCGTGCGGCCTGGCTCTTGGGCTCGATGGCGATCGAGATCACGGGCTCGTAGGTGTCGATGCGCTCGAGCAGGATCGGCGCATCCTCGCTGCACAGCGTGTCGCCGGTGGTCGCGTGCTTCAGCCCGGCCGCAGCGACGATGCTCCCCGCGCCCGCCCGCTCGGCGCGCTCGCGCTTGTCGGCGTGCACGAAGAACAGTCGAGCGATCTTCTCGCGCTGACGGGCGCGGACGTTGTAGACCTCCTGGCCCGGCTCGAGCACGCCGCTGAACGTGCGCAGGTAGACGATCTTCCGCCCTTCGTCCATCGCCACCTTGAACGCGAGCGCGGCCAGCGGCTCGCCATCCTTGGGTAGCCGCTCGACCCGCCGCGACGGGTCGCGCGGGTCGACACCGACCACGGGCGGAAGGTCGGCCGGCGACGGCAGATAGTCCACGACGGCGTCGAGCAGCTGGCGGATCCCCTTGTTGCGCAGCGCCGCGCCGCACAGCACCGGCACGAGCGAGAGGCCGATGCAACCGCGGCGGATCGCCGCGCGCAGGTCGGCCTCGGCCGGCTCGCGCTCGGCCAGGAACGCCTCGGCGATCGCGTCGTCGAAGTCGGCCACGGCCTCGACGAGTCGCGCCCGCGCCGCATCGGCCGCGGCGCGTAGCTCGTCCGGGATCGGCGCGTCGTGCCCGGCATCGGCCAGCTCGCCCGAGAGCAGGATCGCGCGCATCCGTACGAGATCGACGACTCCGTCCAGGCGCTCCTCCGAGCCGATCGGGATCTGCACCGGCACCGCCGGCGCGTGCAGGCGCTCGCGGATCGCGCCCACGACGCGCGGGAAGTCGGCGCCCACGCGGTCGAGCTTGTTCACGAACGCGATGCGCGGGACGTGGAACTTGTCGGCCTGGCGCCACACGGTCTCGGACTGCGGCTCGACGCCGGCCACGCCGCAGAACACCACGACCGCGCCGTCGAGGACACGCAGGCTGCGCTCGACCTCGATCGTGAAATCGACGTGGCCGGGCGTGTCGATCAGGTGGATCTCGTGGGCGCGCCACGGGATCACCGTCGCCGCGGCAGTGATCGTGATCCCACGCTCGCGCTCCTGGAGCATCCAGTCCATCTGCGACTGGCCGTCGTGTACCTCGCCCACGCGATGGATCTTGCCCGCGTGGTGCAGGAAGCGCTCGGTGACGGTCGTCTTCCCGGCGTCGATGTGCGCGACGACGCCGATGTTGCGAATCGATTCGATCCTGGGCATACCCGCCCAGGATAGCCGAGCCGGCGACCGAGCGACTAGCGCGTCGCCAGACCCACGTCGTACCGGACCCAGGCCGTGCCCCAGCGCTCGACGCGGACGACCCGCCCGTCGCTCTCGGTCCAGTCGATCTGCGGTCGCCCGGCGGTCACGCCCAACCTCAGGCCGTCGACTGGGCGCTCGGCGATTCGCGCCGCGACCGAGAGATCGATCTCGCCCGCTGCCCCTGCCACGCCGAGGACGATCTCGCTCCCGCTCGCGCCGTCCCGCACGAACGCGAGCCAGGCCACACCGTCCACGATCGCGAGTGCCGGATTGCGGGCGTCGATCGCCACCGTGCGGTCGGGCCACCAGCCGCCGCTCGTCGGGTCGCGGTGCGCGTACACGACCTCGTCGCGCTCGCCCCGGCTCCACCACGCCACGTGCAGCCCGCCCATCGCGTCGAACGCGGCGCGCGGATCGAGATCGTCGGTCAGCCTCGACGTCAGGTAGATCACGCTCGCCGGCTCGCCTTCGTCCCACTCGCCGAGCGCGATGTCGTGGTCGCCCCCGGCGGGTGCGGCCCACACGGCGACGGCGCGGCCCGAGCGCGGATCGCGCGCACTCGTGGGACCGCGCCCCGGGAGATCGGCCGTGGCCAGCCCGGCCGGCGACGATGCACTCTCACACACGCAGCGTCCGGTGACGGGATCGGGCCCCTCGATGATCCCCAACACGGGGTCCGGGCACAGTTTGTCCTTCGGCGGGTCTTGGCCCAACACACCCGAGGCGGCGGTCAGGGCGAGTCCCAAGGCGAGAAGTGCGACCCTCTGGCTGTATGTCCCGGTGCTCATGGATCCACCTCGGCCCCGCCGGACCTGGCGCGCAGAAGATGTTGCTTGAACTCCTGGATCTCCTCGATGCCCTCGTGCTGGTCGAGCTGCAACAGCAGCTTGCGCAGGGCCTCGAGTCGCGGGCGGTCGGCCGCGGCACCCTGCCGTTGCGCCACGCGGTGCCGGAGCCACTCCGCCCGGAAGACGGTCAACATGTGCTCGCGCGGCCTGGCGATGCGCAGCGCGGCGAGCGCGAGACGGTCGGCCTCGCCGAAATCGTCCGTCCCGAGCGCGACCTTGCCCACTTCCACGAGCCAGCTCGCCTCGAGCGCCGGTTGCGAGTTGTCGCGTGCGTGCTCGAGCGCGCGGTCGAGCCACTCGCGAGCCTTGACCAGGTCACCCAGGTGCATCCAGCACACCCCGACGTTGCCGTCGATGTGCGTCAGGTGCTGCCGGTCCCCGCTCTCTTCGGCGCAGCGGCGCGCGTCGAGGAAGGCCGCGCGTGCCTCCTCATAGTGGCCCGAGAGGAAGCGCACGCGTCCGTCGACGATGTGCGCCCAGCCGCGAGTCTGCGGCCCGGCTCGCGGCGCGAGCTCGAGCGCCCGCCGCACCGCGTCCGAGGCCAGTGGCAGGTGGCCGCGGTGGCACTGCAGGTCGGCCAGCACGACGTATGCGTCGGCCTGGATGTCGGGATACAGGGCGGCCAGGGCGATCGCGCGCTCGGCGGTCGCGATCGCGGACAGCAGAGCCCCCGCGCGCTTGAGCGCCGTGGCCCGGCGGATCTCGAGGCGCGCGATCCGACGCGCCGCGGTCTCGTCCTCGATGCCGCCCTCGAGCGCGATCTTCTCCAGGATCGCGTCGTAGATCGAGAGCGCCTGGCGGAAGTCTCCGGCCCAGAAATACTGCTCGGCGCGACGCTCCAGGTCCTCGTAGCTCACTCCGGTCACATCGACCGGGACGACCGTCGACATCCGCGCGCGCTCGACCAGCTCCTTGGGATCGATGTAGAGGACGTGCGAGAGCGCCAGCATCGCCTCCATCCCCGGGAAGTTCTGTCCGCGCTCGATCGCGCTGATCGCCGCGCGCGAAAGCTGCCAGGGCGACTTCCGCGTGAGCGTTGCGACCTGCTGCTGGGTCAGGCGCTGCGAAGCCCGCGTGGCGCGCAGGAAGTTGCCGATCGCCTTCTGGGCCGCGGCGAGCCGCGCCGACGGCCCACCAGCCGGCGAGCCGGCGGTGGCTCTCGCCTTCGCACGGTCCCGGATCTTGCGGCCGCCCGCATCCGGCCGGTCCTGCACGTTGACCCCGCCCCCACCCCGCTGGTGCTGGTGCCTAGCCGGGGCGCACAACCGCACCGTAACCGCGGTTCCGGGGGCCTGTCAACGACCGTCTCGCAGTGGGCTCTGGTTCCTGCCGGGGCGTTCGGGTACGTTATTGCCCATCGGCATGCTGCGGAACTCGCTCAGCCACGGGGCAATCCTGGCCATCCTGACGATCGGCCTGCCGGCGTCGGGGGGCACCACGCCGCCCGCGCCACCTGCCCCACAGCGGACGGCCGATCCGGCCGGCCCGGCCCCGGCCGACGCGACGCGACGGGAGATCGAGGCGCTTCGCGCGCAGGTCGCTCGGGCTCCGGAGGACAACGAGCTGCGCCGGCGCTTCGCGATCGCGCTCCACGGCGCGCTGCTCCGAGACGAGGCCATCGAGCAGTTCGAGATCCTGGCCCAGCGCAAGCCCACCGATCCGCGCACGCTCCTCGACCTGGCCTTGGCCTACGGGAGCGGCGCGCGAGTGGACGACGCGGTCGCCGCATACGGGCGCCTGCTCGCCGTGTCGCCCGGCCACCCGGTCGCTCTGCACAACCTGGGCAACCTGGCCTACAAGGGGGGCGACGCGCCGGCGGCCGTCGAGTGGTACCAGAAAGCGATCGCCGCCAAGCCCGACTATCTCCTGGCGTGGTACCACCTCGGGGATGCGCTCAAGCTCGGCGACCGGTTCAAGGACGCTTACCGGGCGTACGAGAAGGTGCTCGACCTCGAGCCGCGTACGCCCGAGGATCTCGAGGCGTACCAGGACGCGCTGTACAAGCTGGCCTCGCTCGACCTGGCGATGGGGGCGGTCGACCGCGCACGCGAGATGCTCGAGGAGCTGCTGCGCGCGAACCCCGAGCACGGATCGGCGTACTACGCCTACGGGCAGGTGCTGATGCGTCTCGGGCGGCCCGAGGAGGCCCAGCGCGCGTTCGAGAAGCACGCCAGCATCCAGGCCAAGAAAGCTCCCACGTCGCCGATGGCGGCGGACGAGTGAGGGATAGCGGTCAGGTGCGCCGGACCGTTCCGGTCTGGGCCGTCGTCCCGCTCGCCGCGTCTCTCGCGGCGGCGCAGGAGGCGGATCTCCGGTTCGTCGATGCCACACCCGGCTCCGGCATCGACTACCGCAACGTGTGCGGTGCGCCTCCGAAAGAGAAGGGCTGGCTCTGCGAGGGGATGGGTGCGGGCGCGGCCTGGCTCGACTTCGACCTCGATGGCAAGCTCGACCTCTACGTGGTCAACGGCTCGCGCTTCGACCGGCCGACCGGTCAGGGCGAGCCGAGCCGGCTGTACAAGGGCGACGGCGCGGGCCGCTTCGTCGACGTGACGGACAAGGCCGGCGTGGCCAACCGCAACTGGGGCTTCGGCGTCGCGGTCGGCGACTACGACAACGACGGCGACCCCGACCTCTACGTCACGAATCTCGGCCCGAACGTGCTGTTCCGGAATCGCGGCGACGGCACGTTCGAGAACGTGACCCAGAAGGCCGGCGTGGGCGACGGAGACCGCTGGTCTTCGTCCGCCGCCTTCTTCGACATGGAGAACGACGGCGACCTCGACCTGTACGTCGCCAACTACATGGTGGATGGCCCCCCCTCCGTCCCTCGCGGTGGCAGCCCCGAGGCGCGGTCCAGGAACTGCGCGTACCGCGGGATCCAGGTGTTCTGCGGACCGCTGGGGCAGGTGCCGCTCCAGGACGCGATGTATCGCAACAACGGCGACGGGACGTTCAGCGACGTGACGAAGGGTTCGGGCATGTGGCTCGCGACGCCGCGCTACGGACTCGGCGTGGTGACGGCGGACTACGACGGCGACGGCGACCAGGACGTCTACGTGGCCAACGACAGCGTGGCCAATTCGCTGTGGGAGAACGACGGGCACGGCACGTTCAAGGACGTCGGCTTGACCAAGGGTGTCGCGTTCAACGCCGACGGGCGGGCCCAGGCCGGCATGGGGACGGACATCGGCGACTACGACGGCGACGGCTGGCTCGACATCGTCGTGACGAACTTCTCGCAGGACCTCAACACGGTGTACCGCAACGTCGGCGGTAAGTTCTTCGTCGACGAATCGCAGCTGGTGGGCATGAGCGTCACCTACATGGTCCTGTCCTGGGGCGTCGCGTTCCACGACTTCGAGCACGACGGGGACGAGGACTTGTTCATCGCCAACGGCCACGTCTATCCTCAGGTCGACGGCCATGGGATCGGAACCACGTTCCGCCAGGCGAACCACCTGTTCCGCAACGACGGCAAGCGCTTCGTCGAGGTCGGCGCCAGCGCCGGACCCAGCCTCGCCGTCGAGCGCTCGTTCCGCGGCGCGGCCTTCGGCGACTACGACGACGACGGCGACGTGGACGTGTTCGTGACGGCGCTCGACGACGCTCCGCTGCTGCTGCGCAACGACAGTCGTAAGGGGGATCGGCACTGGCTCGAGGTGCGGCTCGTCGGCACGAAATCGAACCGCGACGGCGTCGGCGCGCGCGTCAAGGTCGCGGCCGCGGGCGTGACGCGGATGCGCGAGCGCAAGGGCGGCGGGTCGTACCTTTCGGGCCACGACCCGCGGCTGCATTTCGGCCTCGGCCCGCTCGGGCGCGTCGAGCGCATCGAGGTGCGCTGGCCGAGCGGCCTCGTGGACACGATCGGCGACGCGCACGTCGACCGCGTGATCACGATCCGAGAGGGCCAGACCCGATAGGTACCGCTTCCCTAACCGGGGTTCCGGTGCCAGGATTCACCCGGCGCCGGATGGTGGACGAGATTCCCGGCACCGCAACCCCGGTTCGGGAAGCGGTACCTGATGGAGGGAGAGGTCATGAAGCGTTCCGTACTGCTGTCGTTGATGCTCATTCCGACGGCGCTGGTGGCGGGAGCGGCTCCGCCCGAGGGCACGCCCGCGGCGCCGGGCGTCGCGCCGAACGTCGCGGTGACGTTGATCGTCGGCAGGGCCGGCGGCCCGACGGGCGCCGACGAGAAGACCTACCGAATCCTCGGCCAGGCCGGCTCGACCTCGCGGATGCTGATGGGCTGGCGCGCACCGATCCCGACGCGACAGTCCGCGGCCGAGTCCGCGGAAGCGCCCTCGATGTCGTTCGTCTACCAGAACATCGGCGTCAGCGCGGATCTCCAGACCGACGTCCTGCCCGACCGCAGGTTGCTGGTGCACGGGCAGGTCGAGATCAGCGGCGCGCGCGGCGCGCCGCTCGGCGACCTGACGAGCGCCAAGCCGACGCTGATCGGCACGTTCCAGCAGGCCCTGCGAGTCGTACTCGTCCCGGGCAAGCGCCTGCGCGTCGCCGAAGGACCCGATCCCGACGGCGGCACGATCCATCTCGACATCGAAGTGGACATCGTGGAGTGATTGCGCGCTGGCTCGCGGTGGCGACAGCGCTGGCACTGCCGTTCGCCCCGGCGATCGCGGACGCTTTCCTGCGCTTGAGCGACGGGCGCGTGCTCGAGGGGCTCAGCGTGAGGCGCGACGACGACGTGTACCTGCTCGAGCTGCCCGGCGACACGGTCGTGCCCGTTCCGGTATCGCTCGTCACGGAGGTGGGGATTCGGGGGGCGCGCGACGAAGAGAGTGCCGCTGCGCCGACCGGGTTGACGCTGGACCAGCCGCGCGTGCTGGCGGGGACGGAGGTCCGGCCGACGACGCCGAGCGAGCAGCTCGCGGTCTTCGGCAAGCCCGCGCAGTTCCAGCCGAACGTCGTCGAGTCGACGCTCGGACCGACCTACTGGCATCCCGATCCGAGCCAGCACAACTGGGCGCCTTCGACCTGGGCCCAGGCGCCAATCAACTCCGAGTGGCACCCTACGTCGGCGTTCGATCCGAGCGAGAACGTGATGGCCGCCGGCGAGTCGAAGTTCCAGAACAGCATCGTGGACTCGAGCTGGACGCCGACCGACGGCTTCGCCGCGACGAGAAAGTAGCTCTCGCACGACGACAATAGGACTCTCGTCTCTCCACATTGCGGCGTGATACGCTGCGTCATCCCTTGGCTCTCTCATCTTCACGTCATCCGGGGGTGACCCATGCAATCGAATCGAATCGCGGCAGCGTTTCTTCTGTTGCTCGCGCCCGGCTTGGCCGGGGCAGCCAGCATCGGCCTCAACAGCGTCTCCTACCCCGCAGGGAAGGAGGTCGAGGTCCCGTTCATCGCCACGGACCGCGCCCCGACTGGCGCGTCGGCGATGGCGAACGTGAAGGTCGAGGGCCAGCAGACCTCGATCACCGTGTCCTACGGCAAGCTCGAGCCCGCCGTGCTGTTCGGCGGGGACATCGTGGCGTACGTCGCGTGGACGATCGGCGCCGACGGAACGGTGGAGAACCTGGGCCCGATCGCGTCGATCAAGGACAGCGGTACGGAGTTGTACACGACGAGGAGGCGCGACTTCGCGCTGATCGTCACGGCGGAGCCGATCGTGACGGTGAACAAGCCGTCGGATCTGGTCGTGTTGTTGTCCAGCGCTCCGAAGGACAAGGACATTCGGCCCGTGCCCATCACCCACACGGACCTGCAGGACCGCAAGGGTCTCGTGACGCGCGAGCAGGAGTCGATCGCAGGGCTCAAGTACAAGGGGACGACACCGCTGATGCTGCTCCAGGCGCAGAAGGCGGTCGAGCTGGCCGAGCGCTTCGGGGGCTCGAAGTACAACCCCGACGCGTACGCGAAGGCGCAGCAAGCTCTGGCCGAGGCCACGGAAAAGAAAGGCAAGGGCGAGGCCGCCGAGACCGCGGCGCGTCGCGCCATCCAGAGCGCCGACAGCGCGATCCGTGACGCATTCCGCCAGAAGGAGGCCGAGGCTGCGGCGGCACAGGCCAAGAAAGAGGCCGCCGAGCGCGAGGCTCAGGCCCAGACCCAGGCGGCCCGGACCAAGGAGCTCGAGGCCCAGGCGGCGGCCGAGCGTGCCGCTCTCGGTTCGCGGGCCGCGACCTCGGAGTCCAGGCTGGCCGAGACCCAGGCGGCGCTCGAGCGAGCGAACGAGCAGATCGCGAAGCTGGAGTCCGAACAGTCTGCGCTCCGCGCGTCGAGCGCCGCAGTCGAGGCCGACCGGGTCAAGCTCCAGAAGCAGCGCGACGCGCTGAGCGGGAAGCTCGCGGGGGCGCTCGGAGGCATCGCCGTCGCGAGCAAGAGCGAGCGCGGCTACACCGTGTCCCTCGCCGGCACGGCGTTCCCCTCCGGCAAGGCCACCCTGACGACCGACGCGAAGTACGTCCTGGCCAAGCTGTCGGGCGTGCTGCTCGCCTTCCCCGACATGAAGCTCGACGTCGAGGGCCACACGGACTCGACCGGAATCGCCGAGGCGAACCAGAAGCTGTCGCTCGAGCGGGCCGAGGCAGTGAAGACGTTTCTCAAGGAGATGGGTGTTCCGGGCGACACAATCGTCGCGAACGGCTATGGCCCGGACCAGCCCGTGGCCCCCAACGACACGCCGGAGGGTCGCTCGAAGAACCGGCGGGTCGACATCGTCATGAGCGAGTAGTGCGTGTTCGCAACGACCCCAAAGCGGGAACAGGAGCAAAAGGAGCGCCTGGCCCTCGGGCTGAGGAGCCAATGATGCAGTCTGGCGGCGCCGGCCGCTCCAACCGCCGTTGATTCCCGGCACCGCAACCCGGGTTAGGGAAGCGGTACCGGTTCCCAGCCTCCGCCTAGCGACTTGTAGAGGCGGATCACGGCGGTGAGCTGGTCCTGGATCGCCTGGATCTCGTCCAGCTCGGCCGAGAACAACGACCTCTGGGAGTCGAGCACTTCCAGGTAGGCCGCCACGCCACCGCGGTAGCGCAGGTCGGACAGCTCGAGCCGCTTGCGCTCAGCCGCGACGCGGTGCCCCTGCGCCGTGCGCTGCTCGCCGAACTTGCGGTACCCGACGAGGGAGTCCTCGACCTCGCGGAACGCTTGCAGAATCGAGAGCTCATAGGAATAGAGCGCCTGGCGCTGCTGGGACTCGACGATCTCGACGCGCCGCCTGTTCCGACCGCCGTGGAAGATCGGCTGGAGCAGCCCGGCGGCGATCGACCACGTACGCGCGGGCGCTGTGAACAGGTCGCCCAGATCGCTGCTCTCCGTGCCCAGGGAGCCCGTCAAAGCGATTCGCGGGTAGAGCAGGGCCTTGGCCTCGCCGATCCGCGCGTTGGCCGCGATCAGTTGCTGCTCGGCCTGCTGCAGGTCGGGCCGCCGCTCGAGCAGCTCGGACGGGAGTCCCGGTGGCACCTCCGGCGGGACCGGCTCGTCCTGGATCGAGGTGCCGCGCGGGACCTGTCGGGGGTTGCGGCCGAGCAGCACGGAGATCTCGTTCTCGACCTCGGCCACGAGGCGCTCGAAGTCGTAGGTCAGAGCCTCGGTCCGGTAGTACTCGGCCTCGGCTTGACGGTAATCGAGCTCCGAGGTCAACCCGCCTTCGTAGCGCACGCGCGCCAGCTCCATGTACTCGCGTCGCGACTCGAGCGTCCGCCGGCTGACCTCGAGCTGTCGGTCGAACGATCGCAGGTCGACGTAGGCGCTGGCCACGTCCGCGACGAGCGTGATCGTGACCGAGCGTCGCGCTGCCTCGGTCGCGAGCATCAGAGCGCGCTGCGCCTCGTTGGCTCGGCGGAACCGTCCGAAGAAGTCGATCTCCCAGTTGACTTCGACGCCGACGAAATAGTCCGTGGCCTCGGGATCGGTGCCCGTGGGGACGGGAACCGGCCCGACCTCGCTCGATCGACTGCGCCCCGCCGACGCCGCGGCATCGACCTGGGGGTAGAGATCGGCCTTGACGAACCCGTAGCGCGCTCGGGCTTCCTCGATCCGCTCGACCGCGATCTTGAGGTCCTTGTTCTCGACGAGCGCGATACGGATCAGCTCCGAGAGCGTCTCATCCCGGAACAGCTCCCACCACGGGGTGTTGGCCAGGCTCGCCGCCTCTTGGGTCGGCACGTCGCGCCAGTCGGTCGGGATATCGACCGGTGGCCGCTTGTAGTCGGGTCCGAGCGTGCACCCCGCCATGAGGAGCGCACCCAGGACGACGGACGCAAGGCGGCGCGACATCCTAGTGGGCCCCTCCGGCGGAAGGTGCCGGAGCGGCCGGCGCAGCCGCTGCGGCCTGGCTCCGGCGCCGGCCCAGGCTCTCGATGAACACGAAGTTGCCCGGGATCAGGAACACGCCGAGCGCCGTGGCCACGAGCATGCCGAAGAACACGGCGGTGCCCATCACGTTCTGGGCACCCGCGCCGGCGCCTGAGGCCTTCATCAGCGGAACGACACCGAGGATGAACGCGAACGCGGTCATCAGGATCGGCCGGAAGCGCAGCTTCGCCGATTCGAGCGCGGCTTCGTGGAGCCCCATGCCCTCGTCGCGCTTGGCCTTGGCGAACTCGACGATCAGGATCGCGTTCTTCGCCGCGAGGCCGATGAGCATGATGTTGCCGATCTGCACGTAGACGTTGTTGTCGTAGCCCAGGAGCCACACGCCGAAGAACGCCCCGAGCACGACGAGCGGCGAGCCGAGGAGCACGGCCCAGGGCAGGCGCCAGCTCTCGTACATCGCCGCGAGCAGCAGGAACACGAACACGATCGCGGCCACGAGGGTCGGCCCGGCGGCGGGCGCGGTCTTCTCCTGGTAGGACAGCGAGGAGTAGGCGAAGCCCATCTCGGGCGGCATCGTCTCGCGGAACACGGACTCGAGCGCCTCGAGCGCTTGCCCCGAGGCGAAGCCTCGGCCGGGCACGCCCTGCAGCTCGACCGAGCGCAGCAGGTTGAACCGGTTCGTCAGCTCGGTCCCGGCCTGGGACGTGAGCTTGATCAGGGTCGAGAGCGGGATCATGTCGCCCGTGGTTTGGCTCCGAACCCAGATCTCGCCGATGTCCTCGGGCTTGCGCCGGTAGTCGGCCTCGGCCTGGACGTAGACGCGGAACAGCCGCCCGAAGCGATTGAAGTCGTTGACGTAGCTGCCGCCCAGGCTCGCGGACAGCGCCTGGAACGCTTGGTCGATCGGAACGCCGAGCTTGCGCGCCTTCTCGCGGTCGAGATCCACCTTGACCTGGGGATAGCGCGGGTCGAACGAGGTGAAGATGTTGCCGATCTCGGGACGCTTGCGGGCAGCATCCGCGAACTGCACGCTCAACTCACCCAGCCGGTCCACGCTCAGCGATCCGCTGCGATCCTGCAGGAGGAAGTTGAAGCCCGCCGACGCGCCGAAGCCCGAGATCGTCGGGATGTTGAACGGGAAGATGATCGCCTCGGGAATCCGCGCGAACTGCGCCTGAAGCCGCTTCATCACTGCGAACGCGTGCTGCTCGCCTTCGCGGTCCTCCCACGGTTCGAGCCGCAGGAATACGGTGCCGAAGTTGGGCTGGTAGGTGCTCGTCACGACGCCGAATCCGCCGATCGTCTGGTAGGACTCGACGCTGGCCTCTTGAGCCACGATCTGCTCGACCTGGGCCAACACCGCGCTCGTGCGCTCGAGCGACGAGGCGGGTGGGAGCGTCACGTTGACGCCCAGGATGCCCTGGTCCTCTTCGGGGATGAACCCTGCGGGCAGCTGGCCGCCGAAGAAGCCCGCGCCGAGCGCGACCACGCCCACGATCCCGATCGTCAGGATCGAGCGTCGCACGAGCAGCCGGGCACCGCCCAGGTAACCGTTCGTCACGCGCTCGAACACGCGGTTGAACGCGCCGAAGAACCAGCCCAGTGGGCCCCGTGCCGGCTTGGGCGGCCGCAGCAGCATCGCCGCGAGTGCCGGCGAGAGCGAGAGCGCGCTGAACGCCGAGAGCAGCACCGAGATCGCGATCGTCAGGGCGAACTGCTGATACATCCGCCCGGTCAGCCCGGGGATGAAGGCCACCGGGACGAACACTGCGGACAGGATCAGCGCGATCCCCACGACCGGCGCCGAGACCTCCTTCATCGCCTGGATCGTCGCGTCGCGCGGGCTCTTCCCGTGCTC
>Ga0180063_1000132_pt1 | contig 17749 bp, 24 predicted proteins | sample EasRivT47_16_10D_FD_121776 | JGI IMG/M metagenome (GOLD analysis project Ga0180063, IMG submission 121776) | Soil microbial communities from meander-bound floodplain in the East River, Colorado, USA - East River metaG ERMLIBT47_16_10D | ecosystem: Environmental > Terrestrial > Soil > Floodplain ...
CCTAGGCGGCGGACCGGTCAGCCGCCGGCGGCCAGCTTCTTCTCCGCGGTCAGCCGCAGGTATTTCTCGAACAGCTGATCTTTCGTCTCGGCGAAGTCCGGATCGAGCGGGATGCAGTCGACCGGGCAGACCTTCCGGCACTGCGGCTCGTCGAAGTGCCCCACGCACTCGGTGCACCGGTGGGCGTCGATTACGTAGATCTCCACGCCCTGCGCGATCGCCCCGTTCGGGCACTCCGGCTCGCACACGTCGCAGTTGATGCACTCGTCGGTGATGCGCAGCGCCATCGCGCTCGCCTCCCGCTACCCGCCGAGCTGCGTCACCTTGGCGCGCAGTCGCTCGTTGACAATGGGGTGGACGAACTTCGAGGCGTCGCCGCCGAGCAGCGCGATCTCCCGCACGATCGTCGCGGAAATGAACTGGTAGTTCTCGTCGGGCGTCAGGAAGACTGTTTCGATGTCGGGAATGAGGCTGCGGTTCATCCCCGCCATCTGGAACTCGTACTCGAAATCCGACACGGCGCGCAGGCCGCGCACGATCACCCGCGCCTTCTGGCTGAGCACGAAGTCGCGCAGCAGGCCGCCGAAGCTGAGCACGGTCACGTTTGGATAGGCCGAGAGCACTTCGCGCGCCATCTGCACCCGCTCGTCGGCCGCGAAGAACGGACGCTTGAGTCGGCTATCGGCAATCCCGACGACCAGGTTGCCGAACAGCGCCGCCGCACGCCGCACGAGGTCCTCGTGTCCGCGCGTGAGCGGATCAAACGTCCCCGGGTAGACAGCCTTGATCACCATGGTCTCCCATCTCCAGAAGGTGATAGTGCACGGCACCGGCGCGACCGTGCTTGCGCACGCGCCAGGGTCGATCCACCCCGACCGCCGCATCGCTCTCGACGTAGACGGCCGCGCCTCGCGCGAGAACGCCAGGCAACCGCGGCAGGACCTCGGCGACGAGACCGCTTCCGTAGGGCGGATCGACGAACACGATGTCGAACTGGCCCCCGCCCGGCGCGGCGAGGAAGTGTAGCGCATCGCCGACGACGAGCCGGAATCCGTGCGCGTCGAGGCGCGCCGCGCTCTCGCGCAGCGCCGCCGCGACGGAGCGCGAGCGCTCCACCATGACGACTTCAGACGCGCCGCGCGAGAGCGCCTCGAACCCGAGGGCGCCGGAACCGGCGAAGAGGTCGAGGCACCGCTTCCCGGTGAGGTCCTGCCCGAGCCAGTTGAACAACGTCTCGCGCACGCGATCCGGCGTGGGCCGCAGGCCGGGTTCCGCGGGGAAGGTGACGATCCGGCTGCGCCACACACCGGCGATGATGCGCACACGGCTGGGGCGCGCGGGCGGCGTGCGAGGCGTGCGGGTGCGGGGGCTCACGTGGGGCGCTCTGCTAGAATCCGCCGCAGATCTTAGCCCTGTCTTTGCGGCCCACCGCACCGGCGCCCTGTGTTCTCCTTCCGCAAGAAACCCGACGACGCTGCCCAGGAGGCCTCGTGGTTCGCCCGCCTCCGCCAGGGCCTGAGGAAGACCGGATCGCAGCTCGCCGGCGTCTTCGGCGGAACCCGCGTCGACGAGGCGCTCTTCGAGGAACTCGAAACGGTCCTCATCTCTGCCGACGCCGGGCTCGAAGCGACGCAGCACCTCCTCGAACGGCTGCGCGCGCGCGCGCGGCGCGATCGCCTGGAAGAGCCGCAGGCGCTCAAAGCCGCGCTCGTCGACGAGATTACGGCCCTGATCGCGCCGCTTGAGCGTGCATTCGACGCGACCGCGCACAAACCATTCGTGATCATGATCGCGGGCGTGAATGGTGCCGGCAAGACCACGTCCATCGGCAAGCTGGCGAAGTGGCTCCAGGGCAACGGCCTCTCGGTGCTGCTCGCCGCGGGCGACACCTTCCGCGCTGCGGCGCGCGAGCAGCTCCTTGCCTGGGGAGAGCGCAATCGCGTCGACGTCGTCGCGCAGGCGGGCGGCGATCCCGCTGCGGTGATCTTCGACGCAATCGCCGCCGCCCGGGCGCGTGGGGTCGACGTGGTCATCGCCGACACCGCGGGCCGGCTGCCCACCCAGCTTCACCTCATGGAAGAGCTGAAGAAGATTCGGCGCGTCATCACCAAGGCCGACCCGACCGCGCCTCATGCGGTGCTGCTCGTGCTCGACGCAAACACCGGGCAGAACGCGCTCGCGCAGGTGAAGGCGTTTGACGAGGCGCTCGCGCTCACCGGCCTCGTCCTCACCAAGCTCGACGGCACAGCGAAAGGCGGTGTCGTCGCGGCGATCGCGAAGACACGCCCCGTCCCCCTGGCGTTCATCGGCGTTGGAGAGGGGATCGACGACCTGCAGCCGTTCGTTGCGCGCGACTTCGCCGCTGCGCTGCTCGACTGAGGACCCGGCGCTGGCGAGCCCCGCAATCGCGTTCAGCCACGTCTCGAAGCGCTACCCGGAGGGTTTCGAGGCGCTGCGCGACGCGAGCTTCGTGGTCGATGCGGGCGACTTTGCCTGCGTGACCGGGCATTCGGGCGCGGGCAAGACGACCGCGCTCAAGCTCGTTCCCGTGGTCGAGCGTCCCACCGCCGGATCGGTGGTGGTGAACGGTCAGAACGTCGGCGCGCTCCGGCGCGGGGCGATCCCGTTCCTGCGCCGCAATCTGGGCCTCGTTTTCCAGGACCAGAAGCTCCTGCACGACCGCAGCGTCATCGAGAACGTGATGCTGCCGCTCGTCGTGTGCGGGAGCGCCCCTGCCGACGCGGCCCGGCGGGCGCGTGCCGCGCTGGACAAGGTCGGCCTCGCAGGTCGCGAGAAATCGCTGCCGATCGCCCTCTCCGGCGGCGAACAGCAGCGTCTGTGCATTGCCCGCGCCGTCGCAAACCGGCCGTCGATCGTGCTCGCCGACGAGCCCACGTCGAACCTCGACCCCGACGCGGCCGCCGAAGTGATGGCGATCTTCAAGGCGTTCCACCAGGTTGGCGTCACCGTCGTCGTCGCGACCCACGACGCCGCGCTCGTCGAACGCTTCGCCACCCGCGTGATCCACCTCAGTCACGGCCGCGTGACCGACGCGCCTCAGGAAGCGGCCGGCGCGTGAGAGCGTGGTTGCGACATCATGCGCACAGCCTCGGTGCGACCGTACGGCGGCTCGCGCGCACGCCGTTCGCGTTTGCGCTGAACGCGCTAGTGATCGGCGTGACCCTGGCCCTGCCGCTCGGCGCATGGGTGCTCGTCGTGAATATGGAGCGACTCGCAGGCCACCTGGGTGCCGACCCGCAACTCTCGGTGTTCCTGGCGACCGACGCGGCCCGCGCCGACGGCGCGCGTGTGGAAGCGGCGCTGAAGAGCGCACAAGGTGTCCGGTCGTACCGGTTCGTGCCCAAGGACGAGGCGCTCGCTGAGATGAAGCGCGCCCAGGGGCTCGCCGAGCTCGCCGGGTCGCTTGGCTCGAACCCGCTGCCCGACGCGTTCATCGTCGCGCTGGTTCCCGGTGACGCACCGGCCGCCGAGCGCCTGGCGGCAGAACTCCGCGCCCTACCGAAAGTAGCTCATGTCCAGCTCGACGCGGCGTGGATAAAGCGGCTTGAGGCGATGCTGCGTCTTGGCGGCGTGGCAGCGGGCCTGTTGGCCGGGCTGCTCGCACTGGGCCTGGTCGCAGTGACCTTCAACACCGTTCGCCTGCAGATCCTGACGCAGCGCGACGAGATCGAGGTGAGCAAGCTGATCGGCGCGACGGATGCCTACGTCCGCCGACCATTCTTCTACCAGGGCACGCTCATCGGCTTGGTCGGCGGTCTCGCCGCGCTGGCACTGGTGGCGGGGAGCGTGGGCGTCCTGAATGGCGAGGTTGGCCGGCTGGCCGCGACCTATGGGTCGGACTTCCGCTTGCAACTCCCCGGGCTCGGCGATCTGGCCGCGGTGCTGACTTTCTCCAGCGTGTTGGGGTGGTGCGGCGCCTGGTTGTCAGTGAGTAGACACTTATCTGTAATCGAGCCAGATTAGCGGTTCCTCAGACCTACCCTGAGGGTGCTGGCTAAAGTCCGAGTGAACTTCTCGGGCAATTAGCACTCCAATTACGCGAGTGCTAAAATCAACGCAGGAGGTTGATGAAATATGAGCAGCGTCTTGGCGTACCCGGTTCCGTCGGCAACGGGCAGTCTGGATCACTACATCCAGGCGGTGAATCGTTTTCCGCTTCTTACGGCCGACCAGGAATCGCATCTCGCACGGAAGTTCCGGGCCGACAACGATCTCGACGCGGCCGGTCAGCTCGTGCTCTCGCATCTGCGTGTGGTGGTGGCCATCGCGCGCGGTTACCTCGGCTACGGTCTCCCGCACGCCGACTTGATCCAGGAAGGGAACATCGGCCTGATGAAGGCGGTCAAGCGCTTCGACCCGGAGCGCGGCGTGCGCCTGGTCTCGTTCGCGATCCACTGGATCAAGGCCGAGATGCACGAGTTCATCCTGCGCAACTGGCGGCTCGTCCGCATCGCCACGACAAAGGCGCAGCGCAAGCTCTTCTTCAATCTTCGCAGCATGAAGCCCGGCCTGGAGCCCCTCACGCCCGACGAAATCCGCAACATCGCGGGTGTCCTGCGGGTTAAACCCGAAGAGGTGGCCGAGATGGAGATGCGCCTGTCCGGACAGGAAGTCGCGCTCGAGCCGGCCGGCGACGACGACGAGTCCTACGCGCCGATCGCCTACCTCGCCGACCCGCAAGACGAACCGTCCAAGGTGCTCGAGGACGAGGAGGGCTCGCGGATGCGCGCGGAGGGCCTCGCGACCGCGCTCGCCAGCCTGGATCCGCGCAGCCGTCGCATCATCGAGGCACGCTGGCTGCGCGAGAAGGACTCCGCGACGCTGCACGAGCTCGCGGCCGAGTTCAACGTCTCGGCAGAGCGCATCCGCCAGGTCGAGGCCAAGGCGATGCAGCGAATGCGGCATCTCATCGACGCTCGTTGACGGTCTGAACCCGATCGACCCGCGACGCCCGGTGCCCACCGGGCGTCTTCACGTCTGCGGCGCGCGCGTCGACCTAGCGGTCCCCGTGACGGGGCTGGCGGAAGCCCTTCGCGTGGTCCGTGCTGACGGCTCAACACTCGGGCAGGTGACGACTATTGAGCGCGCCCGTCAGCGCGCCGCAAGAAGCTGCTGAATGTCCTGCGCGAGCGCGTCGGCGCCCATGCCGTGCTTTGCGAACAGGCGCAGCCGCCCCTGGGGATCGTAGATGAAGGTGGCCGCCGTGTGGTCCATCGAGTAGTTGTCGGGACTCGAGCCGGGCGCCTTCTGGTAGAACACCTTGAACTCCTTCGCCGTCTTCGCCGTCGCCTCCGCGTTCCCGTAAAGCCCAAGGAAGGTCGGGTCGAACGCCGGGACGTACTTCGCGAGCAGCTCGGGCGTGTCGCGCTCCGGGTCGATCGTCACGAACAGCACCTGGAGCTTGTCGCCGTCGGCGCCGAGGCGGTCCTTCACGAGCTTCATCTCGGAAAGCGTCGTCGGGCAGACGTCCGGGCAGCGGGTGAAGCCGAAGAAAACCGCGACCACCTTGCCTTTGAAGTCGGCGAGCGTGCGCGGCTTGCCGGTGTGGTCGGTGAGCGCGAGTTCGCGTCCGAACTCGGCGCCGGTGACGTCGATGCTCTTGAACGACGGCTTCTCGGGCGCGCAGGCTGCGAACAGCAGCGCCGCCAGGACCGCCGCGAACCTACCGCGGCAGGTAGTGGTCTGCGAGAAGCGCGGCAAACAGTGCGGCAAGGTAGACAATCGAGTAGCGGAAGGTGCGCCGGGCGAGGGCGTCGCTGTAGTCGACATAGATGCGCACCGCGTAAGCGATGAAGATGCCACCGAGCACGACCGCCGCCGCAAGGTAGAGCCATCCGCTCATTCCGCTCACGAACGGCAGCAGGCTGCACGCCGCAAGTATGAGCGTGTAGAGGAGCACGTGCAGCTGCGTGTACTTGCGTCCGTGCGTCACCGGCAGCATCGGCAGTCCGGCGCGCGCGTATTCTTCGGCGCGATACAGCGCCAGCGACCAGAAGTGCGGCGGCGTCCACGCGAAGATGATCAGGAACAGCAGCAGGGCCTCCGGCGCGATCTGCCCGGTCACCGCCGTCCAACCGAGCACCGGCGGCATCGCACCCGAGGCGCCGCCGATCACGATGTTCTGCGGCGTGAGAGGCTTCAGCACGACGGTGTAGATGATGGCGTAGCCCACGAACGTGCCGAGAGTGAGCCACATCGTGAGCGGATTGACCACGGCGTAGAGCAGCCACAGACCGATGCCGCCGACCACGCCCGCGAACACCAGGGTCTCGGCCGAGGTCAGCTCGCCGCGCGGCAGCGGCCGCGCGCGCGTCCGGGCCATCAGCGCGTCGAGCCGCTGCTCGACCAGGCAGTTCACCGCCGCGGCCGCGCCCGCGACGAGCGCAATCCCGACGGTGGCGGCGAGGAGAATGTTGAGCGGGATCCAGCTTCCCGCCGGCACCGCGAGCAGCATGCCGATGACCGCACAGAACACGATCAGTGAAACGACGCGCGGCTTGGTCAGCTCATAGAACTGACGGAACCGGATGACGCCAAACGGACGTGCGAGCTGCATCGGGAACGGAGGTACCGCGAAGGTGCGCGGATTCTAGCACGCGTCGCATCGCTGCCGGCGACGCTAGCCGATGCGCGACACCCTCAGGAGTCGGCTGATGTCGCGCAGGATCCGGCTTGGATCGGCGTCGCGCGGAAAGCGGAGCATGAGGTTGCCCAGGGGGTCGACGAGATAAATGTGTCCGGAACGGTCGCCGGCAAGCGCGGGCTCGCGCAGGACCTCGCTGCCCGCCACGCGGACGAAATACATCCCTTCCAAGGCGCGGGCCAGCGCCGGATCGAGCGGCGCGTCGTCGGTGATGAGCCAGACGCGCTCGATACGGTCCATGTTCTTGCCCTGCGCGCGCTGTACCTGGCGCATGTGATAGAGCGCGTGCTGGCACGACTCGTCGCACGCTCCGGGGGCCGTCAACATCAGCACCCATTTCCCGCGCAGGGCGCCCAGACGGAACGGCTGACCGTCGGCGAGCGTGAGCGTGGCGTCAGGCAGCGGCCGCGCGGGCTCGATCAGCTCGCCGTAGTTCATGCGTGCTTCGGGCGCCCAGAAGTAGAAGGTCAGGTAGGCCAGTATGAACGGCGCGAACGCAGCCACTGCGATCCAGACGAGCGGCCCGCGGCTCGCGCGTGGCTTCGACTCAGTTGGCGGCAGCGACACGCCTGAAGCCCAGAACGAGGTAGACGATCGCGGTCAGGAGCGCGAGCGCGTACCACTGCAGCGCGTACGCCCGATGGGTATTCACCCCTGCATCCGGCCGCTCCCATGCGCGCACGAGTCCATCCTTCGCATCGCTCGTGAGTTGCACGACCAGCGGCTGCAGTCGGAGCCCCGTGTCGGTGCCGATGCGCTCTATGGCGAGATGCTGGCGCACCGGCCCGGGCGTCGCGTCCGGTGCCAGCTCGTAGGCCCGCCCGCCCGGCACCACCGCGAGCCCCTCTATGGTCTGCGGCCCCGGCGCGGCGGGGACCTCAGGCAGCCGGTCGCGACGCGGCCCGGCGGCCACCCAGCCGCGGTTGACGAGCACGTGGAGATCGGCCCCGTCGATCTTGAAGGGCGTGACGACATGGTAGCCCGCGACGCCTTTGTAGACACGATTGTCGATGAACACCGAGTGTCTGGAAACATATTCGCCGCGCACCGTCACGCGTCGCCCGACGTATTCGCTCGCTGTGACGGGCATAGCCGGAAGTAGCACCGGCGCGGCGACGGCAAGCGCGTCGATGCGTCGCTGCGCCGCGACCTTCTCTTCGGCACGGCGCGACTGCCAGTTGCCGAGCGCCACGAAGAGCGCACACCCCGCGGCGGCCGCGACCAGCCAGCCCGGCCGCACGCGGAACCGCGCGCCGAACAGCGTCACTCGCATCTCTCCCAAGCCTGCATGCTGCGGTTCCGCTAGACTGCCTCGGCTCTTCAGGTTACCCACCACCGTGCGCTACGTCGTCCTCGCCTTTGTCGTCCTGATTCTCGCCAGCCTGTTCTCCGGGCTGTTCTTCCTGGTCCGGGACCAGGGCCGCTCGAAGCGCACGGTGAAGGCGCTCACCGTGCGAGTCGCCCTGTCGCTCGCGCTGTTTCTGCTGCTGCTCGCCGGCTACTACTTCGGACTGATCAAGCCGCACGGCGTCGGCCAGTAGCCTGATCGCGCAATTGCGCGCACCGCTTGGATCGTCCTGCCAGGCGCCCGCCGGAAAAAAAGACGCCGCACATCGTGCGGCGCTCCAACGGAGATCCCCTCGCGGAGACTCCTCCCTCCTCCTCGTTATCCGTGTGTGCGTCCGCCTCCGGCGCGCGCGCTCGGCCTTGCAGATCAGAGCCAGTAGACCAGCACGAACAGCAGCAGCCAGACGACGTCGACGAAGTGCCAGTACCACGACACCGCCTCGAACGCGAAGTGGTGATCCGGCCTGAAGTGGCCCGCGATGCAGCGGAACAGGATCACGGTCAGCATGATCACGCCGAGCGTCACGTGAAAGCCGTGAAAGCCGGTCAGCATGAAGAAGGTCGACCCGTAGATCCCGGTCGAGAGCTTCAGGTTCAGCTCGGTGTAGGCGTGGATGTACTCGTAGGCCTGGAAGCCGAGGAAGATCGCACCGAGCGCGATCGTGGCGATCATCCCGAGGATGAGCTGGCCGCGGTTGTTTTCCTTAAGCGCCCAGTGCGCCCACGTGACCGTGACGCCGGAGGACAGGAGCAGCGCGGTATTCAGGGCCGGAATGCCCCACGCACCCATGGTCGAGAAGTGCTCCGTGATGCCGGGGCCCGCGGTCGGCCACACCGCCTGGAAGTCCGGCCACAGCAGCTTTTGGTCGATCTCGCCGAGCCACGGCACGGACAGCACCCGGGCGTAGAACAGCGCCCCGAAGAAGGCCGCGAAGAACATCACCTCGGAGAAGATGAACCAGCTCATTCCCCAGCGGAACGAGAGGTCGACGCGCTTCGAGTACAGCCCGCCCTCGGATTCGCCGATGACCTGGCCGAACCAGCCGAACAGCATGTACGCGAGCACCAGTGCGCCGGCGAGCACCACCCAGGGCCCCGCCGAGGCGCCGTTGATCCAAAGCACCGTGCCGGTTGCCATCAGGAACAGCGCACACGAGCCGATGACCGGCCAGCGCGTGGGCTCCGGCAGGTAGTACCAAGGTTGCGTATGGGCCTGGGCCATCATTTCTCCCCTTCTTCTCCCTCAAACGGCCCGGCTGACGATGAACTTCACCAGCAGAACCAGACACACCACGAAAATCGCGGCGCCGATGACGCCCGCGATGATCAGCTGAACCGGCGTCACATGCGCCATCGCCGCCTCGTGATCGGCGCGCCGCCGCACGCCGAAGAACGACGAAATCACCATCTTCGCCACCGCCAGCGGGGCGGCCTTCTTCCGCTCGCCCTCTGAGCTCATCAGCCCGGATTTCCCTCCCGGCCCGCCACCTCGAAGAACGTGTACGACAAGGTCACCGTTCCGACGTCGGCCGGCAGCGCCGGGTCAAGCACGAACACGACCGGCAGGCGGCGCACCTCGCCCGGCGCGAGCGTCTGGCTCTGGAAGCAGAAGCACTCGAGCTTCTTCAGGTACTGGGCCGCGCGCTGCGGCCCATAGCTCGGGATCGCCTGGCCGGTCACCGGCCGGTCGAGCGTGTTGCGGATCTCGTACACCACCTGCGTGACCTCGCCGGGATGCACTTCGCGATGCGCTTCGAGCGGCTTGAACGTCCATGCGAGGCGCTGTGCGTTCGCGTCGAACTCGATCGTAACGATGCGGGTACGGTCGACCTGGGTATTGGCCACGGAGACCTCGTCCGGCTGGAGCAGATTCCGGATCCCGGTCACCTGGCAGATCTTTTCGTAAAACGGCACCAGCGCGAAACCGAAGCCGAACATGAGCACCGCAACGACCGCGAGCTTGCGGAGCAGAACGCGGTTGGCGGTGGCGACGTCGGCTTCGAGCGCGCTCATCGGAGCAACGAGTACTTGAGCACGATGGCGAGGAAAAACGCGGCCGCGATCGACCAGAGCACGATCGCCGTCCTGAGGTTACGGCTTTTCGTCTCGCGATCGAGCACGGCCATCGCTCTCAACGCACCGTCGGGGGCGTTTCGAAGCTGTGATAGGGCGGCGGCGAGGGCAAGTGCGTCCACTCCAGGGTGTCGGCCCCCTCCCAGGCACGCGCCGGCGCCTTCTCGCCGCTGCGGATCGTCTTGATCACGTTGTAGAGCAGCAGCAGCTGCGACAGGCCGAAGCCGAACGCGCCGATGCTCGAGATCATGTTGAACTCGGTGAACACCGGCGAGTAGTCCGGGATACGCCGCGGCATGCCGGCGATGCCCAGGAAGTGCTGCACGAAGAAGGTCACGTTGAAGAAGATCATCGAGAGCCAGAAGTGGATCTTGCCGAGCCTCTCGTCGTACATCTTGCCGGTCCACTTCGGCAGCCAGAAGTAGACACCGGCGAAGGCCGAGAAGAGCGCCCCCGCCACCATGACGTAGTGGAAATGCGCCACCACGTAGTAGGTGTCGTGCATCTGCACGTCGACCGCGGTCAGCGCGAGCACCAGCCCCGAGAACCCGCCCATCGTGAACAGGAACAGGAATCCGATCGCGAACAGCATCGGCGTCTCGAAGGTGAGCGAGCCCTTCCACATCGTGGCGAGCCAGTTGAACACCTTCACGCCGGTGGGAACCGCGATCAGCATCGTCGCGTACATGAAGTACAGCTGCGCCACGAGCGGCATCCCGACGGTGTACATGTGGTGCGCCCACACGATGAACGACAGGATGGCGATGGAGGCGGTCGCGTAGACCATCGACGCGTAGCCGAACAAGGGCTTCCGCGAGAACGCGGGAATGACCTGCGAGACGACGCCGAAGGCCGGGATCGCGATGATGTAGACCTCGGGGTGGCCGAAGAACCAGAAGATGTGCTGGTACAGCACCGGGTCGCCGCCGCCTGCGGCATTGAAGAAGGTCGTGCCGAAATGGCGGTCGGTGAGGGTCATCGTCACCGCACCCGCGAACACCGGCATGACCGCGACCAGCAGGTACGCGGTGATCAGCCAGGTCCAGCAGAACATCGGCATCTTCATCATCGTCATCCCCGGCGCGCGCATGTTGAGCAGCGTCGTGATGATGTTGATCGAGCCGAGGATCGAGCTCATGCCGAGGATGTGGACCGCGAAGATCGTAAGGTCCATTCCCGGTCCCATCTGCACGGTGAGCGGGGCATAGAGCGTCCAGCCCGCACCCGCCGCGCCGCCGGGGACGAAGAGCGAGATCACGAGCAGCGAGGCGGCCGGGGGAAGCAGCCAGAAGCTCCAGTTGTTCAGGCGCGGGAACGCCATGTCGGGCGCGCCGATCATCATCGGGATCTGCCAGTTCGCGAACCCGACGAAGGCCGGCATGATCGCGCCGAACACCATGATGAGCCCGTGGAGGGTGGTCATCTGGTTGAAGAAGTCCGGATTGACGATCTGCAGGCCGGGCTGGAACAGCTCCGTGCGGATGACGAGTGCCATCACCCCGCCGACCATGAACATCGAGAAGCTGAACCACAGGTACATCGTGCCGATGTCTTTGTGGTTGGTGGTCGTGATCCACCGCATGATGCCGGCGGGATGATGACCGTGGTCATCGTGGTGGGCGTGGGTGTCGGCGACTGCACTCATCGCGAGCGGCTCCTAGGCGGGATCTTGCGTTACCGTTACTTGCGCACCGCCAGCACGTCGGCGGGCTGCGCGATATTGGCGGTGGCCTTGTTGCTCCAGGCGTTGGAGATGTAGGTGACCACCGCGGCGATGTCGGTGGCCGAGAGCTGCTTGCCGAACGCCTGCATCGCGGTGCCGGCCTTCCCGCTCACGATGATCGCCAGCTTGTCGGCGAGCGGGCCATTGGCGACCTTCGATCCGTCGAGCGCCGGAAACGCGCCGGGGACGCCCTTCCCGTTCGCCTGATGGCAGGCCACGCAGTTGGCGGCGTAGACCTTCTCGCCGCGCGCCCGCAGCTCGGCGAGCTCCCATTTCTTGTTCGGGTCCTCCGCGGCCGCGGCGATCTTTTTCTTCTGCTCGCCCACCCACGCGGTGTACTTCTCCTGCGACACGACTTCCACGACGACCGGCATGAAGCCGTGATCCTTGCCGCACAGCTCCGCGCACTGGCCGCGGAAGATGCCTTCCTTGTTGGCGCGGAAGGCAGTGTCGCGGATGAACCCCGGGATCGCGTCCTGCTTCACCGCGAGCGCGGGCACGTACCATGCGTGGATCACGTCGGCGGCCGTGACGAGCACGCGGATCTTCTTGCCGACCGGAACCACCACATGATTGTCAGTCTCGAGCAGGTAGTGCTCGCCTCTCGGCGCCTTGCCGTAGATCTGATCCTGCGGGGTCGTCAGGTTGGCGACGAAGTTGATGCCCTCGCCCTCGCCCTTGATGTAGTCGTAGCCCCACTTCCACTGGATGCCGGTCGCCTTGATCGTGATGTCGGGCTGCGAGGTGTCGCGCACCGCGAGCAGGTGGGTGGTTGCCGGCCAGGCCATCACGATCAGGATCAGCGTGGGCACGACGGTCCAGAGCACCTCGACGGTCGTGTTCTCGTGGAACTGCGAGGCCTTGTGACCCACCGACTTCCGGTGGGCGTAGATCGAGTAGAACATGACTCCGAACACGGCCACGAAGATGACCAGAATGATGGCCATCATCAGCAGGTGCAGGTCGGACACGTCCTGGGCGACTTTCGTCCCGGGCGTCTGGAAGTTCCACTGAAACTCTGCCGCCGCCGCGCCTGCATACAGCGCGCCGATCAGACCCGCGCAGGAAAGGGCTCTGCTGGTTCTTTTCATGCGTTCCCCGTTTGATCCATTCAGCTCGAAATCCCGTCCCGGTACCGCTTCAGCCTGCCCGCGAGCTCCGCCGCAAGGAGACTCCGCCCGGACGCATCGAGGTGGCGCCCGATCTCGAGTTCCCGGCCGTGCGATCGCACGCCAATGCGCACCTCTTCCCCCGCCCGCTGCGCTTGCAGCCTCACCCAACCCGGGTGGAAGCTGTGCACGCTCATCCGGCCCGCGTCGCGCACCTCGACCCGCATCTCGCCATCGCGCACCTCGATGCGCTCGTAGTCGGCCGCACGCCGGGCTTGCGCGAAAAACGCGGTCGCCAGCGCAGCGACCTCCAACCCGATGAACGGCAGCACCGGCCATGCGCCGACCCACGCGAACCCGATCCCGATCGCGAAGGAGAGGCAGGCCGTGAAGACGAGCAGCCAGACCAGCGCTTGCGGCGGCATCGAGCAGTTGCGCCTGGTCGTCAGGCTGAAGCCGGCGCTCGAATCGAGCGTCCGCACCTCGATGCGCGCCTCGTCCATGCTCGTGCGATCTCGCGTCTGGCGCGACCGAAAGTCGGTCCGCGTCAGGGCGCGCTAAGGTACCACACGCCCCTCGGCGCCAGCAAGCCGCGACCGGTCCTTTCTTGATCCGAACCGCTTGACAATCAAGCGGGTTTTCGCGGCGCGCGGTTGCGATCGATTCTGATTATCGCGCGGCCGTCCGCGGCCACGCGCGGCGCGGCCTTCCACGCGTGGCCGTACACGATCTCGAAAGTCGCCGGGACGCGTCCGTCGCGGGCGAGCGCTGCGTACGCCGCGCGTGCCCGCGCCCAGCGGCGCGCGCCGGTGAGCGCGCGGCGCCGTTCCGCGTGCGCATTGCGCTGGCCGGTCGCGCGCAGATCCGCGACGAGGCCGTCCAGGCTCCCGTAGGTGAGCGTGATCGGCTCCATGTCCATGACGGGGTCGGCGAAACCCGCTGCGACGAGCGCATCGCCGATGTCGTGCATGTCGAGGAAGGGATGAACGTGCGGCAGCGTGTCGACGAACGTCGCGCGCAGCTCCTTGAGCGTGTCGGGTCCGTAGGTCGAGAACATCAGCAGGCCGCCCACCGACAGCACGCGGTGCCACTCGCGGATCGTCGCGCCGAGGTCCGCCGACCAGGCGAGCGCGAGGTTCGACCAGATCATCCCGCATGCTCCGGGCGTGAGCGGGAGCGTGGACATATCCGCGCAGACGATGTGCGCGCGCGAGCCGCGGAGCAGCGCGAGGGCGCGCGCAGCCAGCGGCCGCGCGTCGCGCGAGTGCTTGAGGAGCCCGAGCGCAGTATCGACGGCGACGATCTCGGCGCCGGGATAGCAATCGCGCAGGACGGCCCACCCAACCGCACCGCAGCCGGCGTTGAGGATGCGCGCGGGATCGTGCTTGACGTACCCGAGACGCTCGGCCATCCGGCGCTCGACCTCGCGCGCTAGCGCGTCGGCGCCCGGCGCGGGGGCCGCGCGCTCGAACCACCGCCGCGCGGCGCGGCGGTCGAGCCAGCCGTCCATCGGGGTGTTCCTCGCCTTACTCGGGCGCGATGCCGAGCTTCGCGAGCAGCGCGCTGTCCACGCGCGCGTCCGGGTTCCCGGTGGTGAGGAGCCGGTCGCCGTAGAAGATCGAGTTCGCGCCCGCCAGGAAGCACAGCGCCTGGACGGCCTCGGGCATCTCGCGCCTCCCCGCCGAAAGGCGCACGTGGCTCGCCGGCATGGTGAGGCGCGCGCACGCGATCGTGCGCACGAACTCGGTCCAGTCGAGGTCGGGCTCGGCGGCGAGGGGCGTCCCCGCAACCCGCACGAGTTCGTTGATCGGCACCGATTCGGGCGGCGGATCGAGGCTTGCGAGCACGGCGATCAGCCCGGCGCGCTCGGCGCGCGACTCGCCCATGCCCACGATCCCGCCGCAGCACACGCGCATGCCGGCGCGACGCACCTTGTCGATCGTGTCGAGCCGGTCCTCGTAGTGACGCGTGCTCACGATGCGCCCGTAAGCCTCGGGGGCGGTGTCCAGGTTGTGGTTGTAGTAGTCGAGCCCCGCATCCCTCAAGCTCTCCGCCTGCCCGTCGCGGAGCAGCCCCAGCGTGGCGCATGTCTCGAGGCCAAGCGCCTTTACGGCGCGCACCATCGCGAGCACGGGCTCGAGATCGCGCTGCTTCGGCCCCCGCCATGCCGCGCCCATGCAGAACCGCGTCGCGCCGGCGTCCCTGGCGCTGCGTGCAGCCGCGACCACCGCCGCCACGTCGGCGATCGGCTCGTCGGCCACGTTCGTCCGGTAGCGGGCGGACTGCGGGCAATACGCGCAGTCCTCGGGGCAGCCGCCGGTCTTGATCGACAGCAGCGTCGAGAGCTGGACCTTGCCCGGAGCGAAGTGCCGCCGATGGACGGTCTGCGCGCGGTACACGAGCTCGAGCAACGGTTCGTCGAACAATCGCTCGACGTCCGCCCGCGACCAGCGCGCCGCGGCCGGCCCGCCGGTGGCGGTGACGTTGACCGTCTGCTGCATCCTGTCTAGCCTCCTGTCGCGGCGCTCGCTTTTCACGGCATTGTTGGGCCGCAGCGAGTGTCCGCGCCGCCCGCGCCCCTGTCAAATCATGGCCCTCGAACCGCTCCGCTCCCGCATCGGCTTCCTGCGCCGCCTGCTGGCGCAGGACTGCATCCTCTGCGCCGCGCCGAGCGGCGACACGCCGTTCTGCGCGGGCTGCGCGCACGATCTGCCGGAGCTGGGGGACGCGTGCCCGCAGTGCGCCGGGCCGAGCCTCGGCGGCGCGGTCTGCGGCGCGTGCCTGGGCGATCCCCCGAGCTTCGACGCCACCGTTGCGGCGTGGCGCTACGGCTTCCCGGTCGATCGCCTGGTGCTGGCGCTGAAGTACGGCGGGCGCCTCGCGCTCGCCCGAGCGTTCGGCGCCGCGCTTGCCGCGCGCGTCGCGGACCGGCAGGTGGACCTGCTGGTGCCGATGCCCCTCGCACCGACGCGGCTACGCGAGCGCGGATTCAATCAGGCGATGGAGATCGCACGCGCGCTCGCGCGCGGCACGCGCTTCACCGTCGCGCCGCACCTGGTCGCGCGCGTGCGCGATACGCCGCCCCAGACCGACCTTCCGCACGATGCGCGCACCGCAAACGTGCGCGGCGCGTTCGCCTGCATGCGCGCGGTCGCCGGGCGGTCGCTCGCGATCGTCGACGACGTCATGACCACGGGTGCGAGCCTCGAGGAGCTCGCCGGAACGCTCAAGCGCGCCGGCGCGGCACGGGTGGAGAACTGGGTCGTCGCGCGGGCGTGGCGGCACTGAAACCCGATGTTCGAAGTCGTCCTCTACCAACCCGAGATCCCGCCGAACACCGGCAACGTCCTGCGGCTGTGCGCGAACGCCGGCTGCCGGCTCCACCTCGTGCGGCCGCTCGGCTTTCTCGTCACCGACCGGGCGCTGCGGCGCGCCGGGCTCGACTACGCCGAAATCCGGGCCGCGACGCTGCACGAGGACTGGGCCGCGGCGCGCGCGCACTTCGCCGGTCGTCGCCTGTTTGCGTTCTCCTCGCACGCGCAGCGCATCTATGCGGACACGCGCTTCCAGCACGATGACGTGCTCGTGTTCGGTCCGGAAACCCGTGGGCTGCCCGACGCGGTGCTCGGGGAGTTTCCCGCGGAGCACCGCCTGCTGATCCCGATGCGTCCCGGGATGCGGAGCGTCAACCTTTCGAATGCGGTCGCGCTGGTGGTGTACGAGGCGTGGCGCCAGGCGGGCTTCGCCGGAGCCCCGGGCGTATGATCCGCACGTCGCCCGTTCGGGGGCGACACCCCCTCAACAAGGAGGCAACCATGGCGAAAAAGAACCGCGCCGAAGGCGTCTATCGGGTGATCGACGTCATCGGTACCAGCAAGATGTCCTGGGAGGACGCCGCCAAGCAGGCGGTGGAGCTGGCGAGCAAGTCGCTGCGCGATCTGCGCATTGCCGAGGTCACGAAGATGGACATGAAGGTCGAGAACGGCAAGGTCGTGGCCTACCGCACGCGCGTGCAGCTGTCGTTCAAGTACGAAAGCTGATTCGGCAGCTACTCGGCCTTCGGGTCGCGCGCGAGCAGCTGCGCGACTGCCTCGGCCGGGGCACGACCCTCGAACAGCACCGCGCAGACCTCGCGGGTGATCGGCATGTCGATCGCGCGTGCGCGCGCGATCGCATCCACCTCGCGCGCGGTGTGCACGCCTTCGGCAACGTGGCCGAGGCCGGCCAGGATCGCGTCCAGGCGTTCGCCGCGGCCGAGCGCAAGTCCGACGCGACGGTTGCGCGATAGATCGCCGGTGCAGGTGAGGATGAGGTCGCCCGCGCCGGCGAGGCCCATGAAGGTTTCCGCGCGTCCGCCGAGCGCGACGCCCAGCCGCGCGACCTCGGCCAGCCCGCGCGTGATCAGCGCCGCGCGCGCGTTGAGTCCGAGACCGAGGCCGTCGGAGATGCCGGTCGCGATCGCCATGACGTTCTTCACCGCACCGCCGACCTCGACGCCGACGAGATCGTCGGTGAAGTAGAGGCGCAGCCGGCGCTGGTGCAGCTCGCGCGCGAGGTCGCGGGCGAAGCCGGCGTCGGCCGCAGCGAGCGTCACCGCCGTCGGCAGGCCGCGCGCCACCTCGAGCGCGAAGCTCGGGCCGGAGAGCGCCGCGGCGGGTGCGGTCGCGCCGAGCACTTCTGCGACCACCTGGTGCGGGAGCTTGCCGCTCGACTGCTCGAAGCCCTTGCACACCCACACGACCGGCCGCCGTACCGCCGCGTGATGGACGAGTCCCGCAGCGTGCCGCAGGCCGGCGGTGGGCGTCGCGATGATCGCGACATCCGCGCCCCGGA
>Ga0180063_1000133_pt1 | contig 17525 bp, 12 predicted proteins | sample EasRivT47_16_10D_FD_121776 | JGI IMG/M metagenome (GOLD analysis project Ga0180063, IMG submission 121776) | Soil microbial communities from meander-bound floodplain in the East River, Colorado, USA - East River metaG ERMLIBT47_16_10D | ecosystem: Environmental > Terrestrial > Soil > Floodplain ...
CTGGATCGTCTCGAGATCGATCCCGCCCTGAACCCGTGCGTCCTCGTTGACATCGAGCTTCATCAGCTCGCAGGCCCGCTTGACGAGCCGCGCCACGCCGGTCTCGCCCACGAACATGTGGTGCGCCTCTTCGGTCAGCATGAATCGAGTCGTTCGCGACAGCGGGTCGAACCCGCTCTCGGCGAGCGCCAGGAGCTGGTACTTGCCGTCGCGGTCGGTGAACATCGTGAACATGTAGAACGAGAGCCAGTCCTCGATCGGCTCGTTGAACGTGGTCAAGATGCGCGGCTTGTCGAAGTCCCCCGAGCGCCGCTCGAGCAGCTCCTCCGCCTCTTCGCGACCGTCCCGGCCGAAATACGCATGGAGCAGGTAGACCATGGCCCAGAGGTGCCGCCCTTCCTCGACATTGACCTGGAACAGATTGCGACAGTCGTAGCGGCTCGGCGCGGTACAGCTGAGCAGGCGCTGCTGCTCGACGCTCGCCGGCTCCGTGTCGCCCTGGGTCACGATGATCCGCCGCAGCGCGTTGCGGAACTCCCCCGGCACCTCTTGCCAGGCGGGCTGGCCAAGGAAGTCGCCGCACGGGATGCGGCGGTCCGCCTGCGGCAGAGCGAGGAAGATGCCCCAGCGATAGTCCGACATCTTCACGTAGTCGAAGTTCGCCCAACCCTTGGCGTCGACCGAAGTCGCGGTGCGCAGGTAGATGTGATCGGCCTGGAAGTGCGCCGGTCCGGCCTCGTTCCACCACCGCAAGTAGTTCGGCTGCCACTTCTCGAGCGCGCGCAGCAACCGCCGGTCCTGGTGCAGGTTCACGTTGTTGGGGATCTTCTCGTGCAGGAGCATCAGGTCCTCCGGGGATCGAACTGCGGGCGCTCGGGCTTGCCGTAGAGCGTCAGCGCCCCGCGATCGCCGACCGCGTTCGGGCGCTGGAAGATCCAGTTCTGCCAGGCCGACAATCGGCCGAAGATCTTGCTGTCGCACGTCTCGGGACCGGCGAAGCGCAGGCTCGCTTCCATCCCGGTCAGCGCGTCGGGCGAGAGGCTGGCGCGCTCCTCGATCGCCATGCGCACCTCGTCCTCGTAGTCGATGTCGTCGGCGACGATCGTCACCAGGCCGGCCTCGAGAGCCTGCTGCGGGTCGTACCGGCGCGGCTCGGCCAGGAGCAGCGCGACGCGCTCCGGGCATCCGAGGAAGCGCACCGCGAGCCGCGACAGGCCGTGCGACATGGGATACGCCCCGTCGTGGAGCCGACCGGTCGCGATCTCGCACCGCTCCTCGGGAGCGTCGAGCATGTAGGAACGATCGGCAGCCAGCGCGAGCTCGAACAGCGTCCCGGCGAAGCACGAGCCGGGCTTGATCAGCGCGAACAGCGAGCGAGCGGTGAGATCGAGCCGGCGCAACGTGCGGGCGATGAAGAGGCGCACCTCGTCGACGAACCAGTCGTCGGCCAGCTCGGCGAGCGTGGCGTCGAGAGCGAGCGCGGACTCGACGTCGCCGCGCGTCTCGAGCAGCAGCAGCCCGATCTCCGGTTCGTGGATGCGCAGGTCGCACAGCGCGTCGTCGAGCTCGCGAAAGGCCACGAGCGGCCACCAGCCGGCGCCCAGGGCCCGGATCGCCTCTGCGGTCCGTGGCCCGGCGTCGTCGGGCCCGCTGACCGTGAGCGTCGCGGTGCGCGCGGCCCGATCGATCTCGACCGTGACCCGCGAGTAGCGCAGCGCGTCGGGCTCGACGGACTTCTCGAGCGGCGGCAGCGGAACGCCGATCTTGGAGCGCGCCTCAGAGCCCAGCGCCATCTCCCGGGCCAGTTGCTCGACCGCCTCGCTGAACCGGCTGCGCGGGGCCACGGCGTCGACGAGACCCCACTCGACGGCGCGTTTGCCCTTCACACCCTCGGCCACGGTGCAGAAGACGTCGGCCAGGTCGCGTCGCACGCGCCGCTTGTCGACGAGGCGCGTCAGACCGCCCGTTCCGGGGAGCACCCCGAGCAGTGGCGTCTCGGGCAAGCTGACGCTCGAGTTCCCATCGTCGACGAGCAGGATTCGATCGCAGGCCAGCGCCAGCTCGTAGCCGCCACCCGCGCATGCGCCGTTGACCGCCGCGAGGTAGCGCTGGCCGCTGTGCCGCGAAGCGTCCTCGATCGCCAGTCGGGTCTCGTTGGTGAACTTGCAGAAGTTGACCTTGAACGCGTGGCTCGACGAGCCGAGCATGTGGATGTTGGCCCCGGCGCAAAAGACGCGATCCGTCGTCCCGGTGATCACGACGCAGCGGACCATCGGATGCTCGAAGCGCAGCCGTTGCACGGCATCGGCCAGCTCCAGGTCGACGCCCAGGTCGTACGAGTTGAGCTTGAGCTCGTACCCCGGGCGGAGCCCGCCGTGCTCGTCGACGCCGAGACCCAGCGTCGCCACTTCCCCGGCGATCGACAGCTTCCAGTGCCGGTAACGATCCGGATGCGTCTCGAGCGCGATCCGACCTTGCGTCTCCACGTTCGTTTCCAAGGTGCCTCCCGCGGGCCGGGATTATACTGCACGCGGCAGGCGTTGCCTGAACCCAACTCGTGCACTATAGTGCACGCGTTTGGACTCGCCCCGGCCAACACAAGACGCTCCCGCCGACCCGCTCCTGCGACGACTGGCGCGGCGCGTCCTCGACCTGCGACGGGAGCGCGGCCTCAGTCGCAGGGAGCTGGCCGACCGCTCGGGGCTCTCGGTCCGTTTCCTGGCACGCATCGAGTCGGGCGACGGGAACGTCTCGATCCGCCGACTGGCCGACCTGTCGCGGGCCCTCGGCACGACCGTCGATCAGCTCATCCGCCCCACCGCGGTCGACGACGGGATCGTGTGCCTCGTCGGTCTCCGTGGCGCCGGCAAGAGCACGGTCGGTCCGCTCCTGGCGGAACGTCTCGGGATCCCGTTCCTCGAGATGGACTCCGCGATCCGCACGGCGGCGGGACTCCCGATCGATCAGGTCTTCGAGCTCCACGGCGAGGCGTACTATCGTCGTCTCGAGCGCGAAGCGGTGCGGGCGATCCTCGGACGCGCGATGCCGGTCGTGGTGGCCGCCGCCGGCGGCGTGGTCACGGATCCCGAGACGTGGCGGCTGCTGCGCGGTGGCGCCATCACCGCTTGGCTGCGGGCCGCGGCGGAGGAGCATTGGCGCCGCGTCGTGGCCCAGGGAGACGGACGACCGATGGCCAATCAGCCCGCCGCGATGGATGGCCTGCGCGAGATCCTGCGCTTGCGCGAGCCGCTCTACGCGCAGGCCCACATCGTGATCGACACCACGGGCTCGTCCGCGCTCGAGGTCACAACCGAGCTGGAGCGCCAGATCCGGAGCGTGCATGGGGGCGGGGCATGACGGGAGGAGTTCTGCTGCCAGCCGTTGCGGGCACCTGGTATCCGGCCGACGCGCTCGCCCTCGCTCGGCTCGTGGACGAGCTCCTGGTCGATCCCGGCGGCGAGGCCGCGCCTGCCCCCGCGCGGGCGCTCGTCGTCCCCCACGCCGGATTCGCGTACTCCGGGCGTGTCGCGGGCCTCGGGTTCGTCCGGCTGCCACGGGACATCGACCGGGTGTTGCTCGTGGGGCCAACGCACTACAGCGGCTTCCCCGGCATCGCGGTGCCATGCGCGTCGCTCTATCGCACGCCGCTCGGCGACGTGCCGATCGACGTCGAGACCGTGGCAGGGATCGCGGAAAGTGCGGCCGTGCGGCGCGAGGACCGACCGTTCGGTCCGGAGCACAGCCTCGAGGCCGAGCTGCCGTTCCTGCAGCGTCGCCTGCGGCCGGGCTGGCGCGTCGTGCCGGTGCTGGTCGGATCGCTGGCCGATGCATCCCGGCGCAGGGATGTCCTCGCGGCGCTCCGCCCGGCCTTCGACGAGCGCACGGTCGCGGTGATCTCGAGCGACTTCACGCACTACGGCCCGCGATTCGGCTACGTCCCGTTCACCGAGCGCGTCGCCGACCGCATCCGCGAGCTCGACGAGAGCGCGATCGCCTGCCTGGTGGTGAACGACGCCGACGCCTTCCGCGAGCACGTACGCAACACGCGCGCAACGATCTGCGGCCGGGCGGCCATCGAGGTCCTGCTCGGGCTGCTCACGCCGGCGAGCCGCGGAGCGCTCGTGGCCTACGACACCTCGGGCCGAATCACGGGCGACTTCGAGCACTCGGTCTCGTATGCCAGCATCGCCTTCCGCTAGGCTCGGGGTCCGCGCACGGACGACCCTGCTCGGCATCGCCCGCGCGGCGATCGCTCGGCGCCTGGATCGAGCCGCTGGCGCGAGCGACTCCGCACGCTGCCCCGTCGAGGGCGACGAGATCGCACGGCCCGCGGCGGTGTTCGTCACGCTCAAGCGGGACGACCGGCTGCGCGGCTGCATCGGAACGCTCGAGGCCCAGGCTCCGCTGTGGCGCGCGGTCGCCGATACGGCCGAGCGCGCGGCGTTCGAAGATCCGCGCTTTCCACCGCTCGAGGCCGCGGAGCTCGAGCACGTGTCGATCCACCTGTCGGTGATCGGCCCGCGTCGCCGGGTGACGCTACCGGAGGAGATCCGGCTCGGCCTCGACGGCGTGATCCTCGAGCGCGGCGCGGCGCGCGGAGTGTTCCTGCCCCAGGTGGCGCTCGAGCAGCGCTGGGGGGTACGCCAGCTGCTCGAGCATCTCGCGCGCAAGGCCGGGCTCGACGCCGACGCCTGGCAGACTGCCGAGCTCCACGCGTTCGAGGTCGAGGCGTTCGGGGAGGCGAGCGAGGGCGATCAGGACGCCGGAGGATAGAAGACCAGGAAGTACTGGTACGGCAAGGCCACGCTCTCCGTGACGAGCCGCCAGCCCGCTCGGTCGAACTCGGCGATCACTTGCTCGCGCGGGAGACGCGCCGCGGGCGGCGGGCCGAACGGAAGCTCACCCATACGCCAGTCGATGATCGCGACTCGGCCCTCGCGCGACAGCGCTGGCCGCAGCTTGGCCAGATAGGCCACGCGGTCCCCGATGTGATGCCAGGTGTTCACCACCGTGACGAGGTCGATCTGACCCGCCGGGAGCTTCGGATCGTCGGGCGCCGCCGCGATCGTGACGACATTGGGCAGCAGATCGTCGCGGCCGCGGATGTAATCCAGCATGCGCGGCTCGACGTCGACCGCGTACACCTTGCCGGACGGACCGACCTCGACGCTGAGCACCTTCGTGAAGTAGCCGGTACCGGCACCGATGTCGGCCACGGTCTGGCCGGTCTCCACGGTCAGAACCCGCACGACGACCGCCGGCTTCTGCCACTCGGCCCGATCCGGGGACTCGAACTCCTTGGCCCAGCGCTCCACATCGGTGAAACTGTGATCGGCGTGGGTCGCCTGCCGAGGCGGCTCCGCGACCGACGGCCCGGTCGAGACGAACAGGAGCAGGGCGAGCGCGAGCATCGAGCGCATGTCGTCCTCCGCGGAACCGTTAGTATCCGGCCGGTCGGTGCGCCCGGCAACCCCGCGGGCTTGGGCAGGCCACGCGGTTCCGCTATAGTGGCGCCCGTTCGATGATCGACACGGCCGTCCTGCATACCGTCCCTCTCGGCCGGATCCGCGACCTTGCGGCGCTGGGCAAGCCGCGCCTGTCGGTGCTCGTCCTGTTCACGGCAGCCGCGGGCGTCTGGCTCGGCCCCCAGCCCCCGGGTCTCGGTCGAACGCTCGTGTTCCTCGTGGCCACGGCGGCGCTCGTCGCGGCCGCCAACACGCTGAACTGCTGGCTCGAGTGCGAGATCGATCGGCAGATGCACCGGACGCGCGGACGGCCCTTGCCCGCGGGTCGCCTCACACCCCGCACCGCCCTGCTGTTCGGGGGCGCGCTCGGGACCGTTGCGCTGACGGCGATCTCGGCCAGCACGAACCCGCTGACGACCGGGCTGGGCGCGCTCGCACTCGTCACCTACGTCGCGCTCTACACGCCGCTCAAGCGCCACACGCCGTGGGCCATGGTCGTCGGCGCGGTCCCGGGGGCGCTGCCTCCGCTGATGGGCTGGACCGCCGCCACGAACCGCCTGGCGCCGGCCGGTTGGGCGCTCTTCGGGATCCTGTTCCTGTGGCAGCTGCCCCACTTCACGGCGATCGCGCTGTATCTGAAGGACGACTTTCGCCGCGGGGGAATCCGCGTGCTGCCGCTCGTCCATGGCGACGCGGTGGCCTCGCGCTGGCTGGTCGCCGCCCAGACCGGCTTCGTCGCGTTCTCGCTGGCCTTGGTTCCGGCCGGCCTGGCCGGTCCGCTCTACGGGGCGGCCGCCGCTTGCTGCGGCCTGGTCGGCCTCGCGATCGCCGCGCCCGGACTCCGCGGCGCCACCGGGGAAGCCTGGGCCCGGCGGGTATTCGCGTACTCCCTCCTGCACCTCCCGCTCCTCGTGACCGCGCTCGTCCTCGACCGGCGCTGAGTCGGCTCCGAGGTCTGGACGCTGGTCGATCGGTCGGCTAATCTGCCGCGGCGCGGAGCCCCCCAGCTTCCCCCGAAGCTCCGCCCGGCGGCGACCCGCCGCCGCCGAAGGAGGATCCCATGCGTGCCGCCGTCGAAAAACTGTGGCCCGAGATCGCTTGGATTCAGGACGCCACGCTGCGCGAGAGCGTGCTGCAAACTTGGGTCCGGGCCTTCGAGGCGAGCCCGCTCGCGCCCGAGGACCTGGAGCGGATCCCGTTCACGCTGCTCGTGCCGAATTGCCCGGCCACGTTCATGGAGCACAAGCGTTGTGTGGTCCACATCGCGCGCCGGTCGGCCGAGGCGATGCAGGAGTTCTTGGGCCGCGCGTTGCCGATCGACCTGGACGTCGTGATCGCCGGCGCGATCCTGGCCGACGTGGGCAAGCTGCTCGAGTACGAGAAGGTGGGCGGCAAGGCCGAGCAGAGCGAGCGCGGCAAGTACCTGCGGCACCCGTTCACCGGGGTCCACCTGGCGCTGGCCTGCGGCGTGCCCGACTCGGTGTGCCACATCATCGCCGCGCACGCCGCGGAAGGCGATCTGGTGCGCCGCAGCACCGAGGCGTTCATCGTGCACCACGCCGACTTCATGAGCTACGAGCCGTTCAAGAACACCAAGTGACGGCAGAAGGAGCCGCCGTGAGCGAGACCATCACCGCACGCATGTCGCGCTGGGCCGCCGGCCTGCGCTACGAGCAACTGTCGACCGAGGCGATCCACGAGGCCAAGCGCTACCTGCTCGACTCGGTCGGCTGCGCGCTCGGCGGGTACGAGCAGCACGACGTCAAGATCGCGCTCGCGGTGCTGGGCGAGCACGCGGGCCCCGGGCCCGCGACCGTGATCGGCACGGGACGCAAGATGGACCCGATCTCGGCCTCCTTGCTCAACGCGCTGATGGTCCGTGTCATGGACTACAACGACATCTACTGGAAGCAAGACCCGTCGCATCCCTCCGACATCCTCCCCGCCGCGCTGGCCTGCGGCGAGCGGGAGCGGCGCGACGGGAAGGAGCTCGCGGTCGGCATCGTGCTGGGCCACGAGTTCGAGATGCGCCTGTGCGAGGCGGCGTTCCCGGGGATCCGCGAGCGCGGCTGGCATCACGCGACGCTGACGGCGTTCGTTTCGCCGATGGTCGCGGCACGCATGCTCGGGCTGGGCTGGGAGGCGATGCAGCACGCGATCGGCATCTCGGGATCCCGCATGGCGACGCTCGGTGCCGTCACCGCGGGCAAGCTGACGATGATGAAGAACACCGTCGATCCGCTGGCGACGCAGAGCGGCGTGCTCGCGGCGCTCCTGGCCGAGCGGGGCTACACGGGTCCCGAGCACGTGATCGACGGCAAGGAAGGACTCGTGAAGTGCATGGGGCCGGCGTGGAAGCTCGAGCTGCTCGAGGAAGGACTCGGCACGAGCTGGCGCATCACGCAATGCGGGATGAAGGCCTTCCCGACCGAGGCGCTGACCCACGCGCCGATCTCCTGCACGCTCGACATCCTGCGCGAGCACGACCTGGCACCCGAGCAAGTGGCCAAGGTGCACATTCGGTCGCTGGCCCGGGCCGCGGACATCCTGGCCGACCCTTCCAAGTACGACCCACGCTCGAAGGAGACCGCCGACCACAGCCTGCCCTACGTGATCGCCGCGGCGATCGCCGATCGCCAGGTCACTCCGCTGCAGTTCACCGACGAGAAGATCATGGATCCGCGGATCCGCGCCCAGCTGCGCAAGGTCGAGGTCGTCGCCGACCCGGAGATCGAGGCGCTGTTCCCCAAGCTCCAGCGGGTCATCGTGACCGTCTCGACGTCGGACGGTCGCGAGTTCCGCAAGCAGATCGATTACCCCAAGGGCGACCCGCGCAACCCGCTCACCGACCGGGAGGTGGAGGAGAAGTTCGACGCTCTGGCCGAGCCGGTCTTGACGGCCGCGCGGCGGCGCCAGGTCAAGGAGACGATCTGGGACCTCGAGCGGCTCGATTCGATCGGACGCCTGATGGAGTTGCTGCGCGCAGACGCCTAGACCGGGAGGGGCCGTGGGACAGACGGTCGTCGAGAAGATCACGCAGAGCCACATGTCCGCGGGCCCGAGCGGACGGCCGGTGCGAGCCGGAGACTTCGTGTCGATCCGGCCCCGGCACGTGATGACGCACGACAACACGTCGCCCGTCATGAAGAAGTTCAAGACGCTCGGCGCGCCGGGTGTGCAGGACCCACGGCAGCCCGTGTTCTGCCTGGACCACGACATCCAGAACACGAGCGAGGACAACCTGGCCAAGTACCGCGCGATCGAGGCCTTCGCGCGCGCGAACGGCATCGACTTCTACCCCGCCGGGACGGGGATCGGCCACCAGATCGTCGTGGAGCAGATGTACGCCGTGCCGGGCGCATTCGTCGTGGCCTCGGACTCGCACTCGAACATGTACGGCGGCGTGGGAGCGATCGGCACCCCGGTGGTGCGCACGGACGCTGCGGCGATCTGGGCCACGGGCACGTTCTGGTGGCAGGTCCCGCGCAGCGTCGAGGTCGTGCTGCTGGGGAGCTTGCCACCCGCTGCCGTGGGCAAGGACGTCATCATCGCGCTGTGCGGCCTCTACGGCGCGGAAGTGCTCAACGCGGCGGTCGAGTTCTCGGGGCCGGGCGTGGCGACGCTGAGCGTCGAGGAGCGCCTGGCGATCGCCAACATGACCACCGAGTGGGGCCCGCTCGTGGGCTGGTTCCCGGTCGACGAGCGGACGCTCGAGTTCCTGCGCGGCCGGCGCGCCGTGCTCGCGCGCCATGGGGTCGCACGGGTCTCGGACGAGGAGTTCCGGCGCTTCGAGAGCGATCCGCCGCGACCCGATCCCGATGCGGTCTACGCCGGGCGCATCACGCTCGACCTCGCGCAGGTCCACGCCCACGTGTCCGGTCCCGACTCGGTGCAGATCGCGACACCGCTCGCCGAGCTCGAGGCGCAGGCCATCCCGGTCCACAAGGCGTACCTCGTGTCGTGCGTCAACTCGCGGGTCGAGGACATCGCCTCGGCCGCCGCGGTCGTGCGCGGCCGGACGATCGCGCCCGGTGTCGAGTTCTACATCGCAGCGGCGAGCCGTGAGGTCGAGGAGGAATCCACCCGGCGCGGCGACTGGCCCGCGCTTCTCGCCGCGGGCGCGCGCAGGCTGCCTCCCGGATGCGGGCCGTGTATCGGCCTCGGTGCCGGGCTGCTCGAGCCCGGCGAGGTCGGCATCTCGGCCACGAACCGGAACTTCAAGGGCCGCATGGGCTCCCGCGAGGCGCGCTGCTATCTGGCCAGCCCCGCGGTCGTCGCCGCTTCCGCGCTGGCCGGTCGGATCTGCGGGCCCGGGCCTTCGACGGGCCGGCGGCTCGAGCGCGACTGGCGCGAGTTCGAGACGGCTGGCCAGGCCGCGGAATCGGTCGAGATCCTCCCCGGGTTTCCGGCACGCTTGCGCGGGCGGCTGGTGTTCTTGCCGCAGGACAACCTCAACACCGACGGCATCTACGGCAAGGACTACACGTACCGCGACGACATGACACCCGAGACGATGGCGCGGGTCGTGTTCGAGAACTACGACCCCGAGCTGGCGGGACGCCTCGGCCAGGGCGACATCGTGGTGGGCGGATTCAATTTCGGCACCGGCTCGAGCCGCGAGCAGGCCGTCACGGCGATCCAGGCCCGGGGCATCCCGGTCGTCGTCGCCGGGAGCTATTCCCAGACCTACCTGCGCAACGCGTTCAACAACGGCTTCCCCTGCATCGAATGTCCGGAGCTCGTGCTGCAGCTGCGCAACTGGTTCGCGAGCGAGATCGCGAGCCGAGCCAAGACGATCCTGCCCGGCGACGAGATCGTGATCGACTACGCCTCGGGGACGATCCAGCTGCGCAGCGCGACCTTCCGCTTCCCCGCGCTCGGCAGCGTCCCGCAGGCGCTCGTCGTGGCGGGCGGTGTCGAGAACCAGGTGCGGCGAGCGCTCGGGCTCGCCTGAGGCGCGGGGCGGCGCCCCGCGGAGGATACGAAACCGATGGCCAGACACACCGTAGTGACCCTGCCCGGCGACGGGATCGGCAAGACCGTGCTCCCCGAGGCGCTGCGCGTCCTCGACGCGGTCGGCTTCGACGCGGACTATGTCCACGGCGACATCGGCTGGGAGTTCTGGGTCCGGGAAGGCAACGCGCTCCCCGAGCGCACGATCGACCTCTTGGCCCGGCACCGGCTGGGCCTCTTCGGCGCGATCACCTCCAAGCCCAAGAAGGAGGCCGACGCCGAGCTGTCCCCTGAGCTGCGCGGCCGAGGTCTGAGCTACTTCTCGCCGATCGTGGCCATGCGGCAGCGCTTCGATCTCGACGTGTGCCTCAGACCCTGCCGCTCGTTCCCCGGCAACCCGTTGAACTTCATCCGGCGCAAGAACGGCGGCTTCGAGGAGCCGGCGGTCGATGTCGTCGTGTTCCGCCAGAACACCGAGGGCATGTACTCCGGCATCGAGTGGACGAACCCGCCGGAGCCCGTGCGCAAGGCGCTCGAGACGCACCCGAAGTGGAAGGCGTTCGCCAAGGTCCCCGGCCCCGACCTCGCGATCTCGACGCGCATCGTCACGCGCGACGCCTGCCGCCGGATCGTCACCGCGGCGTTCGAGTATGCGGCCCGGCACGGCTACCGCTCGGTCACCGTGTGCGAGAAGCCGAACGTGCTGCGCGAAACCTCCGGGATGTTCGAGGAGGTCGCCCGGGAGGTGCACGCCGGGTTCCCGCAGGTCCAGCTCTGGTCGACGAACATCGACGCCCAGCTGATGTGGCTGACCAAGAACCCCGAGGAGTACGGCGTGCTGGTCTGCGAGAACCTGTTCGGCGACATCGTGTCGGACGCGTTCGCCGGCCTCGTCGGCGGTCTGGGCTTCGCCTGCTCGGGCAACATCGGCCGGGAGGTCGCGGTGTTCGAGCCGACGCACGGCTCGGCCCCGAAGTACGCCGAGCTCGATCCACCGATCGTCAACCCGATCGCGATGATCCTGTCGGCCGCCATGCTGCTCGATCACGTGGGCGAGAGGGGCCTCGCGACGCGGGTCCGGGACGCGGTCGCAACGGTGGTGCGCGAAGGTCGAGTTCGGACCTACGACATGCAGAAGCTCTCGGGCGGCGGCGACGTCGTGCGCCGCGGTGCGGCCACGACGGGACAGATGACCGACGCGATCCTGGCCCAGCTCGAGCGAACCGGGAACAAGGGATGATCGGTGCCGCCGGGCGGCGCGGCGCGGACGTCCGCTCGGACGCCTGGGTCGAGGTCGAGCCGCGCGCGTCGGGCGGGATCGAGCTGAAGCTGGCTTCGCGCGTCGAGGCGTACTACGGCGCTTCGATCCGGACCCAGGTCCTGGGGCGGCTCGCGGCTCTGGGTCTTCATCACGCCCGCGTGACGATCGAGGACCAGGGGGCCCTGCCCTTCGTTCTCGATGCGCGCGTCGAGGCGGCGCTGCGCCGCGCGGGCGTCCCGCTGCACATCGCTGCACCGGCGCCCGAATCCGGCGCGCCGGCCAAGCCTGCGGCCGCGCGCGACCGGCTGCGCCGCTCGCGGCTCTACCTGCCCGGCAACGAGCCCAAGTTCCTCGTCAACGCCGGTCTCTACCAGCCCGACGGGGTGATCCTCGACCTCGAGGACTCGGTGCACCCGGACGAGAAGGACGCGGCGCGCCTCGTCGTGCGCAACGCGCTCCGCGCCGTGGATTTCCTGGGCGCCGAGCGGATGGTGCGCATCAATCAGCTTCCGCTGGGCCTCGAGGACCTGGCGGCGATCGCGCCGGCGCGGCCCGACGTGATCCTCGTTCCCAAGGTCGAGTCCGCGGACACGATCCGCGAGGTCGAGCGCAGCCTCGACGGGCCGGGTGGCGATCCGGCCACGGGGATCCTGCCGATCCTGGAGAGCGCACTCGGGATCGAGCTCGCGTTCGAGATCGCTCAGGCCAGCCCGCGCATCGTGGCCCTGACGCTCGGGCTCGAGGACTACGCGGCCGACCTCGGCGTCCCGCGCAGCGCCGAAGGGACCGAGTCGGCCTACGCCCGCCAACGCGTGGTGAACGCCGCGCGAGCGGCCGGCCTCGCGCCGATCGACTCCGTGTACGGCCAGGTCGACGACCTCGAGGGTCTCGCGCGCTGGGGCGAGCGCTCCCGTGCGCTCGGCTTCGTCGGCATGGGATGCATCCACCCGCGGCAGATCCCGGTGATCCACGCCGCGTTCGCGCCGTCTCCGGCCGAGATCGAGCGCGCGCTGCGCATCGTCGCCGCGTTCGAGGCCGCGCAGGCCACAGGCCAGGCCGTGGTGAGCCTGGGCTCCAAGATGATCGATCCGCCGGTGGTGCGCCAAGCGGCGATCCTCGTGGCCGAGGCGCGTCGCACGGGCCGCCTGCCCGCCGCCGACCGCGCACGAGGGGAAGCATGAGCGGGTCCACGCTCGTCACGAACGCGGTGGGCCGTGCGGTGCCGACGCAGGTCAACGGCCGCGCCGCGCCGGCGTTCCAGGGCATCGGCGCCCACGAGCCGCAGGGCCGCAAGCACGGCCCGTCGATCCGCAGCTGTCGCGCCTATCCGCGCAATGGCGACAAGCGCGTCGGCTCGCTCGAGGAAGCGTTCGAGCGCTGCGGCCTCGCGAGCGGAATGGTGATCTCCACGCACCATCATCTGCGCAACGGCGACCGCGTGGCGCTACGGGCCCTCGAGACCGCGGGCCGCCTGGGCGCGCGCGACCTGATGTGGTTTCCCAGCGCGTCGTTTCCGTGTCACGAGCCGGTGATCGACTTGATGGACCGCGGGATCGTGCATCACATCGAAGGCAGCATGAACGGCCCGCTCGGCGAGTACTGCTCGCGGGGCAAGATGCGCGGGCTGGGCGTGCTGCGCTCGCACGGCGGCCGTTGGCAGGCGATCCAGGACGGCGAGGTGCAGATCGACATCGCCGTGATCGCGGCGCCCACCGCCGATCCGTTCGGGAATGCCGACGGGTCGCACGGCCCGTCGGCCTGCGGCAGCCTGGGCTTCGCGCTGGCCGACTCGATCTACGCCGAGCATGTGATCGTCGTCACCGACCATCTGGTGCCGTTCCCCTGCGTGCCCTGGCAGATCCAGGGCAACCACGTGGACCACGTGGTGGTCGTGGACTCGATCGGCGACCCGAGCAAGATCGTCTCCGGCACGACGCAGATCACGCGCAGCCCCGACCGCCTGCTGATCGCGGAGAACGTGGCCCAGCTGCTCGCCGACACGGGGATCCTGCGCGACGGCTTCTCGTTCCAGGCCGGTGCGGGCGGCATCGCGCTGGCGTTCGTGGCCTGCCTGCGGCAGCGGATGCGCGAGCGCGGCATTCGCGCCCGCTTCGTCCGTGGCGGCTCGACCCGCTATCTGGTCGAGCTGCTCCAGGACGGACTGTGCGACTACATCCTCGACGGACAGACGTTCGACCTCGACGGCGTGCGCTCGATCGGCTCGGACCCCCGGCACATCGCGACCTCGCCGTTCACCTCGTACAACTACCACGGCAAGGGCAGCTTCGCCTCGCTGGTCGACGCGGTCGTGCTCGGGGCGACCGAGGTCGACGTGCACTTCAACGCCAACGTGGTCACGCACTCGGACGGCCGTTTGCTCCACGGGATCGGCGGCTGGCAGAACTGTCTCGACGCCGGCTGCACGATCCTCGCCGTGCCCTCGTTCCGGGACCGCATCCCCGTTCTGGTCGACGAGGTCACGACGATCACGGGACCCGGAGAGTGCATCGACGTCGTGGCCACCGAGCGCGGCATCGCCATCAACCCGCGGCGGCGGGACCTGCTCGACGCTTTGCGCGGATCGAGCCTGCCGATTCGTCCGATCGAGGAGATCCAGCGCGAGGTGGAGACGATCTGCGGCGGGAAGCCCGAGCGACCTCGGCTGCTCGATCGCCCGGTGGCGGTCGTGCGCTGGGTCGACGGCACGCTGCTCGACACGGTGTTCCAGATTGCCTAGGGAGTCGGGCCCTCCACGCCCCCTCGCAACCGCCCCCCCGGTTCGGACGTAGTAAGATCCCGCGCCGCGCGCCGGTCGCCCGAGGCGGCGCGCCCCCGGGGAGGAATCCGTGAGGAACTCGTCGCGTCGGTCGCTTTTCGGCCTGGTCTCGCTCTGCGCTGTCTGGAGCGCGCCCGCGCTCGCGGGCGTCGACGCCCGGATGCTCCGCTTCCCGGACGTGTCGGCCGATCGGATCGCGTTCGTCTACGCCGGGGACATCTGGATCGCGCCCAAGGGCGGCGGTACCGCCCAGCGGCTGAGCACTCCGCCCGGCGAGGAGACCTTCCCACGCTTCTCGCCCGACGGACGACAGATCGCGTTCAGCGCGAACTACGACGGCAATACGGACCTCTACGTCGTGCCGGTCGAGGGCGGGGTCCCGCGCCGGTTGACCTTTCATCCCTATCCCGACCGGATGCTGGACTGGTATCCGGACGGACGGGCGATCCTGTTCGCCTCGTCGCGGGCCAGCGGCACGAACCGCTTCAACCAGTTGTGGAAGACCTCTCCCGACGGGGGACTCCCCGAGCAGCTGCCCGTTCCCTACGGTGAGTTCGGCTCGATCTCGCCCGACGGCGCGACCCTGGCCTACATCCCGATCTCGACCGATTTCCGCACCTGGAAGCGCTACCGCGGCGGGATGACGTCCGACATCTGGCTGTTCGACCTGCAGAAGCGCACCTCGAAGAACACGACGGCCGACCCGGCGAACGACTCGCAGCCGATGTGGCATGGCAACACGCTGTATTTCCTGTCCGATCGGGACGCGAACAAGCGCGCGAACCTGTGGGCCATCGACGGACCCGCCGGCCGCCCGCGGCAGGTCACCCGCTTCGAGGAGATGGACGTCGCGTTCCCGGCAATCGGGCCGCGCGACATCGTGTTCTCGGTCGGCGGCGAGCTGCACCTGCTCGACCTGGTGACCGAGGCGGTCCGTCGCGTGGACATCGACGTGGTGACCGATCGGGCGACGCTCAAGCCACGGCAGGTACCCGTGCAGGAGCGGATCGTCGCCGCGGTCGTGTCCCCGGCCGGCAAGCGTGTCGTGTTCGAGGCGCGCGGGGAGCTGTTCAGCGTCCCCGTCGAGCACGGCGTGACCTGGAACCTGACCCACAGCTCGGGGGTCGCCGAGCGGCACCCGGCGTGGTCCCCGGACGGCAAGTGGATCGCCTACTTCAGCGACCGCTCGGGCGAGTACGAGCTCAGCCTGCGCGCAGCCGACGGCTCGGGCGACGAGCGGGTGCTCAGCGCGTTCGGCCCGGGCTTCCGCTACCACCCGCAGTGGTCCCCGGACTCGAAGAAGCTCGCGTTCGTCGACCAGGCGATGAAGATCTGGCTGTTCGACGTCGAGACCAAGCGCGCCAAGTCGATCGACAAGGGTGCGTACATGTTCCACGGCAACCTGGCCGGGTTCCGTGTGGCCTGGTCCGCGGACGGCCGCTGGCTCGCCTACGCGAGGGGACTGTCCCAGGGCAACGGCGCGGTGTTCCTCTACGACACCAAGGACGACCGACTGCACCAGGTGACGTCCGGGTTCTACGACGACGGCGAGCCGACCTTCGACCCCGCAGGGAAGTACCTGTTCTTGACCTGCGGGCGGAGCTTCGAGCCGACGTACAGTGACCTCGACAACTCCTGGATCTACGCCAACACGCATCAGATCTGCGCGGTGCCGCTGCGCAAGGACGTGGCCTCGCCGCTCGCTCCACGCAACGACACGGACGCGGACGAGAAGAAGGACGAGAAGAAGGACGACAAGAAAGACGACGACGCCAAGAAGTCCGGGAGCAAGACCGGGGGGGACGAGAAGGCCGACAAGGAGAAGAAGAAGAAGGTCGAGCCGGTCGAGATCGATCTCGAGGGGTTCGAGCACCGCGTGGTCGTGCTGCCGCCGAAGGCCGGGAACTACGACGGCCTGGCCGCCGTCGAGGGCAAGCTGCTGTTCAGCCGCCGCCCGCGACGGGGCAGCGACATCGAGGAGAGCCCGATCGTGTTCTACGACCTCGAGAAGCGAGAGGAGAAGACGATCCTCGCCGATGCCGACGGCTTCGCCGTCGCGGCCGAAGGCAAGAAGATCCTCGTCGCCGCAAAAGACAAGTACGCGGTGCTCGACATCGCGCCGGATCAGAAGCTCGAGAAGCCGATCGACGTCTCCAACCTGTCACTCGAGCTCGACCCGGTCGCCGAATGGCGCCAGATGTTCCACGATGCCTGGCGGCTCGAGCGGGACTACTTCTACGACCCGAACATGCACGGCGTGAACTGGAACGAGATGCGCAAGCGCTACGGCGCGCTGCTCCCGCACGTCGTGACCCGCTGGGACCTCAACTTCCTGATCGGCGAGCTGATCGCCGAGCTGAACGCGTCCCACGCCTACCGCGGCGGCGGCGACACCGAGCAGCCCAAGCAAGGGGGCGTCGGACTGCTCGGCGTGGATTTCGAGCTCGACCGCGGCGCCTACCGGATCCACCGGATCCTCGACGGCGCCGTGTGGGACAGCGAGGTCCGCTCGCCGCTCGCGCGCCCCGGCGCCGGCGTCGCGGTGGGCGACTACGTCCTGGCGGTGAACGGCGTGCCGATCGACACGAAGCAGGACCCCTGGGCCGCGTTCCAGGGCCTGGCGGGCAAGACCGTGGCCCTGTCGGTACACGACAAGCCGACGATCGAGGGCGCCCGGCAGGTGCTGGTCGAGACGCTCGACGGCGACGCGGAGTTCCGCCTGCGCAACCTGGCGTGGATCGAGGCCAATCGACGCAAGGTCGACGAGGCGACGAAGGGGCGGGTGGGCTACGTCTACGTCCCGTCGACCGGCCTCGATGGCCAGAACGAGCTGGTGCGGATGTTCTCCGGGCAATCGACCAAGGAAGGCCTGATCGTCGACGAGCGATTCAACAGCGGTGGCCAGATCCCCGATCGGTTCGTCGAGTTGCTACGCCGGCCGCTCTACAACTACTGGGGCGTGCGCGACGGCGTGGATTGGCAGTGGCCACCCGTGGCCCACGCCGGTCCGAAGGCGATGCTGATCAACGGCTGGAGCGGCTCGGGCGGTGACTGCTTCCCGTACTACTTC
>Ga0180063_1000134_pt1 | contig 17494 bp, 13 predicted proteins | sample EasRivT47_16_10D_FD_121776 | JGI IMG/M metagenome (GOLD analysis project Ga0180063, IMG submission 121776) | Soil microbial communities from meander-bound floodplain in the East River, Colorado, USA - East River metaG ERMLIBT47_16_10D | ecosystem: Environmental > Terrestrial > Soil > Floodplain ...
CAGCGACATTGTGCGGATCGAGCGTGTTGGCCGTCGGGTCGAGAGACACCGTCACGTTGGTTTCGGAGGTCGACACCAGGTCGACCGACATGCCATGGCTCTTGAATACCTGGAATGCGTCAGCGAGGAAGCCGACCTGATGCCACATCCCGGGACTGTCCATCGAAATGAGCGTGATGCCCTTCTTGAGCGCGATCGCCTTGACCTGTGCAGCACCCTCACTCGGTGCCGAGGAAATGTGCGTACCCTCGAGCTCGGGCATCTGAGTCGCAAAGATATGCAGCGGAATCGCGTACTGGCGCACCGGCAGGATGCAACGGGGGTGCAACACCTTGGCGCCGTTGCTCGCGATCTCCTGTGCTTCATCGTAGTGAAGCGACTTGAGCAGCCGCGCACTCGGTACGGCGCGCGGATTGGCACTGAACATGCCGGGAACGTCCGTCCAGATCTCCAGGCGGCGCGCCTGAAGTTTGGCGGCGAAGTAGGACGCCGACGTGTCCGAGCCACCCCGTCCAAGGAGGACCGTGTTGCCCTCACTGTCGCTGGCAATGAATCCCTGCGTCAGGATCACCGGACTGAGCGTGGCGAGGCGCCGTTGCAGCTCAAGATCCGGCTCAAAATTGCAAGTGGCCGAAAGCAGGTTCGCGCGCGTGCCGGCGCTGCGCCGGGACTCCGCTTGAAGGAGCGTGCGCGCATCAGCCCATGAAACGTCGAGACCCCGGCTCTTCAGGAACTGCGCACCCAGATCCGTGGCCATGAGCTCACCGCTCGCCATCACGCGTGCGCGGACCCGGTCACCGATATCGCCGACCAGCGCGATGCCGGCCGCGAGCTGTGTCAGTTCAGCGAAGTGGCGCTCGCGTGTTGGATCCGATGGCAGGCCGAGTTGTCCCGCGAGCTCATGATGACGCGTTGCGATCTGTTCCAGGATCGGGCCATACGCATTCGTGACTGCTCCCTCGAGCAGGGCTTCGAGGCGATCGGTGATCCCCGACAGCGCGGAGTGCACGACAACCGGCCGCAAGCCTTCGGCCAGCCGGGCGCGAACGACCTGGGCAATGTTGTGCCAGTTCGCCGCCGACGACACGCTCGTGCCGCCGAACTTGAGAACGATCCAGGGAACGATCGATTGCGTGCTGATGAGTTACGCGACCCGCTGTTGAACGGGTGTCACTTGTCTTCCTCGAAGATCTCGCGCAGTTCCTTTTCGAGCCTGCGTTCGGCCAGAACATCCTCGAGCCGGCTCCAGGCCGCCTTGCCACGCTTGATGCTCGCAGGCTTGGCGCGCCTGTCCACGCGATCAAACACGATGCGGTCGATTTCCGACGGGGACTCCTCCTGCTCGTTGAGGAATTCCTCGTCCAGCTCGAAGTGCTCGTCGTCTCGTTCGGACATGGCCTGCCTTTGCATAAATTCCCACCAGATCAGGGAGATCCAGCAGTCGGGGCGACGCTCAAGGCAGCGGAATATATACGATTTGCGGCGGCGAGCAACACCCTCTTGCGTCGCCAGAAGGGACGCGTCGATGCGCGCTTGGCACACTGAATTGCAGGTCAGTCAGCATCGCTTTTGTGGTTAGGTTACAAATACTTACGCACTATCCCTCAGTCACGCTGACAGGAGCGCCGCGCTCGAGCCCGAGGCCCTCGGCGGCACTCTTTTCTGCCCGCGCGATCTCCACCACACCGAATGCGTTGATGAGCGCCAGGTAGTCTCCCGGTCGCACGTCCCCATATGTCCGGTGCAGGGTCAGTCGGTGATTGCCTGCGTGCACGACCGGCTGCCTGAAACGCCTGAGAAATTCCTGGTCGATGTTGGTGATGAGATTGCCAAAGTGATCGATCGTGATGACGACGCCTCTGACGGCCTCGCCGATCACTTCCGGTTCCTCCACCCACGCCGGCACAAACTCCGTCGTCGCCTCGCCCAGGTCTGACGGCTGACAGCGTCCAGCAGCCAGTTCGGCAACCAGGGGAGCGAAAATGTCGCGGCCGTGAAACGTCGCACTGGGTGCCGCGATCCCAAAGTTCTCGAGCACCTTCGGCGTCAGACGATGGATAACAACGTCCGGCAGGCGCGCGATCACCGGGGCCAGGAGCCCGTTGTCGGGCGCGAGAAACAGATGGCGATCGGTGGCGACCGTGATGATGTCCCGGCGCGTACCGACGCCCGGATCAACCACGGCGACATGGACGGTGCCGTCCGGAAAGTACGGCCAGGATCGAGCCAGCCAGAATCCGGCCTCCGCCGGCCAATGCACCAGGATGTCGTGTGTCACGTCGATGATACGGGCCAGTGGGAAACGCATCAGGATGCGGCCCTTCATGGTGGCGACGAACGGACCCTCGTAGCCGAAGTCGGTCGTGATGGTGATGACGCCGCAGGCGGCGAAACGATTAGTCATGGCAAACCGCTGGTGATCTTCTGACCCACTCAATAACCCAAGTGCGGAATCAGCGCCACTTGAATATGCTGCGCCGCCATGTCGCCACACATCTTGACTGATGCCGAAAGAATTCAAGTGACCAGCTCGGCTCGCGCCGTAGGACCACGCCCACGGACGTTGTTCGCCGTCGCGCTCTGTTTCGCTCTCTCCGGCTTCGCCGCGCTCCTGTACCAGACGGCCTGGACTCGCCAGTTCTCGCTCGTCTTTGGGACCTCCGAGCTCGCCGTGGCGACGGTGCTCGCAGCGTATATGGCCGGACTCGCTATGGGCGCGCGGGCCGTGGAAAAATTTCTCGATCGCGTCCGACAGCCCGTGCTGGTGTACGGCATCCTCGAGTTTGGAATCGGCGCCGCAGCGCTCGCGGTTCCATTGCTGCTCGTGGCGGCAGAAAAGCTGATGGTCGCCCTGCTCGGCGGCCAACCCGAGCCACCAGGCAGTGACGGATGGGTTCAGACAGCGTTCTATGTCGTCACAGCCTTTGCGGTGTTGGTGATTCCCACCGCGCTCATGGGTGCCACGTTGCCCCTCCTCACTCGACACGCCGTCCACACTCCGCAGCAGATCGGCAAGCGCACGGGTCTGCTCTACGCGATCAATACGTTTGGCGCGGTCGGTGGCGCGCTGGTGGGCGCCTACGTGCTGCTTCCGGCGCTTGGACTCACGCGTACGGTGGTCGTGGGCGCGGGAGTCAACGTCGTGGTCTTTGGCCTCGCGGCCGTGATTGCGCGCACGTCTCCAGGGGCGAAGTTCGCAGCATTTCAGCCGGATGCCACGGATCTCGCGCTTCACCGACCGCGCGCGCGGCGTTTCAGGGAATGGGACTTCGGTGCGCGTTGGATCCTTCCTGTGATGCTCGCATCCGGCGCTGTTTCTTTCGTGTACGAGGTGCTGTGGACACGGATGCTGGGCTACATCCTGGGCGGCAGCATCTTCGCCTTTGCAACCATGGTCGCCAGTTTCCTTCTGGGCATCGCTGGCGGCAGCCTGATCGCCTCGCAATTCGCGCGGACTCGCCCGATGGCGGTGACCGGATTCGTCATCTGTCAGCTGGCCATCGCGCTGTGCTCGGCCGGTATTTATGTGAGTCTGTCTGCTTTGCTGCCAGATCGCGCGGGGCTTGCCGGTAACGCGCCGATTGCCATGGCAGTCTTATTCCCCGCGACACTGTTCATCGGTGCAACGTTTCCATTCGCGGTGCGGATCCTTACTGATGACCCGAACGCCGCGGCATCTGCCACGGCACGCGTCTACGCGTGGAACACCGTCGGCGCGATTGCGGGTGCCTTGCTGGCCGGATTCGTGCTGGTTCCTGCATTGAGGTTCGAGGGCAGCATCTACGTGGCCGTGCTGGCCAACCTCACGCTGGCATTGGTCACATGTTTGGTCGTGGCCCGCGCGCGGTATGCCTGGAGCGCGGCAGTTCTGGTCGCGTCAGCCGCCTTAGCCATTCTGTTCCAGCCGCAGGTGCCCGAAAAGCTCCTGCGCACGTCGCCACTCAATGTCGACAAGCACGGCGAACTGCGATTCTATGAAGTGGGACGGTCCGCGAGCGTCGTTGTGCTCGAGCAGGATGGCGCGCTGATGCTGCGAACCAATGGGCTGCCGGAAGCGCTCATCGAAATGACCGGGATCGCTCCAAAGTTCAGCGGTGAGTTCTGGCTTTCGCCCCTCGCGGTAATCGCCCGCCCGCAAGCCGAATCCATGCTGGTCGTCGGCTACGGCGGCGGCGTGGTGCTGGACGCCGTACCGCCCTCCGTGCGTCACATCGATGTCATCGAGCTCGAGCCGAAGGTCATCGATGCCAACCGCGCTGTGACCGAGCTGCGCAAGCGGGATCCGTTACTCGATCCCAGGGTGCAGATCGTGATCAACGATGCGCGTGGATCGCTGGCACTGACGACCAAGAGGTACGATGCGATCGTCTCGCAACCCTCGCACCCCTGGACGGCGGGTGCGTCGCACCTCTATACGCGCGAGTTCATGCAGCAGGCCCGCGACCATTTGCGCGATAGCGGTGTCGTCGTGCAGTGGATGAACGTCAGCTTTCTCGATGAAGATTTGCTGCGATCGCTTGCCGCAACCCTGCTTGACGTGTTCGAGAACGTCCGGCTGTATCGACCCGATCCCAGCACTCTTGTATTCCTGGGATCAGACAGCCCACTGGATCTCGAGGATGAGGTTACGCGCACCGGCACACCGCTCGTGCTGTCGCCCCGTCACTACGCCCGCTTCGGCGTTCACGCCCCGGAAGATATTGTCGTCGCCCTGGCTGCCGATCAGGTTGGCGTCGAAGCGCTTGCGCGTGGTGCGCCGTTGATCACCGACGACATGAATCGCATGGCAACTGACAATGTCTACGATCGTGGCCTCGGCCTGGATGCGGCGAAGTTGAGCCGGATCCTCGACGCTTACGACCCGCTGCAGCGCCCGAACAGCTTCATCTATTCCGGACTCGCGAGCCGATTGTCATTTGCTTACATGGCGCGACGCATGGCTCTGTTCACCGCGATCGATGCGACCATGCCCAATCGAATCGCCCGGATGGCACGGTTGCTCGGCGACCCCTCGATGTCTGCCTATGCTCAAGCTATCGCGATCAGCAGTGGGGGCGACACTCGGGCGGCGCAACGCTTGTTTCGAGAGTCCCTGGCACTTGATCCGCGCAACGATGCCGCGCGCTACGAGCTGGTTCGGCCGTCGCTAGCGGCGCTTGCACAAGGGCGCGCGCCAGCCGACATCGCCGCCGAAGCGTCCCAACTGCAGGGTCCACCGGCGGCGGTTATCCAGGCCGGCAGACACGCGGTCGCAGGGGAATGGGCCAAGCTTCCGACTCTCGACGGCGAATTGGCCGCAGCACGCTACACGGATCCGTGGTACATCGAGTGCGTTCAGATGCGCGTCGACTGGCGCACCCGTGTCTCGACTCCCGAGCACCGCGCGCGACTTGGACGGGAAGCTCTCGGCCTCATCGAAGAGATCATCGTTTCACAGCCCAATGCATCGATGTATGCGCTGCGAGCACGCAGTGCCATTGCCGCCGATCGCCCCGACGTGTTGCTGGAATCCATATTCGGCTACGCCCAGAGCACGCTCAACAGCATCAGCCGGCTGAATGACAGCGAGGTACCGATGCTGAGCGGCACGCTCGACACCTTGCTCAAGGCGATTGACGAAATGGGTAACGACGTCCGCGTGCGTCCGCAACGTGTTCAGGAAGTTCGCAGCAAGATCGTAGCCGCCAGAGATCAGATCCGATCACGGACCACCGCTTCCGGCGCCCGCTGAGCTGCCATCCGCCGGCCGACAAACCGATAGGCAAGCGTCGCCGCGAACACACCCGCGATCAGCACCAGGACCAATACAACGAGCCGCCAGAACGTGAAGTCGACCAGCGCACGCATGTCACTCACGGTGCGCTGAACAAGATCGCTCACCTGTGGCGCGCCCGCGTTCAATTGTAAGACCAGCGATTCGAGTTGCTTCGCAGTTGCGGCGAATTCCCGCGCCGCGTTGGCGTAATCGGCGATCTCGAACCGTTTCCTGGGCTGGGTCGCTGGCGCGGGTACTGTATCCTTTTTCTGGAAGCGGTCGAACAGCGTGTCGAGTCCACGCAGGGTGCCCCGCACTGAATCGGAGGTCGCCGTTCCGGCCTCGAGCGCACCCTTCAGCTCGCTGACCAGCGCCAGCATGTGCTGCTGCTGCGCCGCCAGTTCCTGCATGAACTGATGGATGATCGCTTCACGCTCGCGCGCTAGTAACTCGGGAAGCTGCCCAGCTACATTCCCGGCTGCCTCCGCTGCCAGGCTGACACGATTGACATCCTGCAGTGCACCGCGGGTCTCAGGCATGGCCGCGATCTGATACGCAAGGCGTTCGATCTGCATGTCGAGCAGTTTTGGCGACCGCTGCAGGTAGTAGATCGTGCGCTCGGCGAGATAGCGTGTCTGTGTGATTTCCTGAACTGCCGGATCGAGCGTGCTCAAGGGATCCAGGCCGATAAACGAGAACAGGCTTCCGGCCGATTGTGACTCACCGGGTCTTGGGTGGCCGACCGCCCGCGCGAAGTCCTTGAAGTAAACGTACGCCACTGCCCGCACCTGGGGATTCCTTTCCCGCCACTCGTCGATCACCTGATGCAGTTGCTGCACGTGCGTTTCGGTCAGGAACTCGGAGACCAGTGCCCAGGCCCCGGGCTCGAGCTTGCGATGCGCATCGCGGATCGGCACCGCGCGCTCACCGTATTTCTCCTGAACCCATGAGTCCTCCATGACCATCCGGCTCAGCGTCGCGAGCACGACCATGTCGAGCGCGTTGGTCACCGGATTGGCTCCCGTTGCAATCGTGTAGGCGGACGTCGCCTGAGACAATCTCCAGTTCTGGGCCGCCAGCCGCTCGGCGGCATCCTCAGTCTCCACCTGAAAGCGTTGAACCGGTTCGCCGATTCCTCCCGCATACTCGTCAGCAAAGCGCATGACGTTGAGTTGCAGCTCCTGCAGCTGGGTGGCCTGGGCTTCGGCCTTTGCCTCTGCACCAGTCAGTTTGCGCATGAAACCGCACCCCGCCGCCACCATCATGATGCAGACCAGCACGAGCAGGTTCGCGGCGAGGACTGGGCGTCGCAGTTGCCGGCAAGCCAATGGCCAGGTCGACACTAAAGTCGAATCGCCGTTCACGCGAAGATCTTTCCCGGGTTGAGAATGCTGTGGGGGTCGAACGATGACTTGATCCGCCGCATCAGTGAGACCGCCGACTCGCCAGCTTCCTCGATGAGGAATTGCTGCTTGCCGAGGCCGATGCCGTGCTCGCCCGTGCACGTGCCGCCCATTGCCAGGGCGCGCCGGACCAGACGCTCATTCAGCCGATCCGCCTCGGCGACTTCGGTCGGGTCGTCGCGATTCACGAGGAGCACCAGGTGAAAGTTCCCATCCCCGACGTGACCCACGATCGGTGCAGGAATTCTCGAAGTATCCAGATCGCGTCGGGTCTCGAGAATGCACTCGGCGAGGCGTGAAATCGGCACGCAGACATCGGTTGCCAGTGACGTCGCTCCGGGCCGCATTGCGAGAGCCGCCCATGCCGCATCGTGCCGCGCCTTCCAGAGGCGGCTCCGATCCTCTTGCTTGAGTGCCCACTCGAAGCCGTGCCCGCCGTGCTCGCGCGCGATTTCCGCAACCATGGTCGCCTGTTCCTTGACCGCAGCCTCGGTGCCGTGAAACTCGAGAAAGAGCGTCGGAGCTTCCTTGAGGCTCAACTTCGAGTATTGATTGACCGCGCGGATCATCAGTTCATCGAGTAACTCAATGCGTGCCACTGGAATGCCCAGCTGAATGGTCTCGATGACCGTGTCGACGGCACCGCCAAGCGCATCGAACGAGCAAACTGCCGCGGACATTGCCTCCGGAAGCCCGTATACGCGGAGCGTGACCGCAGTGATGACTCCGAGCGTGCCCTCCGAACCCACGAACAATCGGGTGAGGTCATACCCGGCCGCCGACTTCCGCGCACGCGTCCCCGTACGAATCACCGAGCCGTCCGCCAGAACGACCTCGAGGGCTAAGACATTCTCGCGCATGGTTCCGTAGCGAACCGCGTTGGTCCCGGATGCGCGAGTGGCGGCCATGCCCCCGATCGTGGCGTTGGCACCTGGATCGATCGGAAAGAAGAGTCCGGTATCGCGCAGATACTCATTCAGGGCTTCGCGCGTGACGCCTGGCTGCACGGTGACGTCCAGATCGCGCTCGTTGACGGCGATGACCTGGTTCATGCGGCTGAAATCGACGCACACCCCGCCTCTGGGCGCGAGGATGTGGCCCTCGAGCGATGTACCCACGCCAAACGCGATCACGGGCATTCTTGCCGCATGACAGGCTTTGAGGACCTGCACGACCTCGGCAGTGTTTTCTGGGAATGCCACAGCATCCGGCGCCTGTGCTATCGGATGCGTGATGTCGCGGCCATGGTGCTCCCGCACTGCCAACGACGTGGACAGCCGCTCGCCGAACAACGATTTGAGCGTATCGAGAACTGAGCCGCGGTCAGGTGACTGCGCGTTCAATGGCCGCCTCTGGCTCCCCCTCCCGCTTGCGGGAGAGGGTTGGGGTGAGGGTCCACTCCCTCTCCCACCCGTGGGAGAGGGTTGGGGTGAGGGTTCGTTGCATATCACCTCGAGCGCACCGGTTTCTCTGCAACCTCCGACACCCTCTAACTTCCGTGCATTGTAGAGACAAGGGCAGAGGCACTTGCTGTGCATCCGCAATGTGTCGAACGGCATCGGGCGCCGAAGATATGAACGGTACATTGATCCCGGTACACTCGGTGATCGAACGAGCGCCGGGGGCCCTGGCACAGCAGATGGTCAACTTCGAGTTCTCCGGCGGGTTCTTCCGCAAGGGTCACTATACCGTCCTGCTGATCGCGCTCGTCCTCGGGCTTTTCGTGCTTCCACCCGTCGTCCTCGGGCGCCCGGGGCTCTCCCTGCTGCTCCGGGTCGCGATCACCTTCGTATTCTTCGCGGCGTGTTATGCGATCGCCGCGAATCAGCGGGCATTTCGGGTGACTATAGCCTTGGCGATCGTCGCGGTCGCCGCGGGATGGCTCAGTGAGTTCGTCACCCATCCGTTGCTCCCCGGCCTCGCGAGTGGTCTGGCTGCCGCCTTCTTTCTTTGGACGGTGTTGCTGCTCCTGAAGCACGTTCTGGGTCGCGGGTCCGTGACGCTCGACAGACTGTTTGGCGCTATCTGCATCTATCTTCTCCTGGGGCTCGCCGCGGCCGAGGTATTTGCTCTCATCTACCACGTTGACCCGAACTCGTTCGCCGTGAGCGAGGCACTCCGCAGTCGGATCGGGCACGGCCTGACGGACGAAGCACGAAGCATTCTCACCTACTACAGCTTTGTAACACTGACGACGGTCGGCTACGGCGACGTGTCCCCAGTGAGCCTCGGGGCCCGCTCGATGGCGGCGCTCGAGGCCGTGGTCGGGCCACTCTATCTTGCGATCCTCATCGCACGCCTCGTTTCACTGATGGATCTGCGGAGCAAGACGCGCGACAGCTGATCGAGCCACTTCAAGCATCAGAATTCCTTTTCAGCCTCTTCATGACTTCGCAGCGCGTCGACCTGATAGAACTTCGCCCAGCTGTTGGCCAAGGAAAAGAGCATGGGTTTGCCGATCACCTTGCTCAGGGCGCTCGGCAGTGAAAAATGACGGCGGTTGGAGAAATAGTTGAAATAATTCCTGTAGTCCTCATCCGCCTCTCCCAGGACGTTCCTCGCGGCGAAACTCCCGCAGAAACTGGCCCAAGGAATTCCGACGCAGCCGAGACTCCTTGCGCGCCGAGAATTCCGGCCAACTGCTCGGCGTGATACGTCTGTTGATCAGTAAAGCCGAGGGTCTGCCGGCATTCGAGTTCTGACGCAACGGCTTCCTTGCCGCCGGCGCCGAGCCCGCGAAACAGCGAATCCTGCCGCAGCCTTGTGGCCGTAACGCCGGACCAGTTGATGCAGTTCCAGCTCGCTATCAGGAGTGAGAAACCCCGCGCTGCGCCCCGTGGTGATCCACCAGTTCTGATTGACCATCCTCACGTCCGCAGGCGTTCCACGGCGGGCGATCGGTTGCGCAACTCGTTCATCCTTTGACCGCCGCGTCCTCGCGCACCCAGGAATCCAACAGGGTGTACGTAACGGCCAGTATCACGGGGCCGATGAACAGTCCGACCACGCCAAATCCGATCAGTCCACCAATGACGCCGGCGATGATCAGGAGCAGCGGCAGGTCGACGCCTTTTCGAATCAACAATGGCTTCATGACGTTGTCGATGACAGCGACGATCACGGCCACTACGACCAGGACGCTGCCCCAGCCGATGTGTCCCGACCAGAAGAGCCAGATGATCGCGGGAGCCAGCACCGGGATCGGACCCAACTGCGCCACGCAGAGCACAAAGATCACCGCCAGCAGCAGCCCGGGCCGCGGCACACCGGCGAGCCATAAGCCCAGTCCAGCGATGATCGACTGCACCACGGCCGTGACGATCACTCCGAGCGCCACACCGCGCACTGCCTGGCCCGCGAGGCGCATCGTCTGTTCGCCGCGCTCCTTGCCGATGCGCCGGGCGAACATCAGCACACCCTTGGATGCCGTTTCGCCATTCGAATACAGAATTGCCGCTATGACGACCGTCAGCAGAAGTTGAATGACTACCGCCCCGAATCCGCCCGTCACGGCCATCACCCAGCTCGCGGTCGAGCGAACGTACGGCCGCAGGGCTTCCGCAACCGTTTCGGGGCTCGCTGCGGCCAGCTCCTGCCACTTCGCCGCGAGGCGTGGACCGACCCACGGCAGGCCAGCCAGCCATGCTGGCGGAGGATCGAGCCCTTCTGTGGCCAGTTCCCGTAGGAGGTCAACGCCCCCAACTGCTGCGTCGACGAGCACGGCAGCGGCCAACCCAAAGGGCACTATGAAGATCGCCAGCATGACAAGGGTCATGAGTGCAGTCGCCGGCACTCTTCGACCACCCATCAGCCGCTCCACTCTGACGAGCACAGGCCAGGTCGCCACCACAATCGTCGCCGCCCAGATCAATGCGCCGAGAAATGGCAGCAGGGTCCACAAGCTGCCCGCAATCAGGGCAGCGATGACCAATATCACCAGGAAGGTGCGGGTGAGATCAGTTGAAGCTGGCATTTGCATGGATCCCGCCTCCGTGGAACAACGCTGAAGTCTCAATCCGGACTTCGTACGGAGCGAACTCCTGAATCTGGAGCGGTCAGCAGCTCGCGAGTACCTCGCTCAGCCGCCCAGGGCGATTGCAGCCGCCACCAGTACTACGCCGCCCAACAGGAAAATGGAGCCGACGACCCACGGCCTGCCCAGCGTGTGCTTCGACCATGAGTAGCCCGTGATGAACAACAGCGCCAGCAGGACCGCATTGGATACGCGCAGCGCGAAGCGAGCGTCGTCGAAGAGCAGAAACGGAATCGCGGCCGGCACACTGGTCACGATCACCAGCATGCAGCTCATCAGGGCGCCCAGTGCATCCTCCTTGGTAACCGTGTTCGGTGTGGGCGGCTTCGAGTGCACATTCTCGACGATGCGCCGGTACAGTGCTTCGCGCTCCGTAGCGCTCGTGACATCGGCCAACACTTCGTCGAGCTCTCCGGCCACGAGCGACTCGGCCCTGGTGCGAGTCGGCGACTGACGGATCATTCGGCCGATGCGCCGCAGGCGACCTCGACCGAAGAGCTGTCCGACCAGGTACAGAGCGCCGTCGATGATGCCCCAGGCGACGTTGCAGCCGATCACCGCGATGAGCAATTGACGCGCGCCTTCGCGACCTTCGTCCTCGATGATGATCCCCGCACCCAGCGTGAACGTGAGCGTCATGATGAGGCCGAACAGAATCTCACCGAGACTTGTTGCCGGGTCAACGAGTCGATGCACGAGCGAAGAGCGGCTTTCCGATGTCATTTCTTGTTTACCTCATCGCTGGACGTCGGTCAGGATGCACGGCTTGCCGCAACTCAAAGCGGCACGAAATACAGCAGCAGCGCGATCATCAGGTACACGGCAATGAGTTGCACGCCCTTGTACCAGTTGCCCGATCCACCCGACGCCACGAGCGCTCCGATGAACACGGTGAGGAACAACAAGCCGACGCCGCCCGCACTGAAAGACAACTGAAAGTAACGCGGCCCAACGAAGTAACTGGCGAACACCAGCACCGGTGCCACGAACAGCGCGATCAGGATGCAACTGCCGAGGGCGATACCGAGTGACAGGTCGAATCGACCCTTGCGCGCCATGCTGACTGCGGAGATGCCCTCGGCGACACCGCCGACACTCGCCAGCAGCACGATTCCCAGGAACGGGGCCGAGAGCCCAAGCGCCTCGCCCGTACCCTCAACGGCACCCACGAGTATTTCACTCAGAAATGCGGCAAGCACCGAACTGCCGACAAGCACTCCAAGACACAAGCCCAGGCTCCAGGGCTTAGCGTGTTCCTCGGCGCCGGCCTTGGCTGCGCTCGCGAACATTTCCGGATGCGTGCGGATCATGAACACCAGATACAGCGCATACAACACGAGCAGCAAAACCGCGAGCCCGAGGTTGATGCTTTCCTCCTCTATTGTGGCTGCGCTTGGCGAAAACGTGCTCGAATAAATGCTGGGCAAGGCCATGCTGATGACCGCAATGAACATCATCGTGGTATAGACGCCCACGGCCTTCGGATTGAACTCGAGCATGTGGTATCGCAGCCCGCCGAGCAGGAAACTGAGGCCGAGCACCAGCAGCAGGTTGAACAGGATCGCACCGACGAGCGATGCAGCCACCATCGTATAGAGACCCGCCTTCAGCGCCACGACGCAGATGATCAGCTCGGGAAGATTCCCGAACATGGCGTTCAGAAGGCCGCCGATGGAATCGCCGGTGTAATGCGTCAGGTGTTCCGTGCTGTGGCCGATCAGCCGTGCAACCGGAATGATCGCCAGCGCCGCGATCAGGAACATCACCGGCGCGGTGATGCCCGGCACGTACTCGAGCGCCATCGCGATCGGTACGAAGACGAGCATCCAGTGTTGCGACCAGTTGATCTTTTGCATCAGCGAGCTCCTGTTCCGGCAGTCGCTAGGCGTTGACCGCGAAGTCGCCGCCGAGGGCGAGGTGCAGGTTGACGCGTTGCACGCGCCGTTCGCTTTGCACCCGAAGCAGGTTCATTCGCGAGACGTGGTAGGCCAGCTGCTGCTGCTGAACCGAGCGTAAGTCGCCCGAACCGACGCGATAGCGCGTCTCCGCGAGCCGCAACGCGCGCTCGGCGTCAATCGCGGCCGACGCCAGGATTGCTTCGCGATCCTGCAGAGCGAACTCGCTTGACAAGGCATTCTCGACATCGCCGAATGCCTTGAGCGCTGTCTGGATGTACTGCGCGATCGCTTGCTTTTGCTCAGCGGTACGGACCTCGACCTGCGCCTTGAGCGCTCCGCCCGTGAACAAAGGTGCAAACACGCTGCCGCCCGCGCTCCAGACGGGATTGTCCCGGTCCTGGAGAACGAACAGGTCGCTGGTGATGTCGGAGCCGCTGCCGGTCAGCGAAATGCGCGGCAGTCGGGCGGCCTGCGCCTCCTTGACCCGACTGAAAGCGGCCGCCACACGCTGCTCTGCCGCAATGACGTCGGGCCGCCGCTCGAGCAACTCGGATGGCAGGCCCGCCGGTACGGTCGGCACCAGACTGCCGAGTTGCGTTGGCGCGGTAATTTCGGCTGCAGGATATCGTCCGACCAGCAGTTCCAGGGCGCGCAAGGACTGTTCATGAGCCAGCTGCACCTGGCGCAGGCTGTCGCGGTATGTCTGCAGGTTGACGCGTGCCGAGGCGACGTCCAACTCGCTGCCGATTCCGACCCGCAGCCGCTGCTCCGCAAGCTCCAGCAGCTTGGCCGCCGCATCCACCATTTCGCTGAGAAGGTCCCGTTGCAGCGCGGCCTCGGTAGCGAGGAACCAGGACTTGGCGACGAGAGCCGCCAGCGACTGGCGGGCGAAAGCGAAGTCCGCATCTGCGGACGCGTGCTGCTCCTTGGTACTCCGTACGCTGTAGCGGACGCGTCCCCAGACGTCGAGCTCCCAGGATGCGCTCACGAGCACGCCTTGCAGGCCCGAATTGTCACCGGACATCTCGCCGCCGGCGCGGCCGAGCGCATCAACTGCCGGATAGAGCTCGCCGCCCGCAACGCGGACATAGGCCGCCGCCTGCTCGACGCGTGATGCCGCGACCCGCAGATCGCCGTTGTACTTCATCGCCTCCGCGACAAGCTCCTCGAGCTTGGTGTCGGCGAATGTCGCCAGCCAGTCTCTTTCGACGTCTCCCGGGGTTGCCGGTCCCGCCGTCCACTGATCTGGCAATGGCGTAGTGGGCAGTACCTGTTCGCGCAATTCGTCTGACGATGGTGGCGACTCGAGAATGCAACTCGCAAGTGCGACGCACGCCGCGAGCAGCAAACGCGAGCGCCAAACGGCACCCGCAGCGCGACTCGACGTGCGCTTCTCTGCCATTTCAGTGCAGCTTGAGGATGAGGTAGTTCAAGTAAGAACCGACTCGAAGAATGACCCTGCGGAGAATCTGAATGTGACGACCGTGCTGCGTGTAGATCGCGCCCTGCCCCACGGCGCCCGCCGCCAGGAACAGTTCCTGATCGCGCTCGGCGATGTTGAGTCGTACGGCAAACCGGCCCGGAGGCAGTGGAACAGCGCCGGTTTGCGGTATCGTCTGACTCATCGGGATCTGCCCTTGACCCTGCGCCCACACGATGGAATCCACGGATGCCTTGATGATCCGGCCCGGGTAAGTCGGCAGCGCAATTTCCGCTTCGTCGCCTGGCATCACTTCGTGCAACTCGTTTTGGTGATAGAGAGCGATGACCTGGAACTCGTCCTCGACGAACGTCATTACAGGTAGCGCCCCGAGGGCTGTTGCCATCTGACCCGGCCGCAACTGCAAGTTGATGACCGTGCCGTTGGCGGGGGCGTAGAACACCGTCTGTGAAAGCTCCCACCGCGCGTTGGCGAGCTGGGCTTTGATCTGTGCGATTTCCGCCTGATCGTCGCCAACCGTTGCCCCGAGGCGCGCACGGATCTGTGCTTCGGCAGCGATGTTCGCGCTCAGCTCCGCCTCAAGCTGGCTCACGTCTGATTCCGTCTGCTCGAGGGCGAAGCGGTCTCCTGCGCCGGTGTCAGCGAGCTCCCGATTCTGCTGCACCCTCTTGCGGGACAGCTCGAGTTTGGCGCGCACTGCCCGAGTGCGGCTGACCGCGGACCGCAACTCCTCGTTGAGCTGCTGAACCGAGCCCTCGGTCGCCGCGAGCTGCGCCTCGAGAGTGCGCACCTGCAGCTCGAACGGCGTCGGGTCGATGCGGAACAACACGGCGCCCTTTTTGACCGCGCTGTTTGGCTCTACGGGCACTTCAATTACGCGGCCGCGAACCTGCGGCACGACCTGCACGACGTACTTGATCACGCGGACATCAGCCGACGACGGCGCATAGATATTGAGCATCAGGATCAGTGTGGTCAGGGCGACGATCGGAATCACCACCACCGTGACCTGCGACACCTTGTTCCACGGCAGCAATTTGAACTTGAAGAAGATCAGCCAGACGAAGAACGCATAGATCGCGAGCAGCAGGGCTTCCATCAGCGAACCCCCTCGCTCGCCTGGCCCGCCGACGCGCGGCTCTCGAGCTTGGCAAGGCGCTCACGGATCAGCTGCATCGCACCAGACAGCTCACCGCGCTTCTCGAGCGCCTCCAGTTCCTGCCGCAAGCGTCCCAGCTCTTCGCGCAATGAAGGAGATTCAGCAGCGGTCTCGCCCTTCGCCTTCAGCTCGGCGTAATAATCTTCGTGCTTGTCCCGACCGTACGCCAGCTGGTACAGAGAGGGCTTCGAATAGGCCCATAACCACGCCAGCGGCCAAAGCAAGCCCCCGAAAACCAGCGACAGAAGACACAGGACGTGAATCGCGTCCTTCTGTGGATGGTGGCGCTTTTCTGCAACTTTCTCCGGCAGGATGTGAACCAGCCAGAACAGCGCGATGCCGCCGATCGGAAGCACGATGATGATGAAGAGCGCGAGAGCGTTTGCCGCCTTGTCGGCGAACGCGCCGCTCGCAGCCAAACACGGCGCGGCCACGGTGCAGGTGAGAACGAGCACAACCGCTCGCACGATTGTCGATATCCGCACTTTTGCGATCATCCCGTTACTGTGCCCGACTTCGGGCCGCTTCTTGTTCGTTATGGCACGCGCCGAATGGTAGTGAAAGATACCACACGGACACGTGCCATCATGAACTCTCAGCGCGGCGTGATCGAATACGGATTGCCCCCGAGGGCATTTGAAATGTCCGCAATCGCATTCTGGGCCCGCACGCTATTGCCGGCGGCATCCAGGGGCGGCGAAATCACCGCGATGCCGAATTTGCCGGGTGCGACGGCAATGATGCCGCCACCGACGCCGCTCTTCGCCGGCAGGCCCGTGCGATACAGCCATTTGCCGGAATCATCGTACAACCCGGCAGTTGCCATCACGGCAAGCACTTCCGGAACGTTGTCGGCGCCGATGACCTGCTTGCCGGTCACGGGATTCTTGCCGCCATTGGCAAGGGTCGCGGCCATCGTCGCGAGGTCCTTCACATTGACTCCGATGGAGCACTGCCGCGTGTAGATATCCGTGGCCCGGTCCGGATTGTCCTTGATGTGCCCATACGCAAACATCAGCCGGCCGATCGCCTGGTTGCGCTGGTTCGTTTCCGCTTCCGATTTGTAAACGTCTTCGAGAACGGACAAGGAGCGACCGGCGAAATTGTTGTGGATGCCCAGAATCTTGCCCCATATTTCGTCGTAGCTGCCGCCCGTGACCATGCTGGTGGAGGTGATCGCGCCGGGGTTGACCATCGCGTTCATCTCACTGCCCCGGTACTGCTCGATGGCGACGATCGAGTTGAACACCTGCCCCGTCGCATCGACACCCATATTCTCGGCGATCGCCGCCGGACCCTGATCCTCGATGACTCTCGCCATCGTGAACACCTTCGAGATCGACTGGATCGATACCTCGGTGGCGAGGTCGCCGGCCGTAAAGACCTTACCGTCCACGGTGATCAGGGCGATGCCGTAGACGTTCGGATCCACCTTGGCGAGCGCCGGAATGTAATCCGCGTTCTTTCCTTCCTGCAGCCCGCGATACTTGGCATAGGCCGCTTCGACCGTTGTCTGAACGGCCTTCGGATCACGCGCCGGATCCACCGGTGTCTTGGCGGCGGCCGCGCCGCAGACGAATGCCGCCGCGACCACCACGACAATATTGCGAATTCGAGCGCTCATTACTTGCCTCCCCAGCTATACCCAAAGTTGTACTTGGCCGAAAACTGGAAACGCAGGTCGTCGACGGTAAAGCCATCGGAGAAATTTTCCCGGTCGCCCCACTGCAGTTCCCCACCCCACATGAGATTGTCGATCGAGTGGTTCAACAGGTTGACCAGGACGTACTGTCCCCGCTTGAACG
>Ga0180063_1000135_pt1 | contig 17433 bp, 16 predicted proteins | sample EasRivT47_16_10D_FD_121776 | JGI IMG/M metagenome (GOLD analysis project Ga0180063, IMG submission 121776) | Soil microbial communities from meander-bound floodplain in the East River, Colorado, USA - East River metaG ERMLIBT47_16_10D | ecosystem: Environmental > Terrestrial > Soil > Floodplain ...
GCGCTGCACTCCTGGGACATCCGCGAAGTCTCGAATGAGAGCCCCTGGCGCCCGGCGCTCTACCCGTTCAAGACCGTGATCCCGGTCGCCTGCGCGCTCATCTTCGTGCAGGGCACCTCCGAGTTCGCGAAAGCGGCCTGGGCGGCGCTGAAGGGAAGGCCGCTATGAGCGGCGTTGTTTTTTGCCCCCCTGTAAAGGGGGGAAGCGAGCCTACGGCGAGCGGGGGGTTTGGTTTTTGCGAAAACAAAACCCCCCGTTCCCCCCGCGTAGGCGGGGGTCACGACCCCCTTTACAGGGGGTCGAACCGATGAGCGGCGAGATGCTCGGGCTGGTCCTGCTCGGCGCACTGCTCGCCGGGATCTTCGCCGGCTTCCCGATCGCCTTCACGCTGATCATCCTGTCGGTGGTGTTCGGCTACATCGGCTTCGGCGACACGGTGTTCTACCTGATGGTGTTCCAGACCATCGGCCTGATGAAGGAGGAGACGCTCGCCGCGGTGCCGCTGTTCATCTTCATGGGGCACGTGCTGGAGCAGTCGGGGCTGATGGAGCGGCTGTTCAAGTCGTTCCAGCTGATCCTCGCGCCGCTGCGCGGGTCGCTGTTCCTCGGGGTGCTGCTCACCGCCACGCTCTTCGCCACCGCCACCGGGATCATCGGCGCATCGGTCACCGTGATGGGCCTGATGGCGGCGCCGGCGATGATGAAGGCGGGCTACGACCCCAAGCTCTCGGCCGGCTGCATCACCGCCGGGGGCTGCCTCGGCATCCTGATCCCGCCGAGCGTGATGCTGATCGTCATGGGCCCAATCGTCGGCGTGTCGATCATCAAGCTGTTCGCCGCGGCGATCGTCCCGGGCCTGATCCTCGCCGGCCTGTACATCGCCTACGCGATGATCCGCAGCCACCTCAACCCGGCGCTCGGCCCGCCGCTGCCGCGCGATCAATGGGCCAAGTCGGCCGGCCAGATGGTGCGCGAGTTCGCCGCCGGCATCGTGCCGATGGCGGTGATCATGTTCGCCGCGCTTGGCAGCATCATCTTCGGCCTCGCCACCCCCACCGAGGCCGCCGCGATGGGCGCCACCGGCGCCGTCGTCCTCTCGCTCGCCTACCGGCGCTTCAGCTGGAGGGGGCTGCGCGAGGCGTGCATGAAGACACTCGAGACTTCCAGCCTGGTGCTGTTCCTCGCCGTCGCCTCGAACATCTACGGCGCGGTGTTCACGCGCCTGGGCACGAGCACGATGATGGCGGATGCCATGCTCTCGCTGCCGCTGCCGCCGTCGCTGATGCTGGTGGCGCTGCTCGTCGTGATCTTCCTGCTCGGCTGGCCGCTCGAATGGCCGGCGATCGTGTTCATCTTCCTGCCGATCTTCCTGCCGGTGGTCGAGGCGCTGAAGCTCGATCTGGTGTGGTTCTGCACGCTGGTGGCGGTGTGCCTGCAGACCGCGTTCCTCTCGCCCCCGGTGGCGATGGCGGCCTACTACCTGAAGGCGGTGGCGCCGAAGTGGGAGCTGTCGCAGATCTACCGCGGCATGTTCGACTTCATGCTGCTGCAGCTCCTCGGGCTCGCGATCGTGTTCTTCTTCCCCGAGACCGCGCTCTGGCTGCCGGAGAAGTTGTTTGGAAAATAGGCAAGGTTGACGCCGTCCCGGGGCGGGCGTAGCGTGACCGGGCGCTTATCCTTAGAGGAGGAGACCATGCGCTTCACCAAGCTGTGCTTTGCCGTCGCCGCGGCAGCTCTCGTGGCGCTGCCCCCTGACACCCATGCCCAGGCGAAGCCGCGCGCCATGGTCCTGAAAGGGCAGTCGTCGCACCCGGCGTCGTCCAACTTCCACCTCGTGTTCAAGATGTGGGGCGAGACGGTGGAGAAGATGTCGGGCGGCCGGGTGAAGATCGAGACCTTGCCCGCCGGCGCGGTGGTGCCGGCGTTCGAAGTGTTCGACGCCGCCTCGCGCGGCGTGCTCGACGTGGGCGCTTCGCCCTTCGGCTACATCCTGGGCAAGAGCCTCGCCGGCATCCCGCTGTCGCACGGGCCGCTCTTCGGCATGGACGGCATCGACTATTTCGGCTGGTACTACGACGGCGGCGGCATGAAGCTGCTGGAGGAGTTCTACAAGGACATCATCAAGCTCAACCTGGTGAGCTTCCCGGTGCCGACCGACTACCCGCAGGGCATGGGGTGGTTCAAGAAGCCGATCCGCAGCCTGGCCGACCTGAAGGGGATGAAGTACCGCATCTACGGCATCGGCGCGGAGACCTACGGGCGCCTCGGCGTCTCGGTGGTGACCCTGCCCGGCGGCGAGATCGTGCCCGCGCTCGAGCGCGGCGTGATCGAGGGCGCGGAGTGGATCAACTGCCTCGAGGACAAGAAGCTCGGCCTGCACAACGTCGCCAAGCACTACTACACCCCCGGCATGCACGAGCCGGTCACCGGCGGGCAGATCATGATCAACGGCAACACCTGGAAGAAGCTCGGGCCGGACATCCAGGAGATGATGAAGGTCGCGAGCATGTACGCGGTGACGCAGCGCAACTTCATCTTCACGCGCGAGAGCGCGGAAGCCTGCCAGGAGCTGATCAAGGGCGGCACCCAGATCCACCGCACGCCCGACGACATCCTGAAGAACTTCCTCGACGAGTGGGAGAAGATCCAGGCCGAGTACGCGAAGAAGGACCCGTTCTACCGCAAGGTGATCGAGAGCCAGAAGAAGTACGCGGAGCTGATCGTGCCGTACCGCATGTCCTGGTACCCGCCGTACGACTTCGCGGGCAAGTACTACTGGAAGGACAAGATCTACCTCAAGTCCGGCAACCAGTAGAAGAGAAGGGAGTCCTTTCTCGGAGGTCCGACACGGGCGCCTGACGGCGCCCGTTCTATTTCCGCCTCTCTCTCACTGAATGAAAGCCGGCGCCTTCGGAATCTTCGCGTTCTGCTCCAGGTCGTGGTTGATCCAGAGCTGCGCGCCGGTTTGCTGCGCGTAATCCTTCATCGCGTCGATCGTCGCCATGCTGCGCGGCACGTCGAAATTGAACGACGGCGCGACGCGGTAGTTCCAGCTGTACTGCAGGTGCACCATGTCGCCCGACAGGATGACCGGCCCGGTCTTCGGCAGGCGCACCACCAGCACCTGGTGGCCGGGCGTGTGGCCCGGCGCGGCCTTGATCGTCACCGTGCCGTCGCCGAACACGTCGTAGTCGCCGTCGATGATCATCGCGGTATTGCCGCGCAGTTTTTCGAAGTTGGAGGGGATGAAGCCGTACTTCTGCGGCTCGGCGCCGAACATCGCCGCGTACTCGGCGCGCTGCACGTAGATCGTCGCCGCGGTGAAGAGGTTGGCGTTGCCTGAATGGTCGCCGTGCGCGTGCGACAGGGCGAAGTGCCTGATGTCCGCCGGCGCGACGCCGATCTCCTTCAGCGACTCGACGAGCGGCTTCTTCATGTACGCGGTGATCGCCCCGCCCGCCACGCTGAAGCCGTTCGGCATCGCCGCGAGCCGGTCGGCGTTGCCGGTGTCCCAGAGCATCCACCCCTGCGCGTGCTTGATGAGATAGCAGTGGTTGCTGAAGACGTGCGGCTTGCCGATGTTCACGCCCGGCGTCCAGCGCGACACGTCCTTGACGTGGTTCTCGCCGCAGTTGATGACGTACATGCGGTCCACGCCGGTTGTCTGCTGTGTCGGGGTTGCGCAGCCGGCCAACAGCAGCAAGACGAAGGCCGTCCCTATATTCCTCATCGTCACTACCCTCCTCCCGCGTTACCCGAATTCGGGGTCAGTGCCACAACTCGTTGTTGCGTACGTGAAAACGATTCGTGGCCCTGGCCCCGAATTCGGAACTCAGCCCAAAGTGGGCATGTTGAATCCCGGCGCCGGCGTGTCCTGGTGCGGCCAGCGCGTGGTGATGGCCTTGGTGCGCGTGTAGAACTTGATGCTCTCGGTGCCGTGCACGTGCAGGTCGCCGAAGAGCGAGCTCTTCCAGCCGCCGAACGAGTAGAACGCCACCGGCACGGGGATCGGCACGTTGATACCGACCATGCCGACCTGGATCTCGGCGGCGAAGCGGCGCGCCGCGCCGCCCGACTCGGTGAAGATCGCCGTGCCGTTGGCATAGGGATTGGCGTTTACCAGGGCCACCGCCTCTTCGAGGGTATCGGCCCGCAACACCACCAGGATCGGCCCGAAGATCTCGTTCTTGTAGATTTCCATCTCGGGCGTGACGTAGTCGAAGAGCGAGGTGCCGAGGTAGAAGCCGTCTTTCGGCACCTGCTGCTTGCGCGCATCGACGACCAGCTTTGCACCCTCCTTGAGCCCGATGTCGATATAGGACGCCACCTTGTCCCGATGCTGGCAGGTGACGAGCGGACCCATCTCGCTCGACTTCTCGGTGCCCGGGCCGACCTTGATGGCTCTTGCCTTCTTTTCAAGTAAACGAACCAGGGGGTCACCTGCGGCCCCGACCGCCACGACGGCGGAGATCGCCATGCAGCGCTCGCCCGCTGAGCCGTACGCGGCGCCGATCAGCGCGTCGGCGGCGAACTCGAGATCCGCGTCGGGCAGCACCACCGCATGGTTCTTCGCGCCACCGAGCGCCTGGACGCGCTTGCCGTGCCTTGCCGCGGTCTCGTAGATGTACTTCGCGATCGGGGTCGAGCCCACGAACGAAAGGGCCTTCACATCGGGGTGAGAAAGCAGGCCATCCACGGCAACTTTGTCCCCATGGATCACGTTGAACACGCCATCCGGCAGACCCGCTTCCTTGAAGAGCTCGGCCATGCGCATCGAGGCCGAGGGCACTTTTTCCGACGGCTTGAGGATGAAGGTGTTGCCGCACGCGATCGCCATCGGGAACATCCACAGCGGCACCATCACCGGGAAGTTGAACGGCGTGATGCCGGCGCAGACGCCGACGGGCTGGCGGATGCTGTGGGTGTCGACCTGCGTGCCGACGTTCTCGGAGTATTCGCCCTTGAGGAGGTGCGGGATGCCGCAGGCGAACTCGACGACCTCGATGCCGCGCTGCACCGAGCCCATCGCGTCGGCGAGCACCTTGCCGTGCTCGTCGGTGACGATTTCGGCCAGCTGCTTCTGGTTCTTCTTCAGCAAAGACAAGAACTCTTGCATGACGCGCGCACGCCGCAGCGGCGGGGTATCGCGCCATTCCGGAAACGCCGCCGTCGCGGCATTCACTGCCTCATCCACGAGATTCTTGTCTGCAAAGACAACCCGCTTCGTGACCTGGCCGGTTGCCGGGTTGTAGACCTCGCCGAAGCGCTCTGCGCGCGTGACGGCCTTGCCGTTGATCCAGACCGGGACGGTGTCGAGTTTCAGCTCAGCGGGCTTGTTCATCGGCGGCACTCCAGGGGAACGATAATGGTAGCGAATGCGCGCCCTGGCCGCCATCCGCGAGTTCCTCGCCCTCGAGTCGGCCGGCGGCATCCTGCTCGCGGGCGCGGCGGCGGTGGCGATGGTGTGCGCCAACTCGCCGCTCGAGCGCGCCTACGGCGCGTTCCTCGACACGCCGGTCGAAGTGCGCGCCGGCGCCTTCGAGATCGCCAAGCCGCTGCTTCTGTGGATCAACGACGGGCTGATGGCGGTGTTTTTCTTCCTCGTCGGCCTGGAGCTCAAGCGCGAGGTGCAGGAAGGCGAGCTGTCGCGGCCTTCGCAGATCGCGCTGCCGGCGGCGGCGGCCGCGGGCGGCATGCTCGTGCCCGGCGCAATCTACGCCGCGATCAACTGGAGCAGCCCGCAGACGCTGCAGGGCTGGGCGATCCCGGCGGCGACCGACATCGCCTTCGCGCTCGGCGTGCTCTCGCTGCTCGGCGAGCGCGTGCCCAGCGGCCTGAAGGTGTTCCTGCTGACGCTCGCGATCCTCGACGACCTGGGCGCGATCGTGATCATCGCGATCTTCCACACCGCGAACCTGAGCGCGGTGTCGCTGATCGTGGCGGCCGGGGCGCTCGCGGTGCTCGCGCTCCTCAACTACCGCAACGTGCAGCGCGCGGCGCCCTACCTTCTTGTGGGGCTGGTGCTGTGGGCCTCGGTGCTGAAGTCGGGCGTGCACGCCACGCTCGCCGGCGTCGCGCTCGCGCTCTTTATCCCGCGCCGGCCGGCGCGGCTGCTCGAGCACGATCTGCATCCGCCGGTCGCATACGTGATCCTGCCGCTGTTCGCGTTCGCCAATGCCGGCGTGCCGCTCGCGGGGGTGTCGCCGGGCGCGTTCCTGGAGCCGGTCGCGCTCGGCATCACGGCCGGCCTCGTCGCGGGCAAGCTGGCGGGCGTGTTCCTCGCCTCGTTCGCCCTGGTCGGGCTCGGGGCGGCGCGGCTCCCGGAAGGGGCGAACTGGGGATCGATGCTCGGCGTGTCCGCGCTCTGCGGCATCGGCTTCACGATGAGCTTTTTCATCGCCGGGCTCGCGTTCGAAGGCGCGGGCGCCGAGTACCTCGTGCAGACGCGCCTGGGGATCCTCGCCGGCTCGCTCGCCTCGGCGCTGCTCGGGGTGGCGCTGCTCAGTCTGGCCCTGCCAGCAGGTCCTTCTTCGGGGCGTGACGCTGCATCGCGTCGAGGTGCCTGAGGTACATCGTATTGGGGCAGAAGGCTTCGATCTTCTCGTCCTGCCCCGCGGCGAGCAGCCGGCTGCATTCTTCGGGCCTGGGGCAGGCGATGCAGCGCTCGACCGCGAAGGCGAGCGCCTGCTCATTCTGGTTCGCCAGCTTGCGCGTGTCGCGCCGCCGCAGGACTTCCCACAGCTGAAGCTGCGCGATGTCGCGGACGGCGCGCCGCCAGGCGCCGGCTATCCAATTGACCACGCTCACAGCCTAGAGCCGCCGGCCCGGCGGCGTTTGACCTGGATCAAGCCGCCGCGGCGCGCGGCTTTTCCTTGGCGATGGCGGCGTTGACCCGCGGCATTACTTCCTCGGCCATGAGCTGCATCGAGCGCTTCTCGAGCTTCGGGTCGACCCAGTCCATGCCGGCGTACACCAGCTCGCCGAAGTCGCCCACCTGCTCGCGCAGCCGCAGGATCTGGTCGACCACCTTGTTGACCGTGCCGTACATGCACAAGCGGTCGAGCACGAACTCGTAGGTGATCTCGCTGTCGGGCTGGTCCATGCGCTCCTTGAACACCGCGTGGCGCCCGGCCTTGGTGAGCTTGGTCTGGAGCTGCTTGTAGTAGAAGCGGTAGGGGCTGTTCGCGGCGTGGCGCCCATACGACGCCGCGACCTTGTCGTCGTCGGCGACGAACAGCGTGCGCGCGACGCGCCACTCGGCCGGGTCGGGCTTGACGCCGGCCTTGGTCTTGCCTTCGGCGTAGTTCGTCCAGTGCGTTTTCAGCCAGTGCGGCAGCAGGAAGTTGGCCGACAGCGGGTGGAAGTCGCGCTCGCCCATGATCACCACGCCCTTCGAGAACGGCGCGACCACGGTGCCGACGATCTCGGGGCGCGGCTTCTGGAACGGCTTGGGCATGATGCCGACGCCGGTCTCGAGGTGCATCGTCTTCTTCGTCGTGACCTTGAAGCGGTTGCCCGGGAACTCGATGTCGTACGGCGCCTCGCGCTCCCAGATCGCCAGGATCACGTCGATCGCCTCGGCGAACATCTTGTTGCGGTCTTCGTCCAGGATGCCGAGCGCCTCCGCATCGGAAACCAGCGCGCCCGGGCTGACGCCGAGGATGAAGCGGCCCTCGGCGAGGTGGTCGAACATCGCCGCGTTGGCCGCCACGAGCGCCGGGTGCACCTGCGACAGGTTGCACGTGCCGCTCGCGAGCTTGATGCGCTGGGTCGAATGGATCAGCGTGGCGAGGAACAGCAGCGAATTGGTGATGTTCTCGGCCTTGTCGGTCAGGTGCTCGCCGATGAACGCGTCGTGGAAGCCGAGCTGGTCGGCGAGGATCACGGTCTCGCGGTCCTCCTTGAGCGTTTCGGTGGGGCTGCGGTGCAGGGGATGCACCGGCATCATGAAAATCCCGAGCTTCATCGACGGCCTCCTCGCAGGGCCGCCAATGATACTTCAGGGCGTGCCGCGGGCTCTCAGCTTCCCCTCAGGCGTTCCACCAGCGCTGCGTTGGGGCAGAAGCTCCGATAGCTATCGAGGGATCCGGATTCCAGCCACTCGCGGCACGCGCCGATCGCCGGGCACGTCGGGCAGCGCTGCTCGGCGAGCGCCATTTCACGCGCCAGGACAGGCGATGCCAGGCGCCGGGGATCGGCTCCCGTGCGGTAGAGCGTGCGGAAGAACGGCGAAGGCACGCGCTGCTCCCATACCCGGAACCAGGTCTCCACGAGAAAGAACGCGCCGAGGAGCGCGCCACCGCCGAGCGCCACGATAACCAGCGATTCCAGGATGGAGTTCATGACCGCTCCAGTTTCCTCAAGTACGTCGCGTTGGGGCAGAAGGTTTCCAGCCCCTGGCGCGCGCCCGAGTCCAGCCATTCATGGCAGGTGCCGACGCTGGGGCACAGCGTGCAGCGGCGCAACGCGACCGCGGTGTTGCGCGGGTCTTCAGCGGTATCCGCGGCGCTCAGGCCGCGGCGGTGGAGCACGCGCCAGAATTCCAGCTCGCCGCTCCCCACGGCCATCCTTCTCCGCAGCGCGTAGACGCCCGGCGCCACGGCGGCGACCAGCATGAGCAGCAAGGCAAGGATGAGAATGGTTTCCATGAGTCGACGCTACACCCGCTGCGCGGTCGCGCTTTGACGTACCTCAAACCCTATACTGGATTGCGATGCAGCAAACCGCACTTCACCCTCTGGTACCCGCGACCCTCGCCTTCCAGGAAGGGACGCCGTTCTGCGAAGCTTACGGCGACGTCTACCACAGCGCCGCGGGCGGCCCCGCGCAGGCCCGGCACGTGTTTCTGCAGGGCAATTCGCTGCCCGGGCGCTGGGCGGGGCGCAGCCGTTTCGTCATCCTCGAGACCGGATTCGGCTTCGGCCTCAACTTCCTCGTCACCTGGCGGGCGTGGCGGCGCGATCCCGGGCGCTGTGCCCGGCTGCATTACGTGGCGATCGAGAAGCACCCGTTCACGCTTGGCGATTTGCGCGTCTTGCACGAGAAGTATGAACTTGAGGATGAGGCGAGCGAGCTGCATTCCCGGTGGCCGATGCTCGTGCCGGGAGGGCAGCGCCTCGAATTCGACGGCGGAAAAGTCGTTCTGACCCTGTTTTTCGCCGACATCAAGGTCGCGCGCGACCTGCGGCTCGCCGCGGACGCCTTTTATCTCGACGGCTTCGCGCCGGCGAAGAATCCGGAGATGTGGTCGCCGCAGCTCATGCGCGCGCTCTCGCGCCTTGCCGCGCCGGGCGCCACCGCCGCGACCTGGAGCGTGGCCTCGTCCGTGCGCGGCGCTCTGGAAGCGACGGGATTTGCGGTCGAGAAACGCAAAGGCTTCGGCGACAAGAAGGAGATGCTGACCGCAAAAAATATCCGAGGGGGAGAGTCTCCTGAAACCCCAAAGCGAAAAGCGTCCGTCGTCGGCGCCGGCCTTGCGGGAGCCGCCGTGTGCGAGCGGCTGTGCGCGCGCGGCTGGGAAGTCGAGCTCCACGAACGACACGCCGCGCCGGCGCAGGAGGCTTCGGGCAACCACGCCGGCACTTTCCATCCGATCGTGACGCCGGACGACAGCGTGTTTGCCCGGCTCACGCGTGCAGCATTTCTTTGTTCCCTAAGGAGGTGGTCTTCCCTTGAAAACCTTCGTTGGGATCCCTGCGGCGTCCTGCAGCTTTCCCGCGATGCCCGCGAAGAAGCCTCGCAGCGCGCCTCGATCGCCGCGCTCGCGCTGCCGCCCGACTACGCGCAATACGTGACGCGCGAGGAAGCCTCGGCGCACGCCGGAGTCCCGGTCGCGGCGGCGGGGCTCTGGTTTCCGCAAGCGGGGTGGATCAAGCCGCAGTCACTTGTCCATGCTCTACTCGACGCGTGCGGCGATCGGCTAAGGAAGAATTTTGGAAAGACCGTCGAGAAACTGCCCGACGCCCCGGTCGTAATCCTCGCCAACTCCGCCGAAGCGCCGAAGCTGCACAGCGTGCCGCACCTGCGCATGCGCAAGGTGCGCGGCCAGCTCACGCACCTGCCTGCGGCCGAGATCGATGCGCCGAGGGTCGTTGTGCTGCGCGGCGGCATGATCCTGCCGCCGGTCGAGGGCCTCTGCATGGTCGGCGCGAGCTACGACATCGACGACGAGGATGCGTCGCCGCGCGCCGCAAGCGATGCCGGGAACATCGAGAGATTGAAACGAATTCTTCCCGTGACCGCGACTCCGCGAAACCTCCAAAACCGGGTCGGGTTCCGCGCGGTCACGCCGGACCGGCTGCCGGTGGTCGGGAAGCTCGATGAGGCGATTTACGGCGCGTTTGCCTACGGCTCGAGAGGGCTGATCTGGGCGGCGCTGGCGGCGGAGCTGATCGCTTCCGAGCTGGAAGGCGAACCTCTACCGGTGGAGGGAAAGCTCGCCGACGCCATGCATCCGCTGAGGTTTGCTAAGCGCGCAAAATCGCGGGGCTCGCGTCCTTCACGTCCCTGACGCCGCACAGCGCCATGCTGACGTCGAGCTCCTTGCCGATGATTTCCAGCACGCGCGTCACGCCCGCTTCGCCCATCGCGCCGAGCCCGTAGACGAAGGCCTTGCCGATCATGGTGGCGCGGGCGCCGAGGGCGAGCGCCTTGAGCACGTCCTGCCCGCTCCTGATTCCGCCGTCGACCCAGACTTCCATCTTGTTGCCTACGGCTTCGACGATCTCCGGAAGGGCGCGGATGGAGGAAATGGTGCCGTCGAGCTGGCGGCCGCCGTGGTTCGACACCACGATCGCGTCGACCCCGCAAGAGAGCGCGATCTTCGCGTCCTCGGGGTCGAGGATGCCCTTGAGGATGAGCTTGCCGCCCCAGAGCTTCTTCACCCACTCCACGTCCTTCCACGACAGCGTAGGGTCGAACTGGCCGGCGATCCACTGCGCGAGCGTGGTGAGGCTCTTCGCGTCGGGGATGCGGCCTTCCAGGTTGCCGAACGACTTCCTCCTGCCCCTCAGCACATTCAGGGCCCAGGCGGGCTTGCCCAGCACGTCGAAAAAAGTCACGGCGGTCAGGCGCGGCGGCACCGTCAGGCCGTTCTTCAGATCACGGTGGCGCTGGCCCTGGATCTGGAGGTCGAGGGTGAGCTGCAGCGCCGAGCACTTGGCGGCCTTGGCGCGCTCGATGAGCGAAGCGGCGAAGCCGCGGTCGCGCATCACGTAGAGCTGGAACCAGAACGGCTTTCTGACTTCGCCGGCCACGTCCTCGATCGAGCAGATCGACATGGTCGACAGGGTGAAGGGCACGCCGAAGCGCTCGGCGGCGCGCGCGGCGAGGATCTCGCCGTCGGCCCAGTTCAGGCCGGTCAGGCCGGCCGGCGCCAGCGCCACCGGCATCGCCGCGTCCTGGCCCGCCATGGTGACGCGAGTCGAGCGGCGGTCGACGTCGATGCCGACGCGCTGGCGCAGCGCGAGCGAGTCGAGGTCGGCGCGGTTCGCGCGCAGCGTGCTCTCGCTGTAGGAGCCGCAGTCGACGTACTCGAAGATCGCGCGCGCCACGCGCTTCTTCGCCAGCTCGCGCAGGTCCTCGACGCACGTGACAACTCGCATTAGTGCTCAACGGCAGGCATGGCGGCCGATTCTACACGCTGTAAAATGCACTGAAGATGCCGGCCCACGGCGAGCACAAGAACCCGATCCAGGTCATCGACCGCATGATGCGGCTGCTCGACGTGCTCGCGCAGCACCCCGAGCCGCTCGGCCTCAAGCAGATCTCGCAGTACACGGGCCTGCATCCCGCGACCGCGCACCGCATCCTGTCGTCGATGTCCGCCGACCGCATCGTCGACCGCGTCGAGCCCGGCAGCTACCGCCTCGGCATGCGGCTCCTCGAGCTCGGCAACCTGGTCAAGTCGCGCATCAGCGTGCGCGAGCTTGCGCTGCCGATGATGCGCGAGCTGCACGCCCAGACCGGCGAGACCGCCAACCTCTCGGTGCGCCACGGCGACGAGATCGTGTACGTCGAGCGCACCTCCTCCGGCCGCTCGGCGATGCGCGTGGTGCACGTCATCGGGGCGCGCGCCCCGCTGCACGTCACCGCCGCGGGCAAGCTCTTCCTCCTCGAGGAAGGGTTCGCGCGGCTGCGCGATTACGCGAAGCGCACCGGGCTCGCGGCCCACACCAAGAACACGCTTTCCAGCCTCCCGCTGCTCGAGCGCGAGCTCGAGCGCATCCAGCGCCAGGGCTGGGCCACCGACAACGAGGAAGCCGAGCTCGGCGTGCGCTGCGTCGCCGCCGGCATCCGCGACGACGCCGGCAACCTGGTCGCGGCGCTTTCGCTCTCCACCCCCGCGGACCGCATGAAGGTGCAGTGGGGGCCGCTCGTCAAGGAAACCGCCGAGCGCATCTCGCGCACCATCGGCCACCGGCCGCCGGCGGCGCGGATAGGAGCGCATTGACGTGCGCGCCTGGGCGACGTACGGCGCCTTGGCTCTAAGTGTTCTTGCTACCCCGCTGGCCGCGCAGCCGGTGAGCGAAGGCGAATCCCATATTGCGAGCGCATTCACCTCGGGCGCCGACCCTCGCGTATTCGCCGACGACGTGAGACTCGGCCCGGCGCTGCGCCGTGAACTCGGCGCGGAAAGCGACAGCCGCAAGATCTACGCCGCGCTCGCCGGGCGCATCGCGGGCAAACCGCTGCGCGTGGACGTGCTCCCGCCCGCCCAAGCCGCGCGCTACGCGTCGCTCGTCGGGGGCAGCCTGTCCGATCCGCTGATCGTGCTCGAATCCGGCGAGCTCGCCCTGTTGATGCAGTACGCGGCGAAAGACAAGCACGTAACCTTCGTCGAGCAGCTGCGCGGACCGCGAGCCGAAGTACCGCAACCAAAGGCGGAAGCGGCGCCCGCACAAGTCGAAGCTCCACAGCTCCCGCCAGCGCTCAAGCTGGCCCCGGCACCCAGGGCCCAGAAGCCGCGCCCGCGCGGCGAATGCGTGATCAAGCCGGTGATGTCCGAGGAAGACCTGTGGAACTGCTCGGCGCCCGCCTCGGCGTCCCCCAGGCCGACCGCGATCGATACGCCGGCGCCGCCGGTCGCCGCGCAGACGCCGCAGCCGGCCGCGGCCGGAGCGCCGAAGCCCCGAGCGGAATGCGTGATCAAGCCGGTCATGACGGACGAGGACCTGCGCGCCTGCGCATCGGTGACGGCGTCACGGGCCCTTGTCGTCATGAATACGCCTGCGCCCGTCGTTGCTGTAGCGAAGGCAGAGCCCACCCCTCCACCCGCGCCGCGCGAATGCGTGATCAAGCCGGTGATGTCGGAAGAGGACCTGCGCGCCTGCGGCGCCAGGTGAATTCAGCTAAGGCCGTGCAGCGCGAATAGCCCGCGCCGGTCGGTCCAGACTTTGGCGCTCCTGAATCCGGCTCTTGCGGCGAGCTCGCGGAAGCCGTCGAGGGAATACTTGTAGGAGTTCTCGGTGTGGATGGTCTCGCCCGCGGCGAAATGCCAGCGGTGCTTCGCCAGCCGGACCGTCTGCGCGGCAAGCGCGACCAGGTGCATCTCGATCCTGCCGAGCGCCGGGTTGTAGAAGGCGTAGTGGCGCCAGCGCCGCAGGTCGAAGTCCGCGCCGAGCTCGCGGTTGATGCGCGCAAGGAGATTCAGGTTGAACGCGGCCGTGACGCCGCGCGAGTCGTTGTAGGCGCCGTGCAGGACCGCGGGGTCCTTCTTCAGGTCGACGCCAACCAGCATGCGCGCCGCGACGCCGCGCGACATCGACAGGAAGGCGTGCGCCTCCTCCGGCGTGAGGTTGCCGATGGTCGAGCCGGGGAAATAGACCACGCTCGGCCTGCCCGAGCGCACCGGGATGTGCAGCGGACGCGAGAAGTCGCCCCGCAGGGGGCGGATGTGGAGGCGGGGAAATTCCCGCGCCAGGCGCCGTGCGGCGGCGTCCAGCGCGTCCTGCGAGATATCGATCGGCACATAGGCGGCGGGCCGCAGCGCGCGGATCAGCAGCCGGCTCTTGATGCCCTCGCCGCTGCCGTACTCGATCAGCTGGCAGCCGCGGCCGGCGAAGCGCGCGATCGCCGCGAGATGGCGCCGCGTGAGCCCGAGCTCGGCGCGCGTCAGGTAGTACTCGCGCAGGCGGCAGATGCGCGCGAAGAGGCGACTGCCGGCGGTGTCGTAGAAATACTTCGGCGGAAGGGACTTCTGTGGCAGCGAAAGTCCCGCGACGACGTCGTCGCGGAACCTCGCTAGCTCGAGCGGCCGATCGCGGCGCCGCTCTCGAGCCACTTGCGGATGCGGTTCGCGTCTCCGATCCGCGAGTGCTTGCCCCACGAATCGAGCAGCACCACGATGAGGTCCTTCTCGGCGAGGCGCACGTGCATCACGAGGCAGCGTCCGGCCTCGCTGATGTAGCCGGTCTTGGAGAGCTCGATGTCCCAGTACTTCGAGCGTACCAGGCCGTTGGTGTTGCCGTAGGCGAGCGGCCGGCCCGAGGCGCGGATCGTGGCGCGGTCCTTGGTCGAGTATTCGCGGATCAGGGGATATTCGTGCGCCGCGCGCACGAGCTTCGCGAGATCGGCTGCGGTGGAGACGTTGGCCGGAGAAAGCCCGGTCGGCTCGACGAAGCGGCTCTCGTTCATCTCGAGGACCGCGGCCTTCGTGTTCATCGCGTCGACGAACGCTTCCAGGCCGCCCGGATAGCTCTGGCCGAGCGCGGCGGCGGCGCGGTTCTCGGAGGACATGAGCGCGAGCAGCAGGAGGTCGCCGCGCGTCATCGACAGGCCGGTGCGCAGCCGCGAGCGCGAGCCCTTCATGCCGACCGCATCCTCGCGGCTCAACACGAGCTTCTCTTCGAGATCGAGGCCGGCGTCGAGGATCACCATCGCCGTCATGAGCTTCGTGATCGAGGCGATCGGCACCACCGCTTCAGCGTTCTTGCCGAAAACGATCTCGCCCGTCTCGGCGTCCTGCACCAGCGCGGAGGCCGAGCGCAGTGCGATCTTGCGCATGTCCTGGGCCTGCGCGAAGCCGACACTCAAAAACAGCACGAGGACGAGCGCGCCCATGGCGACGATCCCCTCGAGCGGATGTAGTTTGCGTTGCATGGCGGTGAATCTTCTCCCCCTACTTAGCGACTGCGCTGTGTTCTCACCATGCCCTGAACGGAACATGGAGTTGTCACAGTCTATCCGATGATTTAAAAAAACTGCAAGTAAAACATAGGCTAGGGATTGATTTAGAGAATCTGCGTGAAATGCGTCACTGTCGGGCGGAGGCGTCGCCGCCAGCGATTTCCCTAGGCCACTGTCGCGCTTTCGAGCAGTTGCTGGGCCTGCGCCTGCTGTTGCTGCAGCGCCCACATGCGCGCGTATTCGCCTTTGGCGTCAAGCAATTGGGCGTGCGTCCCGCGCTCGATGATGCGGCCCTGGCCGAGCACCAGGATCTGGTCGGCGTCCATCACGGTGGAGAGCCGATGAGCGATCACGAGAGTGGTTCGGCCTTGCGAGATTCGCTCGAGCTCGGCCTGGATCGCCTTCTCGGCGCGCGAGTCGAGCGCCGAGGTGGCCTCGTCGAAAATCAGGATGCGCGGATTCTTGAGGAGCGCGCGCGCGATGGCGACGCGCTGCTTCTCGCCGCCGGAGAGCTTGAGGCCGCGCTCGCCCACCATCGTTTCATAGCCTTTGGGGAGCGATTCAATGAATTCGTGAATGTGCGCAGCACGCGCCGCTTCGAAGATCTCCTCGTCGGCCGCGCCGGGCCGGCCGTAGCGGATGTTGTAGAGGATCGTGTCGTTGAAGAGCACCGTGTCCTGCGGCACGATGCCGATCGCCGCGCGCAGGCTGGATTGTTTCAAGTTTCGTATATCCACGCCGTTGACTGCAATCACTCCTCCTGAAACGTCATAGAAGCGATAAAGCAACCGCGCGAGCGTGGACTTGCCCGAGCCGGAATGGCCGACGACCGCGACGCGGTGTCCCGCCGGGATTTCGAAAGTGACGCCGTGCAATATCTGGCGCGCGCTTTCGTAATGGAAATCCACGTTCCTGAACGCCACCGTCGCCGGCCCCGGCGGCACGTCGGGCGCGCCGGGACGGTCCTCGACCTCGCGGTGCTCGGCGAGCAGGCGGAACATGCGGTCCATGTCGAGCAGCGCCTGCTTGATCTCGCGGTACACCATGCCGAGAAAATTGAGCGGGATGTAGAGCTGGATGAGGAGCCCGTTCACCAGGACGAGGTCGCCGAGCGTGAAGCTCTTCGCCGCCACGCCTTCCGCGACCAGGAGCATCAGCGCGGTGACCGCGATCGCGATAATGAGGCTCTGGCCGATGTTCAGGATGCCGAGCGAGGCCTCGTTCTTGGTCGCCGCGTCCTCGTACTTGTGAAGCTGCTCGTCGTAGCGCCGCGCCTCGAAGTCCTCGTTGCCGAAGTACTTCACCGTCTCGTAGTTGAGCAGGCTGTCGATGGCGCGCGTGTTCGCCCTCGAGTCGAGCTCGTTGGCGCGCCGGCGGATCTCCATGCGCCACTCGGTGATCATCACCGTGAACGCGATGTACACCGTGACGGCGCCGAAGGTGATCGCGGCGAAGCGCCAGTCGAACTTGGCGATCAGCACTGCGGCCACGAGGGCGAACTCGAGAATGACCGGAAAGATGGAAAAAATTAAATAGGACAGGAGGGTCGAGATGCCCCGGGTGCCGCGCTCGATGTCGCGCGTCATGCCGCCGGTCTGGCGGTCGAGGTGGAAGCGCAGGCTCAGGCTGTGCAGGTGCCGGAACACTCCGAGCGCGACGCGCCGGATCGCGCGCTGCGTCACGCGGATGAAGACCACGTCGCGCAGCTCCTGGAACAGCGTGGTCGAAAAGCGCAGCACGCCGTAGATGGCGAGCAAGGCCGCCGGCACCGCGACGATCTGGAGGCTGGGATCGAGCCCGTCCACCACCTCCTTCATGACCAGCGGCACGCCGACGTTGGCGAGCTTGGCGGTCACGAGGCAGGCAAGCGCGGCGACCACTCGCCACTTGTATTCCCAGAGGTAGGGAACGAGCGTCGCGACCGCCTTCCATTCGTTGCCTCGTAACCGCTGCGTCGGCGCCGCGTTGTGTGGCATATGCCCGGATTATCTCAATGTCAGCTCATCTGCCCGGCGGCGACTTACGTATAGTGCGCCGAAGGGAGAGAAATCATGGGTCTAAGACTCAAGTTCAACCTCGTGCTGCTCGCCGTGTTCCTGATCGGGCTGGGCGCGACGGGATACGTGTCGTACGAGCTGCTCCACCGCAACGCGCGCGCGGAGGTCGTGCGCAACGCCGGCGTGATGATGGAGGCCGCGCTCTCGATGCGCGGATACACGGTGGCGAAGGTCCGCCCGGCGCTGCCGTACGACGCGGACAAGTTCCTGCCGGAAAGCGTGCCGGCGTTCGCCGCCACCGAGATCATGA
>Ga0180063_1000137_pt1 | contig 17393 bp, 13 predicted proteins | sample EasRivT47_16_10D_FD_121776 | JGI IMG/M metagenome (GOLD analysis project Ga0180063, IMG submission 121776) | Soil microbial communities from meander-bound floodplain in the East River, Colorado, USA - East River metaG ERMLIBT47_16_10D | ecosystem: Environmental > Terrestrial > Soil > Floodplain ...
CAGACGAGGGCCACGTGCTTGCCGATGCCCGAGGTCGACCCGGTCACCAGCACGCGCTCGCCGGCGAGACGCATGCGCGTTGGTGCCACGTCGGGCACACGGCGTCCAGCATGACCGCTGCGCTGGAACGCAGGACGCTAGGAGCCGGGAGGACGCGGTATGTGGTGGGCGAGACGGACGACCGGGGGTGCGGGGTGTGACGTGGCGGTGTCGCTCGAGCGCAAACCTGTGCGCCGGGCGGCGCAAGCGCTCGTGCTTTGCGGACTGCTCGCGGCGTCGCCGGGACGCGCGAACATCGGCGTGCCCTCGACCGACCCGGAGAGCTTCGTGCTCTCGGCCGGCGGCAACCTCTACGTCGGCAACGCGACCCGCATTCCCGGGCCGGTCGCCGCGAACGGCTCGCTGCTGCTGGACGAGCGGGTGGCGGTGACGGCGGCGGTCGCACGACGGGACCTGAAGCTCCGCCTCCTGGCGTCGGTCGAAGGCGACGCGCTCAGCGTCGACGGCGCGGCCCAGCTCTCGAACCAGGCGCGCGTGAAGGGCAGCCTCACCGCCGAGCGGGGCGTGATCGTCGGCGTCACGGCCCGCGTCGACGGCGACGTGGTCGCGACCGCGGGTGGCGTGCGCATCGTGCGGCTCGCGAGCGTCTTCGGCGACGTCTACGCGGACGGCGAGTTCAAGGGCGATCGCGACGTGCGCGTCGGCTCGCCCGGGTCGCGCGTCGAGGTGCGCGGCGATGCGATCATCCGCGACCGCAGCGAGTACTTCGGCGCGATCGCCTACGAGGGGGCGCTGAGCGTCCTCGGCACCGGGTTGCCGGTCTTCCATGCGGGCGTCGTCGGGCTGTCGCCCGGGACGCTCGCCGCGCCGGGGATGCCGGCCTGGAAGCTCTCGCCGCTCACGGTGCGGTCGGCCGATCCGGGGCCGGTGGACGTGACCATCAGCAAGGAGAGCGCGGTCACGACGCTGCCGCCCGGGCGCTACGGGGTCCTCGCGCTCGGGCAGGAGGCGCGGCTCGTGCTGTCCGCGGGGGTGTACGACTTCGAGCAGGTGATCGCCCAGTCCGACGCCCGGATGCGGATCGAGCTGCCGGCCGCCGCCGACACGATCGAGCTGCGCGTCCGCCGCGACCTGCGTCCCGGGCGCCGCGTCGCGATGGACCTCGGCACGAACGATGCCGCGTTGCGCCGGGACCGCGCGGCGCGCGTCCGCACCCTGGTGGGCGGGTCGTTCCGGGGAGACCAGGACGTCGTCTGGGCCGGCTCGATCCTGGCCGGGAAGGACATCGTCCTGGGCAAGCACACGACACTGCGCGGCGCCGCCTGGAGCAAGGGCAACCTCCAGATGGCGCGCGACGCGGTCGTCGAGTGGGTGCCGCTCAGCGCCGGCGACTGATCCGCCCGGCAAAACCTGCCGGGCCGGCGGGCGAGTCAAGTTTTCCGCGTCGTTGGGCGATACTGACGATGGTCAGCCCCGCTGCACGCCTGCCATGTCACGGATGACGACGGCTCCGAAGCCATCGACCCATATCTGCGGCTCCGGGTGTACCCAGCGCCGGCGCCTGTCAGGGGACGCCCGTGCGGCTGGTTCGTGAGCTGCTCGCCGCCGACGTCGAGCCGGCGGTCGCGCAAGCCGACGGCAGCGGTCGCGCGGCCCGCTACCTCGAGGTGGTGTCGAGCGGTCTCGGGCTGCGTGCGGCCGCCCTGCTGGTGTGCGACCCGGAGACCGGTGGTCTCGAGGCTGCGGCGAGCACGCTGTCGCCGGGGGCGACCGCCGCGCTCACCGAGGCCGCCGGCCGCGGCGCCGCGCTCGCGCGTCGCGCCATCGACGAGCGTCGCGCGCTCGTCGCGCGTCGCTCGGCCGACGATCCGCTCGTCCGGGCGCTGCACGAGGCGGACCCGGCGATCGAGACGATCGCGATCCTGCCGCTCGTCGACCGGGCGCCGGTCGGCGTCATCGTGCTGGCCGGCGACGAGACGACGCTCGCGACCGAGGTCGTGCGGACGCTGAACCCGGCGCTTCGCCTGCTGTCCCTGCTCGTGTCGCCGCATCGTGACGGCGCGGCGCGCGAGCGCGAGGCGGAGGGGCGGTCGGAGGCGTTGCGTGCCGAGCGAGACGCGGGCACGCTCGCGATTCGCGCCCTCGAGGCGCAGGTGGCCGAGCTGGAGGCGGCCTTCACGAAGGCGCGCTCACAGACCGTGTCGCCCGCTGCCGACGAGCGCACGCCGCTGACCCCCGAACGGGTCGAGGAGGCGGCGGCGGAGAACGTCCGGATGACCGCGGCGCTCGGCGCGGCCGTGGCCCCCGACGCCGTGGCGGCGACGATCGTGGTCGTGGACACGGCGCTCGATTGGGCGCGCTACCCCGTGCGCGACCACGACGTCGTCGTGACGGAACCGTCGCCCGAAGGCGTCGAGCAGGTGCGGGCTGCGCGGCCGGCGCGCATCGTGCTGAACATCGCGGCGCCGGGCAGCCTCGCGCACGCGGTCGCCCTGCGTGCGCACGGCGTGACCGCGCCGTTCGTCGGCGTGGTGGCGCAGGCGGGCAACGAGCGCGTCATCGGTCTCGGCATCGTCGAAGCGGTGGCGCACCCGCTGACCGCCGAGGGGCTGGTGGCGGCCGTCGAGCGCGCCGCGCCGCGCGGTGCCCGCGTCTTCGCGGCCGGCCGCGACGCCGAGGCGCTCATGAAGATGCGCCAGACGCTCGCCAAGCAGGGGCTCTCCGTCTCGCTCGCGCGCGACACCAAGCAGATCGACGAGCTGCTCGCGATGGTCCGCCCGCAGGTCGTCGTGATCGATCTGGCGCTGCCGATGCGCCAGGGCTACGAGCTGGTCATGCGCATGGCGGCGACCAACCCCGTCCCCGCGCTGGTGTTGATCGCGCCGGACGGCGATCCCGGGCCGATGCTGGTCGACAAGCTGCGCGATCGTCTCGCCGCCGGCATGGGCGTCGGGGCCAAGCAGTGGATCGTCGATCTCTCCCAGCAGAAGCTGCCGTCCAAGACGGTCGCACGCGGCAAGCCCTCGGGTATCGCCGCGCACTGAGCGCCGCCGCAAGATTGACTTGATGGCTTGCGGAGAGGTAAGCCTCGCGCAGGTTCGGCACGGGAGGTGCCATGGCGCGAGGACGGGATGGGGTGGACGAGGACGAGAACGAGGCTTCGCGGTCGGAGAGGCGCAAGCCGGCGGTGCCGCCGATTCCGCTCGAGCCCGTGAACCTGCTCGCCGGTCTCGCGCCCGGCTTGGAGCTGGTGGTCGACGATCTTCCGGCCGGTGTCGCCGGGACGGAAGAGAGCCAGCCGATGACGGTGACGGTCGACGAGATCGGCCGGCTCTTGCGCTGCAGCGAGGCCACCGTGCGCCGGCTGATCCGCACCGCGGTCCTGCGTCCCATCGTCGTCGACGGACAGATCCGGGTCCGGCGCAGCGAGCTCGACGCCTATCGCACCACGCTCGGCATCGGCACGCCCGACAAGCCGAGCGAGTGAGCGCGTCGCGGCCGATCGCGGCCGCGTTCGGCTTTGTGCGAGACGCATTGCGGGTGCGCACAGGGTTGTACCGCCCTGCCATCGGCGTTCGACCGCGAACCCAATGAACTCGGGACGTTGCCTGTCCAGAGGCCTTCCGGCACAGGCCTCGCACCTGCGCCCCCTCCATGGAGGGGATGCGGATGGAGAAGCGGGCTCAAACGACCAAGACCTCGTTGCCGCGCCGGCGTGTGATCGCGGTCGGCAAGCGCGTCGCGGGACGGTGGCAGGTACGGACGAGTTTGTGGCGTTACCTCTGCGCCACGGCGATCTCGCAGTAGCGGCGAACCCGCTCAGATGCGCGGCGCGCGCGACCGATCCAGCGTCGCGGCGCGCGTGTCGACGAAGTCGAGGACGCGCGCTTCGAGGCAGGTGCCGTCGAGCCGGTCGATCTCCTGGACGCCGGTGGGGCTGGTGACGTTCACCTCGGTGACGTAGCCGCCGATGACGTCGAGGCCGACGAAGTAGAGCCCGTCCTGGCGGAGCCGCGGGGCCATCGTCCGGCAGATCTCGCGATCGCGCTCGTCGACCGGGCTCGCGACCACCTGGCCCCCGACGTGGATGTTGCCGCGATGCTCGTCCTCGCGCGGCACCCGGAGGATGGCGCCGAGCGGCTCGCCGTCGAGCACGATCAGCCGCTTGTCGCCGTCGCGCACGGCCGGCAGGTAGCGCTGCGCCATGACGAGGCGCGAGCCCTCCACCGTCGACATCTCGAGCAGCGCGTTCAGGTTCCGGTCGCCGCGGTGCACGTGGAGCACGCCAGCCCCGCCGCAGCCGTCGAGCGGTTTGACGATCATCTCGCCACCCAGGCTCTCCATGAACGTCTTGAGCCGCGTCGCGTCGGAGGTGACGAGACTCTCGGGGATGACGGAGGGGAAGTTGAGCGCGTAGAGCTTCTCGTTCGCGTTCACGAGCCCGCGCGGATCGTTCAGGACGAACGTCACGCGCGGGTCGACCAGGCCGAGCAGGTGCGACGCGAACACGTACGCCATGTCGAACGGCGGGTCCTTGCGCATGAAGATGACGTCGAAGCCGGCGAGCGGCGAGATGCGTGCCTCGTCGAGATGGAAATGCGGCGTCGCGCGCTCGACCGACACCCGCCGCACGCTGGCATGCGGCACCGCGCGCTCGACGAACAGATCACCCGTCCCACAGTGATACTGCTCGTGCCCGCGCCGCTGGCCCTCGAGCTGGAAGGCGAACGTGGTGTCCTTGTCGACGAGGACCCGTGACATGGGATCCATCACGTAGAGGATGCGCAGCGCCATGGGCGCCGATGCTAGCCCAGGCCGGCAGCCCATGCGATTGCGCGCGAAGAGGTCGCTGGACGACGGCGGATCGCCCGGTGTATGGCCCACCGATTCGGGGCAACGGGCCAAGGTGGTCGCGAACGTCGGACGTCGACGCTGCGGGACCGTCCTGACGACCGATGCCCGCATTCTGCTCGACTGTCGCTGGCTCGGCGTGAGCGGCGTCGGGCGCGTGACCGAGTTGCTCCTGCGCGGCCTCCACGAGCTCCAACCGCGCGGACGCTGGATCCTCTGGGGTGGCGACGCCGTCGGCGCCACCCTCTGGGATGGCGCCCGGCACGCGCGCGACGCGACGTCGCCGCGCGTGCGGTGGGGTCAGGCCGCGCTCCTGCGCGTCCCGCCGCACGACGTGGCGCTCTTCATGAATCAGGTGCGCCCCCTGCGCCCGGGGCGGTCGGTCACGCTCATTCACGACACCATTCCGCTCCGCTACGCGCCCCGGTGGCGGCGTCCGGCGTTCCGCGCGTACTACCGACTGATCGCACGGCTCTCGTCGCGCATCCTCACCCCCTCCGAGTTCTCGCGGGCGTCGATCGTGCGCGACCTCGGCGTGCCCTCCGAGCGCATCGGCGTGCTCCGCTACCCGGTGGATGCCGCGCTGGCGGACCGCGTTCGGACGATCCGGGCCGGCGCGCCGCGCCGCGACGCCGTCCTCTACGTCGGTCGCTTCGCGCCGCACAAGAACGTCGAGCGCCTGATCGGCGCCTTCGGACGCACGCGGTTCGCTGCGGCGGGCGGTGAGCTCTTGCTCGTCGGAGACACGCCGGACGCGAGGCTTCGCCGCCTGGCCGGATCGCGCCGCAGTGTGACGTTGGCCGGCCCGGTCGAAGAGCAAGTGATCCCGACGCTGTACGCGACCTGCCGGCTGCTCGTCATGCCCTCGCTGGAAGAAGGCTTCGGGCTCCCGGTGTGGGAGGCGATGGCCTCCGGCCTGCCGGTGTGCGTGAGCGACGGCGGCGCGCTCCCCGCCACGGCGCGTGGCGCGGCGGTGCCGTTTCCGGCGACGTCGGTCGACGCCATGGCGGCCGCGATCGACGCCAGCCTGGCGCGGGACGCGGTGTGCGCCGCTCCGGACGGCCCGTCGCTGCGCGACTTCGCCGCGCAGGTCGTGAGCGAGCTCGAACGCGTCGCATGAAGGTCCTGCACGTCTACAAGGACTACTTCCCACCCACGCATGGCGGGGTCGAGCAGCACATCCACGACCTGGTCCACGCGCTCGACGGCGTCGAGTGCACCGTGCTCACCTCGTCGCGCACGCGTCGCGCCACGCTCGAGCGGGACGGCCCCGTCGCCGTCGTGCGGGCGCGCGAATGGGCGCGGGTCGCGTCGACACCGATCACGCCCGCCTGGCGGCGGCATCTTGCGGAATCGGACGCCGGCCTGATGCACTTCCACATGCCGAGCCCGATCGGCGAGCTCGCCTTCCTCGCCGCCCGCCCGCGCGCACCGATGGTGGCGACGTACCACGCGGACATCGTCGGCCGGGATGGGCTGCACGCGCTCTTCGCCCCCTTCCAGCAGCGCTTCCTCGCGCGCGCGCGGCGGATCGTGGTCGGCTCGCCCGTCCTGCGCGATACGTCGCCCGCGCTCGCGCCGCACCGCGCGCGCATCGTCGTCATTCCCTACGGCGTCGACGCCGATCGCTGGAGCGCGCGGCCGGCGTCGGCGGAAGCGCTCCGCGCGCGGCATCGTCCGCCGCTCGTCCTCTTCCTCGGCCGCTTCCGGCGCTACAAGGGGGTGCACGTCCTGATCGACGCGATGCGGGACGTCGCGGGCACCTTGCTGGTCGTGGGTGACGGGCCGGGGCGCGCGGCGCTCGAGCGGCGAGCAGCCGAGGCGGGTCTCGCCGACCGCACCGTCTTCGCCGGCGAGGTGCCGGACGAGCTGCGGGCGGCCTACTACCATGCGGCCGACGTGTTCGTGCTGCCGTCCACCACGCGCGCCGAGTCGTTCGGCATCGCCATGCTCGAGGCGATGGCGTGCGGCACGCCCGTCATCTGCACCGAGGTGGGGACGGGGACGACGTGGCTCAATCGGCACGACGAGACCGGCCTCGTCGTCCCGCCCGACGATGCCCGCGCGCTCGCCGCCGCGCTGACGTCGCTGCTCGCCGACGGGGCTCGCCGGCGGGAGATGGGCCTCGCGGCGGCGAGCCGCGTGCGCGAGTCCTTCACGAAGCGCGCGATGGTTCAGTCGATCGGCTCGCTGTACGCCCAGGTCGGCTGAAGCGCGCGTACCCGGTCGCGGGCGACCTGGGCACGCTCGCGCGCGTCTGCCGCCGCGCGCGGGTCGTGCGCGCGTTCCAGCAGACGGGCCTGGTCGGCCAGCGTCGCGGCGAGCTCGAAGTGGACTTGGCGTGCCGCAGGATCGAGACGTGCGGCGGCCTCGTAGCGTGCGATCGCCGTCGCGAGCCGATCGAGGACCTGCGCCGGCACGAGCCGCGCCGCCGCGCGGTCGAGGCGGGCGAGGTCGAGGGCGTAATCGGCGTCGAAGGGGTCCATCCGCTGCGCCCTGGCGAAGGCCTTCTCCGCGCGCGCGAGGGCGTGATGCGGAAGACCGCGCTCGGCGAGCGACAGGTACGCGCCGCCGAGGAGCGCGTCGGCCCGAGGCGCGAGCGGCTGGAGCCGGCGTGCCCGCTCGAGCAGGAGGAGGCGCTGCTCCACCGGATAGCTGCTCCGCGTGGCCGCCCACCCGAGCACGTTCCCGTGGAGGCGGGCGATCTCGATCCCGGCGACGAGCACGAGGACCGTCGATGCAACGATGAAGAGGCGTCGCGGCCGCGCGACGCTGCGTGCCTGCTCGCCGCGCAATGCGCGCGCGGCGAGCAGGACGGCGATCCCGACGAACGCGACGAAGAGGAGGACCACGAATGCGGAGGTCTCGGCATGGCCGGCGGCGACGCGTCGCACGAGGAGATGCGCCGGCAGCGCGAACGCGGCCGGCAGCGCGAGCGCGAGCGCCGCGAGCCAGCCGAGGTCGCGGAGCGACGCACGTTCCTCGGCCGAGACGAGCAGCACCGCGGCCAGCGTCGTCCCGCCCAGCAGGACGACCGCTCCCGGGCTCCACACGTCGTCCGACCCGACGAGCTGGAAGACGAGCGCGCACAGGATGAGTCCCGCCATCACGCCGTGCAGGGCAATCCGGTCGGCGCCATCCGATACGTCGGCGTCCGTGCCGGCCACGAGCGCGCCCGCGAAGAACGAGAAGTGCACCCAGCTCGACGTCGTCGCGATCCCGACCTGCGTCTCGACGACGTGTCCCACGACGCCGGCGAGCAGCGCCGCAGCCATGAGATCGTCGGCCGCTCGCGAGCGGCCGCCGAACGCGACGAACGCGAGGCTACCGCCGGCGAGCCCCCAGCCGACCGCGGGAGCGATCCAGGCCACGCCCAGCACCGAGGCCGCGACGAGCGCGGTCGCGACCGAGCTCGTGGCGCACCACGCGACGAACCGCGGCACACCGCCGGGAGGGATGACGCCGAGCCGTCCGAGACCGGTGGCGAGGACGCCGGTGAGGAGCGCGAGATAGGCAAGCGCGCCGAGGGCCCCGGTCGTGGCGAGCGCATCGAGGAGGGCGTTGTGCGCGCGGTCGGGTTTCGCCCATGGTTCGAGACGACCGAGCTCGTCGGGACGAAACGGACCCAGCGCTGCGTACAGTGACTCCGGACCGTAGCCGACGAGCGGGCGGAGCGCGTTCAGACGATCGTCGCCGCCGACCGGTGACCAGAGCGGCTCGTGCGGTCCGGCAAGACGCATCGTCGCTTCCCAGATGAGGACGCGGCTGCGCGTCGTGTCGCCGCCCGGGTGGACGAGACGCGAGAAGTCCCTTCCTGCCGCGACCGTGACGAGGATCGCCATCGCGCACGGCGCGATCCACGCCGCCGCCCGCCGCGCGCCGCCCATCCGCGCGTCGAGCAGGGCGAGGGTGAGCAGTGCAGCCATGAAGCCCAGGAAGGGCCCGCGGCTCATGGTCGAAAGGAGCGCAGCCGATTGCAGACCGAAGACCACCGCGTGGACCGCGATGGCGGCCACGCGGCGCTCGCGGCGCACGTTCTCGAGGAGCCGCGCGAGCGCGAGCGGCGCGGTCATGCCGAGATACGCGCCGAGGAAGATCGGCCCCCCGAGGGTGGCGCCGGGGCGCGACGGCGCGGACGCGGTGCCGTCGAGCCCGAGGCGCTGCACGAGCGCGTAGATCGCCACCGACGTGCTCGTGACCAGGATGACGCTCACGGCCCGCTCGCGCCGCACGCGACCCGTGAGTCCCACGCCGACGAGCACGAGGAGGACGGCGTACGCGGCGATCGTAACGAGCTCCTGCCCGCGTCCGTCGTCGCCGAGGAGGCTCACGGCGGGGGAGATGGCGGTCAGGGTCGAGAGCACGTGGGCGGCGAGCCAGCACGCGACGATCGTCCCGAGCGCGCGGGCTCGTGCCGACGGAGCGCCGGCCGGAGCCGCAAGCCAGCCGCCCAGCATCAGCAGGACGAGGAGCCGCAAGATCACGGCCTTGCTCGGATCGCCCTCCGGGTCGGACCACGGATCGACGACCACGGGCGTGAGGGCGAGTGCGGCGAGCCAGCCGGCCTCGATGATCGGCGTCCGGGCACCTGCCATGCCCTGCCCCCGTACTATCCGGCGCGACGTTCCCACAAACCGCTGGACGCTCTTGCCGGGGTCCGACTATAGTCGCGCGCGGTACAGGCACGAAGGGAGGAAGGTAGATGACAACCCGCGGTCGTCTTCTGGCGACACCCGTCGCCGCCGGTCTGGTCGTCTGGGCGCTCGCCGGCATCCTCCCGTCCGTGCCGACGCTGCCCGCGGGCACGCTCGTCGCGCGCTTCGGGGGGCCCTCGGAGGCGGCCGCGCGCATCAGGCGCGTCACGGATACCTTTTTCACCGGTTTTACCCGTTTCGCCGAGGTCCTCGGCCTCCGCCGCAACACCCGGCTCATCGAGGCCACCGGACCGTTCGCGTGCGACCCGAACGAGATCTGGCGCGTCGAGATCGTCATCACCCAGGGCGATGCCGTCGCGAAGGGGCACACGCAGGGCTTCTGCTCCGGCAACGTCGGGACGTGGAAGGTGCTCGCCGTCGCGCGAGGCCCGCAGGCCTTCGGCAGCGGTCCCGCGGAAGGATGTGGCAAGCTCACCACGCACGCCGGGAGCGAGATCACCGACAGCTTCGAGTGGTGCGGCGAGTTCGTCCTCGAGCCGGCGGAGTGAGTGAGACGGTGCGCGCGCTCGGCGAGCGCGGTGCATGAGCGTCACGTTCTCCTACGCGCTCGCCCTGATCGTCGCGTTCGCCGTGACGCTCGTCCTGGTGCCTCCCGTCTCCCGCCTCGCCGTGCGGCTCGGGCTCCTCGATCGGCCGAAGCCCGACAGGTTCCATCGTGAGACGACGCCGTACCTGGGGGGAGTCGCCGTCGCGGGCGGCGTCATCTCGGTGGGCGTCTTCGCGGCCGGCATGTCCGCGCAGGTCACCGCCATCCTCGGCTGCGGCGTCGTCCTCGCGGCGCTCGGGCTGGTCGACGACTGGCGGACGGTCGGACCCGTGCCGAAGCTGCTCGTCCAGCTGGCCGCGGGCTTCGCCCTCTGGTTCGCGGGTGTGCGAGCCGAATTCTTCGGCGTGGCGCTCTTCGACCTCGCGCTCACGGTCGCCTGGGTCGTCGTGGTGACCAACGCCGTGAACCTGATCGACAACATGGATGGCCTCGCCTGCGGCGCGGCGGCGATCAGTGCGCTCACCCTCTTCGCGATCGTCGCGTGGCGGGGCAATGCAGCGGTCGGCTGCCTCGCGCTCGCCGTGGCGGGCGCGAGCCTCGGGCTCCTACGCTACAACTTTCCTCCCGCGCGCGTCTTCCTGGGCGACACCGGCACGCTCCTCCTGGGCTTCCTGCTCGCCGCGATTGCGTTGCAGGTCGACCTCGTCGGGTCGTCGCGCGTCGTGTCCGCGGCGGTGCCGGTGCTCGCGCTCGGCGTGCCACTCTTCGACACCGCGCTGGTAGTCGTTGCCCGCGTGCGCGAGGCCCGCCCGCCGTACGTGGGCGGCACGGACCATACCTCGCACCGGCTGGTGGCGCTCGGCCTCTCGTCGCGACAGGTCGCGCTCCTGACGTACGCGGCGCAGCTCGGGTGCTCGACGGTCGCGCTCCTGCTCGTGTGCGTGCCGCAGTCCGTGGGCCTCGCGGGCGTGTTCGGCGTGGGACTGGTCGCCGGGATGGCGCTCGTCCGCTTCCTGGCACTCCCGTATCGAAGCGAGCCGAGGCCGGCCTGAGCCCCGAAAATGACGACGCCCGCGGACGATGGGCGTCCGCGGGCGTCGTGGCGGGGGATGCCGGTCGCGTCAGCGCGACAGCGTCCCACCGAGCGTGAAGGTCATCGCGGTACCGGACGTCAGCGACGCGGAGCCGTCGCAGGTGAACCGGATGCTGTCGTCGCCCGCGACGTTGACGAACGGCTTGGTGCATCCGGGGGGCAAGGTCACCGGCATCCGGTCCGAGCGTCCGTTGAACGACGACTCGATTTTCTCCTCGATGTACTGTTCCAGGTGGGAGATGCAGTCGAGGAACGGGTCGGTCCCCGTGGCGGCGGCGACGGGGAAGTTGCAGACCGGGTACACGAGCGAGCTCAGCACCTCGGTCCACCAGGCGAAGTCGACGTCGGCCCGCAGGTTGTGGGTATCGAACACGAGCGTCCACACGTTCGGCGACGCGGTGGGCTCGAACGAGAGCGAGACGTCGAAGTCGATGTCGACCTCCGGGTTCGGGCCTTCGTTCAGCGACTCGAAGTCCAGGTGCACGTGCACGGTCTCGATGTCGTCGTCGACGCCGGTCACCGTGACGGCGTGGGTCTGGTCGGAGTCCCACGCGACGTCGTTGCGGTTCCAGAAGAGCGTGCCGATGATCGACTCGAGGCGCGACTCCATCTCGTCGGGGCCGATCGACGAGGGCGGCTGCGCGCCGGCGTAGGTGACGAAGGGGGTCTGCGACCGCAGCTCCGAGTGGCTCACGACCAGCGGCCCGTACGTGCTCCCCGCCCAGCGGCACGTGTTGGCGGCGGTGCCGTAGAACTTGTCGTAGACGACCGTGCCGCTGTTCGGCGTGATGCCGTTGTTCTCGTTGTTGTTCACGATGAGCTGGAGCCGCTGCACGCAGAACGCGTCGGTCGAGCCGCTGGCGATCGAGATGCGGGTGATGTCGCGGAACGACGACACGCCACCGACGTTGAGCTCGTAGGTATCGTTCGGGCCGACCTCGAAGTCGTCCCGTGCGGTGTTGATCCCGGTGAAGTTTCCGGTCGGCAGGTTGCCGGGCGGCTCGGTCAGAGCCACGGACACCCAGCCGTCGGTGCCGGCGCCGGACACGTTGGCGAGCACCACACGGAGCTGGGCGCGCGTCACCGGCACGTCGCCGGCCTTCTGGGTGACGACGCACGTCGAGCTCGACGTGCGGGAGGCGCCGGCCGCGTCCTTCACCGTCACGCGGTAGCAGTAGCGCCGGTCGGGCGCGAGGCCGGTATCGACGATCGAGCGATCGCCCGTCACGGGTCCGGTGATCGTCCGGCGCACGGACCAGAGCCCGTTCGGATCGAGCTGGCGCTCGACGAGGGTCTGCACGTCGGTGGTCGACTTGTCGTACCAGGCGATGGTGGCGGTGCTGGTCCCGTCGGCCGCGGGACAGGTCGGCGGTACCGGGAGGCGGTCGCAGAGCTGCCGCGCGACGGTCCGCACGTTGAGCGGCTGGGTGAAGATCGGGGTACTCGTGTAGGTGCCGCCGATCGTGCCGGTCCCGCTGGTGATCGGCGAGAGGTTGACCAGCGCGGCGGCGGGCGCGGACGTCAGCACGACGAGAGCCAGCGTGGTGAGCGAGCGGTGAAGTCCAAGTCCGGTTGCGATGGTGCCCATTGTCGTTCCTCCCCGACGCGGGTGCCCGCGCTCCTTCGGGACCGGTCGGGGAAGGCGCCCATCGCTTTCCACCTGCCGATCGCGTGTTCGGACGAGCTACGTCCGAGCCCGCAAGGCGGATGCAGGGGTCTAGGCGCCGCCGCGGACGGCGCGCCGGGCGAGGCTCGTCTCGATCGCGTGCCGGAGCGCCAGGCCCGACCGTTCGAGCGTGAACTCCGCGGCCCGCCCGCGGCCGGCTGTGGCCAGGCGGCGGCGAAGGCCGTCGTCCGCGATCAGCTGGGCGACGCCGCGGGCGATGTCGCCGGGATCCTCCGGATCGACGTAGACGGCCGCGTCGCCGCCCACCTCCGGCAGGCCTCCCCGGCGCGCGGTCACGACCGGGCAGCCTGCGGCCATCGCTTCGAGGACAGGGATGCCGAACCCCTCGTACAGCGAAGGGAGCAGAAGCGCCGTGGCGTGCGCATACAAAGCCGGGACGAGCGCATCCTCGACGTAGCCGAGGACCCGGACGTCGCCGCTGCGCGTGTGGGCCTCGAGGTCGCGGACGAGGCCCTCGACCCGCCAGCCGATCCCGCCCGCGATGACCAGCGGTGGCGCGCCCGGCGTCGTCTCGCGGAGCCGGCGATGGGCTTCGAGGAGACGGGCCAGGTTCTTTCTGGGCTCGAGCGTGCCGACGAAGAGCAGGTAGCGCGCGGGCAGGCCGGCGGGCCGCGGCCCGGCGCCCGCGAAGCGCTCGGCGTCGCAGCCGTTCGGCACGACGGCGACCCGGTCGGGTGCCAAGCGGTAGTGCTCCACGATCTCGCCGCGCATCGTCTCGCTCACGGTGAGCACCAGCGCCGCGCGGCGCAGCACGCGGGGGAGCAGGGTGCGAAGCCAGCGCAGGTTGCCCGCGGACACGAGCTCGGGATGGCGGACGTGCGTGAGGTCATGGATGACGGGCAGCTCCGCCGCGCGTCGGGCGGGCCAGGTGACGTACGCGGGTCCGAGCACCGCGTCCGCGGGCCCGACCAGCAGCTCGATCGGCGGCATCAGGTTGGCCGTGCGGAGCCACCGCTGCGGCCTGCCGGGGAACCGGATCAAACGGAAGGAGGCATTCGCAGGGAGCCAGGACAGATCGGGCAGCACACGCGGGCGAAGCGCGAAGGCCACCAGATCGATCCGCCAGTCCGGCGCGACGCGGCCGAGCCCGGCCAGGGCGGCGGTCGTCCAGCGCGCGACGCCCGTCGGTCCGAGGCCTGGTCCCAGGGGGAAGAGGGGACCCGCGTCCACGACCAGGCGCAGGCTCACGACGACGGCGACCGATCCCGCGTGGTCATCGCGATCGCACCCGGCCGAGCGCGACGAGATCGGTGAGCTCATCCCGGGTCGGGATGAGCGCGGCCACCCCGAGCCGATGCCCGCGAAGGAAGAACCCCGCCGCGAGTGTGGCGCCTGCCACGTAGCTCGCGACCGACGCCAGACCGGCACCGACGATGCCGATGCGTGGGATGAGCAGCACGTTCAGGCCCACGTTCACCAGCAACGCGACGCCCGCGATGACCGACTGCACGTGCGGCGGCGCGAGCCTGAGCAGCGCCCCGCCGATCGGTCGCCAGACCGCCATCGCGACCGACGCCGCCAACAAAGCCCAGACGGCGGGAACGGCCGGACGGAAAGCCGCGCCGTAGAGCAGCCCCACGATCGCCGGGGCGGCGATCGCGAGCGCCAGGGCGACGAGAAGCCCGACGACCAGGCTCATCCGCACCGCGCGCATCGTCGCATCGACGGCCTCGGCGGCCGGCGCCGTCGTCTGGCGCGCGGCGACCGCCGAGGCGACCGCGTCGGTCGGAAGCCAGACCAGCTCGGAGACGGTGACGGCGACGGCGTACAGACCGACCTCGTGCAGGCTCGCGTACCAGGCGACGAAGAAGACGTCGGCGCGGAGGTTCAGGTGCGCGAGGACGATCGCGGGCTGGAGCTGGGTTCCCACCCACAGCTCCGTGCGGACGGTCGACCATGCGACATGCCGCACGCGCCCGAACCCACGGACGGCCGCGGCGGTCGATCCCCAGAGCAGCAGGTTCGTCGCCGCATACAGGACCAGCACGGCCTCGACCGTGAGCAGGCCGAAGCCGGCCAGACACACCGCGATCGTGGTCTGGACCGCGGCGGCGAGGATGCGGACGGCGTTGCTCGCGCGCAGGCGGTCGCCGAGGACGAGCAGGCTATTCAGCAGCCGGCAGTGGACCTGGGGTGGGATCATGACGGCGACGATCGCCATGTCGGCGGGACGGACGCCGTCGAAGAGCAGCCCCGGATTCCAGGAGAAGAGCGCCCACGCGGCCAACGCGGCAGCCGTGCCGAGCCCAGCGCCTGCGGCGAGCGCCGTCGCCACCAGTTCGTCGCGTGTGGCGGTCCCCGATCCGAGCGAGCGACGCTGCGCCTGGTCGAGCCCCCAGCTGCCGACGAGGACCGCGAGCGTCGCGAGGGTGACCGGGAGGTGGTAGCGGCCCCGGCCGGCGGGACCGAGCGCACGCGCGATGAGGATGCCGGCCACGAGGGCCAGCCCGTAGACGACGATCGTGCTGGCGAGCGTCTCCAGACCGAGACGTGAGATGCGCGCGCCGCCGGCGGCCGGCTTCGCTTCCACTTCGGCCCGGACCCTAGCAATCTTCGCGTCCCGGAGACCAGCGCGCCGCATCACCGGCGAAGGAAGCTCGAATCCTGGCATCGACCGGAGACGAAGACCGGTTGACGCCGGCATCGCGACCCTGAAATCGTGCGCCCGCCGGGAGGTGACCATGCGACGTCCAGCCGTTCGCAACATCGCCATTGCTCTCGCGCTCGAGGGTGTGCTCCTCGCCGCATCGCTCGCACGCGCCGACATCATCGCCGTGCTCGACGTCGCGCAGTCCAACCGTACCGACATCATGCGGTTCAACGTGACGACCGGCGCGGCGCTCAGCTTGCCGGCGAGCGTCAATACCGCGGCGGACGAGGTGCATCCCGCGTTCAGCCCGGATGGGAAGCGTCTGGTGTTTCACCGCCGGGACAGCGTGGCCGGCACGAACAAGATCATCGTGGTGGATCTCGCCACCGGAACGGCCGCCGACCTGTTCACGTTCTTCGAGTCCACCATCGATCCACCGACCACGCCGAGGTTCTCGGCGGACGGCACCAAGGTCCTCACAGGGCACGAGCTCGATCCGGACAGTGGAAGCCCGCCATCGATCGTGGAAACCTCGTTGGCAAATTTTTCGAGCGGTCCGTTCCCACACACCGTCGTCGCCATGGGGGGCGTCATCGGGAACGCCGTCCGAACGAGTCACCCGTCGGTGGGGCCGGCCGGGCTGCTGGCGTTTCTGGTCAGCATGTCGGGAGGGGGAACGAGGATCGTCGTTGGAACGGTCGGCGCTGCGGCAACGATCGCCGACCAGTCGCAGATCATGAACCGGCCCACCCTGGTGCGGCAGGGAAGTGACTTCGTGCTCTTCCAGCAGCAGGCGGTCACGGCCAGCAAACACAGCAACCGACTGGCGCTCCGGCCGCTCGCCACGGCGGCCACGGCGAAGACCACGCTGATGCCTCCGATCGTCAACGCGAACGGCACGGACGTGTCGAAGCCCGCGTTCTCGGCCGACGGCCGCTACCTGGCCTTCGTGCGCTTCGCGTCCGCCGCTCCGGAGCCCCCTCGGCTGTTCGTGTTCGACACGAAGACCCAGCTCCTCTTGAACCCGGTGGGCGTGCTGGTGATTCAAGCCGAGCCGGATCCAATCGCGAACGGCCTGCAACGCGGGTTCGGCGGCATCGACCTCTTCGTCTCCAAGGTCTTTTTCAATACCGCGCTCATCAACGGCACGCTGACGTTCAGCCTGGCGAACACCAGCTTGGTCGGGATCATCGTCCAGCGGATCGTCGGCAAGACGCGTCTCTTCGGACGACGGGTGCCGAAGCTGAAGCTCGTGGGTCGTGTTCCCCTGGGCACGTTCGAGGAAGGCAAGACACACGAGGTCGTCTGGGACCAGAAGGTCGACGGCAAGCGACTCCGGCGCGGCCGATATCTGGTGACGCTCCGGAGCGTCACGCCCGACGTCCAGGTGCTCGACCTCGGCGAGCCGGTGGAGATCCGGATTCGCTGACGGGGATCGGGGCTCGTCGTCTTCGATACTCTTCACCTTCTCCTGGCGCTGCTCGCGCTCGTCCTGCCGGGTGTCGCGCTCGTCCGGCGTGAGGAGTGGGCGCGCGGCGATCCGGCGGAGCTGACCGCGGTCGCGATCGCGGGAGCGGCGGCGTTCTGGGCGGTGGCGATCTGGTTTCTGCCGTACCTCGGACTGTCACTGACCGGACTTGCCCGCGTGGCGATGGTGAGCGCGGCGCTCGTGCTGATGGCCCGACGCACGTCGCTCGTCGAAGCGGTTGCCGCCATGCGTGCCGACCGTGCGGGCGCGCTCGGCGGCGTGCTCTTCATCCTCGGCGTCGTGGCGGCGCGGCTCCTCTTCGGCACCCAGCGTGTCGCCTGCTCGGTCGGCGACATGACGGCGCACGCGTACATGACCGAGCTGATCGTGCTGCGAGACGGCCTGCCGACGACGCACGAGCCGCTGCTCGCGATCTCCCGCTTCGGGCAGTTCCCTCCGGGCTTCCACACGCTGTCCGCACTGCTCGTTCTCCTGGGAGGGC
>Ga0180063_1000139_pt1 | contig 17321 bp, 15 predicted proteins | sample EasRivT47_16_10D_FD_121776 | JGI IMG/M metagenome (GOLD analysis project Ga0180063, IMG submission 121776) | Soil microbial communities from meander-bound floodplain in the East River, Colorado, USA - East River metaG ERMLIBT47_16_10D | ecosystem: Environmental > Terrestrial > Soil > Floodplain ...
GGCGCGTTACGGCGCCATCCGCAACACGGACGCCACCGTGGCCCAGCGGATCCTCGAGCGAGCGCAGGAACTCGACGTGCCACTCAAGCCCGAGAACCTGACCGTGCGCCGCACCCAGCACGAGATCACGATCATCGCGACCTACCAGCACCCGATCGACCTGAAGCTGACCACGTACGTCTACCGCTTCAACCAGACCGAAAAGGCTCCGCTGTTCTGACGACCTTTCCGGCGGCGATCACGATCGCCACGTGCGGGACGCCGAACCGATAGGCCAGGTGGTAGCGGTTCGGCACGGCGTGGATCACCACGTCGGCCCGCTTGCCGGGCTCGAGCGACCCCACGCGATCGGCCCGTCCGAGCGAGTGCGCGGCGTTGAGCGTCGCAGCGCTGATCGCCTCATCGACCGACAGTCCGGCGCTCAGGCAGGCGAAGGCGAGCGCGGTCCCCACCGACTCCATCGGGCACGTCCCCGGGTTGAAGTCGGTCGCCACGACCACCGGCACGCCGGCATCGACGAGGCGACGCCCAGGCGGGGCCAGCTTGCCCATCAGGAAGAACGTCGCGGCAGGGAGCAGCACCCCGCACGTCCCGGCCCGCGCGAGCGCCTCCATCCCGGCCGGCGAGGCGTGCTCGAGATGATCCGCCGACGCCGCGCCGAGCTCGGCCGCGAGGAGTGCCGTGCCGTCGTCGGCCAGCTGGTCGGCGTGGAGCCGCACGCCCAGTCCTCGCCCGCGCGCCGCCTCGAGCACCCGTCGCGCCTCGGCCGGCGTGAACGCGTGCGCATCGACGAACGCATCGGCGTACTCGGCCAGGCCGCGCGAGACGACCTCGGGCAGCATCGCCTCGACGACGAGCCGCACGTACTCCTCGCGCCGCGAGCGGTATTCCCTGGGCACGGTGTGCGCGCCGAGGAACGTCGGCACGACCTCGACCGGGTGGCCGCTCGAGCCCTCGCGCAGCGCCTCGAGCTGCTTGCACTCGTCCGCGAGCGTCAGCCCGTAGCCGCTCTTGGCCTCGACGGTCGTCGTACCGAGCGCCAGCAGCGCATCGAGCCGCGCCCGCACGAGCGCCGCGAGCTCCACCGCTGCGATCGCGCGCGTCCGCTCGACCGTGGACAGGATGCCGCCGCCGCGCGCCGCGATCTCGGCGTAAGTCGCGCCGCGCAGCCGTTCCTCGAACTCGGTCTCGCGCCAGCCGGCAAACGGGAGATGCGTGTGCGCGTCGACGAACCCGGGGAGCGCCGTGCCGCCCCCGGCATCGACTCGCGCGCCGCCCGGCAGGAGCTCGACGGCCGCTCCGAGTTCGCGCTCCGGACCGATCCACACGATTCGATCGCCGCGGCTGGCCAGCGCGGCGCCGGCGACGACACGCAGGCGGCCCTGGGACGGACCGGCGAGCGCTTTCGTGCCCTCGGGTGTGGCAAGCTCGGCGATGCCGGAAACGACGAGGTCGGCCTGGATCATCCGGCGTCGGCGACGGCGCGCGGGTGGAGCACATGGACGTTGTCCGCCGGGCGGGCCTCGTCCTCGCGTCGCTGCTCGAGCAGGTGCAGGTGCTCTTCGATCACGGCGCGCAGCCGGCGCTCGAACAGGTCGCGCTCGAGCTTGCAGCGGCCCATCTCGGACTCGAGCCGCGCCAGTTGATCCTGGGCCTGCTGGAGCATGCGCTCGGCCACGAGCCGCGCCTCGCGCACGGTCAGATCGGCCTCGGTGCGGGCGCGCTCCCGCATCTCGCCCGACATGTTCTGCGCCGTGACCAGGGTCTGCTGCAGCGTCTGCTCGCGCTCGGCGTAGGCCTCGACGCGCATGCGCAGCTCGCCCGCTTCCTCGAGCAGCTCGGCGTTCTCGAGGTTGACGCGCTCGATCTCCTCGGCCACCGACTTGAGGAACATCCGCACCTGCTCGACCTCGTACCCGCGCATCTTGCGCGGGAACTCCTGCCGCTCGATGTCCATCGGGGTGATGCGGGTCGCCATGCCGGGTCTCCTCTCCGCCTGGGTCGTGCGCGGCGATTCTAGGGCAAGTCGAACTGCGCTGCGAGGCCGTCGGCGACGGCCAACCCATCGAGCGTCGGAACCAGGCGCCCGTCGTCGAGCTCGACCAGGCCCGCAGCGGCGAGGCGGTCGATCAGCGATCCATTCGCGGAAAGCAGGTCGACGCCCCAGCGGGCGCGGATCCGTCCGAGGTCCACTCCGGCGTACGTGCGCAGCCCGGTCATCAGCGACTCGAGCACGAGCGCCCGGGCCTCCAGCGTCTCTTCGCCCTCGACCGGGCGCTCGCCGTGCTCGATGCGCTCTTGCCACGGATCGGTGCGGCGCAGGTTCCACCAGCGCCGCTCGTCGTGGAACGAATGGGCCGCGGGACCGAGGCCCAGGTACGGCGTGTGATCCCAGTACTTGAGGTTGTGGCGCGAGCGGTGCTCGGGGCCGGCGGCGAACTGCGAGGCCTCGTAGCCCGCAAACCCCGCCGCGCCGAGATGGCGGTGCGCGAGGCGAAACAGCTCGCCCTGCTCGTCCGACGGAAGCTGGGTCAACCGGCCGCGCCGCTCGAGCAGGCCGAACCGCGTGCCCTCGTGGATCGTCAGCTGGTAGCACGAGATGTGCTGCGGGCCGAGCGCGAGCGCGCGATCGAGCTCCCGGCGCCAGTCCTCCGGCCGTTGGCCCGGCAGGCCGTAGATCAGGTCGATCGATACCGTCTGGAACGCCGCCTCGCGGGCCCACTCGACCGCGCGTCGGGCGTCGTCGACGCCGTGCCGCCGCCCGAGGAACGCGAGACCCGCCGGGTCGAGCGATTGAACGCCCAGGCTGAGCGTGTCCACGCCGATGCGCCGCCAGGCCGCAACCGCCTCGCGCGAGGCATCCTCGGGGTTGGCCTCGAGGAAGACCCAACAGCGCTCGGCGCAGGCCAGCCGGCCGCGCACGGTCTCGAGGATGCGGGCCAGCTCCTCGACCGCGAGCGAAGACGGCGTGCCGCCGCCGAAGTAGATCGTGTCGAAGCGCAGCGGGTAGCCCGCGTAGAGCTCGATCTCGGCCAGCAGGTGCTCGACGTAGCGCGCGCGTCGCGCCGCGTCTCCGGTGCGCACGGCGAAGTCGCAGTACGGGCAAACCCTGGCGCAGAACGGGACGTGCAGGTAGAGGCCGGCCGCGGCCTCGCTCAAGAATCGGTGTCCGTCTTGAGCACGGCGACGAAGGCCGACTGCGGGATCTCGACCGCGCCGATCGTCTTCATGCGCTTCTTGCCCTCTTTCTGCTTCTCGAGCAGCTTGCGCTTGCGCGTGATGTCGCCGCCGTAGCACTTGGCGGTCACGTCCTTGCGCAGGGCCTGGATGTTGGTGCGGGCGATGATCTTGCCGCCGATCGCGCCCTGGATCGCCACCTTGAACTGATGGCGCGGGATCGCCTCGGCCAGCCGCTCGCAGTAGTGCAGCGCCCGCGCGCGGGCCTTGTCGCGATGCGTCAGCTGCGACAGCGCGTCGACCGGCTCGGTGTTGACCAGGATGTCGATCTTGACCACGTCGGTCTCGCGGTAGTCCAGCATCGCGTAGTCGAACGAGCCGTAGCCCTGCGTGATCGACTTCAGGCGGTCGTAGAAGTCGAACAGCACCTCGGCCAGCGGCAGCTCGGCGGTCAGCTCGACGCGGCCCACGGCGAGGTAGTGGAACTCGATGTTCTCGCCGCGCCGCTCGCGACACAGCTCCATCACCGGGCCGATGTAGCGCTCGGGCATCATCACCGAGCCCTTGATGTACGGCTCCTCGGTGCGGGCGATCACCGACGGGTCGGGGTAGTAGCTGGGGTTGTCGACCCACTGGACCGTGCCGTTGTGCAGAGTGATCCGGTAGCGCACCGACGGCGCGGAGAGCAGGAGCGACAGGTCGTACTCGCGGGTCAGCCGCTCCTGCACGACGTCGAGGTGCAGCAGACCGAGGAACCCGCAGCGGAAGCCGTGGCCCAGCGCGGTCGACGAGTCCTTCTCGTAGGTCAGCGAAGCGTCGTTCAGCACGAGCTTCTCGAGCGCCTTCACCAGCTCGGGATACTCGTCCGTGGCCATCGGGTAGAGCGAGGAGAAGACGACCGGCTTGGCCTCCTTGTAGCCCGGTAGCGGCTCGGCCGCCGGTCGCTCGGCGTCGGTGAGCGTGTCACCGACCTCGACGTCGCGCACGGTCTTGATGCCCGCCAGCACGTAGCCCACGGAACCCGCGCCCAGCTCGGCCGTCGGCACGCGCTTCAGGCGCAGCTGACCCACCTCTTCGATGTGGTGCTCCTTCGCGCTGTGCATCAGGCGCATCGTCTGCCCCGCGCGGATCACGCCCTCCTTCACGCGGCAGTACAGCACCACGCCGCGGTACGGGTCGTACAGCGCGTCGAACAGCATGGCGCGGGTCGGCGCCTCGCGGTCGAGCGCGGGCGGCGGCAGCTTGCGCACGATCGCCTCGAGCAGATCGGGGATCCCGGTGCCCTCCTTGGCCGACACGAGCACGGCGTCCGAGGGATCGAGCCCCAGGTCGGCCTCGATCTCCTGGCGGACCCGCTCGACGTCGGCCGATGGAAGATCGATCTTGTTGATCACGATCAGCAGCTCGAGCTCGTACTCGAGCGCCAGATACAGGTTGGCCACCGTCTGCGCCTCGACGCCCTGCGAGGCATCGATGAGCAGGATCGCCCCTTCGCAGGACATCAGCGAGCGCCGTACCTCGTGCGAGAAGTCGACGTGCCCGGGTGTGTCGATCAGGTTGAGCTGGTACGTCCGCCCATCGGCCGCCGTGTAGTCCAGCGTGATCGTGTTGCTCTTGATCGTGATCCCGCGCTCGCGCTCGATGTCCATCGAGTCCAGGATCTGATCGCGGAAGCTGCGCGCGTCGACCCCGCCGCAATGCTGGATCAGACGGTCGGCCAGCGTCGACTTGCCGTGGTCGATGTGCGCGATGATGCAGAAGTTGCGGGTTTCGCTCATGGCACCGTCAGCGCTCGCCGAAGATCGCCCGACCGACGCGGACGAGCGTAGCCCCTTCTTCCACCGCGAGCTCGAAGTCGTCGGTCATGCCCATCGACAGGTCGGCGAGCGGCAGGCCGAGCGAGGTCGCCGCACGGTAGCGGATCTCGCGGAGCCGGGCGAACCAGGGCCGGGAGTCCTCGGCCCGCTCGACGAGCGGTGGGATCGACATCAGCCCGCGTAGGTCCAAGTGCGGCAGGGCCGCGACCACCCCGAGGAGCGGCCCGAGGCGGTCTTCGCCGACCCCCGACTTCGTCGCCTCGCCCGCCAGGTTGACCTGCACCAGCACGGCCTGGCGCAGCCCGCGCTCGCCAGCGCGGCGGTCGATCTCGCGAGCCACGCGCTCGGAGTCGACGGAGTGGATCAGCTCGAACCGACCGACCGCGTCCTTGACCTTGTTGGTCTGGAGGTGCCCGACGAGGTGCCAGGTGACGCCCGGCCCGACCTCGTCGATCTTGGCCAGCGCCTCCTGCACCCGGTTCTCGCCGAACAGGCGCTGGCCGCAGACGACGAGCTCGCGCACGCTTGCCGCGGGGAAGGTCTTGGACACGGCGACGATGCGGACTCCGGCTGGATCCCGGCCAGCCCGCCGGCAGGCCGCGGCGACACGCTCGAGGACGGAATCGTAGGCGGCGGATAGGGTCATGCGAGCCCGAGCAGGGTAGCTGATTGCCTCGGATTCCGGGGTCGGGTGCCCCGGCCGGTTGCCAATCCCCCCCCGAGCACTAACGTTCCCATGTGGAACGCGGGGCGTTGACCTTCGGGGACCGGCTCCGGGCCGAGCGCGAGAAGCGCAGTATCGGCCTGGAGGAGATCTCGTCCTCGACCAAGATCCGCAAGACGTACCTCGAGGCTCTCGAGCGAAACGAGTTCGGCGAGCTGCCCGGTGAGGTGTTCAACAAGGGCTTCGTGCGGGCGTACGCCGAGTTCCTCGGCACGGATCCCGAGCCGCTGCTGCGCGCCTACACCCGGGAGCTGCGCGTCCGCACGACGTCCGAGCCGACCGCGGCCGGCGACCCGCTCGACGAGCTGCGTCGGGCCATCGATCGAGCGTGCGCTGCCCGGCAGCCCCGAGTCCGACGCAGGCTGCTCGCCGGTGGGCTGCTCGTCGGTGTGACGGCGCTCGCGGGGCTCGGAGCCGTCCTGTGGCTCCTTCGCTCACGCGGCGATCCGCCAGCGGTCGCGGCCCGGCCGGTTCAGCCGGTGGCCGTGTCGCTCCCCGCGCCGCCTCCCCCGACGCCGGAGCCGAGCGCAACGGCTCCTCGGGTCGACGAGTCGATTCCCTCCGAGGAGCCCGTGACGCCCCCAGCGCTCGTGGCCGCACCGGCTCCGCCACCGCCTGAGGCCACGATCTCCATCGGCGACTTCGGCGTGGGCCAGGCCGTCGACAACCGCGCTCTCGTCGGCCGAACCGATCGTCTGCCGGCCGGTCGCGATGCCTGGTTCTGGACCCTGGTCGTCGGCGGCCGGCCGGGCGACCGGATCCACCACGTTTGGCTTCACGAGGATCGGATCGTGCGCGTCCTCGAGCTACCGGTCGACGGCCCGCGTTGGCGCACGTACAGTCGGCAGCCATTGCCACCGGGCGCGGTGGGGAATTGGGCGGTCGAGGCTCGCGATCTGTCGGGGGCGGTGCTGGCGCGCTCGGAGTTTCTCTGCGTCGCGCCGTCCTGAGCTTCAGGAGGCGGCAGGCTCTTCCGAGTCCGCGACCGCACGGTCGAGCGCCTGGTTGACCAGGCGGTCGGCGTCGCGGTTCTCCTCGCGCCGCACGTGGACGATCCGGAACGCCTCGAAGGCGCGGATCCGCCGCGCCGCCTCGGCGTGGAGCGGCTGCAGTGCGGGGTGGCGCACGCGGTAGCGGCCCTGGATCTGCCGCACGAGCAGCTCCGAGTCCGAGCGGATCTCGACCTGCGTCGCGCCGCGCCGTGCGGCGAGCTCGAGCGCCTCGAGCAGCGCTTGATATTCGGCCACGTTGTTCGTCGCTCGGCCGATCGGCTCGCCGTGCCCCTCGACGCACGCGCCCGCGTCGTCGAGCACGGCCACGCCCCACGCGGCCGGACCGGGGTTCCCGCGCGAGCCGCCATCGATGGCGGCCCGGAAGACCTCAGCCATGCGCGGTTTGGGTCGCGCCCTCGCCGGCCGGCCGCAGCGCGGCCTCGACGTACAGGAAGCGCTTGCAGCCGCTGCACGTGTGGAGCACCGCGGCGGTCCGGATCTCCTGCAGCTTCTGCGGTCGCACGCGGACAAAGCAGGTCTGACAAGATCCGTTGTCCGCTCGCGAGAGGAACACGCCCTGGCGCGTCGCCTCGAGCTGGCGCAGCGTGCCGAGAAGCGGAGTCGGGAGACCCGACTCGACGCCGGCGCGCTCGCACATCCGCTCTTCGACGATCCGCCGTGCCGCTTCGGCCTCGGATTCGACGATGGCCCGCTCGCGCTCGACGTCCTCACGCTCCTTCTGGATGTGCTCGGAGCGCGACTTCAAGTCGTCGGCCAGCTTCTCGAGCTCCTCCATGTCGCGCAGAATCGCGTCTTCGTGGTCGACGAGCTGCGCCTTCACCGCGTCGATCTCCTTGAGCATCGCCGCGTACTCGCGCTGGTTCTTGACCTGCATCAGATCGTCCATGTACTTCTTGCGCTTCTCGACGAGCGACTCGACTTCGCTCTGCCGTCGCCGGCGATCCTGCTCGAGCTCCTCGGCGCGCAGCTTGACCGCCACGTACTCCGCGTTGCGCTCGCGGAAGCCCGACTCGATCGCCTCGATGCGCACGGGTCCGGCTTCGACGACTTGCATCGCCTTGCGGATCTCGAGCGCGAGACCCTGGATCCGGACCAGCCCGAGCAGTTGTTCCTTGGTGCTCAACCCCGACCTCCGCCTCGAGCGAATACTCCTGAAAACACGAAGGGCGCTCGTGGATCGAGCGCCCTGGGTTCTTGGCGGCGGGTTGCGGCGCCCGCTCGCCGGGGCTGCGCGCCCCCGCGGCACCGCTGACATGGAAGGTTTTCGAAGTCCGAATTCACCCGCACGATCGACTAGGCTAGCAGCGCCCCCGGGGGGCCGTCAACCGAACAGCAGCCGGACGACCCAGGTGGCGGTGAGCAGCCCGGCCACGTCGGCCGCGAGGCACGCGGCGAGCGTGTGGCGGGTGCGGGTCACTCCCACGGCGCCGCAGTACACCGCGAGCACGTAGAACGTCGTCTCCGTGCTCCCTTGAAACGTGCTGACCATGGTCCCGATCAGGGAATCTGGCCCGTGGGTCTCCATCACCGAGGCCATCACGCCGTAGGCCCCCGAGCCCGAGAGCGGGCGCAGCAGGGCCATCGGCAAGGCCTCGGCCGGCATTCCGATCCGCTCGGTCAGCGGGGACAGCAGCGCCACGAGCAAATCGATCCCGCCGGCCGCGCGCAGCATCGCGATCATGACCAGGATCGCGACGAGATACGGGATGATGCGCAGCGCGACCTGGAAGCCCTCCTTGGCCCCCTCGACCAGCGACTCGTAGACCTTCACGCCGCGGCTCCAGCCGTAGAGCAACAGGCCACCGACGAGCGCACCGAGAACCCAGCTCGACATCAAGCGCTTGATCACCTCGGACACAGGCGCGCTCGCGAGCGCGCCCCAGGCGTAGCGCGCGGCGAGCCACACGAACGTCCCGCACACGATCGCGGCGACGAGCAACCGCGCGCGCGAGGCGCCGGGCGAGCTCGGCGCGTCCGCTTCGGTGGGCCCGCTCGCAACGTCGCTCGACGGGGCGACGGCCGGGGGCGCGGTCGCCCGCACGGAAGGTAGTCGCGACAGCAGCAGGGCCGCGCTGACCCCGACCAGCGTCGCGCAACCGCTCGCGATCCACGTCGGAAGCAGGATCGCCATCGCGTCCTGCGAGCCGAGCGACGCGCGCAGGCTGACCACGCCCGTGGGCAGCAGCGCCAAGCCCGAGGTGTTGATCGCGAGGAACAGCACCATCGCGTCGGTCGCGGTGCCCTTCCGGCCATTGAGCCGGTCGAGCTCCTCCATGGCCTTGATGCCGAACGGCGTCGCGGCGTTCGCGAGCCCGAGCATGTTGCTCGAGATGTTCAGGATCATGGCGCTCATCGCCGGGTGATCGACCGGCACGGACGGAAAGAGCCGGCGCATCAGCGGCGCGATCAGCCGGGCGATCACGCGCAGCAGGCCCGCGTCCTGGGCCACGCGCATCAAGCCGAGGAAGAACGCCATCACGCCGACCAGGCCGAGCGCGAGCGTGACCGCTTTCTTCGCGTCGTCGAGCAGCGCCTGGGCCAGCGGCTCCATCTGCCCGGTCGCCGCGGCGAGGAGCAGCGACAGGACGACGACTACGAGGAAGATGCCGTTGAGCATGCGCCGGGCGGCATCCTACCGCGAGATCAGTCCGCGGTGGAGCGCCCCTCGCGAGTCATGACGAGCTTGAGCAGCTGCTCCTCGTCCTGCTCGTGGCGCCGGAACATCTCGAGGAACCCCTCGAGGTCCGTGCGCAACGCTGCGGCCTCGGTGGTGCCGCCGCACTGCGCGTGGATCCGCGCCATCTCGAGGACCTCGATCATCTTGTCGTGCTGGAGGGTCAGGCGGCTGACCTCGACACGGCAATCGGGCATCGCCTCGAGAATCGCCTGGAACAGACCGCCCTTCTCCTCGGCGTGGTGGTGCTCCAGCAGGCGCTCCTTCAGCCCTTCGATCTGAGCCGCGAGTCGCCGCAGCGGCTCCGCCTCGGCTCCGCTCTCGATGCTCTTGAGGGTCCGCGAGACCTGATCGAGGTAGAAGTGGATCTGCCGGTGCTCGTCGATCGTCTGGCGCGTGATGTGCTGGAACGTCTGCGACCCGCTCATGGCGATGTGACTCCTGCTGCGTCTGCCGCCCTCCCACAATCCTGCCAAACCGCCGCGCCGTCAAGTAGGCCCAGGTCCCGAATCACAGGTCGTCCGCCTCGGATGCCGCCCGGGCTGCCGCTCTGGATGCCACCACCGTGTCGGCCGGCTCGCGCTGGGCCAGCTCCCGGCACGCCGCCTCGACCGCGGCGATCGGATCCGCCGCGCCCACCGCTCCAGGCTCGACGTCGAAGCACGCCACCCGGCGCCTGCGCGCCAGCACGCGCCCCACGTGCCGGTAGCCCTCGACGAGCCGCGCCAGGAAGGGCTCGTTCTCGTACGACCGCTGCGACTCGCCGCGCTGGCGCAGTCGCTCGAGCACCCGTGGGACGGGCACGTCGACGAACACGAGAACGTGGGGGACGGGCGGCTGAGCCAGCTCGAAGGTGTTGATCAACCACACCTCGGGCGCCTGGCGCACGAAGCTCCACCACTTGGAAAACGGGATCTGCCGCTCGCCGGAGAGGAACTGCAGCAGATGGTGGATCCCGCTGTCATCGAAGCGGCCGCGGTAGAAGTCGGCGTCGGCCCAGGCCAGGAGATCGACGAGCGGGCTGCCGTCCGTCACCACGAACCGCGCCGACGGGCGCTTGCCCAGCACCTCCTCCACCTGTGCGCGATCGACCATCTCGGCGAAGCGCTGGCCCTTGTAGCGATCGCCGGTGCGGAAGATGCGCGCGAGCGCACCGAGCCAGCGGCGGATCCGCGCCTCGGGGATCGGGCCGGTGATCTCCCGCACCTCTCCGGCCTCGGCCTCGATCACGTAGTCCGAGATACCGAGCGTGCGGCCCATCTCGCCGAGGCTCGCCGTGAGGCGCCGGAACACGTCGCCGCGCGAGCCCGCGTCGAGACCGCATACGGCGACGCGGACCGGGGGGCGCTCGGCGGCCGGCTGCGGAGGAGGAGGAGGGGCGAGCTGGACGACGTCGCGCTGGACCTCCTCGGCGATCTCTCGGGCGTCGCGGTCGGGGGAATAGGCCCGGGGTCGACCGACGATCACGTCGATCGCTCCGGGAACGGGAACCACCTCGCCCCGAGCCCAGATCCGCTCGGGACCCGACAGGAACACGGGCACGACGAGCAGGCCGGGCAGCTTCTGCACCAGCTTGCCGATCCCGGGTCGGAACGGCGACATCACGCCAGCCTCGCCGCGGCTGCCCTCGGGAAAGAAGATCAGCGCCTTCCCGGCCTCGATCGCCTCGACGAGCGGGGCCAGCGGATCGACGCCCGACCGCGGGCGGCGCTCGATCGGGATTCCGTTCATCAGCGCCATGGCCATCGTCCGGCGCAGCCACGACGACCCGAAGTAGTCCGCGGCAGCGACGGGATGGACATCGCGGAGCCGACGCAACGGAAACAGGCTCATCAGGACCGCCGCATCGAGGTGCGAGTTGTGATTCGAGACGACGATGCAGGGCCCGCGCGGAATCAGGGCGGCGCGGCGGAACCGCACGCCGATGACCCAGCGCAGGACCGGCCGGGCGAAACAGGCGTGAAACGCGAGCAGGGCCAGGGTCGAGAGGAACCGTTTCATCGGGCAAAGTAGTTCAAGTAATGAAAGAACACCGGTGCGGCGTAGACGGCGGGCACCATCCGGTTGAGCAGGCCGCCGCGGCCGAGTCGCGAGCCCGGCACGTCCGCGGCGAGGCTTCGCGCGACCGTCCCAGCGACGAGCGCCCCGAGCGACACGGCGAGGAACACGAGCGCTCCGGCCCGCGCTGCGTCCCCCGCCCCGATGCCGACCCACGGACCGGCGACCCAGCCGGCCGTGGTCGCCGCCGCCCCGCTGAGCAGGAGCACGAGCGCTTGCCGGCGCCAGCCGAGACCTCCGGGGCTGCGGCCGAACAGGCGCTGCGGCAGCTCGGAGGCCAGCACGAGCACCCCGAACAGCTCGGGCAGCCCGGTCGGCGGTTGGTGCACGAGGAGGCCCAGGTGGGCCAGACAGAACACGAAGAACAGCACACCGAGCAACGTACGGCCGATCGCGTCGAGGAGACCCTCCCCGTCCGCGCCCGTCGAGAGGAACACCGGGACCAGCAGGAACAGCGTCACGGGCACCATGGCCAGGAACATGTCCTTCGAGCCCAGGTACGCGGGCCACAACGCGAACGGGATCGACAGGTAGGCGGCGAGGATGGCGTAGCGGTCGCTCCGCCGCACCGGCGCAACGAAGAAATAGGTACGGAGCGCCGCGAACATCAGCACCGCGAGAGGCGGGAACGAGGCCCAGCGCGGGAGCTGCCCGAGCGCGACCAGGATCGCGGCAAACGCGGACCAGAACAGCGCCCAGCCGGGGAGCTCGCGCAGCCGTCCCCCGCGTCGGCGCACGACGAGGGCGGTCATTCCGCAGACGACGACGGCCGCTGCGAGAGCAGCATCGATCGCCGGCACCCCCCCCGCCAACCGGTTCAGCACGGGCGTATTATGGGGCTTCGCTCCATCGCGTCCAGCATGACCAAATCGAGGTCGTCGATGACTCCAGGCTCCACGACACCCCCCGCTCCCGGCTTGCGCCATACGCGCACCGCCGACCCCTGCACGGTCGTGATCGTCGGCGTCACGGGCGACCTGACACGCCGCAAGCTCTTCCCCGCGCTCTACAACTTGCTGCTCGACGGCCTGCTGCCCACGAGCTTCGCCGTGGTCGGGGTCGCGCGCACCCCCCACGACGGGATCGTGGACGAGCTGCGGCAGGGGATCGAGTCGCACTCTCGCCGCGCGCTCGACGCCGCCCGCTGGGGCGAGCTGGCCGCGGGCTGCTCGTTCGTCCCGGTCGCCGGCGACCCCGAGAGCTACCAACGCCTCGCCGCGCACCTCGCAGAGATCGATCGTAGCCGCGGCACCCAGGGCAACCGGCTGTTCTACCTGTCCGTGCCGCCCTCCGCCGTGCCGTCCGTCCTCGACGGGCTGGCCGCGGCCGGGCTGAACCAGCCGGGCGCCGAGGGTGGCTACGCGCGCATCGTGCTCGAGAAGCCGATCGGCCACGATCTCGCCTCGGCCACCGAGCTGAATCGCACCGTGCACCGCGCGTTCCACGAGCGCAACGTGTTCCGCATCGACCACTACCTCGGCAAGGAGACCGTGCAGAACCTGCTCGTGTTCCGCTTCGCCAACGCGATCTTCGAGCCGTTGTGGAATCAGAAGTACATCGACCACGTGCAGATCACGGTGGCCGAGCCGCTGGGCGTCGAGGGACGCGGCGCGTACTTCGAGGAGGCCGGGATCACGCGCGACATCGTGCAGAACCACGCGTTCCAGCTGGTCTGCCTGACGGCGATGGAGCCGCCCGCGTCGCTCGACCCGACCGCGATCCGCAACGAGAAGGTCAAGGTCCTGCAGGCCTTGCGCCCGGTCGACGCCGCGGCCAACGGCGCGTCGAGCGTGCGCGCGCAGTACATCCCGGGCGTGATCGACGGACACGAGGTGCCGGGCTACCGTGAGGAGCCGGGCGTGTCCCCCGACTCGCGCACCGAGAGCTACGTCGCGCTGCGCATGCACATCGACAACTGGCGCTGGGCCGACGTGCCGTTCTACGTCCGGGCCGGCAAGCGCCTCCCGCGGCGACTGACCGAGGTCGCGCTGCGCTTCCGCGGCGTCCCCCACCGCCTGTTCCGCCAGGACACGCCCGAGGCCAACACGCTCGTGCTGCGCATCCAGCCCGACGAGGGGATGAAGCTACAGTTCGAGGTCAAGGTCCCGGGGACGAGTCCGCGGATGAAGGCCGTCGACATGGACTTCCGCTACGGCCAGGCCTTCGGCGCGCAGCCCCCCGAGGCGTACGAGCGGCTGTTGCTCGATGCGATGCTGGGCGACTCGACGCTGTTCATCCGCAGCGACGAGGTCGAGGCCGCCTGGGCCTACGTCGATCGGCTGTTCGAGGCCTGGTCGGCGAGCGACCAGCCGCTACCCGAGTACACGGCAGGGAGCTGGGGCCCCGCCGAGGCCGAGGTGATGCTGGCCCGCGACGGGCGGACCTGGCGCCGGCCGCGGGGATGAACCGGCAGGGCGAGCCCGCGATCGTCGCCGAGGCGTTCGGCCGCGCCGCGCACGCCGTGCGAACATGTGCGACCGGAAGAGGGTGAGCTCAGGGTCCTGCTCGACGTGCCGGCCGCGGAGCGAATTCGATCGAGAAAAGAGAGGATAGAACCATGAACACCAAGCCCAGGCTTGGGTCGTTGAGTCTCGCGCTGGGCGCGGCCGTCGCGTTCCCGGCGCTGGCGCAAGAAGTCTTGCCCAGACCCGCACAGCCATTCCACGGACACATCAGTCGCAAGGCGAAGGACTCCACAGCCGATTTCCCGAAGGAAGTCGCTGCGCCCAACGGCGCGCCGAACATCCTGCTCATCCTGACCGACGACGTCGGCTTCGCCGCGACGAGCCCGTTCGGTGGTCCGGTTCCAACGGCAACCCTGGACCGACTGGCGCGAGAGGGGCTGCGCTTCAACAATTTCCACACCACCGCCCTCTGCTCGCCGACGCGCTCGGCGCTGCTCTCGGGGCGCAACCACCACTCGAACGCGACCGGCGTCATCATGGAGCTCGGCTCCGGCTACCCGGGGTACAACTCGTTGATGCCGAAGAGCTGCGGCACGTTTGCCGAGGTGCTCAAGCAGAGCGGCTATAACACAGCCTGGTACGGGAAGAACCACAACGTCCCCGACTGGCAGTCCAGCCAGGCCGGGCCGTTCGACCTCTGGCCCACCGGCCTCGGTTTCGAGTACTTCTACGGCTTCATCGGCGGCGACGCCAACCAGTGGGCGCCGGCGCTGTTCGAGAACACCAAACCGATCGAGCCGCCGCACGACGACAAGGACTACTTCTTCGACCGGGACATGGCCGACCACGCGATCGCGCGCATCCGTCTGCTCAACTCAGTCGCGCCGGACAAGCCATGGCTGCAGTACTACGCGCCCGGCACCGCCCACGCGCCGCACCACGCGCCGAAGGAGTGGATCGCGAAATTCAAGGGCCAGTTCGACCAGGGCTGGGACAAGCTGCGCGAGCAGACGCTCGCGCGGCAGAAGCAGCTGGGCATCGTGCCGCAGAGCACGAAGCTCACACCGCGTCCGGCGAACATTCCGGCCTGGGACTCGTTCGATGCCCCACACAAGAAGGTCTTCGCCCGCATGATGGAGGTCTACGCCGCCGCGCTGTCGCACGCCGACTACCAGATCGGCCGCATTCTCGATGCGATCGAGGAGTTGGGCGAGACGGAGAACACGCTCGTCATCTACATCATGGGTGACAATGGCGCGAGCGCCGAGGGCACGCCGCAGGGTCTGCTCAACGAAATGGCGATCATGAACAACATCCCGGAGGACTTCGGCCAGATCCTCGCGCGCATGGACGAGCTCGGCTCCGTCACGACCTACAACCACTACCCGGTCGGCTGGGCCCACGCCATGGACACACCGTTCCAGTGGACGAAGCAGATCGCTTCCCACTTCGGAGGTACGCGCAACGGCCTGGTCATCTCCTGGCCGGCGCGCATCAAGGACAAAGGCGGCATTCGCAGCCAGTTCCACCATGTCATCGACATCGCGCCGACGATCCTCGAGGCGGTCGGCGTTCCTTCGCCGTCGGTGCTCAACGGCGTGCCGCAGAAGCCGGTCGAGGGCACGAGCATGATCTACACGTTCGATGACGCCAACGCGCCGTCCAAGCATCGCACGCAGTACTTCGAGATGTTCGCCAATCGCGCGATCTACAACGACGGCTGGGTCGCCGCCACCACCCCGCCCGTCGCGCCATGGGTCATGGGTCAGTCTCCGGACGTGGATGACTACCAGTGGGAGCTCTATAACGTCGCCGACGATTTCAGCCAGGCCGTGAATCTGGCGGACAAAGAGCCGGCGAAGTTGCGGGAGCTACAGGATTTGTTCTGGATCGAGGCGGCCAAGTACGACGTGCTCCCGCTCGACAACAGCAAGGTCGAGCGCTTCGATGTGAGCCTCCGTCCCAGCCTCACGCGCGGACGCACCGTGTTCACGTACTACGCCGGCCAGACGCGGATCCCCGAAGGCACGGCGCCCGACTTCAAGAACAAGTCGTTCAAGATCGGCGCCGATGTGGCCATTCCCGCCGCCGGCGCGGACGGAGTGATCGCCACGCAGGGCGGACGCTTCAACGGCTGGGGCCTCTACCTTCTCCGAGGCCAGCCGGTATTCCACTACAACCTCGCGGGTGTCCAGCGCTTCAGCGTCGCCGGCAAGGCGAAGCTCGCCCCGGGCAAGCACGTCGTCGTGGCGGACTTCGAGTACGACGGTGGGGGGATCGGCAAGGGCGCGACGGTCACGATCCGCGTGGACGACCAGCCGGTCGCCCAGGGTCGCGTCGATCGCACGTATCCGTTTCGCGCGTCGCTCGACGAGACCCTCGATATCGGTGAGGACACCGGCACGCCCGTCAGCGAGGACTATCACGTGCCGTTCCGGTTCAACGGCGAGCTGAACCGCGTCTTGATCCGGCTCGGCGAGAGCCAACTGAGCGCGGAAGACGAGGCGCAGATCCGCCGGGCGAAAGCCGCGCTCAACCTCGGGCAGTAGGCGACGGCGTATCTGCGCCCGGCGTCGCGAGGAGCAGAGGATGGCGCTGCCCCTCCACCATGTAGAACGCCACCGCTCGGAACGGATCGGTTGGCTTCGTGCAGCGGTCATGGGTGCCAACGACGGCATCGTGTCGACGGCCAGCCTCGTCCTCGGCGTCGCGGGCGCGGGGGCGACCCAGGGCGACGTGATCGTCGCCGGCGTGGCCGGACTGGTCGCAGGCGCGATGTCCATGGCGGCCGGCGAGTACGTCTCGGTCAGCTCCCAGGCGGACACGGAACGAGCGGACCTGGCCCGCGAGCGCGAGGAGCTGGCGACAGCCGACGAGCACGAGCGAGCGGAGCTGGCGTCGATCTACGTCTCCCGAGGCCTCGAGCCTGCTCTCGCGGCGCAGGTGGCCGACCAGCTGATGGCGCACGACGCGCTCGGCGCGCACGCGAGGGACGAGCTCGGCATCTCCGATCTACAGCGCGCGCGTCCGGTGCAGGCAGCTCTCGCGTCGGCGGGCACGTTCGCCTTCGGCGCCGCCATGCCACTGCTGTGCGCGGCGCTCACGCCGGCTCCCGCGATCGCGCCGCTCGTGACCGGAACGTCGTTGTTGTTCCTGGCCGTGCTCGGCGGCCTCGCCGCCCGCGCCGGCGGCGCACCGGCTACGACCGGTGCCGTGCGCGTGACGTTCTGGGGCGCGCTCGCGATGGCGATCACGTACGGTGTGGGCCGCCTGTTCGGGGCCGTGGTGTAGCGGAATCAGCCGGCCTTGGCGCGCTCATGCAGCGTCTCGGGCGCAATGTCGGCACCGTTCGGCCAGGTCACCGTGCCGCCCTCAACAAGGAAGCGAGCGAAGTACGCGCGGTCCTTCAAGGGTTCGAACACTGGCCCGGCCAGCCAGTCCACGAAATCGACC
>Ga0180063_1000140_pt1 | contig 17275 bp, 14 predicted proteins | sample EasRivT47_16_10D_FD_121776 | JGI IMG/M metagenome (GOLD analysis project Ga0180063, IMG submission 121776) | Soil microbial communities from meander-bound floodplain in the East River, Colorado, USA - East River metaG ERMLIBT47_16_10D | ecosystem: Environmental > Terrestrial > Soil > Floodplain ...
GCCGATCGCCTCGCCGTCCTCCGCACGGAGCCAGCGGACGAGCCGTCGCATGTCCCAGAGGGCCTGGGCCTGGAGGTGGACCGTGTCGAGATAGTCGCCGGTCAGGAACCCGTCGCCGGTCCGGACGCCGATCTTCCGGGGCCCGTGGAGGGGCAGGACCGGGAAGGCGACGTTCAGGCCGAGCTCGCGGTGGAACCATGCCGCCGGGAACCCGGTGAAGTCGGCGAGGGGGAAGCCCATGCGGTAGCCGTGCGCGCAGATGAGCCAGGGCCGCGGCGCGCCGGGGTGGCGCAGCAGCCAGGCGTGCGCGGTGCGATTGCGGACGTAGCCGAGCCAGCGCTCCCGTCCGGGCTCGCCCGGATGCGGCTCGTACTCGCTCGCGAAGGTGAGGTGCTGGTAGAGCAATCCGCGCGACGTCGCCGCGCGCATGCCCGACGGCTCGAGCACGGTGGGCTCGACGTGATAGTCCGCCGGTCGTTCCAGGAAGCCGCGCGTCGTGAAGTAGTCGAGCGCGGCGGTCACCTCGTCGGCGATCCGGCTGCGATCGCGCACCGAGACGAGCCGCGCCGAGAACGCTTCGGTCAGAAAGAACATCTCGTCGAGCACGAGCTTCGTCGCGAGCCCGAGCGACCACCGCGCGCGCGGCACGTTCGCGATGACCGGCAGCTGGGCGAGCCCGGCCCAGCGCGCCGCGAGCACGCCGGGCGTCAGGACGGAGCGCAGGACCAGGTCGATCATCAGGACGAGATGCGCCGGCCGGTCAGCGTGCGAACCTCCGTGGTGGTCGCGTGCGCGTGAAGCTCCTCGAACGACGTCTCCACGTCGTTGGCGAAATGATGCAGGTCGGGGACGAGATCCCAGTCGGCGTTGAAGCCCCAGAAGAGGCGGTCGTCGTAGCTGAAGAGCGCGACGCCGAGGCCCTGGTTCTCGAACAGCGGCACCATCGGGTAGCCGGCGACGAGCCGCGCGCCGAGCAGATAGAGCGGCACTGGCGGCCCTGGCACGTTGGTCACGATCAGGTTGTACGGGCTCACGAGCTTCGTGAGGCGGACGCCGACGTGCAGGAAGGTGAGGGAGCCCGCGAGCTCGGAGAGGTCGGCCAGGATCTGGGCGCCGCGTGCCTGGCGGGTGCGTTTCAGGTGCTCGGTCGTCTCGCGCACGCGCGCGTAGCGGCGGCGCGCGTCGCGCTCGGCGAGCGGCAGCGAGAGGATCCACGCCGAGGCGCGGTTGTTCATCTGCCCGCGCTCCTCGGCGCCGCGGACGCTCACCGGCACGACGGTGCGGAAATCGAGCCCGTCGAGCGGCACGCGCCGGCGGCGGAAGAAGCGCCGGAGCGCGCCCGCGACCGTCGCCAGCACGACGTCGTTCACGGTGCCGCCGAGCCGGTTCTTGATCGCCTTCGCGCGCGCCATGTCGACCGCACGCCAGTCGATGCGGCGGTGCGGGCCGATCGGCCGGTTGAGCGGCGTGTCGGCCGCGCCCTTCATGCCGGCGCGCACGAGCTCCCACACCGGCTCGACGCTGTCGCCGAGGGCGCGCCTGAGTCCGCCCTCGACCGCGAGCCCGCGGCGCACGATCGACGCCGCGGCGAGCGGCAGGCGTGCGAGGCGCCAGAGCTCGTCGCGCAGGAGCTCGCGCCCCGACGGCGCCGGCCGCGGTGTCCAGCGTGGCGCGTCGTCGATCGTCGTTTCGGGCGTCGGCGAGAGCAGCACCTGCGCCAGATCGACGGCGCCCACGCCGTCGGTCATGCAGTGATGCGACTTCATGATGAGCGCGAAGCGCCCGGCCTCGAGCCCCTCGACCGCCCAGGCTTCCCAGAGCGGTTTCCCGCGATCGAGCTGCTGCGACATCGTGCGCGCGGCCAGGTGCTTGAGCATGCGCTCGTCGCCCGGCCGGGGCAGCGCCGTGTGACGCACGTGGTAGCCGATCATGAAGTGATCGTCGTCCACCCACACCGGATGGCCCTCGAACGGCACCCAGTCGAGACGCTGGCGGTAGCGCGGGATCTGATGGAGCCGCGACGCGATGTAGGTGCGCAGCCGCTCGATGTCGAGCCCGCCGTCCGGCATGGCGAGCGGTCCAGCCTCGAAGATGAGCGTCGCACCGATGGTCATGTGCGAGTTCGGATCCTCGAACGCGAGGAACGACCCGTCCTGGACCGGTAGGCGCTCGTAGCGGTAGCTCGGCACGCCGCGCGGCTTGTATCACGCGCCCCCCGCATGGTCGACGAGAAACTTCATTGCGACGCCGCCCGGCCGGTTGGTAGGGTCCGCTGCACATGCGTACGCGAACCCTGCTGCATCTCGTGCCGGTTCTACTCGCCCTCGCGCTCCGGCCGGCGCTCGCCCAGTTTCCCGCGACGCCGCCCGACGATCCCCGCTTCGCGCCGGCCACCTGCCCGCCGGCGGCGAGCTGCGCGGGCGTCTCCGGGCAGTGGAACCTGCTCTCGTATGCGCCCGACGTGCCGCCCGCGCCGCATGCGAGCGGCATCAGCGCCGACCTCGCGTGGCAGGTGACGACCGGACGCGCCGACGCGGTGATCGCGGTCCTCGATTCGGGCGTGCAGTACGACCACGAGGACCTGCGCACGAAGGTATGGCTCAACCGCGGCGAGCTGCCGGCGCCGGTGGGACTCTGCTGCATGGCGCCCTTCGCCGACACGCACGACTGCAACGCGGACGGCGTCTTCGACGTCGACGACTACGCGTGCGACGCGCGGGTGACGGACACGAACGGCTCGGGCGTGCTCGATCGCGGCGATCTGCGCGGCTTCGCGAACGGCGCCGACGACGACGGCAACGGCTATCCGGACGACCTCTCCGGCTGGGACAGCGACGACGACGACGGCGACGAGTACGATCATCGGTTCTTCGGCCACGGCACGGGACGCGCCGGCATCGTCGCGCCCGAGACGAACAACACCAGAGGCGTCGCCGGCGTCTGTCCGGATTGTCCCCTCATGAGCATCCGGGTCGACGACACGTTCGTGTGCGCCACCGACGGGCTCGCGAAGGGCGTGATCTACGCGGTCGACAACGGCGCGCGCGTGCTGTCGCAATCGCTCGGCGCGCTCAATGCGTCGAGCGGGCTCCGCAACGCGTACCGCTACGCGACCACGAAGAACGTCCTCGCCGTCAACGCGTCGGCGAACGAGTTCAGCTTCCATCAGAACATGCCCGCCGTGTTCGACGACGTCATGACCGTCGGCGCGGTCACCGCGGACGATCGGGCGAACGTCGGGTCGTGGCTGCAGAAGGCGAACTTCGCGAACTTCGGCGCGCACGTCGAGCTGGTGGCGCCGACCGACGTGCCGGCGGCCGAGATGGGCCGCTCCGGCAGCGAGCCGTCGAACACGGTCTACGGCGACGCCTCGAGCGGCACGTCGTCGTCGACGCCGCACGCCGCCGGCGTGGCGGCGCTCGTCTTCGCGCGCGCCCGCGACCTGATCGAGGGCGGCCAGCTCGTCACCACCGGGCTCGGATTGCCGGACATCTCGGCGCAGGAGGTGCGGCAGATCTTGAACCAGACGGCCGACGACGTCACCGCGAGCGACCTGACCGACTACCCGGTGTCCGTCGGCTGGGACAAGTGGACGGGCTACGGGCGCGTGAACGCGAAGGCGGCGGTGGATCGCGTCGGCCAGACGACGATCCCGCCCGAGGCCGACATCGACAGCCCCGACTGGTACGCGCTCGTCACCGGCACCGTGGACGTGGCGTTCTACGCGAACGCGCGCTGGGCCTCGGCGTACGAATGGGTGCTCGAGTTTGGACAGGGCGTCGAGCCGACCACGTGGCAGCTGCTCGGTGGCGAGACGAACCAGCAGCCGGACCGGATTGCGTCGTCGGCGGCGCCGTCGCCGCTCGTGAAGCGCCCGTGGGCGACGAGCCCGCTCGCCCAGGGACTCTACACCCTGCGCTTGACCGTACGCGACGATTTCGGAAACACGGGCGAGGATCGGATGGCCGTCTGGGTGCGTCACGCGGACCCGACCGATCTGCCGGGATTTCCGCAACAGCTCCCCGCGTCGCTCGAGTCGCTGTCCGTGGCGCTCGTCGACCTCGACGGCGACGGCGACGACGAGATCGTGTTCGGCGACGCCGACGGCGCGGTGCACGCGCTCGAGGCGGGCGGCGCGGAGCGTGCCGGCTTCCCCGTGACGACCGGGCCGGTGCCCGGCCTGCGTGGGGGGACGCCGATGATGCACGCGTCGACGCTCTCCGGCGTCGCCGTGGCCGACCTCGATCGCGACGGCGTCCAGGAGATCGTCACGGCCGCGGCCGACGGAAAGATGTATTGCTGGCACGCGGACGCGACGCCCTGTGGGGGCTTCCCCGCTTCGACCGATCCCGGCTTCACGCGCGATCCGTATCCGCCGCACGCGCTCACCGCGAACGCCCGCGGCGAGTACGTCGCGAGCGCGCCCGCGCTGGGCGACCTCGATGGCGACGGCACGCTCGAGATCGTCGCCGGCTCGGTCGATCAGAAGCTCTACGTCTGGAAGGCCGACGGCTCGCGGCTGGCCCCGTTTCCCAAGGCGCTCTTCGATCCCGCCACCGCGGGGCCGAGCACCATCGCGCCCAGGGCGATCGTGTCGAGCGCGGCCATCGCCGACCTCGACGGCGACGGCACGAACGAGATCGTCGTCGGCACGAACGAAACGTTCGGCCCGACCATCGGCGGCACCACCCGGGCGTACGCCGTGCGCGCCGACGGGACGCTGCTGCCCGGCTGGCCGATCAAGCCGGGGTCGCTGCAGACGAATGCGGTGCCGCTCGTGGCCGAGGGCGTCGGCACCGGCCCGGTCGTCGTCGATGTCGACGGGGACGGTGCGCGCGAGGTGATCCTGGCTCCGTTCTTCGGGACGCCGACCATCTATCGCGCCGACGGCTCGGTCCTGGCGGCGCTGCCCGGCAGTCCGTTCGGCGCGACCGGTCCGGGCAGCGATCTCGACGAGACCACGCCCGAGGGAGGCCTCGCGCGTGCGAGCGACGCGCCCGCCAACTTCTACACCGGCCAGGGCGCCGTCGGAGACCTCGACGGCGACGGACGGCTCGAGTACGTCGCGCCGATGCTCGGCTTCGGCATCGCCGGCTTCATCGGCGGCTCGGGCACGCGGGTCGCGTTCGATCATCTGCTCGGGGCGTGGGAGGTCGATACGGCCGCGCCAGAGAGCGCGTTCCCGCGCGTCATGGAGGACTGGCAGTTCTTCACGGGCCCGGCGATCGCCGACGTGAGCGGCGACGGGCGGGCGGAGGCCATCGCGACGAGCGGCGGCTTCTGGGTGCATGCGTTCGGCGGCGACGGTACCGAGCCGCCGGGCTGGCCGAAGCTCACCGGCCACTGGGGCACGGCCACGCCCTCGGTCGGCGACGTCGACGGCGACGGCAAGCGCGACGTGGTGCAGGTGACGCGCCTGGGCGCGATCCTCGTCTGGTCGACCCCGGCCGACGTCTGTCAGCTCGCCGGCTGGCGCAAGTTCCGCCACGACGCCTGGAACTCGGGCACGTACGATCGCGACACCGAGCCTCCCGCCGCGCCCGCCGATCTTCGGGTCTTCCTGCGGGTGAAGCGTCCGGGCTTCGGATGGATCGCCCCGGGCGACGATCGCCGCTGCGGCACGGCCGCCGCCTACGAGCTCCGCGGCAGCGCGCACTCGATCACCGACGTGGCGTCGTTCGACGCGGCGACGCCGATCACGTTGCCGGCGCCGCGGCCCGGCGGCACCCCCGAGCTGGCGCGCGTGCGGGCGAAGGACCGGTTCCTGTTCTACGCGCTCCGCGCCATCGACGACGGCGGCAACGCGGGGCCGCTGGCGGCGACCGGCGCGCTCGACGTCGTCAAGCTGCAGATCCGCGGCGGCAGCGACCTCGCCTTGAGGGGGCTCTTCGGCGGCAGCGTGCAGGCGCTCGAGCTGCCCGGCCGTCCGATCACGGTCACCATCCGTCAAGGCGAGACGATCCTCTTCGAGGGTACCGCGGACCCCCTCGTCCGCCGCGGCGGCTCGGTCCGCTTCCGCAACCCGAGCGGCCCGCTCACGAGCCTCACCGTCTCCGCCGGCCGCCGCGCCCGCCTGACCCTGCGTGGCCGCAGCGGTGCGCTATCGGCCGCGGTCGCGGGGGATGTGCGAGTCGACCTGGGGGTCGGCGCCGATGCGTTCGTGGTCCCGTTGGATCTCCGGGCGACGAAGCAGGGGTTGGCGAGCTAGGGCGCGTGAGGCGGCTCGCCCAGGGCGCTCGTCGTGACGAGAGCGGTGGGCTCCGCACGCAGTGTGCGCGCCCGCCGCGGGACCGTTTCGCCAGCGGTTCGCGGGTACGTCCGCGTCCGGGGTGTGGGGGGACAGGTATCACGCGCGGATGCTGCGGACGCCACGCGAGGTGCGCAACGCGCTGGTCTACGTGCTCGCGAACTGGAGGAAGCACGTACCGGGAGCTCGCGGCTTCGATCCGCGCTCTTCCGCAGGGTGGTTTGACGGATGGATCAAAACGCCGGAGCGAACGGCCGGACCTTCGCCGGTCGCGAGAGCCCGCACCTGGCTCGCTTCGGTCGGCTGGCGAAGACGCGGGCTCTCATCGACATCGACGAGTGTCCGCGCGCGGCAGGCCGGCCCTGATGATGGGCCCGCCCGCGCCGACGCCGCGGCGCGGAGCTCGAGTGCAGGCGTGGTCTCGAGGGCGAGATCGGGCATGGGTGGCACTTACGTGGCTCGCGGTCACGATCCCGACCCCGACGTGCGGTCTGGCTGGGGCGGTACTCCACCCTGCGCGGTGTGTCCCCCGCGTGGCAGGTGTCACCCGACGGTGGCACCTTCCGACGCGGTATACAGCCAGCAGCCCGGTAAAACCGCGGCGGACCAGGGTCGACCGCGTGGCATCCCCCTTGCTCTGACGGAAGGGCAGGAGGCAATGGCGATGACGCAGACCACGACGCTCCTCGACCTCGTGACGGCGGTCTCCCGCTCGGCCCGCTCCGAGGCGGAGGTGATCGCCACGGTCGCGTCCCTGGTCGACTCGGGCCAGGCCATCCTCTGCGGGACATTCCGGGGCGCGCGCTTCGACCTCGTCGAGCTGGCCACGTCGCACGAGCGGGCGTCCTGAGCGCAGGAGGACGACGATGAACGGCCTCGTCATGCGACGGATCATGGTGGACGGCCAGACCCTCGAGCTCTGGGAGAGCCCGGACGCGACGTTCGACCCGACGAACCAGGCGTTGGCACGTTACGCCGGCGCGGGAGATTGGATCGCGCTGTTCAACGCGCTCGCGCTGCGGGACGCACCCCTGCGCGCGGAGTAGCCGGGCGTCCGACGACTGGGGCTACGCCGGCACCGGGTTGATCACCCGCCACACCCGGAAGTACAGCCGACCGAACCACCCCGCCTCCGGCCCGAAATCGTGCGAGGTCACGCGCTCCGGCACGATCGTGATCACCCGCAGCGCGGACTCGCCGCGGCCCGCCGCGTTCTCCTGCGCGACGTACTGGTCGCCCGCGAAGCGGCCGAAGTAGCGGCGCGCCACGCGCGTGCGCAGGCCGGGATCGGTGCTCGGGCCGAGCGTCGCCGGGCCGTAGACGACGGCGTAGCGGTACGGCGGCACCTCGCTCTGGATGGTCAGCGACACCGGGGCGCTGCCGAGCTTCGCGATGCGCTTGGCCTTGGCGCTCGTCGCCTCGACCTGCAGGCGGAACGTCGCGCCGTCCCAGTCGTACCAGATGGGCGTGGTGAGCGGCGGCCGCCCGTCGTCGCGCGGGATCGCGAGCACGGCCACGCGACGATCGCGGAAGAACCGATCGAGCGTCGGCGTCACCATGCAGGGAGCGCCAGCTTCATCGACTCGACGTACAACGGCGCCGCTCCCCTCGCGTCCCGGATCATCGCTTCGAGCTCGGCGTCGCCGAGGGGCTCGAGCGCCTCGACCGCGTCGAAGAGCGGCGGCCACAGCCGCGTGTCCGACGGCAGCACGGTGGTCGCGATCAGGTGGGTCAACGCGAAACGCAGGCGCCGCGCCATCTCGGTGGGCTCGTCGAACGGGCGATACCAGGTGGTGTACGTCTGCTCGGCGCGGCTCGCCCAGGGGCCGCGGGCGATCGCCTTGATCCCGATCGCGCCGATGCCCTCGGCGATGGTGGCGGCGAGGAGAGGACGGTAGTCGGTCGCGGGGCGTGGATCGGCTGCCTGGATCGGGTTCACCGGAAACATCACCGTGTCGAACGGGAAGCGATCGAGGGCGTCCTTCAGCACCGCGCAGTGGTGCCCCGTGATCCCGACGAACCGCACGAGGCCCGCGTCGCGCGCCTCCACGATCGCCTCGAGCGCGCCCCCCGGCGCGAGCAGCCGCTCGAGATCGGACGCGTCGGAGACGGCGTGGCACTGATAGAGATCGATACGGTCCGTCCGCAGGCGCTCGAGCGAGCGATGGAGCTCGTCGCGGGCCTTGGGTGCGCGACGCTCCCGCGTCTTGCAGGCGAGGAACATGCGGTCGCGATGGCGGGCGATCGCCGCCCCGAGCACGCGCTCGGCGTCCCCGTACGACGGCGCCACGTCGACGTGGTTCACACCCCGCGCCAGCGCATCCTCGAGCGCGGCGGTCGCCCGCGTGTCGTCCGTGTCGCTCCAGAACGCGGCGCCCCCGAAGGCGAGCACCGAGGACCGGTGGCCCGTGCGACCGAGCGGACGCGTGATCACGACGCGCGCCTGCGCAGCCCGTGCTGCTCCAGGCGCCAGACGAGGAGGTCCAGACGGTCCTGGCCGAAGAACGGCTCGCCCTGGAATACCATCGTGGGCACGCCCCAATGGCCCGCGGTCTCGAGGTCTTGCTGGTTCTGCGCGATCGTCGCGTCGTAGCCGGCCGGGTCGGCGGTGATCGCGGCGTCCATCGCGGCGAGGTCCAGGCCGGCGCGCGCCGCCGCGTCGGCCAGGTGCGAGCCCTCGTGCCAGCCCTGCACGGCGCCGCCGAAGAGCACGCGCGACACCTCGGCGACGAAGGGCAGGGCGCGGCCGCGTCGCGCGGCGTCGACGCCGAGCCGCGTCAGCCGGAAGATGTACGGTTGCTCGGCCGCCACCTGGCGCGTCGCGTAGTCCTGGACGATCGGGTCGGGCACGGGCCAGCCGTAGGGGATGTCGTGATACTGCGCGATGCGCATCGTGTCCCGCATCAGATACGGCGGCCAGAGCGGATTGACGCGATCGAAGAAGCCCGCGATGCGCACGGCGATCGGCAGCACCATGCGTACGTTCACGTCGAGGTCGTACTCGCGCGCGAGCTCGACCAGCCGCGGCGTGGCGAGGTACGAGTAGGGCGAGCGGAACGACCAGAAGACGTCGACGGTGAGCGCCACGCCGACGCGCCTACCTCGCCCGGCCGGACGTTACAACGTCGGGGCGACGGCGGCGGTGGGCACGATTCAAGCTTCGGCCCGATTCTGCCGACACCGCACCATGGCCACACGCATCTGGATCCTTCGCGCCGTGACCGCGTTCGTCGGCTACGCGGCGCTCGCCGTGTGGCTCACCTGGCCGCTCGGCCAGCACATCGCGACGCACCTGCCGAGCACCACCTCGTTGCTGTTCGACACCATCCATACGGCGTGGGTCCTCAGCTGGGAGACCCGGAGCCTCACGACGGCCCCCCTCTCGCTGCCGGACGCCAACATCTACTACCCGTCGGCCAACGCTCTCTTCTACGGCCAGACCGCGTTCGGTGCGCTTCCCTACTTCGCTCCCGTCTTCCTGGCGACCGGCAACCCGACGTTGGCCGTGAACGTCGTGTTCCTGGCCGGCGTTGCGCTGACGGCGTGCACCCTCCACCTGGTCGTCTACCACTGGACGCGTTCGCACCTCGGCGGCGCGATCGCCGCGTGGACGTTTCTCACGACGCGCTGGGTCCTGTGGGAGGTCGTGCCGACCGCGCCGCAGTATGCGCTCCTGCACTGGTTTCCCGTGATCGTGCTGCTGGCGTCGACGCCGGCGGCACGCTTTCCGCTCGCACTCCTCGCCCTGCTCGTGCTCCAGGCGCTCGTCGACCCCGTCTATCTGGGGTTCGCCATCCTGATCCCGTTGGGGTTGCTCGCCGTCGGGCGCATCGCGCGTCGCGAAACCCGCGCCGCCGGCGTTCGGTTGGCCGGCGCTCTCGCGGTCACGGTGGTCGCGTTGCTCGTGACCTTTGCGACCCACATGCTGGTGCGTGCCGAGAATCCGCAGCTCGCCACACAGACGATCTGGACGACGCCGATGGCGCCGATCGTCTTTCCGTGGGGACTCGTCTCGTGCGCATCGCCCACCGCCGCGCCGACCGTCCTGCTCGTGCTGATCGTGGTCGGGGCGGCGAGCGTCATGCTGGCGGGCAACGCGGCGCCGACGCGTCGCGCCTGGGGACACGCCGCGTTCTGGGCCGCCGCCGGCATCGTGCTGGCGCTCAAGCCGTCCTCGCTCCCGCTCCTCGACATGCTGCGCGTGCCGGCCCGCAACGGCGTCGCGGGGCTGCTCGGCATCGCCTTGCTGGCGGGTCTCGCGTTCGCCGAGTGCACGCGTCGCATGGCCGGCTGGGGCCCCGTCGTGCCGGCCGCCCTGGCCGCGACGCTCGCGTTCGCGGCGTACGTCGAACATCGCCAGGGTCTCGCGGATCCGTCCTTCGCCCGCCCGCCGCTGCCCGCGTACGGGCTGGTTCGTGTAGGACCGCTGTCGCCGTCGATCGCCGGCGCCCTGGACCGGTCCGGCGGGCCGCTGCTCGAGATCCCCGTCGGCCAAGGCTTCAGCGCCGCCATGCTGAACGCGCGCGCGATGTACCGATCGATCTTTCACCGCCACCCGCTCGTGAACGGCTATGCGGGCTACTATCCGGCGGCCTTTCCGAGTCGCATGGCCCTCGCACAACGGCTCCCCGATTCCGAGGCGCTGCGCGCCCTCGGCGAGACGACAGGCCTCGAGATGGTCCTCGTCAACACGGCGGACCTCCTGCCCGACGACCGGGCGGCATGGATCGCGATCGCCGACGCCGGCGGGCGCGTCGATCTGCGTCTAGTCGAACGCGACGGAGCCGACCTCCTCTTCGCGGTCGCCACGGATAGGGTGGCTGCCGACCGCGCCGTTCGTTTCGACTGAGAACGCGCGCCCTTCCCGCGCATCGCGTCACGGGTTTTTCCGTTTCCCGGCGCGACTTCTTCGTTGACAGCCAGAAGTCGACGGTGTTAGCGCCGAGGCGTATCGGGACGTCGATTGCTGCCACGGGGGGAGTCATGCGCTCAGCGATGCGGATCGTGTTCGCCACCGTTCTGGCCCTTGCGCCGTCGCCCGCACTGGCGACGGACGCCAACCTCGATCCGTCGTTCGGCTCCTACGGGTGGACGACGATCAACAGCGGGCCGGGGTTCGACCAGGGCCGCGGGGTCGCGATTCAGCCCGACGGCCGCATCGTCGTCGCCGGGGCCACGACCATCGCGCGCTACACCGCCGCGGGCACCCTGGATGCGACGTTCGGGAGCGGCGGCATCACCAATCCCCCGGGTTCGAGGAACATCGCCGCGGTGGCGATCCAGCCGGACGGTGCCATCGTGCTGGCGGGGGCCGCAGACAGTGCGACGCCGAACCCAAAGTTGACCGTCGTCCGTCTCCTTCCGGCCGGTGGCCTCGACCCGACGTTCGGGTCTGCCGGCGTCGCCGACGTCGACTTTGCCCCGTCCGGCCTCGCCGAGACGGTCACCGCGGTCACGCTGCAGAGCGACGGGCGCATCGTGATCGTCGGGTATTGGAACGGCGGTCCCTCGAACATCAACCTCCTGGCGGTCCGCCTCCTCACCGACGGCACACTGGACACGAGCTTCGGCACCGGTGGGATCGTCACGATCGGGTTTGCGCACGCGGCGTTTGCGCAGGACGTCGCGATACAGGCCGACGGCAAGATCGTCATCGGCGGCTACAAGTACGTGCCGTACTTCACCGGGTTCGTGCAGGCCTTTCTGGTGGTGCGGCTGGACGCGAACGGGGCCCTCGACGGGACCTTCGGCACGGGCGGCCTCGTGGTGAACGGGCCGCGTCCCGAGGGCAGCGCGCTCGGCTACGGCGTCGTCATCCAGCCCGACGGCAAGATCCTCCTCGGCGGTCATGCGGGCTTCGCGCCGCACGTGCTGCGCTTCCTCCCGAGCGGCAGCGCCGACGGCGCGTTCGGCGTCGACGGCATCGCGAAGACCCAGTTCGACAACTACGACTTCGCGCCCATGTTCGACGTCGAGCTGCGGCCCGACGGGAAGATCGTACTGCTCGGCGCCGTGTCGCGCGGCGGCAGCTCGGTGAACGACACGGCGCTCGTCCGATTCAACGCAGACGGCTCCTTGGATACCACGTTCACCGCGACCGGGCGGGCCCGGGTCACGATCGGTTCGCGGCAGAGCGCGGTGCTCGATGCCGCACAGCAGGCCGACGGCAAGATCGTCGTGACGGGCTATCGGGCGGATGCCTTCGAGCTCTCGAGCGAGAGCGACACGGAGATCCTGGTCGCGCGCTTCGGCGGGAGCTGCGGCAACGCGTTCCTCGACGCCGGCGAGCAGTGCGACGACGGTAACACGGACGGCCTCGACTGCTGCTCGGCCGGCTGCGGCTGGGATCCCGCCGGGCAGATCTGCAACGCGGACGCGAGCCGCTGCACCTACGACACGTGCGACGGCGCCGGCACGTGCGTCGGCGGCGGGCCGTTCCCGGGAAGCGAATGCAAGGCGGTGACGCAGCCGCTCGCGTCGACGCTCGCGGCTCGCGACAACCCTGTGCCCGGCCGGGACAAGATCTCGTTCAAGTGGTCGAAGGGTCCGGACACCTTCTCGTACGGCTACCCAACCTTCGCCACCTCGTACAGCCTCTGCGTGTTCGGCGGCGGCGCGCTCGCGTCGGAGCACGAGATCCCGTCCGGGAGCGGCTGGTCGAGCACGCCGAAGGGATGGAAGCTCAAGCGCAATCCGCAGACGGCCACCCCCTCGGGCATCCACTCCGCGCGGCTCACGATGGGACCGGTGGGGAAGAGCAAGATCACGGTGAAGGGCAAGGGGCCGCTCTTCTCGTCTCCGGCGATCCCGCTGGCGACGCCGGTGACGGCCCAGCTCGTGTCGTCGGACGGGCACTGCTTCGGCGCGAGCTACGCGACGCCGATCAGCAACAGCGGCAGCAAGTTCAAAGCGCGGGGACAATAGCGGGTATGGGCCGCGGCGCCGCGAGCAGGACGCTCACCGTCGCGTGTGTGGGAGTCCTGATGCTGGTCTTCGGCGCCGCAGCGCCCGCGACCGCGTATCGCCGGATTCCGCCCCGCTGCTGCATCTGCTTCGAAGGGCTCGAGCCGGTGTGCAAACGCTCGTGTTGCGAGAGTAGCGGCCCGTCTGGTCCGTCGCCCCGGGTACTCAAGTGTCGCAGGGCGTGTGCGGACGAGGTCAACGCATGCGCCGCCGGAGCGAGCGCGCTGCTCGGCTGCGACGGGCTTGCGGGCCGAAAGCGCGCCAAGTGCCGGCGCTCGGCGCGACAAGATTGCCGCGGGCGCATGATCGGACCCTGTCTCAGCTTTCCGAAGCCCACCCACTGTCCGGTGGCCGAGCTCACCCTGCTCGATGCCGAGGTCCGGACGTCGCCGCGCCGTCCCGATGTGCAATACGTCCGGATGACGGTGCGACTCGTCAGCCGCGGGGCGCCCGCGGACTCGTTGCTCGATCTCCAAAGCTTCCGGCTCGTCTCCGCCGGCAGCACCATCGAGGCGGCTCCGCTCTCCGACGGGCCGCCGAGCTGTCGCGACGTGCGCCTGCCGGCCGACGGCGAAGCAAGCTGCGACCTCTGGTTCGAGATCGCTGTGGACCAGCGCACGGTATCGCTGCGCTACCGGAACGCGGGACACTCCCTGACGACGGCGCCCGTAACCCTGGCGCCCGCGCCGGCGCTCGCGCCCGCGCTGGTGCTCGTCCCGGGCCGGGTGACCGTCGCCTCGGCGATTCCCGACGGCGGGTTTCGTGCCCGGATCCTCCCCGCGGGGACGTGGCTCGTCGAGCTCGACGTCACGCTCGACAATCGGGATCTCCTCGGGTTCGTCGCGAAGACCGAGCACTTCACGATGGCGGCCGCCGGCACGACGTTTCCCGCCGAGTCCGTCCCGCTCTCGAGCATGTACTGCGACGGCTTCTTCGACGACGTGCCGGCGTTGGGCTCGCATTCCTGCGGGCTCAGCTTCGAGATCGCCGCGGGTTCCCAGCTGCCGCGCCTCGTGTTCGACGACGCCGTCGTGCATGCCGAGGTCGACGTCGTACTGCCGCCGTTCCCGCTCCCCGATCCGACCGGGAGGTGGACGCTCACCTTCGAGATGAACGGCGAGCCGCGCGACGAGTGTGTCGTCGATGCGGGACTGCGCGTGACGCTCGACGTAACGATGATGTTCCTGCAGGGCACGTGCACGAATGGGGGATTCAGCGAGGACCTCGCCTGGCGTGGCCCCTTCGACCGGACGACCGCCCGGACGACGCTGTCCGGTGACGCCCTTCCGGCATGCGATCACTTGACGCTGAGCGACTCCGCGATGTTCACGATCGCCGCCGACGGGCAAACGCTCGCCGGCAGCTTCGACTGTTTCGGCGCCGAGGGCGGAACGGTCGCGGGCGTGCGGGTCCCGTGACATCGCCGATTGTCAGTGTGTCATTCGTCGTCGACTTCATCAGCGACCGTCGTCGGGTCCCACAACGATGTCGCATGCACGCACCGCGCGTTCGCGAGGGCGACGTCGGCGGACGTCGAGAGCATCTGCAGCGCCAGTGGGGCACGGCCACGCCGTCGTAACGCGTCGAGCGCTTGCTGGCAGGCGGGTTCGGTGTCGTACCCGCGGTAAGCCTGCAGCGTGCTCCAGCGCCGCCAGCAACAATAGGCGGGATCCGACGACTGTTGCAGCCAGCGCGAGATCGGATCGCTCGAGCGGACGATCGTCGCCTCGCCGCGCCGCTCGAGCGGCGGGTGGACCAGGAACCAGACGCCCGGCGGCACCCCGTCCGTGGCGGGGGTGCGACCCGTCATCCGGTCGAGCGCGCCGAGGAAGCGCGAGGCGAGCACCACGACGAACAGCGCCTCGATCGACCACAGGAGCAGCAGCGCGCGCCCCGCGGTGAGCGCCGGGCTTCGATGGATGTCGGTCGCCAGTGCGCGCCCCTTTCGGCGGTCACCATTGCCCCGCGCGCGAGGTGGCGGGCACGCGGTCCCGGTGCGCGACGGCATAATCGGAGGCGATGGCGCGTGCTGCACGACACGCCGGGGACGTCGAGCGCGGGGCCCCCATGGCCCTGGGCACCGGCGGTCGCGTGATGCTAGGAGCGGGCATGCTGCGCATCGCATTGGTCCTCGTGGCCGTGACCGTCCTCGTGCTCGCCTCGTGGGCGGAGGAGCCGTCCGTTCCGAATGCCGATGCGGCCGCCACCACGACCACGACGCGTCCCGCGCGCGCCCGCTACGGTGGGCGAGCCGGCGATCCGCCGAGCCTGCCGACGGGCTTGCCAGGATTCGGCACGCCGGGACCTCCCCCGCCGCCGGAGTCAGAACGCGCGAAGGACGCGCCCACCGGCTCCGGCGCGCACTGATCAGCCGGCCGGATCGATCCTCACGTCCTGCGCGGTGGCGCGGTAGCAACGTCGGACGATTCGGACGAACCGCCGGCGTGCGGCTTCGCCGGCGCCGATCGGGATGGCGATGCGCTCCCGCCACACGCTCCCGTCGCGTGCGTCCGCCCACCGCACACCCTCGGGATTCATGTGGAAGTGGAGGAACGGCGTGCGCTTCACGTAGAACACGCCGGCCGTGCGCTCGCTGACGGCCGGCCACCCGCGGATCTCGTCGAAGACCGGGGCCAGGTCGCGCAAGCGATCGGCAGGGCAGTGGCCCACCCGCATCCCTCAGTGGAAGTAGTGGCCGCCGTTCACGTCGAGCGCCTGCCCGGTGCATCCGCGCGACAGATCCGACGCGAAGAACAGGACGGCGTCGGCGATCTCGGTCGAGTCGGGGATGTGGTGGAGCGCGGTCTTCTTGGCGACCTCGTCGTACACCGCCTCGGGGCTCATCTGCCGCTCCGTCGCCATGTGCTTGAAGTAGGCCTCCATCTTGTCGCTCCAGATGTAGCCGGGCACCACCGAGTTGACGCGGATCTTGTCGGGGCCGACCTCCTTGGCCAGCGTCTGGGTCGCCGTCATGAGCGCGGCCTTCGACGACGCGTAGCCGCCGACGTTCGGCTCGATGATGCGCATGGACATCGTGTTCACCATGACGATCGAGCCGCCGCCCTGACGCTTCATGTGTGGCAGCACGAGCTGCGAGAGGCGCAGCGAGCCGAAGAGGTTCACGTCGAGGATCTTCTTCCAGGCCTCGAAGTCGGCCGTCGCGATCGGCCCCCAGGGATGGGTCAGGAACGCGTTGTTCACCAGCACGTCGACCCGCTTGAACTGCTTGACGGCGAGCTCGACGAGCCGCTGGCAGTCGTCGGGCTTGCTGATGTCCGTTGGCACGCACAGCGCTTTCTGACGGCGTTTCTGGATGCCGAGCGCCACCTCCTCCAGCGCCGACGCGGTGCGCGCGGCGAGGACCACGTCGGCCCCTTCGCGCGCGAACGCGTAGGCGACCTCTTTCCCGACGCCCGGCCCGATGCCCGAGACGATGGCGACCCGCCCTTTGAGTAGCTCCATGCCGTCACCCGTTCAGTAGGGGCGCGACCTCGCGCCCGAAGGCTTCGATCTGATCGCACAGCTCGTCGCACGAGCGGGAGCGGAAGCGGACGCCGCAGAGATTCGCCCCCATCGCCCGGAGCTCGCGGAGCGACGCGGCGATGGTCTCGCCCGTGCCCGTGACCGCGCCCGGCGGCATGTCGAAACGCGCCGTGCCGAGGTAGAGCCACGGGCTGTTGGCGCCGATCTCGATCGGGTCGTCGCCGCGCACGCGTTTGCGGTGCTCGCGAATCGTCGCCACCTGGGTGGGGAACTGGTCGCGGAACGTGCCTTGGGGGACCCACCCATCGCCCTTGGCGGCGGCGCGGCGCAGCGCGGCCGGCGTGTTGCCGCCGATCCAGATGGGCGGACGCGGCTGCTGCACCGGTCGCGGGCGGAGGCCGACGTCGTGCACGCGCCAGGTGGGCCCGTCGTGCGACGGGTATTCGTCGAGGAACGCCTTCACGACCACGTCGAGTGCCTCGTCCATGAGCTTCCCGCGCTTGGTGAAGTCGACGCCGAGCGTCGCGAACTCGGCCTCGAGATGACCCGCCCCGCACCCGAGGACGACGCGACCGCCCGAGA
>Ga0180063_1000141_pt1 | contig 17163 bp, 10 predicted proteins | sample EasRivT47_16_10D_FD_121776 | JGI IMG/M metagenome (GOLD analysis project Ga0180063, IMG submission 121776) | Soil microbial communities from meander-bound floodplain in the East River, Colorado, USA - East River metaG ERMLIBT47_16_10D | ecosystem: Environmental > Terrestrial > Soil > Floodplain ...
CACTCGATGGAGCGGGACGGCAACGTGACGCGGGCGCGCTTCTGCGCTGGCTGCCACGACCCGGTACCGTTCTTCAGCGGCCAGTTCAACGATCCGGACTACGACGACGTGAGCGACCCCACGGCCCAGGCCGGGATCACCTGCGCCGTGTGCCACAGCATCACGCACGTCAACTCGAATCGCGGGAACGCCGACTACACGATCGACGCGCCGATCCCGTATCCGTTCGCGACGAGCGAGAAGCGCTCGCTGCAGTGGCTCAACCGCCAGCTGATCAAGGCCAAGCCGGGCTTCCACAAGAAGACGTTCCTCAAGCCGCTGCACAAGACGCCCGAGTTCTGCGGGACCTGCCACAAGGTGCACCTGCCGGTCGAGCTGAACGACTACAAGTGGCTGCGCGGGCAGAACCACTACGACCCGTACCTGCTGAGCGGGGCCTCGGGCACGGGCGTGGCGAGCTTCTACTATCCGCCGAAGGCCGAGCCGAACTGCAACGGATGTCACATGCCGCTCCACCCCTCTCAGGACTTCGGCGCGCGGCCGCGCGACGAGAGCGGGGAGCCGAAGGTCCACGACCACATGTTCCCGGCGGCCAACACGGCGATCCCGGTTCTCGTCGGCTTGCCCGACGCCGCGGCCGTGGTGGCCAAGCAGCAGAAGTTCCTCGAGGGCGTCCTGCGCGTCGACCTGTTCGCGCTGCGCCGCGGCGGATCGATCGACGGCGCGCTCGTCGCGCCGCTCAGACCCCAGCTGCCCGAGCTCGTGCCCGGCGAGTCCTACCTGCTCGAGACGGTGGTGCGGACCCTCAAGCTGGGCCATCCGTTCACCGAGGGCACGGCCGATTCGAACGAGGTCTGGCTCGAGCTGGTCGCTCGTGCGGGCGACCGGGTGATCGGCCGGAGCGGCGCGCTCGACGCCGACGGGGCGGTCGACCCGTGGTCGCACTTCGTCAACGCCTTCGTGCTCGACCGCGAGGGCCGGCGCATCGACCGGCGCAACCCGGAGCACATCTTCGTCCCGCTCTACAGCCACCAGATCCCGCCCGGCGCGGCGGACGTGGTGCACTACCTGCTGCGGGTGCCGCGGGACGTCCCAGGGCCGATCACGATCGAGGCGAGGCTGCTCTATCGCAAGTTCGACACGACGTACCTGAGGTACGTCTACGGCCCGGAGTACGTCAACGGCCTGCCGATCTCGACGATCGCTGTCGACCGGATCACGCTCGCCGTGGCCGGTCGAGGGGGCCGCCCCGACAACCCGCCGTCGCCGATCGAGCCCTGGCAGCGCTGGAACGACTACGGCATCGGCCTCTTGCTCAAGCCCGGCCGGGGCGAGCTGCGCCAGGCCGAAGAGGCGTTCCGCGAGGTCGAGCGGCTGGGCCGACCGGACGGCCCGCTCAACCTGGCCCGCGTGTACCTGCGCGACGGTCGGGTGGGGCAGGAGGCCCCCGAGGCCCTGCGGCGCGCCGCGGCTTTCGACCCCGCACCGTACGCGTGGAGCGTGCTGTGGCTCGGCGCCCTGGTCAACAAGCAGAACGGGCAGCTCGACGAGGCGATCCGCGACTTCGAGCAGATCCTGGCCGGGGGCTTCGCCCAGGCCGCCGGGCGCGGGTTCGACTTCTCCCGCGACTACCGCGTGCTGAACGAGCTGGCGCTGACGCTCTTCGAGCGGGCCAAGCAGGAGCGCGGCGCCGAGCGGCGTGGCGCGCGGGAGGCCCTGGAGCGCCGCGCGGTCGAGCTATCCCAGCGGGTCCTCACGATCGACCCCGAGAACCTCGCCGCGCACTACAATCTGGGCCTGCTGTACCAGGATCTGGGGGATGCCGCCCGGGCCGCCGAGCACGCCGCGCTGCACGCCCGGTACAAGCCAGACGATAATGCGCGGGACCGGGCGGTTGCGGCGGCGCGGATGCGCTACCCGGCTGCGGATCGTGCGGCGGAGGCGGTGGTGATCTACGATCTCGACCGCGCCGAGCGGGAGGTTGCCTCCGTTGCACCGTGATCGCGGGCCCGAAGACGACGACAGCGCACCGGCCGACGATGCGATCATCGCCCGCGCATTCCGCGGCTCGGTGGTCGTGATCTCGATCCTGGCCGCGGTCGGGGTCGTGGGCTACCTGCTGGCGACTCGTCGCCCGGCGGCCGCGCCGAGCGTCGCCAAAGAGGTGGGGCAGGTCCGCGACCGCGCGATCGCGGACGCCACGGTGCCGGACGCGCCGTTCGTCGACGTCACGCGTGCGGCGGGGATCGACTTCGTCCACGTCAACGGTGCCGAGGGCGAGAAGCTGCTGCCCGAGACGATGGGCGGCGGTGCCGCGTTCTTCGACTACGACGGCGACGGCGACCCCGACCTGCTGCTCGTCGGCTCGTCGAGCTGGCCCGGACGCGAGAGGGCGGGAGAGCGCGCGTCGCTCGCGCTCTATCGCAACGACGGGACGGGGCATTTCGCCGACGTCACCGCCGAGTCCGGGCTCGGTATTCGCCTCTACGGCATGGGCGCGGCCGTGGCCGATTACGACGCCGATGGCGACGTCGACCTGTTCGTGACCGCGCTCGGGCCGAACCGCCTGTTCGAGAATCGCGGCGGGACGTTCCACGACGTGACCGCGCGCGCGGGGGTCGCCGGCGAGTCCGACGCCTGGAGCACGAGCGCGGGCTTCTTCGACGCGGACGGCGACGGGGACCTCGACCTCTTCGTCTGCAACTACGTGCAGTGGTCGCGCGAGATCGACCTCGAGCTGAACTTCACGCTGAACGGCCGCGATCGGGCCTACGGGCCGCCGACGAGCTACCGCGGCACGTGGTCGTACCTGTATCGCAACGACGGCGACGGGCGCTTCACCGATGTGTCGGACGCGGTCGGCTTGCACGTGACGAACCCGGCGACCGGAGCGCCGATGGGCAAGGCGCTCGGGGTGGTATTCGTCGACGCGGACTGGGACCGGATGCTCGACGTGTTCGTGGCCAACGACACGGTGCAGAACTTCCTGTTCCACAACCGCGGCGACGGGTCGTTCGCCGAGATCGGCGCCCGGTCGGGCCTCGGGTTCGACGCGGCCGGCAACGCGACCGGAGCGATGGGGATCGACGCGGCCTACTACCGCAACGACGACCAGCTCGCGGTGGCGATCGGCAACTTCGCCAACGAGATGACCTCGTTCTACGTGGCCCAGGCGGGTGGGCTGCAGTTCACCGACGAGGCGATCGGCGAGGGGATCGGCGCGCCGAGCCGGCTGTTCCTCAAGTTCGGACTGTTCTTCTTCGACTACGACCTCGACGGGCGACTCGACCTGCTCGAGGCCAACGGACACATCGAGAACGAGATCCAGGAGGTCCAGGCCGGCCAGACCTACCGGCAGCCGGCGCAGCTGTTCTGGAACGCGGGGCCCGCCGGGCGAAGCTGCTACGTCGAGGTGCCGCGCGAGCGCACGGGCGCCCTGGCCGAGCCGATCGTCGGGCGCGGCGCGGCCTACGCCGACATCGATGCGGACGGCGACCTCGACGTCGTGCTGGTCGAGGTCGGCGGTCCGGCCCGGCTGCTGCGCAACGACCAGCAGCTGGGCCACCACTGGCTCCGCGTCCGGCTGACCGGCCGCGGGGCGAATCGCGACGCGATCGGCGCGTGGGTCGAGATCGAGGCCGGCGGGGTGCGCCAGCGCCGGCAGGTCATGCCCACGCGGAGCTATCTCTCGCAGGTCGAGCTGCCGCTCACCTTCGGACTCGGCGCGGCCGACCGCGTGGACGCCGCGCGCGTGATCTGGCCCGACGGTACGGTCGAGCCGTTCGACGTCTCGACCGTCGACCGCGCGATCCGGCTCGGGACCTGACCGTGAAGCGCGTCGCGGCCGCTGCCCTGCTGGCCCTCGCCCTGCCCACGGCCTCGGCCCAGGACGCGCCGCAGGCGTTCGTCGGCGCGCGGCTGATCACGATCACGCACGGCGAGATCGCAGACGGCGTGCTCGTCGTGCACCGGGGCAAGATCGTCGCCGCAGGCCCGAGCGGTGACGTCGAGATTCCTCGCGGAGCGATCCGGCACGACGGGACGGGGCGGGTCATCCTGCCGGGACTCGTCGACACGCACTCGCACATCGGCGGGGGCTGGGCCGCGGACGGTTCCGCGCCGATCCAGCCCGGCGTGCGCGTGCTCGACTCGATCGACGTGCGGGACGCCGGGTTCCAGCGGGCCCAGGCCGGCGGGATCACGATGATCAACGTGATGCCGGGGTCGGGCCACCTGCTGAGCGGACAGACCGTGTACCTCAAGAACCGCGATGCCAACACGATCGAGGGACTCGTGATCCGCGGCCCGGACGGTCGGATCCTCGGCGGGATGAAGATGGCCAACGGCACGAACTCGCGGCGCGATCCGCCGTTCCCCGGGACGCGCGGCAAGTCGGCCGCGCTCGTGCGTGAGGCGTTCGTCGCCGCGCTGGCCTACCGCGAGAAGCTCGCGCGCACGTCGGACGCGGACAAGAAGCCCGATCGGGACCTGGGTCTCGAGGCATTGCTCGAGGTGCTCGACGGAACGCGCATCGTGCACTTCCACACGCATCGGCACGACGACATCCTGACGGTGCTGCGACTGCAGAAGGAGTTCGGCTTCCGCGTCGTGCTGCACCACGTCAGCGAGGGCTGGAAGGTCGCCGACGAGATCGCGGCGGCCGAGGTCGGCAGCTCGATCATCGTCGTCGACAGCCCCGGGGGCAAGCTCGAGGCGCGCGATCTGCTGCTCAAGACCGGCGCGGTGATGGAGCGCGCGGGAGCCCGAGTCGCGTTCCACACGGACGACTGGATCACGGACTCGCGACTGTTCCTCCGCTCGGCCGCGCTGGCCGTGCGCGCCGGGATGAGTCGTGAGGGTGCGCTACGGGGTCTGACCCTGGCCCCGGCCGAGATGATCGATCTGGGAGACCGGCTCGGCTCGCTCGATGCGGGCAAGGACGCGGACTTCATCGTGCTCGACGGGGACCCGCTGAGCGTCTACGCCAAGGTGCTCGAGACGTGGGTGGACGGCGCCAAGGTCTTCGACCGCGCGCAGCCCCAGGACCGGTTGTGGGCCGTCGGCGGCTATGGCGCGGGCGATCCGCGCGCGGGCCATCTGTGCTGCTTCGGCGCGGGGAGCTGGGAATGAGCGGGCGCGCGCTCGGCGCCGCGTTCATGGCGCTGTGGGTGCTCTCGGCGCCCGCTCGAGCCGCGACGCTCGTCGTACACGCCGAGACGCTCCACACGGTCGCGGGTCAGCCGATCTCGGACGGCGTGGTCGTCGTGCAGGACGGCAAGATCGTCGCCGTCGGACCGGCCTCGCGCACGCCGATCCCCGCCGGCGCGGAACGGCTCGAGGCCCGGGTGGTCGTGCCGGGGCTCGTCGACGCGCACACGGTCGTGGGTCTGAGCGGGATCCTCAACCAGCCGCAGGACCAGGATCAGCTCGAACGCTCGGAGCCGATCCAGCCCGAGCTGCGGGCGATCGACGCCTACAACGCGCGGGACGAGCTCGTGGCCTGGATCCGCTCGTTCGGCGTGACGACGATCCACGCCGGACACGCCCCGGGCGCGCTCGTTTCGGGCCAGACGCTGATCGCCAAGACGCGCGGGAACACGGTCGAGCAGGCGGTGATCGTGCCCCAGGCGATGGTCGCCACGACGTTCGGCGACGCCGCCATGAACGCCGACCGCGAGAAGGGCAAGCCGCCCGGCACGCGCAGCAAGGCGGTGGCGATGCTGCGGCAGGAGCTGGTGCGTGCGCAGGAGTACGCGGCGAAGCGAGCGAACGGAGATCCGGCCAAGCGGCCCGAACGGAGCCTGCGCCTCGACGCGCTGGCCGGCGTGCTGGCGGGCGACCTGCCGCTGCTCGTGACCGTGGAGCAGCACCAGGACATCCTGTCCGTCCTGCGCGTGGCGCGCGAGTTCGAGATCCACGTGGTGCTCGACGGCGCGGCCGAGGCGCACCTCGTGCTCGACGAGATCCGGGCGGCCGGCGTGGCGGTCCTGCCGCACCCGCCGATGCAGCGCGCGTACGGCGAGATGGAGAACGCGACGATGGAGCTCGCGGCGCGGCTCGATGCGGCGAAGATCCCGTTCGCGTTCCAGAGCGGGTTCGAGGCCTACGTGCCGAAGACCCGCGTGCTGCTGTTCGAGGCCGCGATCGGCGCCGCGAACGGCTTGGGGCCCGAGCGCGCGCTCGCCGCGGCGACGCTCGACGCCGCGCGGATCCTGGGGATCGACAAGCGCGTGGGCTCGATCGAGGTGGGCAAGGACGGCGACCTGGCGCTCTACGACGGCGATCCGTTCGAGTACACGACGCACTGCATCGGCGTCGTGATCGAGGGCGAGCGCTTTCCGGGCGAGGCACACTGACGACGCGCACCCGGCCCCGCCTCGTGCCGCGGCAGGCTGTCGCGTTCGTCCGGCGGCACGGCGTCGTGCTCGCCTCCGCGCGCGGGCCGCTGCCTTCGATCGCCGCAGCGGTGGCCGGTGAGCCGATTCGCGGGAGCTGGTGGGGCCACAAGCGGGGTCGCGAGATCTTCGCGGCGCTCGAGGCGATCGCGGACTCGCCCGACGTGCTGACCTGCCGGCTCGTCGAGGGCAAGCTGACGTTCGTGCACCGCCGCGCCTGGCCGGCGCTCGTGCGCCTGGCCAAGCGGTTTCCGCGCGTGCGGCTGGCCTGGGTGCGGCAGGAGCACACCGCGGCCGGCCACCACGTCAATCGGATCGAGCCTTATCCGGGCTGGGTGCCGGAAGCGGTCGAGCTTGCGGCTAGCGCCTTGAGCGAGGACGACGCGCTCGCGATCCTCGGCCCGTGCGTCGCGAGGAAGCGCGGGTAAGCGCTCGGCGGCCCATCTGCGCGGGGCGTGGTAATTCCTACAGCCCGCCTTGCGCCGTAGTTGCGCCGCCCGCTTCGCCAGCAGCGAATCTCGCGCATTTTCCGTCGTGGCATCCCCGTTGCTGAGCTTCGGCCCGAGGGGGCACGAGGTGACGCCATGAGGATCACGAGGCTCGCCGCACCGCTTCTGGGGCTGCTGCTGATCGTGAGCAGTGTCTCGCCTCCGGCATCGGCCGACGTCGACGTTTCGTTCGGCTTCTTCTTCTCGGACCTGAGCCCGCACGGAAACTGGCTCGTCTCGACCGACTACGGTCGGGTTTGGCAGCCGCGGGTCTACAGCGCCGATTGGAATCCGTACTACGACGGACGGTGGGTGTATTCGGACTACGGTTGGACGTGGGTGTCGGACTACGCCTGGGGTGCCGTCCCTTATCACTACGGAACGTGGACCGTGGACCCGGCTCTGGGCTGGGTCTGGGTCCCGGGCTACGTGTGGGCGCCCTCCTGGGTCGTGTTCCGCACGGGGCCGGACTACATCGGCTGGGCGCCGGTCTCGCCGGGCTTCTCGGTCGGCCTGTACGTGGGCTCCTACGACTACGACCCCGATCGGTTCGTGTTCGTGGGCGCGGGCGATTTTCTCGCGCCCAGGATCCGCACGTACGTGGTTCCGGTGTCTCGGAGTCGGACGGTCTTCCAGTCGACGACGGTGGTCAACCACATCCGCATCGAGAACAACGTCGTCGTGAACCAGGGTCCCGACCTGCGCCTGATCGAGCAGGCGACGGGGACCCAGGTCAAGGCCCAGCCGATCGAGCGCGTGGCCAAGTTCGCTCCGGGCGGTCGGGAGAGCCGTGCAGCGCTCCGCGTGGACTCGGCCCGGGCAGAGCGCGGACTGCGCGTGGCCGAGCCGGTTTCGGCGCAGCAGGCGTTGCCCGGCACCGAGCGGGTCCCGAAGGGCGTTCGTGGCCCGACAACCGGACGCACCGAGGCGCCGACGCTGCGTAGCACCAGGGCCGCGGTGGATCCCGCGGCCCCGACTCGGACGCGATCCAACACGCCCGACTCCGTGGATGCGCGGGTCAAGGCGGCCCGGCTCCGGGCCGACGCACAGGCCAAAGCCGATGCGAAGGCGCAAGCCGATGCGAGGGCTGCCGCGAATGCCAGGGCCAATGCGGTCAGGAAGGCGCAGGCCGACGCGCTGGCGAAGGCCGATGCCAAGGCGAAAGCCGATGCGAAGGCGAAGGCCGCCGCGGAAGCCAAGGCCACCAAGGGTAAGAAAAGCAAGGCCAAGAAGGGCAACGGCGTGGACGAGGCCCAAGCCAAGCCCGGGAAGAAGAAGGACGATCGATCGGGTTGAGGAACCTCCCGCCGAGCGGAGGTGATTCCGGATGACTTCGCGTCGTCCAATCGACTCCTCGACGAGCGGGCGGCCGGGCGCAGAAAAGCGCAGACCGCTCGCTTTAGGGCCACCGTGCTGAGCCCCGCACGGCTGCTCCCCTCGATCCTGGGCGGGCATCCGCGACTCACCGTGGCATACGCCGCCGCGTGCCTGCTCCTGATCGCGCTCGTGGCATGGTTCGTCGACCTCGAGCCGCGCGTCGAGCAGGACTTCTTCTTCTCCTCGCACGATCCCGCGGTGTCGACGAACGAGGCGATCTCGGAGTTGTTCCCCGGCGGCTCCCAGGTCATCCTGAGCGTCGGCGGGGACCTCGGCTCCTCCGGCTATTACGCCCGCCTGGCGGCGCTCACCCGCGACCTCGAGCGCGTGTCCGGTGTGACCCGCGTGCAGAGCGCGACCGAGGGGCCGAGGAGCCCGCGCCACGCGGCGCGTAGCCCGCTCTGGCGGCGCCTCGTGCTGGGCCGAGACGGGGCGTCCACGCTCGTTCTGGTGTGGCTCGCCGAGCCGGCTCCGCGCCGCACGGTCCCGAGCATCGAGCAAGTCGTGGCCCGTCATCGGGATCCATCGTTCGAGATCCGCGTCTCGGGCGCTCCGTTCGTGATCGAGGTGATCCGGCGAAGCCTCGTCCGCGACATGATCGTCTTCAGCACCGCGGCGGTCCTGGTCTTCGGCCTGATCGTCGTCCTGCTCTTTCGCTCCCTGCCCGTCCTGCTCGGCACGCTCGTCAGCTGTATTTCCGCGTCATGCGCCACCCTCCTCACGACGCGGCTGTTCGACCTGCGCATCGGCGTCCTGACCGCGAACCTGGTCACGATCGTGTTCGTCATGACCCTGCATCCGATCATCTACATGACGTTCGCATGGAAGGAGGCTGCGGCGACGGGTGCGACCGGGCGTGCCGATACGGTGAGCCAAGCGGTGCGCGAGATGCTCGCGGCCTCGGCCTGGGTCATGCTCACGACCTTCCTGGGCTTCGGGAGCCTGCTGTTCGTGCAGGCGCAGCCGCTGCGCGAGCTCGGGATCTCGGGAGCCATCGGCGCGGTGCTGGCGTTCGGCGTCGCCTACCTGGTCCATCCGTCGTTCCTGCGCCTGGCCCGGCCCCGTCGGCCGAACCTCGCCTCCGGCCAGGTTCCACGCGGCGTGCCGGCCCTCCTGGCGCGGCGCCACGTCGGACTGGTCGCAGCGCTCCTCGTGCTGGCCGCGCTATCGGCGACGGGCATGTCCCGCCTGAACAAGGACCCGAGTCTGTTCGCGTACTTCGCGCGCGGAGGCGAGATCCGCGAGGGTCTCGAGAGCATCGACAGGAACGGCGGCAGCAGTCCGTTGCGCATCGTCGTGCACGACGCGGCGGGTACCGTTCTGTACGACAAGCGCACCTACCGCAGGCTGTGGCGGCTGCAGACCGAGCTGGAGCGTCATCCGGCGGTGGGGACCGTCCTGTCGCTCCCGTTGATCGTTTCCGAAGCCAAGCGATCTCCGCTCGGCTTCCTGTACTCGCGCAAGTCGCTGCTCGATCGCATGGAGCGTCCGGCGTACGGGGGTGTCACGCGCAGCTTCGTCGCCCAGGATCGCAAGCGCGCGCTGTTCACGCTGCGGATGAAGGAGGCGCCCGAGCGACACGACCGTCTCGCGGTGGTGGAGCAGATCGAGTCCATCGTCGAGGCCCACGGCTTCGCCGCCGAACGGATCGGTGGTCCGTACTTCCTGCAGGGTCGCCTGTCGAGTCTCGTCGCTTCGAGCCTGGTCACCGGCGTGAGCCAGCTCCTGCTGGGATTCCTCGTGGTGGCGGCGATCGTCTCGCGGTCGCCGAGGTGGTCGCTCGGATTGGTCGCGACCCTGTGCCTGGTACCGGCCATCGTGCTCGGGCTGCTCGGCTACCTCCACGTCCCGCTCGACGTCGTCTCCGCCCCGGCGGTCAACATCGCGCTGGGCATGGCGATCGACGACATGCTGCACATGACCCATCTGGCCCGGACGCTCAGGCGCCGCGGCGCGTCGGATTGGCAAGCCTGGATCGGCGCGCGTGCCGCGCAGTGGAAGCCGCTCCTGGGGACCATGGCCACGGTCTCGGCCGGCTTCGCGATCTTCGCCCTGTCCAGCTTCCCGCCCACGCAGCGCTTCGGGCTCGTGGTGGTCGCGGGGTCGCTCCTCGACGTGCTGGCCTGTCTGCTCGTGCTGCCGCTTCTCGCCGGGGCGAGATCCGGTGGCGAACGCGGCGCGAAGCCGGGGCCATGTCCGCGCCGAGCAAATCTTTCCATCGCAGGGACGATCCTACCGACCGCCACGCACGCGTCGCGCGGGTTGGCCGCGGAAACCGGCGGTGGCACGACGCTTGCGCTCCGTTGAAGGGTACAAGGAGGTAGCCATGCGCAAATCACTTTCGATCCTCATCCTCGCTGCGTTGCTCTCGACGAGCGCGGTGATGGCGGACCACCAGTTGACGAAGAAGGACAAGCGAGTGCTGAAGAACGCGACCGCGGTCCTCGATGCACTGACCGCGGCGCCGGACAGCGGGATCAGCCAGGACCTGTTGAGCCGTGCGGAGTGCGTGATGGTCTTTCCCAACGTGACGAAGGGCGCGTTCTTCGTCGGCGGTCGCTACGGTCGTGGCGTCGCGGTCTGCCGCGACGATCGCGACGACTTCGGCGCACCGGCGTTCTTCTCCATCGGCGGGCCGAGCATCGGCTGGCAGTGGGGCGGCTCGCAGACCGACTTCGTCCTGCTCGTGATGAACGAGAACGGCATGAAGAACCTGCTCCAGGACAACTTCACGATCGGCGGCCAGGCCTCCGCCGTGGTCGGCCCGGTCGGTCGTTCGGCCGAAGCCGCGACGGACGTGCAGCTGAACGCGCAGATCCTGTCCTGGTCGCGCTCGCAGGGGCTGTTCGTCGGAGCGGCGCTCGAAGGAGCGGTGGTCCAACCCAGCGAGGACGCGAACGCCAGGCTCTACGGGAAGGAGATCCCGGCCAAGCAGATCCTGGTCCGGGGCCGGGTGCCGGCCGCGGCTCGCGAGTTCGTCGCCTTGGTCAGTCGCGTCGCGCCCGCCGAGGAGCGCGGGAGCTGACCACCGCCTGTTGGTAGACTGATCGCCGATGGCCAGCGTCGGCGAGAGGCTCCGCCACGAGCGCGAGAGCCGCAACACGACGATCGAGCAGATGGCCGGCGCGACCCAGGTCGAACTCCGCTATCTCGAGGCATTGGAGCGGAACGACCTGGGCTCGATGCCCGGCCGTGCCTTCGGCAAGCTCTACATTCGGGCCTACGCCGATGTCCTGGGCTTCGATCCACAGCCGCTGATCGAGGACTACGATCGCGAGCACCGTGGCCCGCCGGAGCGACACGCCGAGCCGGCCGGGCCGCGACCGGTCGAGGCGGCGATCGCGCGCTGGCGCGAGGCCAAGCTGGCCGAGCGCAGACCGGCGGAGCCGCCGGCGATCCCGGCCGAGCCTGCCGTCGAGTCGGTCCCTCCCCAAGCCGAGATCGTCGCGCCGGTGTCGATGCCTCGCCGTCCGATGCGCTTCGTCGTGATCGCGAGCGTTGCGGTGGCGCTCTTGATCGCGGCGGCCTGGCTCGCTCGCGTCGTGTGGATGCGGCCGGGCAGTTCGGCGGCCGAGAGGGTCGCCGCGACGCCAGGGCCTACGCCCGCGCCGCCGATCGACCGTGGCACCGCGCCAGCCTCTCCTGTCGCCGCCCCGGCTCCGAGCCACCTGACCGTCGGGGAGTTCGGCGTCGGCCGGCGTGTCGTCGGCCGTCGTCTCGAAGGGCGCGTCGACCGCTTTGCGCCGGGCGAGGTGGCGTGGTTCCAGACGCAGGTGCTCGGAGGCGCCGCGGGCGAGTCGGTCCGTCACGTGTGGTTGCACGAAGGACGGCCCGTGTATTCGATCGAGCTCGAGCTCGGCGGGCCGCGCTGGCGCACGCACAGTCGTGCGACGCTCGGTCACGCGGGTCCTTGGGCCGTCGAAGCTCGGGACGCGCAGGGACGCGTCTTCGCCCGCGCCGAGTTCGACTGCAAGTGAGGGGTCAGGTCTCGAATCTTTGGGTCGGCCGCACGACCCAAAGATTCGAGACCTGACCCCGTCTCAGAACGTCCAGGCGGCGACCATCTGCAGGTCGTGAATGTCGCCGAAGCCCAGGCTGAGCTCTACGAAGAAGGCCTGATCGTCGCGCCGCGGCCACTCGAGCCCGCCGGTCGCGCGCGCTCCGACGCCGAAGTCGCTGTCGTCGTCAGACGGGACCAGGGGATCCGCGTCGACGTCGAAGTAGCCGAGGGTGATCCCGCCACCGGCGTACGGGGTCATGCGCGATGCGGTGTGAAACTGATAGAACAGCGGCGCCGTGCCGACGAGCGACCTTACCTCGTCGCCCGAGCCGACCTCGACGTCGGGCTGGAAGCGCCATTGATCGGCGATCTCTCCGAGGTTGAAGTGGGCGCCGCCGACGACCTGGTCGTTGCCGTCGGTCAAGCCTGCGCGCAGGCCCCACGCTTCGAGGTGGAGGCCCGTGCCGCTCGACGAGCCGGAAGCGCTGGCGGTGGCGGTCGCCCAGGCGGTGCCGCTCGTCACGGCGACCACGAGCAGGACCGCGAATGCACGTCTCGTCATCTTCATCCGTTCCCTCCCTCGTCGCTTTCTTCTGATTCTTCTCAGGAGTCGGCCAGAGCAGAACATAGGTCCGGTCTGAGGCGAGTCGATTTCGGCGTATTCTCTTGCCCGTGAGACGGCTCGGTGCTCTTCTCCTGGCGCTGGGCGTGGCCGTGCTCCCGGGCCTCGCCGCCGATCGTCGGCCCGCTGCGGTCGGCCCGAGGACCCTCGATCCCCCCGCGGCGCGGGTGCGCGCCGAGGTCGTCGCCCCCGCTGAGCGCTCGGATCTCGGGGCCGCGGCACGGGCGTTCCTGGCCGATCGGGGCGGTGCCTGGCGCTTCGAGTTCGACCGTCGCACGGGGCGGGCCTCGCTCGTCGAGGGATCGGGAATCCCGGCCACGCCGGGCCGCGGCAACGCGGCGACGATCGAGTCGCTCGAGCCGGTCGCGCGCGCGTTGCTGGCCGCGCACCCGCTCCTGCTCGCGCCTTCGCGCGGCGAGCTCGTGCTCGACCGTCGATCGAGCGTGGTCCGTGAGCGGGGGCGCCTGGCCAGTCTGTCCTTCGCCTGGGTCGTCGACGGGGTTCGCGTCGAGGGCGCGAGCGTCTTCGTGCGCCTGAACTCGGGGAACGTGACGCAGCTCGGGGCTCCGCTCGTCGGACCGATCGCCGCGTCGGCGCATCCGACCGTGCCGGCGGACGCCGCGCGGGTCCGCGTCCTCGAGTTCGCGGGCGACGCCGAGAGCTACCAGTGGATCGGGGAGCCCGAGCTGCTGTTCCAGGTCGAGGAGCGGGGCGACACGCTCGAGCACCGCCTGGTCTGGAGCGTGACCTACCGCGTGCCCGGGCGGATCGGCACCTGGGAGGGCCGCGTGGACGCGCGGACGGGCGAGGTCGTGGTGTTCCGCGACACGAACCGCTACGGCCGCGTCACGGGAGGCGTCTATCCACGGACGGTCCAGGAGCAGAACGAGGTGGTCGTTCCGTTCCCGTTCGTGACGGTCGGCATTCCCGAGGACTCGGTCGTGACCGACGCCGCGGGCTACTTCCCGAACGTCGGCGGCGGCACGCTGTCGAACCTGTCGGGCCGGTGGTTCGATACCGACTGCCAGTTCTGCTCGAACCCGGTCCAGGCGGGCAGCATCGGCTTCGGCGGCGGGCAGATCGGCTTCGGCACGGGCGGCACGGATCAGCTGGGGAACGGCCGCTCGACGCCAGCCGATCGCAACACGTTCTTCCACCTGAACCAGGTCCGACGTGTCGCCTCGAAGTGGCTTCCCGGACTGCCCTGGCTCTCGACCGTCCTTCGCTCGTTCACGAACATCCAGGACACGTGCAACGCGTACTACGACGGCGACGTGAACTTCTTCCGCTCGGGCGGCGGCTGCCACAACACGGGCGAGATCGCCGACGTCGTGTACCACGAGTGGGGCCACGGGATCGATCTCAACACCGCGGCGGGCGACGGTGCGACCGGCGAGGGCACGGGCGACGTCGTGTCGATGCACGTCACGCACAGCCCGCTCGTCGGCCCCGGCTTCCGCGTCGACGGCAGCCCGGTGCGCAACCTCGATCCCGCGGGGCCCCGCGGCCCGCTGACGACCACCAACATCGGATCCAAGTGCCCGGTGGCCGGATCGCTGGGGCCGCTCGGCTTCGAGGTGCATTGCGAGGGCGAGATCTACGGCCAGGCCTCGTGGGAGCTGGCCCAGGCGCTCGTCGCGCGCCACGGTCACCACACCGGTTGGCGTGTCTCCGAGCGGATCTTCTTCTCCTCGCTGCCGGACGCGGGCGGCTATCTGGCGAGCGCCGCGCTGCCGATCTACTCGGCGTATCTGTTCGCCGATGACGACGACGGCAATCTGGCCAACGGCACCCCGCACGCCGCGGAGATCTTCGCCGCGTTCGACGCGCACGGCATCGCCGGAGCGGCGCTTCCGGCGACGCCGCACTGCGCGCGCCCGGCGCAACCTGCCGTCACGGTCACGCCGGCCTGTGACGGGATCGATCTCTCGTGGACCGCGATCCCGGCCGACGTGCGCTACGAGGTGCTTCGCGGCGAAGTGCGCCTCGACCAGGCGCTGTTCCCGGTGGCCACGGTGCTCCCGCCGGCGACCACGTACCACGACGCCGAGGCGGCTCCGGCGACCGACTACTGGTACGTCGTGATGGCGGTCGATTCGAGCGCATGCGAGTCCACGGTCGAGGCGCCGGTCGCGGCGCGGCGTTTGCCGCAACCGGTGCTGTCGGTCGTGTCCGTCACCCCGGACGACACGCCGCGCGGGAATCGCTCGGGCTCTCCCGATCCCGACGAGGAGGTCGACCTGTCGATCACGATCGAGAACACGGGCGACGCCGCCGCCGCGGGCCTCGTGGGTACGCTCAGCGCGAGCGCGCCGGTCGTCCTGCTCGATGGCAGCTCGGCCTGGCCCGACGTCGCTCCGGGAGCCGCGGCCGCGAGCGCCGACGTGCTGCGTTTCCGCGCCGAATCGCCGGCGAGCTGCGGCGACCTGTTGCGGATTCGCCTCGACGCCACCGAGGCCACGGGGTGCTCGGCCGACGAGTCCTACTTCGACGTCGAGCTCGGAAGCCAGGGCACCTGCGACCCCACGCCCGCCTGCTACGTGCCGCCGACGTTCGCCGGCCTGGCCACGGCGACGCCCGGGGCCTCGTGCGCCGAGACCGCGCTCGCGTGGTCGCCCGCTCAGACCCACTGCACCAACGCCGGGATCCGCTACAACGTGTATCGCGACACCGATCCGGCATTCGTCCCGGGGCCGGGGAATCTGGTCGCGCAGCGCATCTTGCCCACGACCTTCACCGATCGCCTGCTCACGCCCGGAGCGACGTACCACTACGTGGTGCGGGCCTACGACACGCGCTCGGGCGAGGAGTCGAACCTCGTGCGCAAGAGCGCGCTCGCGCCGACGGCGCCCGACATCGCGCCGCCCCTCTTCGCCGGGATCCAGTCCGCCGCAACCGCGCCCGGCTGCGGCGCGACGACGCTCTCGTGGAACGCGGGCGGGGAGACGTGCAGCGGGCCCGTGACGTACGACGTGTTCCGCAGCACGGACCCCTCGTTCGTGCCCGGGCCCGCCGACCTCGTGGGAACGAGCCTCTCGACGAGCTTCGTCGACGCCACGCTCGTCGCCGGCGCGCCGTACACGTACGTCGTCCGCGCGCGCGACACGGCGGGCAACACCGATGGGAATACGCTCCGACGGACCGCCAGCGCCGGGATCGTCGATCGAGTCGTGGCGCGCAGCGGCTTCGAGGGCGGCGCGGACGGATGGGCCGTCGCCGCACCGAACACCGCCAGCACCGGCAACTGGGAGTGGGGCGTTCCGGAGAACACAGGGCTCCAGCCGGGGAGCTGCGCCGAAGGCTCGCAGTGCTGGATCACGGGGCTCGTGGCCGAGCTGCCCGACGGAAACAACAACGACGTCGACGGCGGAGATACGACGCTCCTGTCGCGAATCTACGATCTGTCCAACCTCGTCGATCCGGTGATCGAGTACTGGCGCTGGTACACGAACGACCAGGGAGCGAGCCCCGGCGAGGATCGGGGCTACGTCGAGGTGAGCGCCAACAACGGCGGCACCTGGACCCAGCTCGAGCAGCTGGCCGGCGGCACGCCGCTGGCCTGGGTCCGACCGCGGATCCCGCTGCCCCCGACGGTGCCGCAGACGGCGACGACGCGCTTCCGCTTCGCGGTGTCGGACCGCGGCAGCGGCTCGCTCGTCGAGGCCGGCTTCGACGACCTGACGGTTCTCGACCGCGACCAGGGGTGCGTCGGCTGTCCGATCCCCGTGGCCAAGGTGGGGACGATCCTCGCGCGACGCGAGGGGAACGACGTCGTGCTCGACTGGACGGCCGACCCCACGACCGGCACGCGCTTTGCGGTCTACTCGCTCACGGGCCCGACGTTCTCGACGGCGGTGCGGATCGGCACGACCGATGGACGCACGTTCCGGCACGAGGGGGCGGTGCTCGCCCCCGCCGACTTCGCCTACCGCGTGAGCGCGATCGACGGCTGCGGCAACGAATCGGCGCTCGAGTAGGCGGAGAGGAGAGGACATGCGGCGAGCGACCCCGATCCCGGCCACCCTGGCGACCCTGTTCGCGACCGGCCTCGCCTTCGCCGGCTACACCAACTTCGAGGTCTCGCACGTTCACCCGATCGATCTCACGCCGTCGGGTGCGCGCCTGCTCGCCGTGAACACCCCCGACGCGGTGCTCGAGATCTACGCCGTGCAGGCGGACGGCAGTCTGAGCCACGAGCGCTCGGCGCCGGTCGGGCTCGAGCCGGTGACGGTCGTCGCGCGCACCGACTTCGAGGCCTGGGTCGTGAACCAGCTCTCGGAC
>Ga0180063_1000142_pt1 | contig 17161 bp, 18 predicted proteins | sample EasRivT47_16_10D_FD_121776 | JGI IMG/M metagenome (GOLD analysis project Ga0180063, IMG submission 121776) | Soil microbial communities from meander-bound floodplain in the East River, Colorado, USA - East River metaG ERMLIBT47_16_10D | ecosystem: Environmental > Terrestrial > Soil > Floodplain ...
GCGGTCATCCACTGCACGTCGCCCGGCCCGATGCGGCCACCGTTGCCGGCGGTGTCCTCGTGGTCGACTTCGCCGTCGAGCACCACCGTCACGGTCTCGAAGCCGCGGTGCGGATGCCAGCCGACGCCGCGCGGTTTCTCGGCGGGCGGGAAATCCGCAGGGCCCGCGTGATCGAGCAGCAGAAAGGGCGAAACCTCCGGGTGGCGCTGGTAGTCGAGCACGGTGTGGACGGGGAAGCCGTCGCCGACCCAGTGCCCTTCGGGTTGGCGGTAAATGCGGAGGACGTTTTTCATGCCTCCCAATATGGGTGCGTTGAGTACTGGGATAAAGAAGAGAACGAGGGACACATAATCCCGAAATGCGGCACAATATTCCGGTGGACCGGCTAAGCGCGATCCAGGTTTTTGCCCAAGTCGTTGAATCCGGAAGCTTTGCCAAGGCAGCCGAGCGGCTTGGCCTGTCCACGTCGGCAACGTCGCGCCATGTCGCCGAGCTCGAAGCGCACCTGCAGACCCGGCTGCTCAACCGCACGACCCGGCGCGTCAGCCTCACCGAAAGCGGCCGTGCGTTCTACGAGCGCGCGGTGCAGTTGCTTGCCGACCTCGAAGAGGCCGAGCAGGAAGCGGCGCGGGCAGCGGTAGTGCCGCGCGGCACGATACGGTTGACTACGTCGGTGAACTTCGGAGTGCGCCATCTCGCGCCCGCCATCGCCGACTTCCTCGCGCAGCACGCCGAGGTGCGCTTCGACGTCTCGCTCTCCGACCGCGTCGTCGATCTCGTCGAGGAAGGCTTCGACCTCGGGGTGCGCGTCGGCACCGCGGGCTCGGACAACCTGGTGGCGCGCAAGCTCGGCGAGACGCGGCTCGTGCCGTGCGCGTCGCCGCAGTACCTTTCGGAGCATCCGGCGCCCAAGACGCCCGAGGAGCTGGCCGGGCACAATTGCTTCACGTACGAGTACGTCACGCCGCGCAACGTGTGGCGCTTCCGGGATCACGCCGGGGGCGAGCGCGCGGTGCGGGTGGCCGGCACGCTGCACTCGAACAACGGCGATCTGCTCGCCGAGGTCGCTGCGCGCGGCGCCGGCATCGTTTTCGAGCCGGCTTTCATTGTCGGGCCCGATGTGCGGGCAGGGCGCCTGGTTCCCCTGCTGCAGGAGTTCACGCCGCCGCCGGTGCCCATTTACGCCGTCTACCCGAGCCGCAAGCACCTTTCCGCCAAGGTGCGGCGCTTTGTCGAGTTCCTGGTGGAGCGCTTCGCCCAGGGGCAGGACTGGAGCGCGGCGTGAGGCCTTGGGCGCTTCTGGGTTTGCTGTTCATGCTGCAGACATCACATGCCGCGGATTGGTTGATCGCTTCGACTGCGCCGCGCGCCGACGCCGGCGCGCGCTTCGAGATCGTGGTCGTGGCCCCTGCGGGCGAGTCGCTGCCCGACGCATTGCCGGTGCGCATCCGGGTCGACGTCGCCGAGATCGACCTCACGATGAAGGCCGCCGGCCCCGCCGAGAACGGCCGGCGCGCCTACGCGGCGACCATGCCCGCCTTTGCCAGCGGGCCGGTGACCCTGCAGCTCGTCGAGCAGCCTTCCAATACGCTCGCGCTCCTCGTGTCGCGCCGCGACGCCGTGCAGAGCACCTTCGCCGGAATGGTGGGCGCCGACGGGCCCGAGGCGCCCCTTTCCGAAAACGAGCCGATGTATTTCATCGTCGGAACGCGTGGCGGCACCACCGCCCGGTTCCAGCTCTCGTTCAAATACCGCCTGTTCGACGCCACCTCGGGCTTCGGCCAGGACCAGCCCTGGCTGTCGGGACTCTATTTCGGCTACACGCAGAACTCGCTGTGGGACCTGTCCACCGAGTCGAAGGCGTTCCGCGATACGAGCTACCGGCCGTCGATCTTCTGGAAATGGGAGCGCGCCGACCAGCGCGCCTTTTTCGACGGCGCGCGCCTGGGCCTCGAGCACGAATCGAACGGCGGCGAGGGCGCGCAGTCGCGCTCGATCAACATCGCGTTCGTGCGCCCGGAGTGGCACTGGAAGCTGAGCGGCGGCGCGAGATTGGCGTTCACGCCGAAGCTCTACACCTACCTCGACAAGGAAGAGAACACCGACATCGACGATTACCGCGGCTATGCCGACTGGCAAGTGCGCTACGACTCGGGCAACCTGTGGATCGCGACCGGCGTGCTGCGCCACGGTACCGCCGGCAAGGGCAGCGTGCAGATCGACCTGTCGCGGCGCACGCGCGACCTGAAGTTCGGGCCGGTGAGCGGCTATCTGCACGTGCAGTTCTTCGCAGGCTACGGCGAGGACATCGTGGACTACAACGTGCGGCGCAAATCGCAGCTGCGCGTGGGCTTCGCGATCGTGCCGTAAAGCTTAAGTATCCTCGGTCTTGGGAGGCCGCCAGGTGTAGGGGACGGGACCGGGCGTGCGCAGCACCCGCAGCATGCGCAGCGCGCCCTCCTTGCGACCCTCGCCGCTGCGGTAATAGCCGGGCACGAGCACCGTCTCGTAGAAGCCCATCGCGCGGTAGAAGCGCCGCGCGGCGTCGTTGCCGGCGCGCAGCTCGAGATGGATGCTCGCCATGCCGGCGACGCGCGCCGACTCGAGCAGCCAGTCGAGCATGCGCTGGCCGATGCCGAGCCGGCGGTGCGACGGGCGCACCGCGAGCAGCACCAGATGCGCGCGCTCGTCGCCGAACTCCAGGATGGCGAATCCGGCCACTGCGCCTTTCGCGGCGCCCGTCTTCGCGCTTTCGCAGGCGACCACGGCAAGCGTCTCCCGGTCGCGCATCGCGCGCAGCACGCGCGCCGCGTCGTACTTCCAGCCCAGCCCGGATTCGATGAAGTCACGCGACATCGCCGCGATCGCTTGCGCGTCGCGCGGCTCGGCGGGCCGGATGGTGATGGCGCGGGGCGTCATAGAGGGGATTGTGCCATGAGAAAATGGCCGCTGTCCTGTCGATGAAAGCGCCCAAAAGACCCAATCTCATCGTCATCCTGGTGGATGACTTGCGGTTCGACGAGACCGGCGCGTCGGGGCATCCCTACCTGAAGACGCCGAACATCGACCGGCTGGCGCGCGAGGGCGCGCAGTTCGCGAACGCGTTCCACACCACGCCGCTGTGCTCGCCGAACCGCGCCTGCATCCTCACCGGGCAGTACGCCTCGCGGCACGGCATCATCGACAACGTCGGCCGCGAGGCGATGAGCCACCGGCTTGCCAACTACCATGTCGAGCTGCGGCGCCTGGGCTACGAGACCGCGCATATCGGCAAGTGGCACATGGGCAACGACGCCGCGCCGCGTCCCGGCTACGACACCTGGATCAGCTTCCGCGGCCAGGGAACCATCACCGATCCGGTGTTCTGGGAAAACGGCAGAGAGGCGCAGGTACGCGGCTACGTGACCGACCTGCTGAACGAACGCGCGGCAGAATTCATCTCCCGCAGCCGAAAGAAGCCTTTTGCGCTGTTTCTCGCGCACAAGGCGGTGCATCCCGACGTGCAGCAGAAGCAGGACGGCACCATCGACCTCGCCACGATGCAGGGCTACGTGCTGCCCGCGCGTCACCAGGACCTGTACCGCGGCGCGACCTATCCGCCGCGGCCCAACGTAAGACCGATCTCCGAGGTATTGAAGCAAAAACCAGCCTGGAAAGAAGTGTTCGAGCTGCGCAGCCGGCCCGAGAGCCGGGCGTTCCTCGAAGGACTGCAAAGCGGCACGCAGGAGGAGATCCGGCGGCGCGCCGCGATGATGGCCTCCGTGGATGAGGGGGTTGGCATGATTCTCGAGAAGCTCCAGCAGAAGGGGGTTCTCGACGACACGCTGATTCTGTTTCTCGGCGACAACGGGTTCTTCTTCGGCGAGCACGGGCTCGGCGCCGAGCGGCGCTTCGCCTACGAGGAGGGAATCCGCACCGCGTTCTTCATCCGCTACCCGAGGCTCGTCAAGCCCGGAACGGTGGTCGCGCCGATGGCGCTCGCGCTCGACATCGCGCCGACGATGATCGAGCTCGCGGGCGGCAAGCCCGGGACGCACGTCCAGGGCGTGTCGCTGGTTTCGTTGCTGAAAAAGCGTTCACACCGGTGGCGCAAGTCGTTCCTGATCGAGTACTACAACGAGTCCGCCTGGCCGTGGATCGTGGGGATGAGCTACAAGGCGGTGCGCACCGAGCGCGCCAAGCTCATCCACTGGGTGCACCAGGAAGGCGTCGACGAGCTCTACGACCTCGAGCGCGACCCGTACGAGATCCGCAACGTGATCCGCAAGCCCGCCTACGGTAAAGTGCGCGCGCGGCTGTACCAGGAGCTGAAAGCACTGGTCGCGGAGGCCGCCGGGCTATAGGGGGCGCTATGGACAATACCGACGTCGATCTTTCCGACGAGATCAAGTCGCGCTCGCACGCGAGCGCGGCCGAGAAGCTCGCCAACCTTTCCGGCGATCTCATCGCCCGGGAGCTCATGCACCTCAGCCCGGGCTTCGCGCAGGATGTGCTCGACGCGCTGCCGACCGACGCGCGCGAGCGCGCGACCTCGGCCGCCCCCGCCGACGTCGCCCGCCAGTGGCAGCGCAACGCGCTCTACGACGCGGGCACGGTCGGCCGCATGATGGAGCCGGTCGTCGCCGCGTTCCCGCCGCACGCCAGGGTCGACGAGGTCATCGAGGAGCTGCGCGAGCTCGTGACCCGCGCCCTGATCACCTATGTCTACGTCGTCGATGCCGAGGGGCACCTCCTCGGCATCGTCACGATGCGCGATCTCCTCTTCAGCAGCCGCGACTGCGCGCTCGATGAGGTCATGCTGCGCGGCGCCTTCGCCCTGCATGCCGCGATGCCGTTGAAGGACGCGATGCGGCTCGTGCTTGACCGGCATTACCCGGTCTACCCCGTGGTCGACTCCGAGCGGCGGCTGATCGGCCTGGTGCGCGGGCAGACGATGTTCGAGGCGCAGGCGATCGAGATCACGCTGCAGGCGGGCAGCATGGTCGGCCTGGAGAAGGAAGAGCGTCTCGCCACGCACTGGCTGCATAGCCTGAAGCTGCGCCATCCATGGCTGCAGCTGAACCTCCTCACCGCGTTCCTCGCGGCGGCAGTCGTGGGCCTGTTCCAGGACACGATCGACCGCCTGGTGATCCTCGCGCTCTTCCTGCCGGTGCTCGCCGGCCAGTCCGGAAACACCGGCTGCCAGGCGCTCGCCGTCACGCTGCGCGGCATGACGCTCGGCGAGCTCAAGCCCGGCGCCGAGCGGCCGCTGATCGCCAAGGAAACCTGGGTCGGCTGCCTGAACGGCGTCGGCGTCGGCGTCGCCGCGGCGATCGGCATGTACATCACCGCCACCGGGCAGTCGCAGGAGCAGCCGGCAATGCTCGCTTTCGTCGTGTTCCTCGCCATGATCGCCTCGTGCATGGCGAGCGGCATCTCCGGCGCGATCATCCCGCTCACGCTGAAACGCTTCGGCCTGGACCCGGCGACCGCCTCGAGCATCTTTCTCACCACCGCCACCGACGTGGTGAGCATGGGGATGCTGCTGGGCCTGGCGACGATCCTCGTGCGCTAGACGTAGATCATCTTTTTCGTCATCCCGCCGTCGATGACGAAGTTCTGCCCGGTGACGAAGCCGGCGGCGTCGGACAACAGGTACGCGACCAGCTCCGCGACGTCCTCCGGCCTGCCGACCCGCCCGGCCGGATGCTGCGCGTGGTCCTTCTTGCCGACCGGCTCGTGGGCGATCCAGCCCGGGCTGACGCAGTTGACGCGCACTTCGGGGCCGAGGCTCAGCGCGAGCGCGTGCGTGAGCGCCACCAGTCCGCCCTTGCTCGCGGCGTAGGCTTCCGTGTTCGGCTCCGACTGCAGCGCGCGCGTGGAGGCGATGTTCACGATCGCGCCGCGCGCGCGGCGCAGATGCGGTATCGCGTGCTTCGCCATCAGGAAGGCGCCGGTCAGGTTGGTGCCGATGCGGCGGTTCCAGCGCCGCAGGTCGAGTCGCTCGACCGGCCCGTCGTCCGGGCCGGTGATTCCGGCATTGTTCACCAGCGCGTCGAGCCGGCCGAAGCGCTTCACGACGGCGCGGATGCAGGCGCGCACCGACGGCTCGCGGGATACGTCCGTCCTTACGAAGAAAAACTCCGACTCTTGCAGGTCTGCTACCGCGACGCGGTAGCCGCGTCCGGCGAGCAGCAGCGCGATGGCGCGGCCGATGCCTTGTGCGCCGCCGGTCACGAGGGCGACCTTTTCCATGCTTTCTCTCGAAGATTGTATCGCCCTGTCCTGCCTTGCCAGCTTGCGATCAAGTCAATGAAACTGCGCAATGACGTTTCCGAGCGGCGGGGTTTGGACTAGACTTGCCTTCGGGGACTGGCTCGCGAGGAGGTCGCCATGCAAGTGAAGGAGATCCTGCGCGTCAAGGGGAACCGGCTGCTCAGCATCGAGCCGGCGGGCCGCGTGGCGGACGCGGTGGCCACGATGGCGAAGGAGAACCTCGGCTCGCTGGTGGTGATAGAGCAGGGCCGCATGATCGGCATGCTGACCTTCCACGAGCTGCTGCGCGCGCTCGCCTCGCGCGGCGGCACGCTCGGCGAGGCCAAGGTTTCGGAGATCATGGTGCGCAATCCCGTGACCGCCACGCCCGACATGGAAGTGAACGACCTGCGCCGCACCATGATCGACAGCGGCGCGCGCTATCTGCCGGTGATCCAGGACGGCAAGCTGATCGGCGTCATCTCGTTCCGCGACGTCGCGAAGGCGGTGCTCGAAGAGCAGGACTTCGAGAACAAGATGCTCAAAGGCTACATCAAGAACTGGCCTGCGTAGGAAGCTTCTTCTCGCAGGTCTCGGCCTCACGGGCGCGGGCGCGGCTGCCGCCTGGCGCTATTGGCCCGAGCAGGGCTTCTGGAACCCCTGCCACGCGCGCCTGCCGCGGCGCCTCGCCGGCCACGATCTCGTGCAGCAGGCGTGGAACGGCATCGACGCTGCGCAGGTCTGGGACAGCCACGCGCACCTTATCGGCACCGGGGACTCGGGCAGCGGCATCTTCATCAACCCGGCGAGCGACAGCCTGCTGAATCCGGGGCAGTACGCGCGCCGGCAGTTCTTCCTGAACGCAGGCTGCGTGCACGACGGGCCGGAGAGCGTGGATCGCTCCTACGTCGAGCGCATGCGCAATCTGATCGACGGCATGAAGCGCGGAACCCGGCTCCTGCTCTACGCATTCGAGCGGGCGTACGACGAACGCGGCGAGCCCGACATCCCGCACACCGTCATCCACATTCCGGACGGGTACGCGCGCGACGTCGCAAGGACGCATCCCGACTACTTCGAATGGGCAGCTTCGATCCATCCGTACCGGAAGGATGCGGTAGAAGCGCTGGAGCAGGCGAAGCGCGAGGGCGCTCGCGCCGTGAAATGGCTGCCTTCGGCGATGGGCATCGACCCCGCCTCGCCGCGATGCGATGGTTCTTATGAAGTTCTGAATAGACTGAATCTTCCCCTGATAGCGCACGCGGGGCTCGAGCGCGCGGTGCTCGGCCGGGAGGCGCACGATTTCGGCAACCCGTTGCGGCTGCGCCGCGCGCTCGACGCCGGCGTGCGCGTCGTCGTCGCGCACTGCGCGTCGATGGGCGAGGATCGCGACCTCGATCGCGGCGCGAACGGACCCTATGTCGACAGCTTTTCGCTTTTCGTTCGGATCTTCGAGAAATTCAAGAACTGCTATGGCGACATTTCGGCCATGACGCAGGTGAACCGGGCGGGCCCGGCGCTCGCGCGCGTCGTCGAGAACGAGGCCTGGCACGCGCGGCTGCTGAACGGCTCGGACTATCCGCTTCCCGGCGTGATGCCGATCTTCTCCGTGGATTATCTGGTCTCCCTCGGGCTCGTCGCGCAGAGCGCCGCACCGGTTCTCCGGGAAATCCGCCTGCACAATCCGCTGCTCTTCGACTTCGTGCTCAAGCGCCACCTGCGCTCGAACGGCAGGGCGCTCGCGGCGGGCGTGTTCGAGACGCGCGCGTTTTTCGTGTGAGATGATTGGCCATGTCCGGCAATACCTTCGGCACGCTGTACTGCGTGACGTCGTTCGGCGAGTCGCACGGTCCCGCCTACGGCGGCGTGGTCGACGGCTGCCCTCCAGGGCTTGAATTGAGAAACGAGGATATTCAAAAAGAGCTTGATCGCAGGAAGCCCGGCGGCTCGCGCCACGTCACGCAGCGGCGCGAGTCCGACGCGGTCGAGATCCTCTCGGGCGTCTACGAAGGCCGCACCACCGGCACGGCGATCGGATTTCTCATCCGCAACGAGGACCAGCGCTCGAAGGACTACTCGGCGATCGCCGGGAAGTTCCGGCCGGGCCACGCCGACTACACCTACTGGCAGAAGTACGGCATCCGCGATGCGCGCGGCGGCGGCCGCGCCTCGGCGCGCGAGACCGTGGTGCGCGTCGCCGCCGGCGCGATCGCGAAGAAGTGGCTGAAGGAGCGCTACGGCGTGGTGATCCGGGGATATCTCGCCCAATTGGGATCAAGAAAAATCGCTTTTCGCCGTTGGGAGGAAGTCGACAAGAACCCGTTCTTTTCGCCGAATGCAGAAGTGGTCCCGGAGCTCGAGAAGTTCATGGATCAGCTGCGCGAAGGCGGCGACTCGTGCGGCGCGCGCGTGAACGTGGTCGCCGAGGGCGTGCCGGTGGGCTGGGGCGAGCCGGTGTACGGCCGGCTCGACGCCGACATCGCGTGGGCCATGATGTCGATCAACGCGGTGAAGGGCGTGGAGATCGGCGCCGGCTTCGCCGCCATCGAGCAGAAGGGCAGCGAGCACGGCGACGAGATGACCCCCGCGGGCTTCGCCTCGAACAACAACGGCGGCGTGCTGGGCGGCATCTCCACCGGGCAGGACGTCACGGTCTCGCTCGCGCTCAAGCCCACCTCGAGCATCCGCCTGCCCCGGCGCACGATCGATGTAAGAGGAAATCCCGTGACCATCGAAACCACGGGGCGCCACGATCCGTGCGTGGGTATTCGCGCCACGCCGATCGCCGAAGCCATGCTCGCCTGCGTGCTTGCGGATCATGCGCTGCGCCATCGCGCGCAATGCGGCGACGTAACGCCGCCCACCAAGCTAGAAAAGTCCAAGAAAATCAATTAGAGTATGCTCACAAAGGCACCGCTAAAACCCCAACGAGAGAAGAACATGAGCAACAAAGGGCAGTTGCTACAAGACCCATTTTTGAACACGCTGCGCAAGGAGCATGTCCCGGTCTCGATCTATCTCGTGAACGGGATCAAGCTGCAGGGCCAGATCGAATCGTTCGACCAGTACGTCGTGCTGCTGCGCAACTCCGTCACCCAGATGGTGTACAAGCACGCCATCTCCACCGTCGTCCCGGCCCGGCCGATAAGCCTAGGCCCCGACAAGGACCCAGAATAAGTTTTTGGTAGAGAAACTCGCTGCAGCTGCCGATCCTCAGGCGGCGGTCATTGTCTGCCTCGACTTCGGCGACCCGCATTACGACGAGGGCGTCGAGGAAGTCGTGCGCCTGGTGCAAAGCGCCGGGGTGCTTCGTTTCCGGGTCTTGAAAGGCAAGAGAAGCAAGCCCGATCCGCGCCTCTATGCCGGAAGCGGCAAGGTGGACGAGATCGGCCGCGCTGCCGAGGAGCTGAACGCGATGTACGTGGTGTTCGACCACGCGCTGTCCCCCGCGCAGGAGCGCAACGTCGAGAAGGTGATCGCGCGCCGCGTCATGGACCGCACCGAGCTGATCCTCGAGATCTTCGCGCAGCGCGCCCAGACCAGCGAAGGCAAGCTGCAGGTCGAGCTCGCGCAGCTCGAGCACCTGTCGACGCGCCTGGTGCGCGGCTGGACCCACCTCGAGCGCCAGCGCGGCGGCCTCGGCAAGACCGGCGGTCCCGGCGAGACGCAGCTGGAACTGGACCGGCGATACATTGCGAACCGGGTTCGCGTCTTGAAGAAGAAACTCGATACCTTGAAAAAGCAGCGGACCATTCAACGCCGGGCGCGGGCGAGGGGAGACGTGCTCTCGGCTTCCATCGTGGGCTACACCAACGCCGGCAAGTCGACGCTGTTCAACGCGCTGACGCGCGCCAAGGCCTACGAGGCCGACCAGCTGTTCGCCACACTCGATACCACCACACGGCGGGTGTGGATACCCGAAGCCGGGAATGTCGTGGTGTCGGACACCGTAGGCTTCATCCGCGACCTGCCGCACGGACTCGTGGCGGCGTTCCGCGCCACGCTCGAGGAAACCGTGCACGCGGACCTGCTGCTGCACGTGGTGGACGCCTCCTCGGCGGTGCGCGACCAGCAAGCCGAGGCGGTGGACAAGGTGCTCGCCGAGATTCCGGCGGGCGAGGCGCCGCGGCTCCTCGTCTGGAACAAGATTGATGCAGCGGGGCTCGAACCCCGAGTCGAGCGCGATCAATATGGTAGGATTTCCCGCGTATTCGTGAGCGCACGCACCGGCGCCGGACTGGAGTTGCTGCGCGGCGCCGTCGCCGAATTCGCAAAGGCCCGGGCCGCGGCGCGCGGCGCACCCGCCCCGGAAGCTCAAACACTCTAATCGGCAAACAATGTCCTTGAACGACCCCAACTGGGGGCGCGGCTCCCGCGGCCCGCAAGGCCCCGGCGGCGGCAACCAGGGCCCGCCGGACCTCGACGAGCTGTGGCGCAACTTCAACCGCAAGCTGTCGGAGCTGTTCGGCCGCCGGCGCGGCGGCGACGAGCCGCCGCGGCCGCCGAGCGCGCGCGGCCTGGGCGGCGGCGCGGGCGTGCTCATCGCCCTCGTCATCGCGATCTGGCTCGCGAGCGGCTTCTACATCGTGGTCGAGGGCACGCGCGGCGTGGTGCTCACCTTCGGCCGCTACTCGCAGGAAACCCAGTCGGGCCTGCGCTGGCGCCTGCCCTGGCCGATCCAGTCGCACGAGATCGTGAACCTGGCGCAGGTGCGCACGCTGGAGGTCGGCTACCGCAACAACGTGCGCACCAAGGTGCTGAAAGAGTCGCTGATGCTCACCGACGACGAGAACATCGTCGACCTGCAGTTCGCCGTGCAGTACCTGGTGAAGGACGCGCGCGACTTCGTGTTCAACGTGCGCCGGCCCGACGAGTCGGCGATGCAGATCGCCGAGACCGCGATGCGGGAGGTGATCGGCAAGGCCCGCATGGACGCGATCCTGTACGAGACGCAGATCGACGTCGCGAACAAGGCGCGCGACCTGATGCAGCTCATCCACGACCGCTACGGCACCGGCATCACCGTCAGCACGGTGACGATCCAGAACGCGCAGCCGCCCGAGCAGGTGCAGGCGGCGTTCGACGACGCGGTGAAGGCGGGCCAGGACCGCGAGCGGCAGAAGAACGAGGGCCAGGCCTACGCCAACGACGTCATCCCGCGGGCGCGCGGCACCGCGGCGCGGCTGCAGCAGGAGGCCGACGGCTACCGCCAGCGCGTGATCGCCAACGCCGAGGGCGACGCGTCACGCTTCAAGCAGGTCCTGACCGAGTACGCGAAGGCGCCGGCGGTGACGCGCGAGCGCATCTACATCGAGACCATGCAGGCCGTTCTCACCTCGACCAGCAAGATCATGATGGACTACCGCGGCGCCGGGAACCTGCTCTACCTGCCGCTCGAGAAGATCATGCAGAGCGCTGGCGCCCCCGAGGGTGCCCCGGCGCGCGCCGCGCCCGCCGAGCCGCCGGCCGAAGCCGGGCCGCGCTCGCGCGAGACGCTGAGGAACCGCGAGCGGGGCGATCGATGATGAGAGCGTTGGGTCCCATCATTGCGGTCCTGGCGGTCATCGCGCTGCTCGTCTCGAGCGCGCTGTTCACCGTCGACCAGCGCCAGAACGCGATCGTGTTCCAGCTCGGCGAGGTGAAGGAGATCGTGCAGCGCTCCGGGCTGCACTTCAAGTGGCCGCTGCTGCAGAACGTGCGCCACTTCGACATGCGCATTCTCACCTACGACGACGCCGAGCCGCTGCGCTTCCTCACCCAGGGCAACCGCCCGGTGCTGGTGGATTCGTTCGTCAAGTGGCGCATCGCCGACGTGCGCCAGTACTACGTCAGCGTGCAGGGCGACGAGTTCCGCGCCCAGACGCGCATCCGCCAGACGGTGTCGGGCACGCTGCGCGAGGAGTTCGGCACGCGCACCCTGCACGACGTCGTGTCGGGCGAGCGCGAGGTGATCATGAGCCAGGTGCGCGACAAGGTCGACCAGGACCTCAAGCGCATCGGCGTCGAGATCATCGACGTCAGGCTGAAGCGCGTCGACCTGCCGACGGACGTGAGCGAATCGGTCTACCGGCGCATGGAGGCGGAGAGGAAGCGCATCGCCAACGAGCTGCGCTCCACCGGCGCCGCCGACGCCGAGAAGATCCGCGCCGACGCCGACCGGCAGCGCGAGGTGCTGCTCGCCGAAGCCTACCGCGACGCGCAGCGCGTGCGCGGCGAGGGCGATGCCAAGTCCGCCGCGATCTACGCCGCCGCGTTCAACCAGAACCCGGAGTTCTATTCCTTCTACCGCAGCATGGAGGCCTACCGCTCGACCTTCCGCGGGCGCAACGACCTCATGCTGCTCGAGACCAACTCCGACTTCCTGCGCTACTTCAGGGACTCGCTAGGCAAGCCCGCGTCGCGCAAATAGCGCCATGGGAACGACGTTCGTCATGGCGCTCGCCCTGATGCTGATCCTGGAGGGCGTGCTTCCCTTCCTCGCGCCCAACCTCTGGCGCGACACCTTCCGCAGGATCACCCAGATGACCGACGGCCAGATCCGCTTCGTCGGCCTGTCGTCGATGATCGTGGGTCTGCTGCTGCTCCTCTGGGCGCGTAGTTAGGAAAATGCGGTGAAGTGGGTTCTTCCCGAATACATCGAGGACATCCTCCCGGCGCAGGCGGCGCGCATCGAGGCGCTGCGGCGCAAGATCCTCGATCTCTTTTTCTCGAAGAGCTACGAGCTCGTCATGCCGCCGCTGCTCGAGTACATGGATTCGCTGCTCACCGGCACCGGCCACGACCTGGAACTGCGCACCTTCAAGGTGGTCGACCAGCTCTCCGGGCGGATGATGGGCGTGCGCGCCGACATCACGCCGCAGGTGGCGCGCATCGACGCGCATCTCCTCAATCGCAAGGGCGTGACGCGGCTCTGCTATTGCGGCAGCGTTCTGCACACGCGCCCGCTCGCGCCCGGCGCGACGCGCGAGCCGATCCAGATCGGCGCCGAGATGTACGGCGCCGCCGGCGTGGACGCGGACATCGAGATGCTCGAGCTCCTGTGCCAGGCGCTCGCGCTCGCCGGGGTGCGCAAGGCGCGCATCGATATCGGTCACGTCGCGGTGTTCCGCGCCATCGCGCACCAGGCCGAGATCGGCGCCGAGGCCGAAGCGGCGCTGTTCGAGGCGTTGCAGCGCAAGGACACGCCCGAGATCAGGAACCTGAGTCGTTCCTTGAATGCAAAGACGCGAGATGCGCTCCTCCTGCTGCCGAACCTCTACGGCGGCGCCGAAGTACTCGACGAGGCGGAAAAGAAGCTGCCGAAGATGGAGGAAGTGAAGCGCGCGCTGGCCACGTTGCGCAAGCTCGCCAAGGCCTGCAAGTTTCCGGCCAGCTTCGATCTCGCCGAGCTGCGCGGCTACCACTACCATTCCGGAGTGGTGTTCGACGCGTACTGTGATGGCGTGGCGGGTGCGGTAGCGCGCGGCGGGCGCTACGACGAAGTCGGCAAGGCTTTCGGCCGGGCTCGGCCGGCGACTGGTTTTTCCATCGATCTGAGAAGCTTGGCAGGTTCTGCCGACCCACTGACAAGGGGGTCGCGACCCCCGATCAAGTCGGGGGGAGCGGGGGGTTTTGTTTCCGCAAGAACCAAACCCCCCGCTCGCAAGCTCGCTTCCCCCCTTGTCAGGGGGGCAAAGTCAAAAGCATGAGCGCGCGCAACGTCGTCGTCATCGGCACGCAGTGGGGCGACGAGGGCAAGGGCAAGATCGTCGACTGGCTCACCGACCGCGCCCAGGGCGTGGTGCGTTTCCAGGGCGGCCACAACGCCGGCCACACGCTGGTGATCGGCGACAAGAAGACCGTGCTGCACCTGATCCCGTCCGGAATCCTGCGCGGCAACGTCGATTGCTTCATCGGCAACGGCGTGGTGGTGTCGCCGCAGGCGCTGGTCGCGGAGATGGACGAGCTCGAGGCGGCCGGCGTGCGCGGGGTGGTGGCGCGCCTCTCCATCAGCGAAGCCTGCCCGTTGATTCTTCCCTATCACAGTGCCCTCGACCACGCGCGCGAGGCGGCGAAGGGCGAGCGCAAGCTCGGCACCACCGGGCGCGGCATCGGCCCCGCCTACGAGGACAAGGTGGCGCGGCGCGCCATCCGCCTGCAGGATCTGTTCGACGCCGCGCGCTTCGCCGAGAAGCTGCGCGAGCTGCTCGAGTTTCACAATTTCGTGCTGGAGAAGTTCTACCGCCAGCCTCGCGTCGACTTTCAGAAGACTCTGGACGAGACGCTGATGCTCGCGCCGCGCCTTGCGCCGCTGATCGCCGACGTGCCGCGCGCCCTCTACCACGCCAACCGCGCCGGGAAGAACCTTCTGTTCGAAGGCGCGCAGGGCTCGCTGCTCGACATCGATCACGGCACCTATCCGTTCGTCACTTCCTCGAACTGCGTCGCGGGCGCCGCCGCCGCGGGCGCGGGCATCGGCCCGCATCACCTGCACTATGTCCTGGGCATTACGAAGGCGTATACGACGCGCGTCGGCGGCGGGCCTTTCCCGACCGAGCTTTCGGACGACATGGGCGAGCGGTTGCGCCAGCGCGGCCACGAGTTCGGCGCGACGACCGGCCGCCCGCGCCGCACCGGCTGGTTCGACGCCGCGGCGCTCAAGCGCTCGATCCAGCTGAACGGCGTCTCGGGCCTGTGCATCACCAAGCTCGACGTGCTCGACGGCGTGGAGGCGGTGAAGATCTGCGTCGGCTACGAGCTCGAGGGCGCGTTCTCGGAAATCCTGCCCGTCGGGGCCGAGGAGCTCGAGCGCTGCCATCCGCGCTACGAGGAGCTCCCGGGCTGGATGGAAAGCACCGTCGGCATCAAGTCCTACGACGCCCTGCCGAAAGCGGCGCGCGCCTACCTCAAGCGCATCGAGGCGCTGGCGGGCGTGCCGATCGATCTCATCTCGACCGGTCCCGAGCGCGACGAGACCATCGTCGTGCGCCACCCCTACGACGCGTAGAACCTCAGCGGCCAGATCGACTTCATAACCAGCCGCCGGTCAGCTTGTTGCCGATCGACTGCACCGGGCCGAGCGGGTTCTGCGTGTGCTCGGATTCCTGGATCACCGGCTGGCCGCCGGTGAGCTTGTAGACCACGATGCCATCCTTGAGCAGCACCAGGGCGTTGAAGCGGAAGCCTTCGGTGTGCGTCTCGCGCTTGAAGCCGAAGACGTCGAGCCAGAAGTTGCCGTTGCGGTGTTTTCTCACCAGCCGCTGGTTGATCTCCAGTCCGCGGCAGACGGTCTTCGCCATCACGCACTGCTGCACGCCGTGGTCGAGGTCCGAAAGCGTCACCGACTGGTTGAGCATGAAGCGCCGCAGCACGTCGGAATAGTTGAGGATGGCGATGTTCGGCACCGTCTCCGGGTCGAGCTCGAGCGCCTTGAGCTCCTCGGCGGTGGTCTTGCCCGGGACGATGAGGTCGAAGGTCGCCTGCGCCTCGCGGTAGGTCGACCATGGGCTGCGGGTGACTTCCTTCGAGCGCGGCAGCAGGCTCGTGCAGCCCGCGAGCAGGCACATTGTCAGACACAGAGTCAATGCGCCGGCCGGCAGCCGTTCCATATGCGCAGGGACTATGTATCAGGCGGGCGACAGGCGAGGTCTCGGGGCGATGATCCGGTTGGCGCGGGTAGTCGCCTGTCGCCTGGAAATGACGCGCTGTCGCGCTGCGCGCAGCACGCCGCTCTCAAGCTGATCGTGGAGCGCCACGCGGGCGCGGCCGATTACCGTGCCCTGCGCCGCGTCCTGGAGCTGTGCCGCCGGGCGACGGCCGCGATCGACGACCGCTACTGCCGCGACAAGCTGCGGCTGGTCGAGGACTTCGCCGCCGAGATGCTCTCTCGCGGCGAGCAACGCGCGCAGTTCCTCCAGCGGCAGATCCTGAACGCGCTCGAGCTCCTCCACAGCCGCCTCTACAGCCTGGAGGCCCTGCGCCGTGCCCCGGGGCGCAGCGGCCTCAAAGCCGTCGAGCTACTTCGTACCTAGTAGAATCCTGCTGTAGTCGTTTCAGGTGGTGCCGAGGAAGGGACTCGAACCCCCACAGTGTTGCCACCGCTAGGACCTGAACCTAGTGCGTCTACCAATTCCGCCACCTCGGCAGGGGAGGCGCGATTTTAGTTACAGGTCACTGAAGTGTCAAAGAAAAAAGCCAAAAGAACCGCGCTGCGACGAAGGAGTAGAAGCGACCGGGACGCGCCCGACGGGCAACGCATCCTGGCCGTTCTCGACGCCGCGCGCGCGCCGCTGACCCCGGACGAGCTGGCCGCGCGCCTGCACGTCGCTCGCCACGCACGGCGCGAGTTCGAGCGCGCGCTCGCGGCGCTCGAGCGCGCCGGCGACGTGGTGCGGAACCGCGCCGGCAGCCTGCTCGTCGCGAAGCGCATCGCGCTCATCGCCGGGCGCGTCGAAGGGCACCCGGACGGTCATGGGTTTCTGATTCCAGATGAACCTGGAAATTCGATCTTCCTGCCCGCGGCCGAGATGCGCCAGCTCATGCACGGCGACCGCGCCGCGGTGCGCGTCGCCGGGCGCGACCATCGCGGCCGCGCAGTGGGCGAAGTGGTCGAAGTGCTGGAGCGCGCAAACCGCCGTATCGTCGGGCGCCTCCACTCCGAGCACGGCGTGCTGTTCCTCGTGCCGGAGGATCGCCGCATCGCGCACGACATCCTCGTGCCGCCGCCCGAAGCGGGCAAGGCGAAGCCCGGCCAGGTCGTCACCGTCGACCTCGTGGCGCAGCCCGGTCCGCACGCGCAGCCGATCGGGCGCGTCGCCGAGGTGCTGGGCAACTACGCGGACCCCGGCATGGAGATCGAGATCGCGCTGCGCAAGTTCGACCTGCCGCGCGAGTTCTCCAGGCGCGCGGAGGCGCAGGCGAACGCGCTGCCGGAGAGCGTGCGCGAAGA